>Ga0181558_10000737_pt1 | contig 30972 bp, 20 predicted proteins | sample 011ome_22_FD_133754 | JGI IMG/M metagenome (GOLD analysis project Ga0181558, IMG submission 133754) | Coastal salt marsh microbial communities from the Groves Creek Marsh, Skidaway Island, Georgia - 011507BT metaG (megahit assembly) | ecosystem: Environmental > Aquatic > Marine > Intertidal... | reverse complement strand
GGATGTATTGGGGAAAATTGCCAGCAAGTATGGCGTCACGCTCACTCAGCTGCGAGACTGGAACAATTTAAATGGAAACCTGATAAAAATTGGACAAACCCTAGTTATTTACACTGGTAGTCAGACACCTTCAAAAAGTAGCAGCCAAACATTGGCACAAAATGCAGGGGACTCTCCTACTCCTAAGACCTACACAGTGAAACCAGGAGATTCCTTATGGATTATATCCCAAAAACACGCATTAAGTATTGACCAATTAAAGCGGTTAAACAATCTCAATTCTACGACAATTAAACCTGGACAGCGGTTAATTATCGGTTAATTACACGGCTTCTAAGATTTGTTTTGCAACACCAAAGAGTGCCTTTGAAGTTAATACGTTTTTCTTCTTCTCAACAAAAAACTTGATTCATGAAAGCTTTCCAATTTCTATTCGTCATTAGCTTATTCCTTTTTTCTTGTGAAGAAGGGCCAGAAGGAAGTTCAAGAGGTACCAAACCCAAAGCTCGAGGATCGATTGGGGAGATTGTACTTGCTATTGATTCGACCAAATGGGCAGGGCCTGTAGGCGATGAACTCCGTGCTATATTTCAGGAAGATCTACCAGGGATGCTTCGCTCCGAAGCACAGTTTAAAATACATCGGGTAGATCCAAGAGCTATGAATCGGATGCTAAAAATCTACACCAACCTGGTTTACGTGACGACCTTTGACGATAAAAAAGGAGGAAGTCAGGTTATTAACTCCCAATTTACTGCCGAATCAAAAGCAAAGGCAGCTGCAGATCCGAACCTCTACTCTCTTCGCATGGAAGATGAATTTGCCCAAGGTCAGGAAGTACTGTATTTGTTTGGCAATACCGAAGAGCAACTCATTGCCAACCTAAGGAAGCACAAGGGGCAGGTACAAAACCTTTTTGAAATGAGGGAGCGAAACCGACTCGCAAAGGCCCTTTTTGCACGAAAAAATGCTGCAGCACAAAGTGAAGCACGAAAAAATCTAGGAATTGAAATAACCCCACCCATCTCCTACCAGCTTGCCAAAATAGCGCCTAATTTCCTTTGGCTTCGTCAACCTTCCCCTACAGAGAGAAGACCAGATATCAGTGTTTTTTATTACGTAACCGATTACACTCAAGAGGAACAAACTTTTCCTGAAAATATTTTAGCCCTCCGTGATTCGCTGGCGAAAACCCATATTTTTGAAGATCCAGATGATCCCACATCATTCGTTACCAGTGAAAAACAAATCCCTCCAGCTTTCCGAAACCTAGTGATAAATGATAATTTTACTATTGAAATCCGAGGAACTTGGAAAACAAATAATTTAAGCATGGGAGGGACTTATTTGGGTTACCTCATGATTGACGAGAAAAAAGGAAAATTATACTACATGGAGGGATTCGTTTATTTTCCAAATGAAATCCATCGTGATGCGCTCCGTGAAATCCAAACTATTTTATTGAATACCAACGTGAGTTGGTCAGAAAACCAAGGAACTTAAACCCAATATATCCTACCCATTTATGCCGATTAAAATTAGAAAGGAGGATGCATTAAACTACCATAGTCAAGGCTCTCCAGGAAAAATTCAAGTAATTCCGTCTAAACCCGTCTCCAGCCAGCTGGATTTGGCTTTAGCCTATTCTCCAGGTGTAGCTGAACCATGCAAGGAAATCGCTGCTGACGTAGAAAATGTATACAAATACACTGCAAAAGGTAATTTGGTGGCCGTTATTTCCAATGGAACCGCTGTATTAGGACTTGGAGATATTGGTCCTGAAGCCTCCAAACCAGTGATGGAAGGGAAAGGAGTATTGTTTAAAAAATTTGCTGGAATTGATGTTTTTGATCTAGAAATCAATGAGAAAGACCCAAAAAAACTCATTCAGATCATCAAGTCCCTTGAACCTACTTTTGGAGGAATAAACCTAGAGGACATCAAAGCACCCGAATGCTTTGAAATCGAACAGACTCTAAAAAAGGAGATGAAAATCCCCGTTATGCACGATGATCAGCACGGGACGGCTATCATTTCTGGCGCGGCACTCCTGAATGCGCTAGAATTGGTTGAAAAAAATATCAAAAACATCCGAATTGTAGTCAGTGGAGCTGGAGCTGCAGCCATTTCCTGTCTTAGATTTTACCTGAGCTTGGGAGCAAAAAAAGAAAATATTATCGTTTGCGATAAGGAAGGGGTTATCCATGCTCAACTCCCAGAATTATCAAAAGAACACCAGGAATTCGCGACGCACCAATCCATTCAGACTATTGCAGAGGCGATGCAAGGAGCCGATGTGTTTTTAGGCTTGTCCGCTGGGAACATCATTTCAACAGAAATGATTCAATCGATGGCCGCTAACCCAATCGTGTTTGCCCTAGCCAATCCAGACCCTGAAATTGGGTACGAAACTGCGGTTGCTGCCAGAAAAGATGTAATCATGGCTACTGGCCGTTCGGATCACCCCAATCAAGTAAACAATGTTTTGGGATTCCCCTATATTTTTCGAGGCGCCCTTGATGTGAGAGCGACCGTAATCAACGAGGAAATGAAACTAGCTGCAGCCCATGCAATAGCCAAACTTGCCAAGGAGCCTGTACCAGAAATTGTGACCAAAGCCTATGGGGAAAGTAATTTGAGCTTTGGTCGTCTCTATCTTATACCTAAACCCGTAGATCCAAGATTAATAACGACCATCGCACCGGCAGTTGCAAAAGCCGCAATGGATTCTGGTGTTGCTAAACATGAAATTAAGGATTGGGATGCCTACGAAGTAGCCCTACAAAAACGAATAGGGATCGATGAACGATTGATGTCCATCGTGATTGGTCGTGCAAAAAAAGATCCAAAACGGGTGGTCTTTGGCGAAGCCGATAACCTCAAAATTTTGAAGGCAGCACAACTGATTCGAGATGAAAAAATCGCAATCCCTATCCTCCTTGGAAACCGAACTAAAATTCTTGATTTAATTCAAGATAACGCACTTGACTTGGAAGGAGTCAATATTATTGATCCTATGGAGGAGCATCAATTGAATCAAAAATTTGGGAAAATCCTTGCTGAAAAAAGACAGCGGAAGGGAATGACCCAAGCAGATGCCTTTCGATTGGTTAAAGAACGTAATTACTTTGGTGCCTTGATGGTAGAGACTGGAGAAGCAGACGCCTTTATTTCCGGCCTAACCCGTGATTATCCAAAGACAATCCTCCCTTCTTTACAAACCATCGGTGTAAAAAAAGGGGTAAACCGAGTGGCAGGCATGTACATCATGAATACGCCAAGAGGGCCTTACTTCTTTGCAGATGCCACGGTCAATTTAAATCCCACCGCCGAAGAACTTGTTGAAATCATTGGATTGACAGCAACAGCAGTCAAATTTTTCAATATGGTTCCTAGAATTGCTCTTCTATCGTATTCTAATTTTGGATCAGCACAAGGGGATATTCCGACAAAAATGGCTAAGGCAACTGCATTGGCAAAATTGAAATATCCAGACTTAATTATTGAAGGTGAAATGCAAGCCAACGTAGCGTTGAACCAAGATATTCAAAAAGAAATGTATCCTTTTGCAGCTACCGCTCAAAAAGGAAAGGAAGTCAATACACTTATTTTCCCTGATTTATCCTCCTCCAATATTGCCTATAAACTTTTGGCTGAACTTGGAAATTCAGAAGCCATAGGCCCTATTCTACTAGGAATGAACAAACCCGTACATATTTTACAACTAGGTAGCTCCATACGAGAAATTGTCAACATGGTGGCAGTAGCTGTGGTAGATGCACAATCCAGCCAAGATAACGCATGATCGATTACCTCAACGGAAAATTAGTTTACAAAGACCCCACCTATGTTCTCATCGATGTAGGTGGTATCGGGTACCATGTAAAAATATCCCTTCAAACGTATACGGCGATCAAAGACCAGGAACAATTACGCCTCCTTACCTACCTTCATATCAAGGAAGATGCACACACACTTTACGGATTTAAGGAGGAACAAGAAAAGAGACTTTTTCTTTTATTGATATCTATCACAGGAGTGGGTCCAAGTACTGGACTAATGATTTTATCCTCTATGAGTAGCTCAGAAATTGAACAGGCGATTATTTCTGGTGACGTAGCAAGTATACAAGGAGTAAAAGGGATTGGCTCTAAAACAGCCCAGCGGATTATCCTAGAACTAAAAGATAAAGTTGGAAAATCAAGTAACAGTGAAACTTCCGCTCCTTTAGGATTTTTAAATGGAGGCAATAAAGTACGAGAAGAAGCGTTACAAGCCCTAGTCACCTTGGGTTTTCCAAAAGCCATCGCAGAAAAAAATATAGCACTGGCACTTAAGAAAAGTGGTAGTCCCCTTTCTTTAGAAGAATTAATTAAAGCGTCGCTAAAAACTCCTTAATATCGGTTAAATTGAAGGTTGAGGAAAAATTTATTTTTTGGAAAAAGAGAACTAAGAGCCGCCTCTTACTCCTCCTGCTCCTCCTTGTCTCCCTCCCAGTAAATTCACTCCTTGCGCAACAACTAACCCAATCCAACTCTCGGATTGACTCCTTAAATCAACGGAGGCTAGCCCCTTCTTTTTTACTTTGGCAACAAAAACGGACCAACCCACTTTTTCCAACAAAAAACCCTTTTTCATCAAAAAGATCACTCTTTTTCCCCAATTCAAGCGTAGAAAAACAAGTACAGGTAGTCATGGATTCCACCCTACGCTACCAGATGATCGACCAGTTGGACAGCCTGAGTTTAGGGAACCCACAGGAATATGATTTCGAAAAATTTGCTCCACTTCAAGAATACCAAGTAAGGCAATCATATTGGAGAACAAGAGCAAAAGGGATAGATGGTGAAAGTGCAGTAGAAGGAAGAAATCTTATTCCTCCAATTACTGTAAGCCCCACCTTTGATCGGATTTTTGGTGGAGATTCTATCACCATCATTCCTACAGGCTATGTCAACTTGGATTTTGGTGCCATTTTCAGACGAATTGATAACCCAACTATTCCAATTCGTCAACAAAAGAATGGGAATTTCAACTTCCAACAACAAATTCAAATGGCTGTTAATGGCAACCTTGGTCAAAAATTAAAGATCGGTGCCAACTTTGACTCCAATAACTCCTTTGATTTCCAGAATCAACTCAAGCTCGAATACGACGGCTTTGATGAGGACATTATTCAGTCCATTGAATTGGGAAATGTGAGCTTACCCATCCAAAATCGACTGATTCAAGGTGCTCAAAATCTGTTTGGGGTAAAAACAGAAATGAAATTTGGTAAGCTCAACGTGACTGCCGTTGCCTCTACCCAGCGAGGAAGACGGGACAACTTGGTGATTGATGCCAATGGTCAAGGCCGTGCCTTTGATATCCAAGGATCGAAATACGATGAAAATAGGCATTTCTTTCTCAGTCATTTTTTCAGAGATAACTACGAGCGCTGGCTAAAAGGACTCCCCCAGGTAACGTCAGGGATAAACATCACCCGAGTGGAAGTTTATGTAATGAATCGGGCGACCAACACCGAGACACTACGAAATTTTGCTGCCTTTATGGATCTCGGTGAAGGCCGGGTGTTACTAAATGCATCGAATCCTGCCATTGGACCAGGAAATCCCAACAGCCCTGCTCAAAATGGAGCAAATCAGCTTTATGCCAGGATCAGTAGCAACCCAAGCTATCGCCCCTTTGATGCTGGAGCTCGTGCCCTAGAGGAAAGTTTAGGGATTAAAAAAGGAGTAGATTTTGAACAAATCAATGGAGCAAGAAAACTAGACCCTTCCGAATATTTTTTTAATGGACAGCTCGGCTTTATCTCCCTTTTCCGACGACTACAAAACGACGAGGTTGTAGCCGTCTCCTACGAATATACCTACAACGGCCAGGTCTTTAAGGTAGGTGAACTTACAGAAGACTACCAGTCTCGTAACGAAGACGAGCTAATTTTCTTAAAGCTCCTCCGTCCAGCACGGATCAACACCCGCGTCCCAACTTGGGACTTGATGATGAAAAACGTCTATAGCCTCAATGCCAGTCAGGTATTGCGCGATGGATTTCAGTTACAAGTAATCTACCGAGATGACCGCACAGGTCTTGATAATCCCGCTCTTTTGGAAGGAAAAAATGTAAAGGATATCCCATTAATTCGCCTTACAGGCTTGGACAACCTAAATCCACAAAATGATCCAGCCCCTGATGGCAACTTTGATTTTGTCGAAGGAATCACTATGCTTTCGAGCCGTGGCTTGTTGATTTTTCCAGTGCTCGAACCTTTTGGTTCGAACCTAGCAAGAAAATTTACAGACGACGAACGAGTACTCAGCGAAAAATATGTTTACGATACCTTGTACCAGACCACACTTGCTGATGCTGAATTAGTTACCCGACTCAATAAATTTTTTATTAAAGGGCGACTTACTGCCGGCTCTGCCAGTGAAATTCAACTTCCAGGATTAAATATTTCACCTGGTTCCGTTATTGTTCAGGCGGGAAACATCCCACTTACCGAAGGTGTAGATTTTACCATTGACTACAATGTAGGGCGACTCGTCATCATCAACGATGCCATCCTACAATCTGGTAAACAAATAAATGTCAGCTTTGAAAAGGCAGATCTAGTCTCCTTCCAAACACGTAGTTTGCTGGGAACTCGGTTGGATTACCTTGCTAACAAGAAATTAAACCTAGGAGGAACTTTTCTATTCTTGAATGAGCGGCCCAATATATCCCGCATCGCCACAGGCAACGAGACCTTACGCAATAGCCTTTGGGGATTAGATGTAAACTACAACAGCGAATCTCGATTTTTGACCAAATTGGCAGATGCACTACCCTTCACGGATACAAAAGAAAAGTCCTTGGTCCAATTTAACGCAGAATTTGCCCACCTTATTCCTGGAACTTCCAATACTGTCAACGGAGATGCTGCCTCCTACATTGATGACTTTGAAGCAGCTGTTACTCCCTTTTATTTGGGTGCACAAGCCAATCAAAATTGGAAACTTGCTTCTACTCCAAAAACAGCCGATGATCGATTTGATCTGAGCAGCCAAACTGAGGATAAATTAGGCAATGGATACCGTAGAGCAAGGCTAGCCTGGTACAATATTGACAACGTATTTTACCGAGAAGGAGGTCCTGGAGTCCCTGCCAACATAACTGCTCAGGATCGCAGAAACCACTATGTCAGACGGGTAATTCCTCAGGAGATATTTAAAAACCAGGACCGAGAAGTCATTGTGGTCCCTCAGCCCCTTTTTGAGCTTGCCTTTTTTCCGCAGGAAAGGGGAATGTACAATTACAACCCCGGACTTACTTCCGAAGGGTTACTACCCAACCCAAGGCAAAATTATGGTGGAATCACTAGAGCAATCACCACTGAGGTAGATTTTGACCGAACAAATATCGAATATGTCGAATTTTGGTTGATGGATCCCTTTCTGCCAGGTGAAAACGGCAAGGTATTGGATGGAATCTTCAATGAGAATAACACCACGGGAGGAAAATTTTTCTTGAACCTTGGAGACATTTCAGAAGATGTGATTAAAGATGGCAGCCATGCCTTTGAAAATGGGCTGCCAGCTGATGGAGATCCTAACGAAACCTCGGATAACGAGTGGGGTAGAATTACCCGCCAGCAATACTTATTACCTGCCTTTGATAATTCAGCTACTTCTAGAGTAAATCAAGATGTAGGCTTGGATGGGTTGAAAAATGAGGAAGAAGCTAGCTATTTTAAAAACCGGTTTTTAGACCGCCTTACCCTTTCTCCAGCTGCAAAAAATGCATTGCTTCTAGATGTTTCAGCAGATGGGTTTCAATATTATTTAGACTCCAAATTTGACCAAGACAATGCCAAAATTTTGGAGCGCTACAAAAAATTCAATGGAATGGAGGGCAATACACCGGTTACAGCAGACCAAAATCTCCCCTATACACCTTCTGGAACAAACAATCCAGATAACGAAGATTTAAATACAGACAATACCATCAATGAATTGGAGAATTATTATGAGTACGAAATTGATCTCCGTCCTGGTCAGCTGAAAGTGGGGAATAAGTACATCGTGGATCAGGTGACCCACACAGAAGGCGGAGAGCAAGTCAACTGGTACTTGTTTCGAATTCCTGTGCGACAGCCTGATCGGGTCCAAGGGGACATTTTTGGCTTTAAATCTATACGATGGATGCGAACCTACCTGACCGACTTCCAGCAACCTGTAGTACTACGAATGGCTGAATTCAGAATGGTTGGCAGCCAATGGAGATCTTTTCAAGAATCTCTATTTGAACGTGGTTTTTTTGAGTTGCCTGAGCCAGACAATTCTAACCTTACGGTAGATGTGGTAAATATTGAGCAAAATGCACAAGGCAGCGAAACGTCTAGTCCTTATGTGTTACCTCCAGGAATTCAACGTGACCGAGACAATACTTCTGCCATTGAACGAAGACTTAATGAGCAGTCCCTCCGGCTTTGTGTCGAAGACTTGGCCCCAAAAGATGCCCGGGCCGTATTCAAAAATACCAATTTAGACCTGGTTCAATACGAGCGCATCAAAATGTTTTTTCATGCCAACAGCGAAGATGCTAGGGATGGGGAAGTCACTGCTTTTTTGAGATTGGGAACAGACTACACGGACAACTACTACGAAATTGAAGTTCCCTTAAAAATATCCTCCCTGGGAAGCAATGATCCCCAGATAGTTTGGCCAGAAGAAAATGAATTGGATATCGCTATCCAGGAAATTGTAGCCATCAAAGCGGAGCGCGATAATACGCAGTCACCCTTGACGCTACCCTACAGTAAATCCATCCGGCAATACAAGGTAACCGTAATGGGTAGACCTGAGCTCAACCAAGTACAAGGAATGATGATTGGAGTGCGAAATCCTGGAACAGGAATTGGCTCTTCCAAGAGCATTTGTATTTGGGCAAATGAACTTCGTGCGACTGGGTTTACAAAAACAAATGGCTGGGCGGCAAATGCCTATCTAAATACTAAAATTGCAGATGTGGCAGTGGTCTCCGCCTCCATTCGTCACAATTCCATCGGATTTGGAGGCTTGGAAACAAAACTTTCCCAACGTAGCCGCCAAGCTACTACCCAATACGATATTTCCACAAATGTAGAGGTAGACAAGCTCCTCCCCAAAGAATTAGGGGTAAGTATTCCTCTTTATTTTTCTCTAGAAAACTCTAGTACACGCCCTGAGTACGATCCCTTAAACCCAGATGTTCCATTTGAGGTAGCTTTGGAAAAATTTGCCAACAATGCTGATAAAGATGCCTACCGAGATATCACAATGGACCAGCTTTCTCGCCAAAATATCAGTTTGAACAATGTAAGAAAACTGAAGAAAAATCAGGAATCACCAAGTCGCATTTACGACCTTTCAAATTTGGCCTTCTCCTATGCTACCGGGACCGTCACCCAAACCAATGCACAACTTCAGGGCTATAATTTCAAGACTAATAAGGGAAATGTCACCTACAGTTTCCAACCAAAAGAACTAAAAATTGCTCCTTTCGAAAAATCCGAAGGAATGAAAAACCCTTATTTGAAGCTGATCAAGGACATCAATCTAAACCTATCCCCTACACTTCTTTTGGCTAGAATGGATGTGGATCGTCGGTTTACCCGTTCCCAATACCGAAATGACCAGCTCAGCACCACAGGCGTAGATCCACTGTTCCAAAAGTCCTTTTTTATGAATAGATCTTTCAATATCAATTGGGATCTATCCTCTAGCCTTCGTGTAGACCTAGCAGCAAGCGCAGCGGCAGTAGTGGATGAACCGGAAGGTGATCTGGATACACAAGCCAAAATCGATTCTGTAAAAGCAAATTTTCTTCGATTTGGACGAACAACCAATTACAACCACTCAGCAACGGTCAATTATACGCTGCCATTTGCAAAGTTACCACTCACCGATTGGATTCAGACGGATTACCGACACCTCAGTACCTACACCTGGCAAACCGGAGCCATCGGACAACGAGACACCTTGGGGAATGTCATCCAAAATACCCGAGAACAAACCCTATCTGGAAAACTGGATTTGATCAAACTTTACAACAAGAGCAAATCCCTAGCAGCTATCAACGCGCCCAAACGCCCAAGCATCCCTGGTAGACCAAGTCCCAATGCCAGTGATACGATTGGTACTCCACTCACAAGAGGGGTGCTCAGGCTAGCAATGCTACTCAAAGAAGTGACTTTTAATTATGGAATCATTGAAGGCACCTTCCTTCCCGGCTATATGCCAAATACAGGGCTATTAGGCATGGATCGTGCTTGGGAAAATCCTGGATGGGCTTTTGTTTTTGGGGCACAAAACGCAAATTTAAGATACCGACTTGGACAAAATGGAAACCTTGCACCAAGTCCTGAATTGACCCAAAGTTTCCGTCAAAATAAAGCCGTTAACCTGTCAATTAAAGGTTTGGCTGAACCTATACGTGACTTTAGAATAACCCTTGAAGCCAATAAACGGGAAATTGGAGACTACAGTGAAATTTTCCGAAATAGCTTTGATGATCCTGGAACCTTTGAGTCACTCAGCCCAAGTCGAATGGGTTCATATAGCATCACTACTGTTCTTTTAGGTACTGCTTTTGCCAAAAACAAGCAGCAAAATGAATCGCAACTGTTTACGGATTTTGAAAATTTTAGATCCATTATAAAACAGCGCCTAGACCAACAAGCTACAGCACCCGGTGAATACCCAATCAATGGACAAGATGTTCTCATTCCCTCTTTTTTGGCTGCTTACCAAGGGAAAGATGCAAAGACGACCAATCTGAATCCTTTTCCAAAAACGCCACTACCTAATTGGCGCATAGATTACCGTGGCTTGTCCCGTCTAAAAGGACTTAGTGAACTTTTTAGTAGCATCAACTTGACTCATGCCTACAGTTCCACCTATGACGTAAGCAATTTTTCCAATTCTTTGCAATACCAAGAAGGGTTGGAACTGTTCAACACCTTGCAACAATTGCAGCGTCCTAATTTGACCAATTTAGAGGGGCAGTTTATTCCAATTTATATTTTAAACCAAGTAGTGCTCACGGAACGATTTGCTCCCCTAATTGGATTGGATTTGCTGACCAAGCAACGAATGAATATTGCCATCAACTACAATCGAGAACGGAATTTAGGTTTGAATTTTTCAAATTCACAAATCACCGAGCAAGCAAGCAGTGATTTTGGATTGACCCTTTCCTACACCAAAGCAGGGGTAAAGATTCCATTCAAAATAAGTGGCCAACAAAAAGTATTAAAGAACGACCTTCAATTGCGCTTGGATACCAAGATTGGAAGTACCCAGCAGGTACAACGAAAAATTGAAGAAAAGGCTACAGTTACTAATGGGAATTTCAATTTTCAATTTCGCCCTACCCTGAGCTATGTCATCAATCGGAGCCTAAACCTAACCGTTTATTTTGAGCGTACGGTCAATGACCCACGCGTGACAACTGCCTTCCGACGATCTACCACGGCCTTTGGCGGGCAGCTGCGATTTAATTTATCGCAATAGATTTCAATGTCTCCCGAATACTTTTAATTTTGAAAAAATTAAACGAACAATCATGAATTTTCCTGAAGAATTAAAGTACACCAAAGACCACGAATGGGTTAAAATCGAAGGTAATATTGCCACTATTGGCGTAACCGACTTTGCACAAAAAGAGTTGGGAGATATTGTTTATGTAGAGGTAGAAACTCTTGGTGAAACCTTGGAAGCTGGAGCAGTATTTGGAACTGTAGAAGCAGTAAAAACTGTTTCCGACTTGTTTATGCCAGTTACTGGAGAAATTCTAGAAATAAATAGTGAACTGGAATCAGCCCCAGAACTAGTCAATGATGCCCCGTACTCCGAAGGATGGATGGTAAAAGTAAAACTTACTGATTCTCTTCCTGCGGATCTTTTGGATTCTGCTGCTTACAAGGCGTTGATCGGAGAATAAGGGATTGCATGCGACGGAGCATTTTGACCTGGTTTTGGTTGGCAGCAAGTACTGTGGCTATGCTTACACCGGGAAGTACATTGCCTGATGTATCAGTATTCCGATTTCAGGATAAGCTCATCCATTTTTTCCTTTTTTTCGTTCTTTCCTACCTTGCAGTAGGCTTAGGGATTAAAGAGAAAATAAATCTTAATGGAAATACCCGATTCTGGATCAATTTCGCGCTCCTCGCTCTCCTGCCGAGTATAGTACTAGAAACCGCTCAACACCTAATTCCTTACCGAAGCTTTGATTTAAATGACCTGTTATTCAATGTGTTAGGGGTATTTTCAGGATTATTTGGTTATTTATATCGTCCATCTTGTAAATTCATTTTGGATTAATCTCCAATAATTCTTAGACTTGTTATTCAAATTAGAACCGATTAACCTCAATAAACCAATTACCCCATGGAAGCAAAAAAGACTCCTAGTGCTGACTTGACAAATAAGGTAGGTATGTTTACCAACCTAGGTCTAGCAGTTGCGGTTGGACTCACACTTGCTGCCTTCGAATACAAATCGTTTGACGATGGTGGTCTTAAAGACCTTGGATCTGTCGCAGATAATTTCGAAGAGTTGCTAGATGTGCCTATCACCCAGCAGCCACCACCCCCACCACCCCCACCGCCGATGGAGCAGCCAGTGATCCAAGAAATTCCCGATGAGGTAGAAATCGAAGAAAAAATCGATGTCAACTTTGATGTTGATGTGAAAGAAACCACAGTTATTAAAGAGGTTGCTATCAAAGAAGTGGTGATTGAAGAAGAAAAAGCCGACCAAATCTTTGATGTGGTAGAAACTCAGCCTAATCCTCCTGGAGGAATGTCTGGTTGGAACAAGTACCTTTCTACTAACCTAAAGTATCCAACTCAAGCCCGAAGAATGGGGGTTGAAGGAACGGTAATCGTGGTATTTGTAATCAACACTGATGGATCTATTCAAGACGTTGAAGTTTTGAGAGGTATCGGTGGAGGTTGTGACGAGGAAGCAGTAAAAGTTGTAACCAATGCCCCTAAGTGGGAGCCTGGTAAGCAACGAGGCAAGCCCGTTCGTACTCGAATGAGACTTCCAATCCGCTTCAAACTAAGCTAATTCCAAAAGACCCGATTAATCGGGTCTTTTTTTTGTCCAACTAGCGAAGCTGAAAGAATCTCTATAAAATTGTAAATCAAAAAAGGCCTGAATCCAGGCCTTTTTTAGTGATTGATAACTCCTCTAATTACCAGTAATTGGTTTGCTATTCAAGAAATTAGGCTATTTACCTTGGATTGTCCATCCGTTGACCTATTGAACCTACAACACATTTAAGGTTTGTTCTTTGATCTTTTCTAGCTCATCCTTCATTTGAATCACAATCTTTTGAATACCCGCATCGTTGGCTTTAGAGCCGATCGTATTGATCTCTCGGCCAATCTCTTGGCTAATAAACCCGAGCTTCTTCCCTTGATTCACTTCGGTATCCATACACTTCATAAAGTAATCTAGGTGGGTTTCCAATCGAACTAGCTCCTCATTGATATCTAATTTCTCAAAATAATAAATCAGCTCTTGTTCAAATCGATTTGCATCAAAAGCATGTTCATCCATCCACTGGGAAAAATGTCCACGAATTCGATTTTGAATTTTTTCTTTCCGGTTTGATTCTTCTGCTTTTATTACTGACCATCCCTGTCGAATCAGATCAATGTTCTCGTTTAATTTTACAAAAAGCGAGGCTCCTTCATCTTCCCGAAATGCCTCGCAACGAAGCAATGCTTCTTCCAATACCAATTTTACTTGTGCCCAATCGCCCTGATCTTCCCTTTCCACTGGGGTGGTGACCATCACCTGTGGGGCTTGAAGTGCAAGTTTAAATAAATCAGTAGTCGATCCACCTACCGTAGCCGCTAGTTGCTCAAAGGCGTGGTAATAGCTCTTAAATAACTCTTCATTGAGTTGCACAGGTAAGTTTTGACTTCCTTTGGCAAAAAATTCAATCGAGACACTGACCTTACCTCTATCCAAAATCGCCTGTACTCGATTTCGAATCTCGGACTCTTTATCGGCAAATTGTCTAGGACTTCGGATAGAAAGGTCTAGCATTTTTGAGTTAAGCGTCCGGACCTCTACTTGGATGACCAGCTGCTCGTTCTCAAATCCGGCTACCCCGTAGCCAGTCATGGATTTGATCATATGTATTGCTTTTAGAAATTATACCCCAAAGTAAAGTAAAATTTCAACTCTTCATTTTTATAATTCCGCACAGGTCGTGCCACGTCAAACTTCACATAATAATTGAGCAATACTGTTCGTAATCCTGCGCCATAACTTTGCAACCATGGATTGTTGAAATTATTCAAGACAATCACAAAAGGTGAGCCTGAGGTATTGATTACCTCTGTATTTTGATCATTGATCTTTTCCCAAGGAGCGGCATCATTCCAAGCTGAACCAACGTCATAGAACCCGACTAACTGGAAATTTTTGATAAAATTGGAAGTGATATTTCCTCTTGTTAAATAGGAAAACAAGGGTAGCCTCAATTCTGTCGAAAAGGTGAGGACATTTCTCCCTCGAATTTCATCGTAATCAAACCCTCTTAAGTCCACAAAATCAGCAAAAAGCAAATTTGAGTTTTCAAGCCCCTGTGGATTCCGTACTGGAGAAGGCTCAGGTCTATTTGCAGGAGGATTGTAGAAAGAGTTAAACAACCAATTGTCCATTCCTCCAACTAGATAATTCTGGGGGTTAGGACCTAGGAAAGATCCGTAATAAAGCTTGGATGCCAAGACCACATTTTTGTGTATTTTCTGGTAGTTACGGAAATCTACATACAAATTACTAAAGGAACGATTGCCTAAATTCAATCCTTGATAGTGTTGAAAGCCAACCTTTCCTTTCGTGCCTGTAAACGAATACAAGCCCATCGGTTCCGTTCTATCGTACACAAATTCTGCCTTTCCACCCACATAGGAAACATCCAATTGATTCAGCTCGGGAATATTACTGTAGATCAACGAATCCTCATTCAAATTGAAGTACTGTGTTTTAGCAGCGAAAGGAGCAACATAGACTCGGGAGTGGATGGACATAGGATAAGCTACCCCAGCTTCCACCTTGGTCAAAACATATTTCTGAAAGTTGACATCTCCATCACTGATCCTAAGCAATTTACGATCGTACCTTCCTCGAAAGTCAAGTCGAGATTTGAGGTATTCGTATTCAAACCAAATGTCCCCTCCAGAGTCAAAATCTAAAGCAGTCATGATCCCACCCATAAATTGATGATTGTCCAATATATCCGTCATTTTACCTTGGAGACTCATTCCAAATCCTCGGAGTGGATCTACTAAAAATCTAGAGTTGATGTGATTGGTAAAAAATTGAGTTTCCATTGGTCGAGGACCAGATACCATTTTTCGCAAGTTTTGCTTTCTAAAAGTATCCAAGATACTTTCTGAAGCATCAGGTTTTGTTGTGCTAACTTTAGAAGCAATCGCTAGCCTATTTGGGAGGGAATCGAAAGTATAATTATCCGTATTCACCCCTCTTCGAGTTTCGAATCGTAGACGATCTGTAGTCAAGGACGAGGTTTGCTTAGTTAGTGTATCTAAAGGACTCCTCGGTACCACAAGCTCAGGTCCTGCTACTTGTTGTTCCTTCACCCGATTTTCTTGCTGGGTCTTAGCTTCCAATTGCCTGCGGGCAGCAAGTCGTTCATTTAACTCCTTTACCTGGGCCAACTGGATTCTTGGGGTACTTGGTGTAAATTGGTCAGCGCCCGTAAATCCCTCCACGAAAAGTTGAGATTCTTTCCCATTGCGGAGGGCATAGGCTACCCTATTCATTCGAGCACTCACATCAAACACTTCAATGCTTGTTTCAAAGGCCGATATCTGCGTAGAAACTTGGTTGCCAATATTGTGGCGCATGAGGTTTGAAATACCACTCAAATCACTCAAAAAGACCAAGTTGTTTGAATTTAATTTTCTTGGCAGCGTATTCTTACTATTTGCATTCGTTAGCTTAGAAAATACCGTGGTGTCTTTCAGGACTTCAACCTGAAACAAATTGTACTGTTCTGGAAAGTTTGCCAAGACAGGAGGTGCTTTTACTAGTGAATCGGACCATGGTGTGAAGTTTGAAGAGTACACAATGGTGGAATCATTCAAAAAAACAGGGTTGAGCTCGTCAAAAAAATCGTCAGTTAATCGTTTCCCCTGCCCCCTAGTATTGAGTGAATAAAGATCCGTTTTTCCATTGGAAATGGCAGAAAGCACCATGTTCTTTCCAGATTCATTGAAATCAAAACTTAGAATCTGGGTAATATTCCGAAGGTAAATTTTGTCTCGAGAAGACCCATCCAGGGAACGTTGTCTAAGTGTGGTTAATCCTCGTTTGAAGGTGGCAATCGCTAAAGTAGCGGTATCCCTCCAAGCAATAACAGGGGAATGCAAATTGGGTGGAAGTTCCTCGTGCTTAGACCCTCCTTGGTAAACCCTTTGCTCCATCCCAGAGGAAAGTTCGCGGACCCAAACCGTTGCTTTGCCTGCATTATTTAAAACATAGGCAAGGTGTAAGCCGTCAGGGCTAAATTTAAGATCTGAAATAGCCCCATTAACGCGGGAAGAGGTAGATGCCACTGCTTTTTTGGAGTCTACACCTTTGAAATTAGCGTAAACAGGCTCATTGACCTTTAGGTAAAACTGCTGCCAATCGGAATAAAACGCCTTGATATTGATTCCTATCGTATTGGCTATACTATTTTCTTCACTTCGATTGATTCTAGAAAGATTTAAAATACTAGAAACATACCGTCGACCATATTTCTCAGCGATGTAGTTCCAAATGGATTGCCCCACAAGACCCGCTTCCAAGTCAGTTAACGTATGTAATTTTGGAGTTGAGGTATTTTTAAGGTATCGACGGATGTAATCATCCATTTCCCTACTCCATCCCTTTGCTAAGTAGAGGGCGATTCCATCTACATACCAATCTGGAAAATTACTAATTAGATTAGACTGAAAGGCATCGGAAACAGAAGCCCCATACAACATCTCTCTGACGATGACCTGGGAGGTTGCAAAAAGTAAATCCTCTTTCAATAAATCCGTTCTACCCTTGTAGGCAACCTCCGCTACCAGCCTTGTAAATTTTGTTTCTCCTTCTTCATTGTACAGTTCTGCGTTAAGGTCTAAGTTGCTTTGCAGGCGCTCCTCTGGAGAATTATATAGGTAAATTCGAGGCTTGGTATAGGCAACATATCCTATATTCTGTGTCAATTTATTGAATTCTGATTCCAAAAATTCAATAGCCATCTTTGCATTTACACCACCCCTATCGTAGTAGTAAACTTCAAAATTTGCAGACGTATATAAGTACCAGTTAAACTCCTTGTGTTGAATTCGGTTTTTACCAAAACGTTCCTGGTCAAATTGTGCCCAGGCTTGTGTCGTACAGGCTACTAGAAGTATAAAAAAAAGAGTTCGAATTACATGCATGCGCATTGCCAGCAATCAAGTAAGGATTTAAATATAAGTAAAATACCGAGAGATCGACACTTCAGCAGGCAAAGGCTGATCTTCCAATAGAAAATCTCGCATGCACGCGCTAAAGTACGGAACCAAAGAAACTCCCTTGGCCCCAAATCCATTGAAGATGTAAACGTTTTTATGCGCAGGATGTTTCCCTAAAAACGGCTTTCTATCTTTCGTGGCAGGGCGAATACCCACTCGGTGAGCAACCACTTGATCTACAGGTATAGGCACCACCTCCATCAACTTATTCAGTAATTCCTTTTGAGCTGTTTCTGTAGGCCCTTCCTCCAAGTCATGCCAGGTATACGTTGAGCCCAGCCTAAAATTTCCATTGGGTAAGGGCACTCGGAAAACACCCCTATTGACAATGTAGGATGGATTAAAATCTTGCTTAACTTCCAAAATCTCCCCTTTGACAGGAGCAAAAGGAAGAAAGGAAAAAAATCTAGAACGCATGGCTCCTAGCCCATTGCAATAAACAATTGCCCGGACCTTCCAACCCGCATAGCTCCAATAACCTCCCTCTTGTATCAATTCCTCTTCCTTAAACTCCTCTTGCCGCAACCGTTCCCCAAAAAAAGTAGCCATCCCTTCCAAAAGTGTAGGGATATCTAACCATCCTGATTCTTGGAGCATCACTCCTCCAAAAGGATCCTTTAGACTAGGATGTTGGCTTACAACTTCAATTTTCTTTAAAAAAGGCTGCATCTCCGGATCACTTGAATGACCCATCCACTCGTTTTGCTCTTCAATGGACAAAAAAGGGCGGTAAATCGATTGTAAGGTTAGAAATTTTCTTCCGGTAATTTCCTCTAACTCTTGGTAAAATGGGGTAATCGCAGGAAAGAGCACCTCCCCTTTCCAGGTCTTCACCATTTTTCTGCCTGTAACGGGGTTGAAAAGACCTGCCGCCACCTGACTACTTTGATTCTTACTCGGTTGATCCAACAGCACTACTCTTTTTCCTTCACGAATCAAACGATATCCCAAGGCAGAACCTGCCAAACCTTGTCCAATGATTAAAAAATCAATTTCCATGTCCTAAATTAAGTCCATAATTCTTTACTTTGCTTTTATCTCGAAGACTTTTCACATGCTCCACATCAAGTGCTTCACTTTCAACCCTTTTCAAGAAAATACATATCTCCTATACGATGAGGAAGGTAATGCTACCTTAATTGATCCTGGATGCCATACTCCTGAAGAAAAAAAAGAGCTAGAAGAATTTGTACTAGACCAGAATTTGAAGGTAAGCCAACTCCTCAATACCCATTGCCATATCGATCACGTACTTGGAAATGCTTGGGCAATGGAACGATTTCTAGTTCCTTTATACATCCATGCCCTGGAAGTTCCAGTCCTAAAATCAGTGGAGGTGTATGCGCCTAATTATGGATTTCGAGACTATGTTCCTTCTCAAGCGAACTCCTTTTTAGTTGAAGGACAAGAAATTTATATCGGTAACGAAAAGCTGCGTTGCATCTTTGTACCTGGACATGCACCCGGACATCTGGCATTTTACCACGAAGAAAGTAGGCGCTGCATAGCTGGAGATACGCTATTTAGAGGCAGTATAGGACGCACAGACCTTCCAGGAGGAAATCATGCCCTGCTACTTGAAAAGATAAAATCCCAATTGTTTATTCTCCCTGAAGAAACGGTAATTTTCCCTGGCCATGGGCCAGAAACCACCATTGGTTTTGAAAAAAAGAACAATCCTTTTGTAGGTCTAAAAGCAAATCCATGAATTTAAAAGCCCAGATACCCAACCTTATTACTTTATTGAATCTCCTTTCTGGAGTTTTGGGTATCCTTTGGGTGTTGGAAGGCCAGGTTTTATTCGGCGCTTATTTTGTGCTTCTTTCTGCAGGATTTGATTTTTTAGATGGTTTTGCTGCCAGAATTCTAAAAGTTCAAAGTGAATTGGGGAAAGAGTTGGATTCCCTGGCAGATGTAGTCTCTTTTGGCGTTTTGCCAGGAATAATCTTGTATGCACTCACCAAATCTCAAACCGAGTCGCAAATCCTACCGTATTTCACCCTGATAGTTCCACTATTTTCCGCGTACAGACTAGCAAAATTCAATTTGGATACCAGACAAAGTGATCGATTTATTGGACTTCCTACGCCTGCCAATGCACTGTTACTTTCTAGTCTTCCCCACCTTGCTGTCTACTGGCCCCAACTAGCTCCTTGGCTTACAAGTCCCATAGCAGGGATTCTGATTGCCTGGGCAGCAAGCTTTCTACTAGTTTCAGAACTCCCATTGATTGCACTAAAATTTAAGAACGGAAGGATTACTGACAACTACTTCCGTTATGCTATACTCGCAAGCGGTATATTTTTTCTTGCTTGGATGCAACTTGCTGGCATTCCTCTAATCATCCTCTCCTACTTGTTTTTATCGATTCTGGAACAAGCCCTGTGCAAAAAATGAAGATGCAAGGCTGGGCCCTTCTCTTTCTTCTGGGACTTTTGTACCAGACTACCTTTAGCCAAACGTTTACCCATACGGTTGGGGTAACTAAATCAGGAGTCTACAAACTAAGCGCAGAACAAGCCCGAAAACTTGGGTTTGAACGCCTGGAAGAAGTAGCTATCTATGGTTACCCAGGGATGCTGCCTCAAAAGTTGGATTCTGCACAACTTCGCCCCCAAGAAATTCCTTCTTGGCTAGACTCCAATCAGCTCTATTTTTATTTGGAGGGACCTCATCAAAGTAGCTTCACTGGCCAGGGAGAATTGAACTATATCCATCATTTGTATACCGATACGCTGCGCTATGGATTGGGAAAAAAAGCAATCCCCCAACGAATTGAAGAAAAAATTGGACAAGCAAGCCCTTCCTCCACTACATCGGTTTGGTACCAATTGCTTTCACTAAAAGAGGAAAAAATAAATCTTCTCAACTCAGGTAGATCTTGGTATTCGTTACCCATTCGCCAAGGGCAAAGTCTAGTCATCAATTATGGTAATAGTACCGATGCTACTGCACCATGGCTACTTTATACCCAGCTGATGAGCCAGTCCACAGCCCCTTCTAGCTTTCGGATTTCTGTTGACGACGTATTCCTGGAGGAAGTCAAGTTCTCGCCCATTCCTACCACTACTTATGGAATCAAGGGAACTACTGCTGCTATTCAACTTCCTTTTTCACCCAAAGGTAATCGCCTAGATCAGCTCCGTCTTAGCTTCCAAGGCACCGGTTCAGGGCACCTAGATTTAGCAGTTCTGGGAATTCCATTTGTAAATTCTAGTTTGAAGGAGGGTATTTATACGGCACAGGAAGAAAATTCAATCTCCCTAGCAACTGGTTTAGAAACCTGGGAAGTAGGTGATTTCTACAATCCTAAGCGGTATTTACAAGGAAAATTTGCTATTGGCAGCAAATGGGTAATTTTTAACCCCTCCACTACCAGCGAACTTATCGATTTCCAACCTGCCACACTCAAAAATAATCACCCACAAGGTTCCGAATTAATAGTCATTACTGTTCCCCAATTTAAAGCGATTGCTCAGCAGTTTCAAGCATTCAAAGCCAGCCAGGGGATTTCCACCCAGCTAGTTTTTATCTCGGAAATTTATGACAACTATGGATATGGCAACCCCGATATTAGTGCTATTCGAAATTTTATTGCTCAGGAATACCACCAGGGTAAACAACTGAAAAATGTGCTATTGCTTGGTAAGGGTACTTTCGATTACAAAAAGAAGTTGGGTGGACGTCCCAACTTGATTCCGATCTATACCAGTAGATCCAGTCTTGATCCATTGACTACCTACAGTTCAGACGACTACTTTGGGCTATTGGATTGGGGGTTGGGTCATTGGGAGGAAGACCAGACCGGAGATGCCTCTCTGCGTATAGGAATAGGGCGCATTCCTGCCATTTCCTATTCAGAAGCTAAAAATTGGCTAGAAAAAACAATTGCCTATGAAAAGCAAGAGTTCGTATTTCCAAGCAGTTCGCTCACTTTCCTAGCTGATGACGGAGACAATGGAGTCCACATGCGGGATTCGGAGGTACATGCCGCCTTTATAAAGGAAGAGCATCCTTTTTTCAAGCAACATAAACTCTATCTTGACCGCTACGAACAAATTAATGTGGGAGGTGCACAACAATCTCCAGAAGCAAAAAAAGCAGTTGTCGAACGTATTTCCCAAGGTACTTTACTCCTCAACTACGTCGGTCATGGGAATGAAACTACGTTGATGGCGGAGGAAGTGGTTCAAGCCCAAGACTTACAAAACTGGCCGCAACAAACCCAACTTCCCCTTTGGTTTACAGCTACCTGTGAGTTTGGAAGGCATGATAGTCCTTTTCTACGATCTGCAGCAGAAGAATTACTATTGGCTTCGGATAAGGGAGCTATCGGGCTCTTGGCAACCGGTAGACCTGTATTCAGTAGTATCAATTTTAATATCAACCAAGCATTTTTTGTTGCATTAGCTGCAGGTATAGATCTGGGAGAACTGGATTTAGGAAGTCTCTACCGAGAAACAAAAAATGGGAGTTTGAATGGCGCATACAATCGAAACTTTTCACTTCTTGGTGATCCAAGTCTTCGACTGGCGATCCCAGACGCTAAAATTTCCATCGATAAATTGGTCTTTCTTTCCAACCAAACTGCTGCAGACACCCTCCACACACTCGTCCCTCTGCGCCTATCTGGTACCATCCAAGACCTTCAGACCCAAGCTTCATTGGCTGGCTTCAATGGGAAATTTAATTTAGAAATTTGGGGCCAAGCAGGGGTGATTACTACTAAGGGAGATGAAAATCCTCCTTTCGAATTTACGGAGGACGCACAACGCCTATTTAGTGGCGAAGGAATGGTCCGTGAAGGGAAATTTTTTACTCAATTCATATTGCCAGAACAGGATAAAAATACCTTGCAAGAGGTAAAAAACCGGATTTAAGCCTGGGATTCAGTAAAAAAAATTCAGGCGTCTTCTTGGGTACCCCTTCCTTTAAAAAATGAGAAAATGCCCGATTCTTCAGACAAAACAGGCCCCAGTATTATTGCAAACAGCGCAGGAAAGCCTCTACTGAACAATTCATCCATCGCAAGCACTCAAGCTGAGATACAATTTATTTTTGAAGACCCCAGCGGGATACTCAGTACTTCCAATTTTCCAGAAAAAACTCTTCAACTACGCGTGAATAATAGCCCCCCTCGCTTCATTCACGAATCTTATGTGGCTTTAGAGGGAAGTTTTGAAAAAGGAGAAGCCACGGTTGTAATCACGGGATTGCAAGAAGGAAAAAATGAAATCCAGGTTCTTGCCTCAGATAATTTAGGCAACCTTAGCACCTTTACGTTTACTCTGGAAGTGCGAAATAGCAATAATTTAAAAGTACTTTCCCATCAAATCTACCCAAATCCTGCTCTCGATAGGGTGTTCATTGGCTTTCAACACAACCGCCCTCAAGAAAACTTAATTGCCACCTGGAGCCTCTATTCATCCAATGGACAAGTACTAATAACTGAGAAAAAACGTTTTATTCAAGCTGCAGAAATACTTAAAGATTGGGAGCTGATTTTTTTACAGTCCAAAACGAAATATCCAGCGAAAGGAACTTATATTTACAAACTAACTTTACAGAATGAGTCTAGCTTAGAACTAGATTTAGTAAGCGGAAAACTGGTGATTCAATGAACAAAAAAGCCATTTTAGGAAAGAATTCAATTTTTACCCTTGTTTTTGTGCTTACAGGACTTTCCTCCTTCGCGCAAAATAGCGTAATTATTTCAGGACAAGATCCTACACGTAGAGTCATTACAACTGCAGTCCCCTTCTTAAACTTTTCCCCTGATTCCCGTCATTCCGCGATGGGTGATGTAGGGGTCGCTACTTCTCCGGATGCCAATTCCGCCCATTGGAATGCGGGAAAATTAGCCTTCCTTCAAGATGGGTATGGATTTTCACTTTCCCACTCTCCTTGGCTTGGCAAATTAGTCAACGACATGTCGTTGAATTATTTGGCAGGCTACAAAAAAATTGATGACAATTCTGCCTTTGGTCTTGATCTAAGGTACTTTAATATGGGTGACATCTCCTTGACCGATGGAAGAGGTAATCCAATAGGGGAATTTAATCCTCGAGATATTGCGCTTGGAGGTACTTACTCTAGGAGATTGTCTGCCAATTTAGGTTTGGGAATTTCTGCCCGATTTATCCATTCCAACCTTTCCGGAAATTTGACTTCCACGGGAGGTACAGATTCTCGCCCTGGTACAAGCGTGGGGGCAGATATTGGTCTATATCACCAAAAAAATACCCTTATCGGACAAAAAGAAGGGATGTGGTCTTGGGGGATTACACTTTCCAATATTGGACCAAAAATCACCTACAATAGCGCCGAAGACCTCGATTACATACCAACTACCTTTCGTGCTGGAACTGCCTATAAAATCAACCTGAATACCAATAGCTCCTTGACCTTTGCGCTAGATGCCGCCAAACTGATGGTACCTACCCCTCCGTTGTACCAAGCCAATACAGACGGGACACTGGTTACTGATTCAAATGGCAATCTGGTCATTTCTGCTGGCAAGGACCCCAATCGTGCTTTGCTTTCTGGTATGTTTGGTTCTTTCGGTGATGCTCCTGGAGGATTCCAAGAAGAGTGGAGTGAGGTGACTTTCTCTTTTGGAATGGAATACTTATATGCCAATAAGTTTGCTTTGCGAACAGGATATTTTTACGAGGACGATACCAAAGGAGGGAGAAGATACCTGACCATGGGAGCTGGGTTTACTATGAAACGTCTAGGATTAGATTTTTCTTATTTGGTTCCACAAGTTCAAAATCATCCTCTAGCGGAGACCCTTCGGTTTTCATTGCGCTACTCAATAGCCTCTAATTAATGCCTTTAGATCGCACCCAAGCACCGCTTTTCACAGTACCGAACGAATTTATTTTACCTGCACCCCAGCATTTTAAGTTGGATAAAGCAGCCACCCCCCTTTATTTTTTCCCTACACCGGGAATTGCCGCAGTCCGGCTTGAAGTCTTCGGTAAAAGTTCTAGGTCCTTGCTCCCTATTACCCAAGCTTTAATTCCCTCCTTTACACTTCAAATGCTACAGGAAGGGACTAAATCAGCGAATGCACAGCAGCTAGCAGAATTCTTTGACTACCATGGTGCAGAGGTGTACCCGACCCTAAGCTATACGCAAGAAGGAATGAGCTTACTTTGCATCAAGAAGCACTTAGCACCATTACTTCCCACATTTATTTCACTTTTTTCAGAGGCCCAATTTCCTGAGCAAGGATTGGAAAAGAGAATTTCTCAACGAAAGCTAAGCCTTCAATTGGATCGAGAAAAGCAGAGTACTCGAGCAGGCCAACTTTTTAAAAAGGGATTGTTTGGTCCAGCACATCCTTTTGGACAAGAAATTTCCGAAATTCATTTGGCTGAAATCAACTCCAGTCTACTCAAGGACTACTACCACAACCATCTGTGGAAAGATTGCAGTTTATTCCTTTCCGGGGATTTTAGTGAAGCAGAACTTGAACAAATTATCCGAACTCTTGAGCAACTTCCTTTCAAGCAGGGGGCTCAAAAAGTTGCCCTACCCGAACCTATGCTAACAGCAGCAATTGAGGAGGAACGGGAAAATGCTGTTCAAAGTAGTATTCGTTTGGGAGGCTGGTCCATTCCCAAGAATCATGCAGACTACCATTCATTGGCAGTATTCAACACGCTCTTGGGTGGATACTTTGGCTCAAGATTGGTCAAAAATATTCGAGAAGATAAAGGACATACGTACGGCATACATTCCTCCTTGGCTGAACTTGAACCCTATGCGTATTGGGTGATTGCTGCAGATGTAAAGAAGGCAAATCAAGTGGAAGTATTTGAGGAAATCAATCAGGAGATCGAGCAGCTTTGTACTGTGGCGGCCGATGCAGTGGAAATTGAAATATTGAGAAATTATTTGATTGGACAATTGTTTGCCAAATTTAGTTCCCCTTTCGATCTAATCGATCAATTCAAGAACGTATACTTTGCAGGATTGGATTTTAGCTATTACGAAAATCGATTCAACTACTTAAAAAAATTCACTGCAGAGGACCTTATGCGTAGCGGACAAGGATATTTTTCCTCGTTGAACCGAGTGAAAATACGGGTAGGGTAAACTTTTAGGTTAGAAAATACTGCAATTTAGCCCAGCAAGTCGTCCAAAAATCCTTCACTCTTTAATCGTTGGAAAATTTCTAGGCAAGCCCAAGCATCCGTAGCCGCGTAACGAAGCTGTCTCTCTGTCAATTGGCTTGTTTCCCAATTCGAGACCTGTTCCGCCTTTGAAATACGAATTTTAAGCACCATTCCACAAAGATTTCGAACACCTACGTTGTGGAAGCCTACCTTTTTGAGTTCATCATTTAGATCAAAAAAAGATTGCGGAAAAAACGAGTCAGTCAGTTTTTTTAAGGCCTTTAGGTCATCATGAACTGCTGCGCCTACTTTGACTACATTTTCTTTTTCCAATAAGCTTCGCAATGAGGCTGGGAAGCCAATGTGGTTTAGACGAAAAATAAACGCTTGATTTGCAGTCGCTAATTGCAACAATGCCACTTGATTAACCTCTCCTTTTCGAAAGGAGGGCTTGGTTTCGGTATCAAATCCAATTAAGGGTTGGTTTTCTAAGAAATCAACTGCATCTACTACTTGATCTGGACGATCAATAAGGTAGATAGGACCTTCAAATTGACCCAAGGGCAACTCATTTATTTCTTCTTTACTGATACTGAATGGGATCATACCAACTCTTCTTCTCGGTCGTAATAAGTAATTCCAATGTTGAGGTAGCCATACAGGATTGTCATGATTGGACTGATTATATTAAAAAAGCAATAGGGAGCATATGCAAATGTAGCTACCCCCAAAACAGAAGCTTGGGTTGCACCACAGGTATTCCAAGGTACCAATACAGAGGTAACCGTAGCAGAATCCTCCAAGGTCCTAGAAAGATTTTCAGGCTTTAGGCCGCGCTTTCGGTAAACGTCTGCAAACATCCTTCCTGGTACCAAAATTGCCAAGTACTGATCCGAGGTGGTGATATTAAAAAACACACAGGTAGCTGCTGTAGAGGCTATCAAGGACCCTACTCGGTGTACCTTTCGAATAATTGCTTCAGCCAAAACTTTCAGCATGCCACTTTCCTCCATAATCCCCCCGAAAACCATCGCACATACAATCAGCCAAATGGTGTTTAACATGCCTCCCATACCCCTAGTGATGAGTAATTCATTGACTAAGGCATTTTCTGTCACTACAGAAATACGCCCAAATAAGGCCATCATTACCCCCTTAAAGCCCAGATAAGCAGAAGACCCCTTCTCCCCGACTACTTCTGCAATAATTTCAGGTTGAAAAATCAAGGCAAAAACCCCTCCCAATAACGCTCCAGCCAACAAGGCTGGCAAAGCAGGGACACGCTTGATTATCATGATTACAACAAGAATAGGGACTACAAATAGCCAAGGGCTGATGTGAAAGGTGGAGGTAATCACCTGAGAAATAACAAGTACATCTTCCACCTTTCCCTCCGATTCGTAGTTAAGACCAATCACAAAAAACAAGATCAGTGCTAGAAGTATGGAGGGAATAGTTGTTTTAGCCATGTGACGAATGTGCGTAAATAGATCTGTTCCGGCCATGGCTGGTGCCAGATTAGTCGTATCTGACAGAGGCGACATTTTATCACCAAAATAGGCTCCAGAAATAATTGCTCCTGCAATAATCCCTTCTTCAAAGCCCAAAGCCTTACCAATACCCAACAGGGCAACGCCAACTGTGGCAACAGTCGTCCAACTACTTCCAGTGGCAACTGAAACAATTCCGCTAATCACACAAGCTGCAAAAAGAAAAAAAGTCGGACTCAACACTTGCAATCCATAATAAATCATGGCAGGTACAATCCCACTCAAAAGCCAGGTGCCTGCCAATGCCCCAATTAGAAACAAAATCAAAATACTACTCATGGCAGACCCAATACTACGGACTATTCCGTCTTGAAGTGATTCCCAACTGTACCCCAAACGGAAAACAGCGACCAAGCCAGCTACAGTTGCCGACAAGACCAAGACTATTTGATTTGCTCCTGAAAGGCCATCAGTTCCAAAAAACTGAATAGTAACGATCAATAGACCGATTAAAAAAACCAAGGGAATCAGCGCATCAAGCACTGTGGGTACTTTTGGAATTTTAGTCATTCACTAAGGTCGAAAGTTTACAAGCCATGAAGCTAAAGAAAAAAAATTAATTACAGGTCTGCTAGTAGTTCAGAAAGCTCTTTTCCCACCTGCCAACCAATAGCCACGCCCATGCCTCCCAATCGCACTGCCACTGCAGTTTTCTTTCCAATCTGTTGAATTATAGGTGCTTTTTTTGTGCCAAATGCCATAATTCCAGACCATTCCATCTCCCATTCCAGGGACCTTCCTGGAAAAATCACCTCCTCCGCTAATTGTACTAAATGGCTTTTTATAACCGGATTTACACCAAAATCTATGGTTCTTTCCTGAGCAAAATCTTGATTTCTTGCACCTCCTAGTAATATTCGGCCAGCAACCTCTCGGAAATATACATAGCCACGATCTAGGTGGAAGGCCCCCTTCCATGGAATTCCTCCTGCTAGAGGCTTACTCAAAAGAATCAATCCCCTACCGGGTTCCATAGGGGATTCTGGCCATAGCTTCTGAGTAAATGCATTGGTACAAATTGCCACCCGAGGAGCTACAAACTCAAAAATTTCTTTTTTATCCCGTTTTTCGGCTAATACATGTCCTTCTTCGTGATTGACCTCCACTACCGATATACCAGAAATAATCCGAACCCCTAGTTTGGAAGCCTTGGACCAAAGTGCGTTGAGGTAGGCTGCAGGATCCAATTCGCCTTCGAATCTATTTTTTACCACCGCTTTGACCGCCTTGGAAAACCCAAACTTACCCGGCTCCTTCACCACAGAAAAAACCTCTTTTGGAAATAATTTTTTCAGTAATCGATTGATGTCAGCAAGCTGATCCAAAGCCTCCAATTGCTCCTGCATCAAGATTTCATACCCATTCCGGTGTTGGTAGCCCAGTGCACGGTCCCCAAATTGTTTCCGGATCTGAGTTAAGCCAGTATACCTTTTTTCCACCAACTGCAATACCTCCTCAGGAGTCATGCTCCAAAAGTCATCTAAAATCTCCGTAAGGCTACCAAAGCAAGCAAATCCAGCATTTTTACTGCTTGCTCCTGAAGGAAAAATCCCTCGGTCAAGCACCAAAACATTGGCCTTTTTATGGTGCTTTTTAAAGTGAATCGCAGTAGAAAGACCTGTAAATCCAGCACCAACGACAATTAAATCGTAGTTCAAAAAATTTTTTTGTTCCCAAAAACTCAACATAGGCGAAACGAATTTACTTTTTAGTTTTGGTTCATTAACTTGCTTTACCAAGTACTACATTTAAACCCAAAATCCCATGAGAAAAATTGATTCCTTACTTCTCGAATACGGAGAAAGTCACCAAAACCAAACCAACAAGCTAATTCACTGGTTTTGTGTTCCTGCCATCTTCTTTAGTGTGGTTGGTCTTGTATTTAGTATCCCCAGCGGGTTTCTTGTGGATCAACTGTCCTTTTTAGGAGAGTTTGCAAATTGGGCTACGCTCACCCTTTTCTTGGTATTGATTTATTACATTTCTCTTTCCCCTGCCCTTACCTTGGGCATGTTGCTCTTTTCTGCCTGCTGCTTGGCATTGGCAAACTACTTAAGCATTACCTTCCCCGGCAACCTGGCATACATCAGCCTAGCAATTTTTGTTATCGCCTGGATTGTCCAATTTTATGGACACAAAATCGAAGGCAAAAAACCCTCTTTTCTCAAGGATGTGCAATTCCTAATGATAGGACCTGCCTGGCTCATGCATTTTATTTATAAAAAAATAGGCATTGGATACTAAACATCCCAAAAAACTTGGAGCAAACTCAGTACAGAAAGATCTTTTTCACACTATTTAAGGCTGCTTGATTGGACTTGGTTTGGATGTTGGCCAAGATAGACCGCTTTTCTTTGGCTGTCAATCTCCAGTTGAGTGAGGCTCCCTGCATACTTCCCAGATTTTCCAGTCCCACGGAAGGAAGCTTTCCTGGAGCATACTCAAACTCAATTTTTTCCACCCGGAACGGCATGGATTCAGCCATATAGTTGAAAAGTACTTCGTTATGTATCGTCTGAATCATGTCCCAATTGGTATAAATGTTTTGCAGCGGCGTAAGTACTTTTGCAAGCAATCTTGTGGGTTCAGCAATGGAAATTTCGGGAGACTTTTCCGAATCACGAATGGTGACCAAAACTACTCCTGCGGTATTTGCTTCTATCCAATCTTTAAAAACATAGCCAAATCGAAGCGCATCTTGGATTCCAAAATTATCGGATAAGCCTGTGTCCATGGTCTTCATCACGGGAGCAGAAGGAAGTTCCACATTGGGTGTCACAAAAGGAAAAGTAGCACTCATTCGAAGGGCTGTCAAAAAGCGTAAATTACCAGGATCTTGGTTTGCAAAAAATCGCATGTAATCTATGGATTGTTTCTTTTCTTTTGGTAAAGGTTTGTCCAGAGCGGAACTTCCAAAAAAGGAGAAAGAATGCGGGGAGATAACCAATTTTCTCCCGTCATTCGTCACCAAAGTGGTAATCGGCATCAATGGAATAAGGGCTTTGGCTTCTGGTTCGCGGTAATCGGCCAAGGACTTATCCAAGATGCCTTTGGTGTTTTTATTGAGCTGTTCTTCAAACGCAAATCCCCGATCCTTGGAATAAACCTTCCCTTTGTAGTTCAATTTTTGGGTAGGAAACAATAAATCATTCACCAAAAGACTGAATAAAATCGGATTTAAATTATCTGCTGCCAATTGATTTAAATAATCCGGATTGTCCACCTGCACACTTGCGTCTGCTTGGGACCTAAGATACAATTCCCTAAAAAATGCTTCTCCCAAAACACCACCAGAAGCGCCTGTATAAAGAAAAGTATGTTGGGTAAGCGTACCTGCTGTAGCTGAATGAAGTTCCTGAAGCACCTTCAAGGTCCACAATGCCGAACGTTGCCCCCCTCCACTTGCGGCGACTAGCACCAATTTGGGTGGATGTTCCACTGGAAACTTCGCTCTCCATTGTTCCAAGATGTGGATGAGATTTTGCTTGTCTTTTTCCAAAGTATCGGGATGGGTGAGTGCATTCAATCGCGCCAAATTAAATGGCGCAGGCGTCGTTGAATAATCCATTCCGTAAGCAGGATGAGATCGATTGAAGATCGAAAAAGTTGAAAAATAGTTAGTTCCTAACAACAGTGCCAAAACGGCCACTGCAGCCCAGGTACGAAGCCAAAAGGTCAAGGCACCAATTGCCATCAACAAAATAGAAACGAGTAATAGGGCACTCATCGCCGCAGG
>Ga0181558_10000729_pt1 | contig 31134 bp, 34 predicted proteins | sample 011ome_22_FD_133754 | JGI IMG/M metagenome (GOLD analysis project Ga0181558, IMG submission 133754) | Coastal salt marsh microbial communities from the Groves Creek Marsh, Skidaway Island, Georgia - 011507BT metaG (megahit assembly) | ecosystem: Environmental > Aquatic > Marine > Intertidal... | reverse complement strand
TTTCTGATGAAAAGATGGCAGAAAAATACTATGATTTGTATTTAAATGTAAAACACCGTAGCTTAGAGATCAATACTTTTGCATTACCATTGTCCTATTTTAAGCAAATTGCAAAAAATGAACACTGGGAGATCATTGCGCTGTATATTAATGATAGCGATGAAACTACAACCAACGAACCTGTGGGCATGGGGCTCTGCTATAAAGGAAAGACGGATTATGCGTTTCCGATTGTGGGGCTCAATTACGAATTAAACAAAACGTATAATTGCTACAGACAAATACTTTGGCAAGTGGTAAAACGGGCTAATGAACTGGGATACCAAAATATAAATATGGGATTTACATCAACGATGGAAAAAAGACATTTTGGAGCAAAGGTGTTTTCATCATGTGCCTATATGCAAATAAATGATAATTACGAGTTGGAGGCATTGGCTACAATGTCTACAACAAAAAACAGAGAAGATGGAGTTAACCAGAGAAGAGTTTTGTCTATTTAATTTGAAGTCTAAAATACAGCTGGTTGAAAAAGACGGTTACTTTTTGACCAGGCGAGTTTCGGGAGATCAATTTTTGATCTCCCTTTACCGCATTTATGGCTTTTTTGTAGAAGTAACTTATGAAATACCAAGTGTTGAAACATTGAGCGTTGATCCTGTAATAAACGTTGAAATAGTGGACTTATATGACTTTAAAGGACAAACGCAACCACAAGCATTTATTGAAGGTTATTTAGGTTATTAGTCTGGTAGCTCAGCCATGAACTGCTACATTTATTTTAATTTTGTTGAATCTAACTCAGATCACAGACAATAGAGGATGAAAGAAATTGCCGATAAAATAGCTCCTTATATTCATCAAACCCCTGTTTTAAGAAGCGACAGCTTGAATAGTCTTTTTGGTTGTCACGTTTTTTTTAAATGTGAAAATTTTCAGAAGACAGGTTCATTTAAAATACGCGGCGCTAGTCATGCCATTTTATCGCTATCTCCTGAACAGCGCAGTAAAGGAGTTGTGACCCATTCATCAGGTAATTTTGCACAAGCCTTAGCAAAAGCGGCCTCACTGCTCGGCATTGAGGCCTATATCGTTATGCCAGACAATGCGCCTATGGTAAAAGTTGATGCCGTTCATGACTTTGGAGCGACCATTATTCGTTGTAAACCAACTATCAAGGCACGGGAGGAAGCTGCCAAAAAACTAGAGGCAGAAACGGGCGCCACATTTGTACATCCTTCTAATCAACTAACAGTTATTCAAGGGCAAGGCACATCCGCATACGAACTATTGGAGGAATATCCGGAAATCAAAGTGATTTTTGTACCTGTGGGTGGTGGTGGATTAATTGGAGGAACGGTACTTGCTGCAAAGCGAAAAAATGTGCAAATACGCGTATTTGGTGGCGAACCTAAAGCGGCTGACGATGCTTATCGATCATTACAATCTGGCAAAATTGAATCTAATATAACAACAGATACTATTGCCGATGGACTGAGGACTCAATTGGGTGAGTATAATTTCCCGATTATTTTAAATCATGTAGAGGAAATTTATACGGTGAGTGAGGTTGAAATAGTTGCAGCGATGAAATTAATATGGGAAAGGTTAAAAATCGTTATTGAACCTTCAAGTGCCGCAGCTGTAGCTGCTTTATGGCAACAAAAATCAAACTTTAACGGACAAAATGTAGGTATAATTTTAAGTGGAGGAAATGTTGACTTGGAAAAATTGCCTTTCTAAGTTTAAAATCATTCTTTTAATTTCATTTCATTAATCAGACGGTATACGGTCGTTTGACCGATACCCAATTTCTTTGCAACCAAAGCGGTATCATGATTATACTTATCCAAATATAAACTTACAATGCGACGGTTATAAGCACGTAATGTCATTTCTTCCGGGACAATATCAGGTAATACATCTTTTCCAACTAATGAAATATCTGATTCTTCAATCACATTTCCCGAACTCATCACAACACTCAGCTGTATTACTGATTTTAATTCACGCACATTACCAGGCCAATTATAACTCATAACTTTCTTTTGTGCTGATTCGGATAGGAGTTTTACATCCATTTCATTTTCTTGACAGAAATCTTCAATAAATTTTCGAGCCAAAAGAAGTACATCCTTTCCCCGCTCTGAAAGCGGAGGCATATCGATAGGTAAACCTAACAACCGAAAATACAAATCCTCCCGAAAATTCCCTTTTGCAACCTCCGATTTATTTTCAATTTGAAAAAATCATTTTCAAATTGAAAGTATTAAAATAATAAAAGTAATTGGTTTCGATTATTTATTTTGATGATACACGTCTACGTATATCGGCAGGTGATCTGAATACCCTCCATGATATTTAAACCCAATATAGGTTCTATTGGTAATCTTACCAACCCCATCTTTCTCTTGCTCTAGTAGGTATTCTGCATCAAATATTTGTGCGTATTGAGTTTTTGTATAGAGTCTGCCGTTTGTATCTAACAGTCCTGGACTGGCCACAAATTGATCTAATATTCCCCATTCGTGATCATATTTATGAGTCCCTTTTTTGAATTCATATTGCCAAATCATATTGTATAGGTCTCCTTTTTTCATATCGGAAATGGACTTTTTGGCTCTTAGAATATCTTGCATACTTTCGTCATCCGGATGATCATTAAAATCTCCCATGGCTAAAATTTTTGCACTCGGTACGACTGCCATGATTGAATCGTATTGCGATCTCAAAACTTGCGCTGCAAAATTCCGTTTTGGTAATGTAGCGAGTTGCCCGCCGTATCTAGAAGGCCAATGGTTAACGAACAGGTGCAAAGTATCTGACCCTGTCATACCCTTTACATATAAGATATCTCTTGTTGGGCGACTACCTTCTTCTGGAAAAGTCAAGGTAATCGGATCATAGGACAGCAATTTAAAATGATCTGGACGATACAATAACGCTACATCTATACCTCTATTATCTGGTCCCTCTTGAAAAACAATTTCATAGCCGTATTTCTTTAAAGGTGTTTTCTTAACAAGATCCTCAAGACATTCAATACTTTCAACTTCACATAAACCAATAACCGCCGGAGGCTCCCATTCCCCAATTGCGATAGATGTTTTCGCAACCTTGTTCAGCTTGTCGTAGTATCTTTTGAATGTCCAATAACGCATTCCTTCTTTTGTGAATTCATCATCATTTTTAAGCGAATCATTTGTTGGGTAAAAGAGGTTCTCAACATTATAAAACATGATGCGAATACCTGCTTTTTCGGACTGTGGATTTTGGCACCAAGAGGTCAATCCAAGCAAAAGAAATACCAAGGTTATTACCTTTTTAATTTGAGTGTGAACCACCATAATATTGAAAATAATAAAGTTGCGAAGAATAAAACTACGGTAATTTGAAGAAAAAAGGGGTTTGAGAATGTTAATTTTGTGTTAACTCCCTGCACTACTCCGTTTATCGGTGTAAAACCAATCGCTAACCAAAAGCTGATATAAGAAAGGGTGATTCCTGTGTCTTGAACAGCCTTAGCAAGTGGATTACGACGTAATTGTTCTGAATAAAGCTTAAATGGTAGCTGAATTAAATATTTTAAAAGGCGCTCAATAAGATAGACTAAAAAAATAATCCCCGTCCAAGCAAAAATTTCTGAACGGGGAAAATCAAAATAATTTCCGGCCAAACTCAATCCGAAAAAGACAACAAGAATTGTTACAGCAACTAAAAATGTCGTCTTAATCATGATCTACGCTTTGGGATGATTAATCCTAATCATCATCGTCATCTGAACTCTCTTGCAGTTTTTTGCCAATCAAGGTTCCTTTGATAATCTGATCTTGGAAATCTTGCATTGCTCCTGGTGAGTGAGGAATTAGAATCGAAGTATTCTTACCGTTAGATCCAATATTATTAATGGTATCAAAATACTGCGTGAGTAATACAAACTGCATAACCTCTTCGTGTGTGATATCTTTTAATGTTTTTTGGAAATCTTCTACCGATTCTTTAAAACCTCTTACAATCTCTAAACGCTGTTGAGCAATACCTTCACCCGACAACCTTTTCGACTCTGCATCAGCTTCTGCCGCCTTAACGACTCTAATCTTATTTGCCTCTGCATTCTCCATTGTCGCTTCCTTATCTCGCTTCGCCGCGTTAATTCGGTTCATTGAGTCTTTCACATTCGCGTCTGGGTCAATATCCGTAATCAAGGCTTTAACGATTGAATATCCATAGTCGTCCATTGAATCAGCAAGGTTTTGACGAACAGCCATTGCAATATCTTCTTTCTTAGCAAATACATCATCCAATTCCATTTTCGGAACTTCGGCACGTACATCATCAAAAATATATGATGCGATCTGATGTCTATGATTATCTAGGGAATAAAAGGCTTCCCATATTCTATTTTCCATTACTTGAAACTGAACAGAGACACGTAAATGAACGAATACATCATCTCTTGTTTTTGTCTCTACGTCTACATCCAGTTGCTGAACACGCATATTGACAATACCTGCTTTTGAATCAATGAATGGTATGATTAAACCCAAACCAGGTTGTGCCATGCGTTGAAACCTCCCTAAACGTTGTATGACAAATATCTTTTTTTCCGGTACGATAATTACCGCCTTAATTATCAAAATAAGTCCTAAAACGACTCCAATAACTGAAGGAATTAATTGTGCTTGATCCATGTTTATTGTTATTTGTTGATGAATAATGTCCAGACTTACCTTATGTGTTTGGATTGGACATAAAGATAGCAAAAAAACGAATGTAAAAACAAATTAATTACTAATTATTTTAGTAATTATCTATTTTTATTGTCCTTGAGCTAATATACATCATGAATATCAACCCCTTCTGGAATGCTGTGCTTCAAAACAAGTAGGAAAAAAGAATTGAAACTCGCGAAAATCATTGAAAAGTATAACTTTGTATTCAAACATAAACAAGAATTATGAAAGCGTATGTATTTCCAGGACAGGGAGCTCAATTCGTAGGAATGGGTAAAGATCTGTACGAACATTCAGAAGTTGCGAGAGAGCTTTTTGAAAAGGCTAATGATATATTGGGTTTCCGAATAACAGATATCATGTTTGATGGGACGGATGAAGAACTAAAGCAAACGAAAGTTACACAACCCGCGATCTTCTTGCACTCTGTAATACTTGCAAAAGTTTTAGGGGAAGATTTTAAGCCCGATATGGTTGCCGGACACTCTTTAGGAGAGTTATCTGCTTTAGTAGCGAATGGCGTTTTAAACTTTGAAGATGGATTAAAATTGGTTTCTAAACGCGCATTAGCTATGCAAAAGGCATGTGAAAAAGAACCATCAACAATGGCAGCTATCCTTGGTTTAGAAGATAAAGTTGTTGAAGATGCATGCGAAGCCATTGATGGTGTTGTGGTTGCGGCAAACTATAATTGTCCTGGTCAATTGGTGATATCAGGATCTATTGAGGCCATAGACAAGGCTTGTGAAGTACTAACGGAAGCGGGTGCTAAACGCGCTCTTAAACTACCTGTAGGTGGAGCTTTTCACTCTCCTTTGATGGAGCCTGCTCGTGAGGAACTTGCTGCTGCTATTGAGGCAACTCCTTTTAATCAACCCAATTGTCCGATTTATCAAAATGTAACGGCAAATGCTATTATTGATCCTTCAGCAATTAAAGAAAATCTAATCGCTCAGCTGACTGCTCCAGTTAGATGGACACAAACCATGAATCAGATGATCGCTGATGGTTGCGAAAGTGTAACCGAAGTTGGACCTGGTCGTGTACTACAAGGGTTATTCAAAAAGATTGATCGTCGTTTTCCAACAGAAAGCGCAAGTCTTGAGACAGCATAGATAATAGTAACTTATTGTAAAAGCCCTTCCTCCTTTTTATTCGGAGCGAAGGGCTTTTTTTATTTCAAAAAAGTGACTTTTTCAATATTGTGACATTTAAGGGTAAAGCGCTAAATGATCATAAATAAGTTTAATCTCAAAACAAATAATAAAATGAAAAAGCACCTTATCATATTTATCCTGATCTGTTCATCAATCGTGGGGTTCACCCAAGAACTTGCTCCTGCATCCGTTTTAGTTAGTGATTTTGAAGGCGTACCAATCGCTGGAGCACAAATTCAATTCATTCATACAAAATCGAATACAACGCTTGATGCTGTCTCTGATGCTAATGGTAAATTTGATATCGAATTAGCAGCAGGACTATATAATATTCGATTAAAACATGTTGGAAAAACAAAGGATTATTCTTCCATTGAAATTCCTGAATTGGGACCGCGAGAAGTATATAATAATGTCAATATTGTCATTCAATATGAAGAGGAGAAGTCATTTACCTTAAGTGATTTACATTTTGACACTGGCAAGGCGACGATTAAAAATGAATCTTTCCATGTCTTGGATGAATTGGTTAAATATCTCCAACTAAAACCAACGTTAAGTATCGAAATAGGCGGACATACAGACAGTGATGGTTCTGATGCTGACAACCTCAATTTGTCTTTAGCAAGGGCTCAAGCAGTGAAGATTTATCTCATCAAAAAAGGAATCAAAAAAGATCGCCTAAAAGCAACTGGGTATGGCGAAACAAAACCTATTGCAGATAATGAAACCGCACAAGGCAAAGCCTTAAATCGGAGAACGGAAATTACGGTAATAGAATAGAAGGAATAAAAAAACCTCCAATCCGTCAAAGACGTTTTGGAGGTTTTAATTATCATATTCTTAAAAAATTATACCAGCATTCGAACTGGGTTTTCTAGGAAGTATTTTAAATCTTGCAAGAAAGCTGATCCTACGGCACCATCAACAACACGATGGTCACATGATAGGCTTAATTTCATTACGTTACCCGGAACGATTTCACCGTTTTTAATCACCGGAGTTTGTTTGATTTGACCAACCGATAAGATACATCCATTAGGCGGATTGATAATTGAAGTAAAATCCTCAATACCAAACATTCCTAAATTCGAAATAGCGAAAGTTCCACCTTCCATATCGGATGGTTGTAATTTCTTGCTCTTTGCTCGAACAGCCAAGTCTTTGATTTCAGAACCAATTTGAACTAATCCTTTCGTATCTGTAAATCGCACAACAGGAACAACTAGACCTTCTGCAACAGCAACCGCTACTCCAATGTGAATGTGATCATTATATCGAATAGCATCTCCTAACCAATCGGCGTTTACCTTTGGATTTTTGCGTAATGCCGCAGCAACTGCTTTTACTACCAAATCATTAAAAGATATCTTGACACCATCTTCCGAATTAATAGCCTTACGTGCAGCGATTGCGTTATCCATATCAACCTCTATTTTTAAGTAGAAGTGAGGCGCATCAAATTTAGATGCCGATAATGTTCTAGCAATCGCTTTTCGCATTTGCGAAAGTGGTTCATCCGTATAAGATTCCGTTCCAACCGCCGCAGCAAAACCTGCTGTTGCTTGTGGTTGAGCGGATGGTGTATAATTTTCAATATCACGTTTAACGATACGGCTATTTTCGCCTGTTCCGTTTACCTGTGCCAAATTAATTCCACGCTCTTCAGCCATCTTTTTAGCCAATGGAGATGCGAAAATTCTTCCACCTTCATTGTTTACCGTCTGCACTGCAACCGGCGTAGACGCTTCAGCCGCAACTGGTGCAGGCGTTGGTTTCTCCTCTTTCGGTGTATCAGCCTTCGGTTCTTCTTTGGCGGCGGGAGCCTCTACTGCAGCACCATCACCGGCCTCAGCAAGTATAGCATCTACATTCTCTCCTTTTTCACCAATAATGGCCAAAATATCATTTACCGGGGCAGCGCCCCCTTTTTCAATACCAATGTGCAATAAAACGCCGTCATAAAACGACTCGAATTCCATGGTTGCTTTGTCTGTTTCAATATCTGCTAACAAATCACCTTCTGCAACTTGATCACCGACCTTAACGTGCCATTCTGCTACCACACCTTCTAACATGGTATCTGACAACTTGGGCATTCTTACAATTTCAGCCATTCTTATTGTTCTTTACTTTAATTATTTTGATTGATTAAGCCAGGTACTCCTTTACGTAAGGGTAGTCATCCTGAACGTATACATCTTTGTACAATTCTTCCGCTTCTGGAAGTGGTGACTTATCAGCAAATTCAATTGATTCTTTCACCTCGTTCTTAACCCAATCTTGAATCTCTTTAATTTCCTTTTCCGTAAGAAAATTATTTTCTTTGATAACGCCTAATACGTGCTCTATCGGATCTTTTGATTGCCATTCCGAAACCTCATCTTTTGTTCTATACTTTTGAGGATCAGACATTGAGTGTCCCTTATAACGATATGTTCTGATGTCTAATAGCGTCGGACCATCACCTCTACGTGCTCTTGCAGCTGCTTCTTCAATCGCTTCGTGAACACTTTCAGGTCTCATTCCATCCACTACAAATGAAGGCATCTCATAAGAAGCTCCAATTTTAGACATATCATGCACATTTGTAGTACGTTCTACCGAAGTACCCATAGCATAGTTATTATTCTCAATAATGAATATAACAGGTAATTTCCAAGTCATAGCCATATTGAAAGTCTCATGCAAAGCACCTTGTCTTGCGGCACCATCACCAAATGAGCACAAAGCTACATTATCAGTTCCTTTGTATTTTTCGGCAAATGCGATACCCGCTCCCATTGGAATTTGAGCACCCACGATTCCGTGGCCTCCATAAAAACCTTTTTCAACATCAAAAAAGTGCATTGAACCACCTTTACCTTTTGAGCAACCCGTGATTTTACCGTACAACTCGGCAGCTAAAACGCGAGGATCTGTACCCAAAGCAATAGGATGGCCATGATCACGATAAGCAGTAATATGCTTGTCTCCTTCTTTAATTGCAGAAGCTGCACCTACCACAATGGCTTCTTGACCAATGTACAAATGAAGAAAACCTCCAAATTTTTGTTGAATGTACAATTGCGATATTTTCTCCTCAAACTTTCGAATTAGGAGCATATCTTTATACCACTTCACATAAGTTTCCTTCGAAAACTTCGTTCCCGCACTCTTTCGCGTGCGTTTTGTTGTTTTTTTAGGTGTAGCACTTTTTGTTGCCATATTGCCCGTGTTTAGGTTGTTTATCGGACAAATATAAGGCTTAATTTTTAATCTTTTCAATCAAATTTGTTGGAACATAAAAAGATATTGAAACGTATTCTTTGAAGCCTAATAAAAATGGTAAAACCGCTCTCATAATCAACAGCTTAAACTTGCCTAAATTTCTTATGGAAATAAGTGTAACGTTTTTATCTTGCTTGGTTATAATTCGACACACCCGAACAATGGCTAAGTTTTTACTCCTTTTTATTGTCCTTCTTATTAATCTTTCAACACTAGCGCAAACCTTGTCCAATGTAGCTTTTGACAAGATCAAGAAAGCTACGAACGATTCTACCAGCTCCTATTACTATCCTAAAATCAAGGAAAAACTATTGCAGTTAGATACCACCTTAACTGGATTGGAATATCATGCTCTTTATTATGGCAATGTTTTTCAAGCCTATTATCATCCTTATGGTGCAACCGATAAAGAAAAAGAATTTGACGCGGCTTTTCAAAGAGCATCGGCTTTGCCAGCTTTAGAAAAATTAGCGCAGGAAGTTATGCTGGAGAACCCTGTCAACTTAGAACTTTTCTACAAAATGATCATCAGTTGCAACCGCGCTAAAAACCGAGATAAGGCAATTCTGTGGGCAGAGATTTATGTCTCTTTTCTTGAAGTGATCTATGCAAGTGGAACCGGGCAAGCCTGCGACAATGCTTTTATTGTAATTTCTGTTGATGATGAATACCGCATCGCATCTGACCTCGGATTAAAAGTGGTGAAACAAGCTTTAATTGGTACATGTGATCGATTACAGTTTGCAAAAAAAGGACAAAAACGAAAAAATAGAATTAAGACTTTGTTCTTTAACGTCCAATTTCCATTATCCTCTCTATCTGGAGCTTTTGATCATATCGATCAGCCTCTGCCCGATCAACAAGAAGATGAAGAGGAATAGTTAGGCTTCAAGAAAGCTACCATCAAAGCCCCATGGCAATAGATCTGAACAGCGATTTAATTGAATGAAATATCCATCCTTTGAAACCATGAACAACTGAATGGAAGTATTTTGCCTCCCTTCTACTTCAACTAATGTTTGCCTGCATAAACCGCATGGAGAAGCTGGTTCTGGCAGATACTTGTCCACATAAACCACAATTTGCAGAATCTTTTGATTGGGGTAGTTAGAAACGACGGTAGAGAGTAGATTTCTTTCAGCACATATGCAAACGGGATAAGAAGCATTTTCCATATTGGCACCGAAAACGGTAGAACCATCATCTAGCAATGCTCCAGCACTCACCTGAAATTTAGAATACGGCGCATAAGCTCTTACAGCAAAATCTTTTGTTGAATCAATTAAACTGATTATTGCCTCATCTTTAATATCCTTAACCTCTCCTGAACGGAAAGTAATCTTTAAATTCTTATCTTCTATCATAGCGATTTGTCAATCGTTTCGATTGACTAAGATAAGTTATTTATAAACGTTTTTTTTGATTTTAAAAACTTTGTTCGTGTTCCTCGAACAAAGTTTGGATTTTTACGTAGAATTAAGATACTTTTAAATTTAGCTTATTTTTGCGGTAATATGCAGGAGAAATTCCCAGATATTTTTGACCAACTTTCATCTTTTCATCCAATCACGCTGGCGGATATGGATTCCGTCAAACTCATGAATCGAACAGATACAAAATTTGTATTTGAGCGTTCGCTTTTACCGGAATTGATGGAGGCACTCTCTAAGGAATACAAAGTGCTTAATTTAAACGGTAATCGCATATCAGCTTATAAGACCTTGTATTTCGATACACCTAAATTTAAATTCTACATGAATCATCATAATGGTCGTGAGAATCGCTTTAAGGTGAGAATTAGAAACTATGTGGAATCTGATCTGTTTTTCTTGGAAATTAAAAACAAGAAAAAAGGTAGAACTATAAAAAGTCGAATACGATTAGATGATTTTGAAATGGACTTAACGAACAAATCTGCAAATTATGTGGAGGAAGTGGTTGGATCAGGAACCAAAGTTGAAGCCAAACTATGGAATAGTTTTAATCGTATCACGTTAGTTCAGGAGAAAATAAAAGAGCGCTTAACGCTGGATTTAGGTTTAAGCTTTAGCTGGAATGAAATTGAAAAACGATATGACCATATCGTGATTGCCGAATTAAAACAAGAAAATGTAAACAGAGAAAGTCTGTTCTACTCTTTGATGAAAAAACATGAAATTCGACCAAGTGGAATGAGTAAGTATTGTGTTGGTGTTATTTCACTTTTTGCTGAATTAAAGTACAATGTATTCAAAGAAAAATTACTTTTGATTGAAAAATTAGGATAAAACGAGCTTATGTCGCTAGAGGAAATGGAATTTTTGGGAATGAAAGTAATGGACAATGATTTATGGAAATTATTGTCCAAATTTACGATCAACTTATTCTTCTTAACTGTAATTGTCCGTTACATTTACTTTAAGAAAACCCCACGTAAAAACTATCTTTTTACGTTCTACATGATTTCAATCATTTCATTCTTTATCTGCTTTGCGTTGAAGAAGTTTGAAATGGAGGTTGGAATGGGGCTTGGGTTATTTGCCATTTTTGGCATCATCCGCTATCGAACTAATCCAATGCGCATTCGAGAAATGACCTATTTATTCCTCGTAATCGGATTAGCAGTAATCAATGCGTTATCTGGTAAATTAAGTTATGCAGAATTGCTTCTAATCAATTGTATCGTTTGGTTCATGATTTATATCATGGAAAATTGGTGGCTACAAAGCAACGAGTCTGACAAGACGATTACGTATGAGAAAATTGAAAACATTAAGCCAGAGCGATACGACATTCTTAAAGCTGATTTAGAGGATCGTACTGGACTAACCATTAATCGAATCATTGTTGGAAAAGTGAATTTTCTCCGCGATACGGCAGAAATCAAAATTTACTTTGATGAGACGCAATTAGAAATGGAAGATTAAGTCCATCTCTGAGCATTCGTCTTATTTTTTTACTCTCTTATTGTCACATTAATTGTCACTCTACCGGTTTGTGTGGGTGGATAAGTATTGTCTTTAGAGAAACGAAGCCCCATGAGGATACGATTTTTAGCTTCGTAGGAGGACACTCTGCTATTCACTGTGGACTCAACACGGTTCCAAACACATTCAACAACCTTCCCATCACGATCAACTACAATATCAAAGACCAAAATTCCATTTTTCGTACCATCCATATCATACGATATACTGTCGGTCACTAGACGTGAAGACTCAACCAAGTCTCCGGACAATTGAGCCCAAGACCCCATCGATGTCAATAAAAGTACTAAACTCAGAACGGTATTTTTCGCATTTATCTTCATCTTATCGATTTACTTTTTTCTAAAACTAAGCAATTAACTGATTCTACTCCAGTTTGGTTTTGCTTTTAAAATTTGCCTCAATTTGGCTGCTATTCGCTGATGTTCATCAGCTTCAAGCTTAGGGTCTTTTTCTAATAATTCTCTTGCCTTTTCTCTAGCTAATCCAACTATTTGCGAATCTCTTGAAAGGTCTGAAAGTTTGAGATCCAAAATACCACTTTGCTGTGTTCCCATAATATCACCAGGCCCCCTTAATCTTAGATCTACCTCTGCAATTTTGAAGCCATCATTGGTTTCGCACATGGTTTCTAAACGCTTCCTAGCATTTTCACCGAGTTTATTACCGCTCATTAAAATACAAAAAGACTGTGCAGCGCCTCGACCCACCCTGCCTCTTAATTGATGTAATTGTGATAAGCCGAATTTCTCTGCGCTTTCAATGACCATCACACTGGCATTCGGAACGTTTACACCGACTTCAATCACGGTTGTCGCCACCATAATCTGTGTTTTCCCAGAAGCAAACAAGTCCATTTCATAGTCTTTATCTTCTGGATTCATGCGGCCGTGAACGATACTAACGCTGTAATTCGGTCGCTGGAATCGCTTAGTGATCGCTTCATAACCCGCCATTAAATTCTGATAATCCAATTTTTCAGATTCTTCAATCAGGGGATAGACAACGTAGATTTGACGCCCGAGTTTAATTTGCTCTTCAATAAATTGGAACACGCTTAACCTTGCTGATTCAAAACGGTGTGACGTTTGAATTGGCTTTCTTCCTGGAGGAAGCTCATCGATAACAGACACGTCCAAATCACCATAAAAAGTAAGCGCCAATGTTCTCGGAATAGGAGTCGCAGTCATAACCAATTGATGCGGTGGTAAAATATTCTTCTTCCATAATTTAGAGCGCTGTGCAACACCAAAACGGTGCTGCTCATCAATAACTGCTAATCCAAGGTTCTTATATTTCACTTTATCCTCCAACAATGCGTGCGTACCGATTAAAATATCGATTTGACCATTTTCTAATTGCTCATGAATTACTTTCCGTTCTTTTTGTTTTGTTGCACCGATCAGCAATGCCACATTCACATTCATTTTTTCAAGCATTTCTGACATGGAATGAAAGTGTTGTGTTGCCAGAATAGCTGTTGGTGCCATAATGCAAGCCTGATAACCATTCCCGATCGCAATCAGCATGACCATCAATGCAACAAGCGTTTTACCACTGCCCACATCTCCTTGCAATAAGCGATTCATATGAACACCCGAACTTAAGTCTTTGCGAATTTCACGGATTACGCGCTTTTGAGCCCCTGTTAATTCAAACGGAATATGTTCTTCATAAAATGTATTAAATGGCCGCCCGATAGCTTCAAAACGAAAACCTTTTATCTTTCGCTGAGCAATTTCTTTTCTGAAAAGTAATTCCATCTGCAGAAAAAACAATTCTTGGAATTTTAAACGGAATTGCGCCTTTTGCGCCATTTCATAACTGCTCGGTTGATGTATTTGAAACAAGGCCTCCTCTTTCGATATTAAATTCAGCGACTGTACAATAAACGGAGGAAGGTCTTCTTGGATTTTTCCTTTAATACCCGGCAATAATTCACCCACAGCTCGTTCTAATCCTTTAGTATTGAAGCCAACTTGCTGTAGTTTCTCCCCGCTATGATAAACCGGCTGTAAGCCTTTTTGCAATTGTTTCTGCTCTTTTAGAAACTCAATTTCTGGATGAGAGATTGACCATTTTGCACCATATCTTCTCGCCTTGCCCCAAACAATCAATTCAGTTCCGCGATCTAATTTTGGTTTAATCCAATTAATGCCTTTAAACCAAACCAAACTGATTGTTCCCGAATCATCTTTAAAACTCGCCTCCAAACGTCTGCCTCTGCCCTTCCCTATTTCCTTGATACCTGAAACAACACCTTTTATTTGAACAGCTGAATCAAGTTCTGGGATATCCGATATCCGGTGAAACCGTGATCGATCAATATAGCGAAATGGGAAATAATAAAGTAACCCTCCAAAATTATCGATACCCAATTCTGAACGCAATACCTTACCCCTGGAAGGGCCTATTCCTTTCAAATATTCTATGGGCGTTAACAAGTATTCGGACATCAGAACTTAATCTATTTTTTTTCGTACTTTTAGGTGTTCCAAGATGGACAGTATGCTTAAAAATATAGCGCAATTTACTTTATTTTTTTCGATCGGAGTTGTGATTTTTGCTTTTGCAGGATACGAAAATCACCTCAGCTCTTATCAAAATTCTGATTCCAATGCAATTCCAGAAACGCTGGAAGAAGCCTTATTGATTCTCGGAGATGAGAAACCTATCCACTATATCGCCACTGCTGACCCCGACTCTGTTAGAATGGGAATGGAAATGGTTTATTATGGACAATTATTGGACGAATCAAACGATCCGATTTCCAAATATTTTGTTTGTACAGATTGCCACAATCAAGTCTTAGAAAGTGCGAACCCTGCGGACGAATCAGCCGACGCTGTGCTCGAGCATAGTATGACCAATAACATTCCTTTTTTGCCTGCGTCGACGTTTTACAGCATGTACAATAAGCGGCACTGGTATAATGGTGATTATTACAAAAAATATGGTGACTTAGTAGCACCTACTCGCGACTCACTTTATAACGCCATTCAACTTTGTGCGACTCAGTGCTCGCAAGGAAGAGCCATGGACCATTGGGAAATTAGAGCCGTGCTGCACTATTATAAATCATTGGAGTTAAAAATAAATGACCTTGTCTTCACCGAAGAAGAAAAACAACAACTCGGCAATTGGATTGTCAACGACAAAACTTCTGCCATTGCTTTATTAAAAACAAAATACAACGATACCAATCCAGCCACTTTTGGCACTAATAAAACACCAGAAGTGCCCGGTTATGAGCCAAGCGCAAAAAACGGGGAGTATATTTTTACAATGGGCTGTTTGCATTGCCATGACCCGCAAACGGGCATCACCAATTTCACAATGGACAATGACCCACTAACATTGCGCTATCTCTATCGCAAAAAAGACAAATACAACAATATGGCTGTCCAGCATATTACCCGTTATGGCACCTATGCCATGAGCGGACGTAAACAATATATGCCCATGTACAGTTTCGAGAAATTAAGTGAAAAACAAATGTTAGACCTGCTACACTATTTGAAAGTGGAGGACACGACAATTAATTAGCCCTTTTGCACATGAAAAAATTATTATTCATTGTCTCAATTATCGTTGCGGGTTCCGTGACATATGGACAGGAACCTGTTCTAGAGTCTTTTGCTGGCACACGCGTTTTGAGCAATCATTCTATTGAAATGCTACCTAAACGTTCACTCGAATTTCGGGTTTCCCATAAATTTGGTGATATCGCGGGTGACGCAGGTGGGATCAATAATTTCTTTGGTTTTGACAACCTTGCCGACGTGCGAATTGCCTTTGAGTATGGCATTTTAGACAATCTTGATATTGGAGTGGGAAGAAATAAAGGAATCGGATTGATCTCCGGGGTTGTAGATGGATATGCTAAGTATCGCATATTACATCAAAAAACAACGGGCATGCCTGTAAATTTAGTTTTTGTTAGCTCTTTAGCATTACCCTACAAGCCGGCAGTCTCAGACTCCACATCCGTTGCCTCTTATCCTCGTTTTTTAAATCGGCTACGATTCACCAATCAACTTTTAGTTTCCAGAAAGTTTTCTGATCGATTTGTCTTACAAGCTAATGTTGGATACAATCACAGAAACTATGTGGATTATTTAGACGCAAATGGTTTATTATTTGCCGGAGTTTCCTCGCGTTTGCGGATCACAAAAACCTTTGGTTTATTGGTTGAGTACAATCATGTCCTCAACCGTCCAGAAGGTGTGGCTGCGAACTATCAGAACCCATTAAGTGTTGGTATAGAGATACTAACAGGAGGGCATTCGTTTATCTTAAACTTCTCCAATGCAAGAGCTTTGAATGAAAACCTGTTTATGCCTGAAACGACTGCTAATTGGCTAGATGGTCAGTTTCGATTTGGATTTAGTATTAACAGACAATTTAAACTGTAATGAAGCATTTGATTCTCATATTAAGTTTATCATTTCTCGCTGTAGCTTGTTTAAAAGAAAAAACAGTAGAGCCTGAGCCGATCCCAGAAGGGCCATGTGCGGAAACTGTTTCATTTAGTACAGAATTACTTCCAGAAATATTCGATATTTCATGTAATACTTCGGGCTGTCACGATTCCGGAACTGGCGCTACAGGTTATGTTTTGGAAACACATGAACAAATTAGCACCAACGCAAACGTCATTCTTGACGTCTTACAGCATAATTTAGGATTTGTTCCAATGCCATACGGTGGTGAAAAATTAGCCGATAGTCTCATCCAAAAAATGGATTGTTGGATTGAGCAAGGTCAATTAAACAACTAATTACTTGCACCCACAAGCCGTTGGAAATAAACAATTTCACGTCTATTTAGCAACGCATTACCAAAATAAATAACACATGAATAAAAAACTACTTTTTACTTTATCCCTTGCCGGAATCGCGGGGATGTCATTTTTTTACAATCCAGACCGAATCACAAAATACCATAATGATGGTATAGAGACGGTCAACTTTTCATCCAATCCACCAGCGGCAAAAACAGGTGCTCCAGGTGAGGGCAATTGTACAGACTGCCATTCAGGCTCAGTACTTTCAGCTGATGGGGTTGTTGATTTTTCAGTCGGTGGAGGACCAGGATATATCCCTGGCAACACCTATACGCTAATCGTTTCTTCCATTGGAGGAGCGAAAAACGGATTTGAACTGACTGTTCTTGATGCTGCTAATAATCAAGCAGGAACATTAACTGCTGGAGCAAACTCAAACGTAACATCTTCAGGTGGTCGCGAATACATCAGACATTCTTCTTCATTAGGCGAAAACACATGGGTATTCGAATGGACGGCGCCAGCAGAGGACGCGGGTGAGTTAACTGCATATTATACAGTTAACAAGGCGAATAACGATGGAGCAAATTCAAGTGATGAGATTTATGTTGGAAGTACTCCGATCCCATTATTTGGAGCAAGTATTTCAGAAAATGAATTGGATGCATCTTATAATGCATATTACAACCAAGCTGCACAAGAGCTTAACTTGAGTTACTCATTACCAGAAGAAGCGAAAGTTGTACTAAACGTTCAAGATCTGTCTGGCCGACTGGTTACTTTCAGAGATTTTGGAGATCAGCCAGCCGGTGATTACAATGAAACATTCCAAGTTAACAATGTAACTGCTAACTCTATTTATATTGTTTCGTTATTTGTAGACAATACCGTATTGAACCGAAAAATCATGTTCTAAACACTGATTTTACAGATCATTAAATAAAAAGAGAGCTTGTTAGTACAAGTTCTCTTTTTTTCGTTCATTACTTGTGCAAATCATTCCGATTTGAAGGCTAATAAAAGGCATTTTAGAATTATATTTGTGTTATTACTTATTCGATACAAATGCATAAAATAGCTACATACGATTTTACAGGAAAAAGGGCGCTTATTCGTGTTGATTTTAACGTCCCACTGAACAAGGAAACACTTGTTGTAACTGACCGCACCCGAATTAAAGCAGCCGTGCCAACAATCAAAGCTGTTTTAGAGGGCGGAGGTTCGGTTGTTTTGATGTCGCACCTCGGTCGTCCGAAAAATATCCCTGAAGATAAGTTTAGCTTAAAAAATATCCGTGCTGCAGTGGAGGAAGAATTAGGTATGCCCATTTCTTTCGCGAGTGATTGTATAGGCGACCGCGCATTTGAAAAATCAGCAGCATTAAAACCAGGAGAAGTATTACTCCTAGAAAACCTACGTTTTCATCAACGTGAGAAAAAAGGAGGCGAAGATTTTGCTGAGCTCTTGTCAGAGCATGGAGATGTTTATATCAATGACGCATTTGGAACCGCCCATCGCGCTCATGCTTCGACAACCGTTGTTGCCAAATTCTTTCCACAAGAAAAAATGTTTGGTTATCTGATCGAAAAAGAAATTGAAAGTGTCGATAAAGTATTGAATACAGATCGTTCTCCTTTAACCGCTATTGTGGGTGGAGCAAAAGTATCCTCTAAAATCACAATCATTACAAAACTCCTCGATAAAGTTGACCACCTAATCATTGGTGGCGGAATGGCATATACGTTTATAAAGGCGCAAGGCGGAGAAGTGGGAAGTTCTTTGGTTGAAGATGATTTTATCGACACAGCCAAGGAGATTTTAACTACTGCAAAAGCTAAAAATGTCTCCATTCACCTACCTATCGATACGGTTGTTGCAGACGAATTCAGTGCTGAGGCGAACACGCAAGTCACGAAAACCCAATCGATCCCAAATGGTTGGATGGGCTTAGATATTGGTCCCGAAGCAGCAAACGCTTTTCGAGAAGTAGTTAAGAATTCGGCGCTTATTTTATGGAACGGCCCAATGGGTGTTTTTGAAATGGATAAATTTCAAAATGGAACAAAGGAAATTGCGCTTTCCGTTGCAGATGCAACAGATAATGGTGCATTTTCATTAATCGGTGGCGGCGATAGTGTTGCAGCGGTGAATAAATTTAACTTAGCAGATCGTGTGAGTCATGTATCTACTGGCGGAGGAGCCATGTTGGAATATTTAGAAGGAAAACAATTACCGGGCATAGCTGCTATTCTTAATCAATAGAACCTGATCATGAAAACTGAAGAATTATATACCCTTTTTAAAGCGGGTAAAGGTATTTCCACTGACACACGCAAAATTGAGTCAGGAACCTTATTCTTCGCTATAAAAGGTGATCGCTTTGACGGTAATAAATTTGCTAAAGACGCTATTGAGAAAGGTGCTGCATACGCAGTTGTTGATGATCCAAATTTGGAAAAACATCCACAATATGTTTTTGTTCAGGACACATTAGAAGCACTTCAAAAATTGGCACGACATCATAGACGTCAGTTTGACATTCCAGTATTAGCTATTACAGGTAGTAACGGCAAAACAACAACTAAAGAAATTTTGGGGGCAATTTTGACCCAAAAGTATAAAGCTGTGGTAACCGAGGGAAACCTCAATAATCATCTAGGAGTGCCCTTTACACTCTTGAGACTAGACGAGACGCATGAAATAGCCATCGTTGAAATGGGTGCTAATAAACCCGGTGACATTAAGGAACTCGTTGAAATAGCTGAGCCTACTCATGGTTTGATTACCAATATTGGCGCAGCACATATTGAAGGATTTGGATCAATCGAGGGTGTAATCAATACAAAAAAAGAAATGTATGATTATTTGGGCACACATAAAGGAACCATCTTTTTCAATACAGATGATTCAGTCCTTCGACAAATTATTCCTCGAAATGCAAATTTAGTTGGCTTCGGTATCGATGGCATTGTAAAAGGTATGCTTACAAAGCAGGACCCTTTTGTTTCTTTTACATGGTCAACAGCAGAATATGATTCTCCAGAGCTAAATACAAACCTCGTTGGCCAATATAACTGCACCAATTTCTTGCTAGCGCTTTGTGTTGGAACCTACTTTGAAGTAGAAGCTTCGGTCATGAATGAGGCGATCGTCAATTATGTCCCTTCCAATAACCGTTCTCAAGTAACCAAAACGGATCGTAATACATTGATCGTAGATTGCTACAATGCGAATCCTACGAGTATGAAAGCCGCCCTGGAGAGTTTTAATGAAATGAGTGATCCAAGTAAATTAGCCATTTTGGGCGACATGCTTGAATTGGGAAATATTTCTGAGGAAGCCCATCAGGAAGTAGTAGATTATATCAATGAACATAAGATTCCGACGATTTTGGTGGGAAAACTTATGGGAAAAACGGAACATAAAGAAACCCTTCAATTTGATTCCTGGGAAGCATTGAAGGCAGGCATCAATATGGATGACATTTCTGATAACGTCATTTTATTAAAAGGATCAAGAGGTATTCGAATGGAAAAGTTGATACCATTCCTTTAAAAAATAGGCACAAAAAAAAGCTGTCATTCCATCCATTTTAGGCATAGAAATGACAGCTTTTCAACTGATTTATCAACTGTTACTAATCCTTCAAGATTCCTCTTGAAATAACAATCTTTTGAATTTCTGAAGTTCCTTCGTAAATCTGTGTGATTTTTGCATCACGCATCAAACGTTCTACGTGGTATTCACGCACATATCCGTAACCTCCATGAATCTGAACTGCCTCCGTTGTTACCGATTGAGCAATTTCAGAAGCATACAACTTAGCCATTGAAGCTTCTTGCGTATAATCTTCACCCTGATCCTTTAATGATGCCGCATACATACACATTAAACGGGCCGCTTGCACTTGTGTCGCCATATCAGCTAACTTAAACGCAATACCCTGGTGTTTATGAATCTCTTTACCAAAAGTTTGTCGTTCCTTAGAGTAAGCAATCGCTAAATCCAATGCACCAGACGCAATTCCGAGCGCTTGAGAAGCAATACCAATACGACCACCACCCAAGGTTTGCATCGCAAATTTGAATCCGAAACCTTCCTCACCAAGACGATTCGCTTTTGGTACTTTTACATCATTAAAAATCAACGTATGCGTATCCGATCCTCGAATACCCATCTTATCTTCTTTTTCTCCAACAATAAAGCCTTCCATTCCGCGCTCAACTATTAATGCGTTGATTCCACGATGACCTTTTTCTTTATCCGTTTGAGCAATAACGATATATGTTGAAGCCGAACTGCCATTGGTAATCCAGTTTTTAGTTCCGTTCAATAAATAATAATCACCTTTATCTTCAGCTGTTGTTCTTTGCGAAGTTGCATCAGATCCAGCCTCCGGTTCTGACAAGCAAAACGCTCCGATTTTCTCTCCTCTAGCAATTGGTGCTAAAAATTTTTGCTTTTGTTCTTCTGAACCAAAAGTCTCGAGTCCCCAATTTACAAGTGAGTTACAAACCGACATACAAACCGCCATAGAAGCATCTACCTTTGAGATTTCTTCCATTGCTAACACATATGATACAGTGTCCATACCACTTCCGCCGTATTTTGGGTCTACCATCATACCAAAGAAACCAAGCTCACCTAGTTGTTTAGCTTCTTCCGCCGGAAATTTTGCGTGAATATCTCTTTCAATCACACCAGCTTTGAGTACATTTTGCGCAAAATCGCGGGCTGCATCTCTCACCGCTATTTGTTCTTCCGTAAACTTAAAATCCATTAACTTAACTTTGAAATATTAGTATCTTGTTCCTTCATTCCGATTCGAAAGACTCACGAATTGGAGCGTACAAATTTAACAATTATTTAGCAATTTTGTTTGCATCAAAGACAATGTTTAAGAAGCGCGTTATAGGATTAATGTCAGGAACATCTCTAGATGGTTTAGATATCTGTTATGTTCAATTTGAAAAAGACCAAAAATGGACCTTTTCAAATATCATTGCAGAAACGATACCTTATTCGTCTGAATGGGGCGAAAAACTAGGCACTGCAATCGAACTAAGTCGATCAGATCTCAATATCCTCAATCAAGAATTTGGACAATACTTAGCCAACAAAACAACCGAGTTTATGGCTAAACACAATACACAGGGTCAAGTGGATCTAATTGCTTCGCATGGTCATACGATTCATCATCAACCTCAAGCCGGCATTACTGTTCAAATTGGCGACGGACAGATTATCGCCAATCAAACCGGCTTACCCGTTATTTTTGATTTCAGAACAGCTGACGTGGCATTGGGTGGCCAAGGCGCCCCACTCGTACCTATGGGTGACGAGCATCTTTTTAACGATTATGATGCCTGTCTAAATCTGGGAGGAATTGCCAATATCAGCATTAACAGGAATGGAGAACGCATTGCTTTTGACATCACCGCTTGCAATTTGCCACTCAACAGCTTAACGCGCAATGAACTCAATATCGAATATGACGCCAACGGTCAAATTGCCGCAAGCGGTCAAATTATTGAAGAGCTGCTTCTGAAACTGAACGAATTGTCTTATTACAATTTACAGCATCCAAAATCATTGGGGGTCGAATGGCTAAACGAAATCTTTTATCCTATCTTAAAAAATTTCCATTCATTCCCGCTTGCTGATCGATTGGCAACGATCATCGCTCACGAAACCGATCAAATTGCACGCATCTTTGCTGATCACCAAATAAAAAACGTACTCGTTACAGGTGGAGGTGCTTTTAATTCTTATTTCATTCAACGACTGCAGCATAAAACTGACACAGAGATTACACTGCCTAGTCCATTGATCATTGATTTTAAGGAGGCACTTATTTTTGGTTTTTTAGGTGTCTTGCATTCAAGAAATGAGATCAATACACTCAGATCAGTCACAGGTGCAAGCCGAAATTCAATCGGTGGGCGTCGTGTTGAACCACGTCAATAACCCCTTTTCTAAACATGAAAAACTGATCGGTTAAGAAAACCACCCAATTCAGTGTGCAAACGATTTAGTCTTTTCAATTCAATAAGTGAAAATCTTTGTTAATTTTGCTGCGTTTAAAAACGTGCGTAGCATGATCGAATTATTAAAGAAATTTGAGAACAAACAGCCAGAAATTGTATTTGAATGGAAAGATTCAGAGACAGAAGCTGAAGGCTGGGTTGTGATCAACTCGCTCCGAGGAGGAGCTGCCGGGGGAGGAACTCGAATGCGAGTAGGTCTCGATAAACGAGAAGTAGAATCCCTTGCAAAAACCATGGAAGTCAAATTTACCGTTGCAGGCCCTCAAATTGGAGGTGCTAAATCTGGTATTAATTTCGATCCCTCAGATCCGCGGAAAGAAGGTGTATTGCGCCGTTGGTACGCTGCTGTAACTCCATTGTTAAAGCATTATTACGGTACAGGTGGTGATTTAAACGTGGATGAAATTCACGAAGTAATCCCATATACAGAAGACTGTGGTGTTTGGCATCCGCAAGAAGGTGTGTTTAACGGACACTTTCAACCGCGTGAAGCTCAAAAAATTCACCGTATCGGACAATTGCGTCAAGGTGTTTTAAAGGTGATTGAGGATGCTAATTTCTCGCCAAGTGTTGCTAGGAAATATGTTATCGCCGATATGATTACCGGTTACGGTGTCAGCGAGTCGATCTATCACTTTTATGATCTTTGGAAAGAATCAATTGAAGGTAAAAAAGTTATTGTTCAGGGTTGGGGAAATGTAGGTTCTGCTGGAGCTTATTATCTTGCGCAACATGGCGCCAAAGTAGTCGGAATAATCGATCGCGTGGGTGGATTGATCAATGAAGACGGTTTTTCTTTAGAAGAAATTCGCGAGTTATTTTTGAATAAAAACGGAAATCAGCTAAATGCGCCGAACATGCTTTCATTTGATGAAGTGAATGCGCGTATTTGGGATGTGCCTGCCGATATCTTTATTCCATGTGCAGGCTCACGTTTGATTACCCAAGAGCAAATTGACCGCATGATTAAAGCAGGTGTGCAAGTTGTCTCATCAGGTGCGAATGTACCATTTGCTGATGCAGAAATCTTCTTCGGACCAATCGCTGATTATACTGATCAAAACATTGCTGTAATACCTGATTTCATTTCTAACTGTGGAATGGCCAGGGTTTTTGCCTATTTAATGAGTTCAGACCTACCAAGTATTGAAGATGAGCGCATCTTTAAAGATACTTCCAAGACTATACGCGATGCGATGGTTGAGACATTTGAAAAGAATAATAAGAAAACAGAGATTGCACGCAGTGCTTTCGAAATTGCTTTGAATAAACTAATCTAAACATTATGGGAATAGAATACATAATGGTAATCGTATTTATCGTCGGATATTTAGCGATTGCACTTGAACACAATATCCATATTGACAAAGCTGCTTCTGCACTTTTAATTGGTATGGTCTGTTGGGGACTATATGCCATGTGGCCTGAGGATCACTTGGGAGTAGAAGAAAACATGTCCTTTATTGACATATCCCGGAGTGACGAAATATCAGTCGCCACCCCCCAGTTCTCAGAATACGCCAATCATGAGGTCATCAAAGAAAAAGATGAAATTCTCAACCATGGAAATTTTGATGCGGAAATGACAACAAAAGATCCAGCGCATACGCACGAGCACATACAGCATTATGTAGAGCATGGATTATCCCATCACCTATTCGATATTGCCAGTATCTTATTCTTCCTTTTAGGAGCAATGACCATCGTGGAGCTAATTGATGCCCATGATGGATTCTCTCTAATTACGGATCGAATTAATACAACCAGTAAAGTAAAATTACTTTGGGTTATTTGTTTGTTGACCTTCTTTATGTCGGCAGCACTGGATAACCTGACTACTTCCATCGTGATGATTTCTGTAATTCGTAAACTAATCAGTGACAAAGAGGCTCGTTGGTTATTTGGTGGATTTATCATTATCGCAGCAAATGCCGGTGGTGCTTGGTCTCCAATTGGAGATGTAACCACAACGATGCTATGGAATAATGGGCAGATCCCTAGCTCTGGAATTATTATTGTGAATCTTATAATCCCTTCTTTAGTAGCGATGCTTGTACCTCTCGGATTGGCGACTATTTTTGTAAAAGGTACAGTTTCTCGTCCAGACAAAGTGGTAGGTGTTGGTCACCACACCGTTGAACCGGCAGTTTGGGAAAAGAACTTAATTTTCTTTGTTGGTTTAGCTGGACTTTTGTTCGTTCCGGTTTTCAAAACAGCCACTCACTTACCTCCATTTACGGGAATGATGTTGAGCTTAGGTATTTTATGGATGATAACAGAATTATTGCACTCGAAAAAAGAACGCCAAATGAAAAAAGAGCTTTCTGTTATTAGTGTATTGCAGAAAATTGATACGGCAAGTGTGCTGTTCTTTTTAGGTATCTTGATGGCCGTAGCGGCATTACAAGAAGTAGGACACTTAGTAACAGTGGCTCAATTTTTGGACACGACATTTGACCAAAACATGTACTCGATTAATATTTCAATCGGCTTATTGTCTGCTATTGTAGATAACGTACCTTTGGTTGCTGCAGCGCAAGGGATGTATCCAGTTGCTGATGCTGGATTATTTGCGGAGAACGGAGCATTCTGGCAGTTCTTAGCTTATTGTGCCGGTACAGGCGGAAGTGCATTGATCATCGGTTCTGCCGCAGGTGTTGCAGTGATGGGACTTGAGAAAATTAGTTTTGGATGGTATCTTAAAAAGATTACCTTATATGCTGTAGTCGGTTATTTTGCCGGTGCAGCTTGTTACTACTTCATGTTTGGGATGTAACAAATATTTTGAACACACGTTTATAAACACAAAGAGAAATTAATATGAGCGCTTTGGCAATTTTATTACAAACAACCGGACCTGCTGCAGATACTTTAAGCAGTTTAGATAATAATGGTACAGGGGTAACCGAAATGACAAAGGATATCCCTGTCTGGGATTTGGTTTTACAAGGTGGATGGGCTATGATTCCATTGGCTATTCTTTCAGTCATGACGATTTATATTTTTGTTGAGCGCCTTTTGTCTATCAATAAGTCATTGAAGGATGAAAAAGGATTCATGGTAGAAGTGAAAAGCTTGCTCATGAATGGCAAAGTAGATGACGCTCGCCGTCTTTGTGCAGCGACTAACAATCCTGCCGCACGCATGGTTGAAAAAGGTATTTCAAGAATTGGTAAACCGATGCGTGATATCGTAAGCTCGATTGAAAACGTAGGTAAATTAGAAATTTATCAATTAGAAAAAAGATTAAGCTTTTTAGCTACGACTGCTGGTGTTGCTCCAATGATTGGTTTCTTGGGTACAACATTGGGTATGGTAAAAACATTTAACGCCATGAAATTTAATGGAGTTGAAATCGCCAATTTAAGTGGTGGTATAATGGAGGCGATGGTAACAACAATTGCCGGATTGGTCGTAGGAATTATCGCATACGGTGCATACAATTATCTGGTGGCACGTGTAGATAAAGTAATTCACTCCATGGAGGGTGCTTCAATCGAATTCTTAGATTTATTGAACGAACCAGGTTCATAGTTGTATAGAAAGGTAAGGATATGAATTTAGGACGTAGAAATAGAGTCAAAGTTGAAGGCGGAATGTCGTCTATGACAGACCTTGTCTTTTTATTGCTGATCTTTTTTATCATTATGAGTACTATGGCACAAAAAGGTGTCAACGTTGACCTTCCAAGTGATAATAAGACAAAAGTTGTTGATCCTACTGTTACGATACTGAATGTTGGTGTTACAGAAAATAACACCTATGTCCTAGACGAAAATGTCGATTTAGAATACCAGACTTTCGAAGAAGTGGAGCCGATTATCATAGCTAAAATGGCTGAAAATCCAGAAGAGCAAAAAATTAAGGTTTCAGGCGATCGAAATGCTGACTACGAATATGTTTTCCGTTTAATTGCCATGGCAAAGCGAAATGGATGGAATCCTATCTTGGTATTTGAGTAGAATCACTAAAAGGAGAAGTTATGACGCTGTTGAGTTATTTAAAAGAAGAAGACCACAGACGTGCATTATATGCATCGTTAGTCTTTATCATGTTGATGATCTTATTTTTCTTATTGGTTAGTTTAGAGGAACCAGATCCACCGCGCCAGCCTGAAATCGTTGAGGTTGAATTGCCTGATGTTATCTTTGAACAAGGATCGCAACCTGAAGGTGGTAGCGAAAACAGCGAAGAATCGAATGTCCCTACCCCATCACAAAATGTAGAGACTCCAGCTCAAGAAGTGGATACACAAACTGAGGAAACAGTCAATGTTGTTTCTGGACAAGGTGACACAGATAGTGATAATACGAATCAAAGTGAACCAGAACCAGATAGTGATTTTAGTTTTTCTGGTTCAGGTAGCGGGCAAGGAACAGGTGATGGGAATGCATTCGGTGATGGCGACGGTGTTGGCGGAAATGGCAATGGCAATGTTCCTGGTGACGGGAACTATAATCCTGACCGAAAAGTATTACAAAGACCGTCTTACGATGCCAACGCGCAAGAAGAAGGACGTATCGCTTTAGACATCTGGGTAGATGCTAATGGAAAAGTGATTAAAACGCAGTACAAGGCTTCTAAATCAACTACTGGAAGTCAATACTTACTTGGTTTAGCTGTGAAAGCGTCAAAAACAATGAAGTATGATAAAAAACCAGGCGTTCATTCTGAGCACGTTGGGTACAAAATTTTCGAATTTACCAAGCAATAAATGACCTATTCGGAAGTCACTTCGTGGCTTTTTAAGCAAATTCCCAATTTCCATCAAACTGGAGCGCTGGCGTATAAACCAGGCTTAACACGCATGAAACAATTGATGGAAGCGTTAGGCAATCCACATAAAGGATTAAAAACGATTCACATAGCCGGAACGAATGGTAAAGGTTCAGTGGCGCACATTCTGGCGGCTATTTTTCAGAACCATGGTTATCGAACAGGGATTTTTACGAGTCCACATATTCACGACTTTAGAGAGCGAATCAAAATTAACGGTGAACTGATTTCAGAGAAAACTGTCGTTGATTTTGTAACTCAAAACAAAGTAAATTTTTCAGCAATTGATGCCTCCTTTTTTGAGATTACTACCGCTTTGGCCTTTGATTGTTTTGCAAAAGAAAACTGTGACATTACCATTATTGAAACGGGTTTAGGTGGGCGTTTAGACGCCACTAATATTATTGAAAAGCCGGAAGTGGCTATTATTACAACAATAGGGCGTGATCACGAACAGTTTTTAGGCAATACACTAGCATCCATTGCAACCGAAAAAGCGGGTATTATTAAAGCTGAAGCACCTGTTGTTTTGGGCCAAATTGACGACGAACTGATTTCCATCTTTCACAATAAAGCAGCGGAAGTTGATACACAGATTATCCTCACCAATAATGAGGACCTCACTCCTATCCCAACCGACCTCTTGGCTGACTATCAGCAGGGCAATATTCGTACAGCCTTAACGGCCACTCGTGTACTAAAGGAAAATTGGAATTTGGACTTTGAAAAAATTAAAGAAGCGGTTCAAAACATCGGAGCCCTCACCCATTTTCATGGACGTTTTCAACAACTGGGCACCAATCCACTCATCATCGCCGATGCTGGACACAATGAAATTGGGATACGTTCCCTTTTAAATTCGATTGCTAAATACCCCATGAATTCCTTGCGCATTATCTATGGCGCATCTAATGACAAAGACTGGAAAAGCATCCTAACCCTTTTCCCAAAAGAGGCGATACTCTACCTCACCGAATTTAAAGCCCAACGCTCCGTCAAAGCAAAAGAATGGCAAGCAGGCGCAGCAGAACTTCCAATTATTTTTAATTGTTTTGAAGATGCCAACCAAGCCTTGCGACAATGCAAATTAGACGCTCAGCCGGATGATATCATCCTTATTTGTGGTAGTTTTTATTTGCTGGAGGAGTTGATTTAGTCTTGGATTTTTTCTAATCTTGGGCATCCCAAGCGTATGAGTTATTCCCGAGTAAAAACCGCTTTATTAGAATTTTATCTTTTAGGACTTTGCACTGAAAGAAAAATGACTTTTGGCCTAAAGCGTCACTAGGCAAGGGATTGGGATAAGTGGAATAAAGGTATATCTTTAGCCAAAATAAAGTGTAAATCTTTACACAGTCGTTATGGGCAAGTTTAAACAATATATCGGTTCAAGGCAGGCTGACCACCTGTAAGTGACAAATAAAATAGTGGAAACAAGAAAACCACTCTAAAAACAAGGAATAATCTGAAAATCCATAAGAGTAGGAATTAAATTTAAAATTAATAGAAAATGAAAAAAGTAAGTTCAATTTTTAGCGCATTTGTGATAACTGTAACAATGCTTAGTTTAAGTTCTTGCGGTCCATCTGCTTGTGATTGTGTTGAAATAATGGAATCTTGGATTGTATTGAATCCGAATGCTGAATACACTCCGGAAGAATCTGGAGAATGTGTCCGAGAATATTATACATCAGGTACTCTAGGCACAGATGAAGCGAAAAATAGTGCCATAAGGAATGCTAAAGCAAAGTGCAATAATTAATATTGTAAAACCCTATTGCAAACAGAGTTAGTAATATCCTATGTGAAAGGGGTGAGGAATAATTGATTTTGCTAATGCTTTTAGTGATGAACCCGTTGAAAAAATTCAAGAGTTTACATATAAAGTGGAAAACGATTCAATTCTCTATATGCAAGAAAACGGGGAATCTGAATTTGAAAAATGGGCAATCGTCAGAAAGTTTAGTGAAAATTATGACTACCTGCAATTCTTGATAATTGAAGAAGGAGAAGATAAAGTATATTTTAACCTCTCAAAGATTACAGAATAAAACCAGCCCATAACATTTTGTATAAAACATAGCCGAGATAGTGCAAGTTTGTAGCTTTAAAGCACGCATTAGCATTATCTCGGTTTGATAATATTTTAGCCCGCAATCGGCTACGTTTCATACAATTTACCGTTATATGCAAGCAAATACAAAACAAGATGAATAGAATAGAACATATTGAAAAAGAAATTTCAGATTTAAGAAACCAATTAAAGAATCATAAACTTTATGAAAATCTGAAGAATTTGAATGACATTAAAATTTTTATGGAGAATCACGTATTCGCTGTGTGGGACTTCATGTCACTTCTAAAATTTCTTCAAGTAAAATTTACAAATGTTCAAACTCCTTGGCTACCATCTAATAATGCAACACTTTCGAGATTCATAAATGAAATCGTTCACGGAGAGGAAAGCGACATTAATGAATTAGGAGAACCTAAAAGTCATTTTGAAATGTACTTGGATGCTATGGCCCAAGTAAAAGCTAACACGACTAAAATTAATAACTTAATAAGGCTTATTGAATCTGGCAATACTGTTGAATATTCATTGAATGAAATAGATATTGATAAAAGAGTTGCTGATTTTGTGAAATTTTCTTTTTCAATAATTGAGAAAAACAAACCACATCTTGTTGCTTCAGCTTTTACATTTGGACGAGAAGATGTTATCCCAGATATGTTTATTGAAATTCTGAAAAATTCTGATTCCGAGAATAAATTATATAATAAGTTGACATATTATCTTGAAAGGCATATAGAATTAGATAGAGATGAACACGGACCTCTATCTCTTAAAATGGTTTCAGCACTATGCGCCAACGACAATAAAAAATGGGAAGAAACACTAACAGTAGCAAAGCAATCATTGAGAAAAAGAATTGCACTCTGGGATTCCATTAACGATTTAATCCAAAAAGAAAAGCCAGCATATAACACGGTGTATAAGTAATAGCGGTTTCAGTTCTAAATCAAAGGTTAACGCATTTAATAATAGTCAGTGCCAAACTGAAAATTAAGTGCTTTCAAATTCGATACTTTTCATATACTAACCGTTAACACCCCATCAAACGAGGCATTCGATAGTGCCTGACAACCGATTTAGACTGGTTTCTTAGCAATGATGTAATAAAGCGAATTTTCGGGTTCTGTCGCATTAACTAAAAAATCACTATTTGAAGCCTAATTCATACAAAACGAAAAATCATAAACCGTTGAAATAATGTGAGTTAAATTTTTGAACATTCAAGGAATTTGATGAAAAATGGTCGAAAAATAATTAATGCGACAGAACCCCTTTCGGTTATTTTCATAAAAATATTTATTTTGGCTATAACTTAATGAAGC
>Ga0181558_10000723_pt1 | contig 31248 bp, 30 predicted proteins | sample 011ome_22_FD_133754 | JGI IMG/M metagenome (GOLD analysis project Ga0181558, IMG submission 133754) | Coastal salt marsh microbial communities from the Groves Creek Marsh, Skidaway Island, Georgia - 011507BT metaG (megahit assembly) | ecosystem: Environmental > Aquatic > Marine > Intertidal... | reverse complement strand
TAGCCCAGGCCCGTGAGGCATCGACATCGGGCACGGGCTGGTGCATGTTCGGTGATCTGCGGACCCGGAGCATCGATTCGCTGATCGATGGATCACTCTCCCGTGCGTGGGCCGAGTCCTATCTGCGGCCGTTCTCGGCGGTCGACGAGGGCGCCGAGTTGAAGACGACGCTGAGAGCGTGGCTCGCGCATCACGGCCAGGTCGACGCCACCGCGCAGGACCTCGGCATACATCGGCACACCGTGCGCCATCGACTCCGTCGTGCGGAGGCCGCTCTCGGGGCGTCCCTCGACGATCCGTCCGTTCGAGCTGACCTCTGGTTCGCCCTCCGATCTCTGGGCTGACCGGTCCCCGGGCAGTCGCGGTGAAGGTCTCCGACGCTGGCCGAGAGTGGTCTGCGAGGTAGCCTCACTTCATGTCCGATCCCCGCCGTGTCGTCATCCTGGGAAGCACCGGCTCGATCGGCACGCAAGCGCTCGAGGTGGCCGCGCGCAACACGGAGGCGTTCCGCATCGTCGGACTCACGGCGGGTCGATCACGGCTGCCTGTTCTCGCAGAGCAGGCCCACCGCTTCGCCGTCGACATCGTAGGAGTGCCCGATGAGGCGGCGGCCGAGGAGATCAGGGAACGCCTGGGCGCTCTGGACGGTGGACGACCGCTGCCGGTCATCGTGTCGGGGTCGGATGCGAACGTGAAGGTGGCGGCCTGGGAGTGCGACACCGTGCTCAACGGACTTGCGGGAGCGTCAGGACTCGAGCCCACCCTGGCGGCTCTCGAGGCAGGGCGAACCCTGGCCCTGGCCAACAAGGAGTCGCTGATCATCGGCGGGCCGCTCGTCAAGGCCGCTGCTCGTCCCGGCCAGATCGTCCCGGTTGACTCGGAGCATTCGGCGCTGGCGCAGTGTCTGCTGGCGGGCACCCGTCCGGAAGTGCGCAAGCTCGTTCTGACAGCCAGCGGTGGGCCGTTCCGAGGCTGGACGAGCTCCCAGCTCGACGACGTCACGCTTGATCAGGCCCTGGCCCACCCCACGTGGAGCATGGGTCCGCTCGTCACGATCAATTCGGCGACCCTCATGAACAAGGGGCTTGAGCTCATCGAGGCCCACCTGCTGTTCGACATGCCTTTCGCTTCCATTGACGTGGTCGTGCATCCGCAGTCGGTGGTGCACTCGATGGTCGAGTTCGTCGATGGCTCGACCATTCTTCAGGCGAGTCCGCCTGACATGCGGATTCCGATCGCCTGGGGCATGGCGTGGCCTGATCGCGTACCGGACGCGGCCCCGGCGTGTGACTGGACCCATGCAGCGACGTGGGAGTTCGAGCCGTTGGACGCCTCGGCCTTTCCTGCCGTGACTCTCGCACGAGCGGCCGGCGAGGCTGGCGGCACTGCTCCCGCCGTCTTCAATGGAGCCGATGAGGCTTGCGTGGCCGCATTCATCGAGGGGCGACTGCCGTTCGCGGCCATCGTGCCGATGGTGGCGCGGGTGGTTGACGAGCATGTGCAGGGAGGCACCGGGGAGGTGGGCTCTGCCTGGGTCGCTGGGAACGCAACGACCTTGGCGGACGTCTTCTCTGCAGATGCATGGGCCCGCGCTCGGGCAGGGACGCTGGTCGACGAATACCGCAGGGAAGGAGGCCGCTGACATGCTTGAGCTTCTGGGCATCGTCATCTTCGCCCTTCTCATCGGTTTGTCCATTGCTCTGCATGAGCTGGGGCATCTGGTTCCGGCGAAGAGATTCGGGGTCAAGGTCACCGACTACATGATCGGCTTCGGCCCGACGGTGTGGTCACGGCTTCGTGGAGAGACTCGATATGGGGTCAAGGCGATCCCGGTCGGCGGATACATCCGCATGATCGGGATGCTCCCGCCCGCGCCAGGGGCGCCCGCCGGAACGGCGCGCACCATGACGACCGGGCGATTCGCGACGATGGTCGCTCAGGCGCGCGAGCAGTCCAGCGAGGAGATCGGACCAGGGGACGAGAACCGAGTCTTCTATCGGCTCCCGGTGCACCGACGCATCGTGATCATGCTCGGCGGGCCGTTGATGAACCTGCTGTTCGCCTTCGTGCTCTTCGCGTTGCTGCTGCTTGGTGTGGGGCTGCCCACCCCCTCGTTGGAGGTCAGCTCCGTTGGTGTGTGCACGCCCACGCCTGCTCAGCCGGCTGGGACGCCCCTGCCCTCGGGCGAGTGCCCGACGGGGAGCGTGCCGGCACCCGCTGCAGCTGCGGGCTTCGAGCAAGGCGATGTCATTCTTGCGATCGACGGCCAGCAGATGACTGATTGGACACAGGCGACGGACTGGATCCGCGCCCATCCCGGTGTCACGACCGACGTCCTCGTCGATCGTCAGGGTGTTCAGACTCCATTGATCGTGACGATCGGTGAGGCGACGCGGCCCGTCTATGACGAGTCCGGCGACATGACCGATGACGTGATGACCTCGGGTTACATCGGCTTGGCCCCGGGCTTCACGTGGGAGCCCCAGCCGTGGGGATCCGTTCCCGCGTACATGTGGGACATCACCGTGCGGTCGGTACAGGCGCTGGTCTCGCTGCCCGTCCGCCTCTACGAGCTGGTCACCGAGACGCTGCTTGGTGGCGGCGACCGCCAGATGGACAGTCCGGTGAGCGTGGTGGGAGTCAGCCGCCTGGGTGGAGACATCGCGGCCCTGGATCAGCCGTTCCGGGCCAAGCTCGCGACCTTCCTTGGCCTGGCCGCCTCCTTGAACCTCTTCCTCTTCCTGTTCAATCTGCTGCCGATCCTGCCGCTGGACGGGGGGCACGTGGCGGGAGCCGCCTATGAGGCGGTCAGGAGGTTCCTGGCCAGGCTTCGCGGTCGGCCGGATCCCGGTCCGGTCGATGTGGCTCGCCTCCTGCCGGTGGCCTACGTGGTGGCAGGCCTCCTCCTCGCGATGGCCGTTGTCGTCATCTGGGCCGACCTGGTCAAGCCCATCACGCTCGGGTAAGGGTGGCGCGGGAATCGATATCGCGCCCGGGCACCGACCTCCTCGGGCGAGGGATCTGCAGCAGCGCTGTCGGTCGCGAGTGCCGGGAGGCATAATGCGCGTGTGTCCATCAGTCTCGGAATGCCCTCTGCGCCAGCACCCGTCGTGACTCCCCGGCGGGTCTCGCGCCAGCTCCTCCTGAGGCACCCCACGCATCCCGTGGCGGTCGGCGGCGACGCACCCGTCAGCGTCCAGTCCATGTGCACGACTCTCACCTCCGATGTCAACGCCACCTTGCAGCAGATTGCGGAACTGACCGCTTCGGGGTGTCAGGTGGTGCGCGTGGCGGTCCCGAGCCAGGACGATGCAGACGCCCTGCCGGCTATTGCCCGCAAGAGTGGCATTCCGGTGATCGCCGATATTCACTTCCAGCCCAAGTACGTCTTCGCGGCCATCGAGGCGGGCTGCGCAGGGGTGCGCGTCAACCCGGGGAACATCAAGCAATTCGACGACAAGGTCGGTGAAATCGCCCGGGCCGCAAAGGACATGGGCACGCCCATTCGGATCGGCGTCAACGCGGGCTCCTTGGACAAGCGACTCATGGAGAAGTACGGAAAGGCGACGCCCGAGGCGCTGGTCGAGTCCGCACTCTGGGAGGCCTCGCTGTTCGAGGAGCACGATTTTCGCGACATCAAGATCTCGGTGAAGCACCACGATCCGGTCGTGATGATGCAGGCGTACATGCTGCTCGCCGAGCAGTGCGACTACCCCCTGCACCTTGGAGTGACGGAGGCCGGGCCGACGTTCCAGGGAACGATCAAGTCGGCCGTTGCTTTCGGTGGGCTGCTCAGTCGCGGAATCGGCGACACGATTCGCGTCTCCCTGTCCGCGCCTCCGGTCGAGGAGGTCAAGGTGGGACTGGCGATCCTGGAGTCCTTGAACCTGCGCCAGCGCGGCCTCGAGATCGTCTCCTGCCCATCCTGCGGGCGCGCTCAGGTCGATGTCTACACGCTGGCCGAGCAGGTCACCGCGGGTCTGCAGGGTCTTGAGGTGCCGCTGCGGGTGGCCGTCATGGGCTGCGTGGTGAACGGCCCCGGTGAGGCGCGCGAGGCCGACCTGGGGGTCGCTTCCGGCAATGGCAAGGGGCAGATCTTCGTTCGCGGCGAGGTGATCAAGACGGTCCCGGAGTCGAAGATCGTCGAGACGCTGATCGAGGAGGCGATGGTCCTCGCGGAGCAGATGTCGGGGGAGACCGGTCAGCCCGTGGTGTCGGTCGACTGACGGTGAGCGTCACGGCTGAGGTGGGAGCTGTCCGCGGCCTCACGGCCGTGGATCTTCCTGCCGTGGAGAGACTCCTAGGCCTCGATCCGGTGGCTCATTGCCTGGTCATCTCGCGAATCCGGCTCGGTGGCCTGGACCCTTGGCGTGCGGGCGGCGAGTTCCTCGGGTTCTTCGTAGACGACGAGCTCCGCTCGCTCCTGTACTGCGGGGCGAACCTCGTTCCGGTCGAGACCAGCGCCGCCGCTCGAGAGGCATTCGCCCAGCGCCTTCGTAGCACGGGGCGACGATCCTCCTCCATCGTCGGACCCAGCGAGGAGGTGCTCGACCTGTGGGATCGGCTGGCGCGGACGTGGGGGGTCGCCCGGGAGGTTCGCGAGAGTCAGCCCCTCCTCGCCATCGATGGTCCTCCGCGGGTGCGCGCTGATGCACGAGTGCGCCCGGCGGAGGCGCGGGATCTGGAGATCCTCGTCCCCGCGTGCATCGACATGTTCACGGCCGAAGTGGGTGTCTCGCCGGTGACCGGGGGCATGGAGTCGGCCTACCGCGCACGCATCGCGGAGCTGGTGGCGCTGGGGCGCTCCTTCGTGAGGGTCGATGGCGACGTGGTGGTCTTCAAGGCCGAGGTAGGAGCGGCGCATGCAGGGGTGTGCCAGGTGCAGGGCGTCTGGGTGGATCCCTCCCTGCGCGGAACCGGTGTGAGCGAGGCCGGGATGGCTGCCGTCGTCGAGCACGCCCAGTCGTCGATCTCCTCGACCGTCTCTCTCTACGTCAATGACTTCAACGTCCCGGCCCGACGCTGCTACGAGGCTGTGGGATTCGAGCAGGTGGGTGAGTTCGCCACGGTCCTGTTCTGACGTGCGCGGCCGGATCGGACGCTCCGCCACGCACTAGGGTGGCGACGTGATTCTGCGGATGTCGACGCTGTTCCTGCGCACCCTTCGAGACGACCCGGCCGATGCCGAGGTGCCGAGCCATCGACTGCTTGTGCGCGGAGGCTATGTACGTCGGGTCGCCCCCGGGGTATTCACGTGGCTTCCCCTCGGTTTCCTCGTCTATCGCAACGTCGAGCGCATCGTGCGTGAGGAGATGGACGCCGCCGGCTTCCAGGAGGTGCATTTTCCCGCCCTGCTGCCGCGCGAGCCCTACGAGACCACGAACCGCTGGACCGAGTACGGCGACACGCTCTTCCGCCTGCAGGATCGCAAGGGGGCCGACTATCTGCTCGGCCCGACGCATGAGGAGATGTTCACGCTGCTCGTCAAGGGGGAGTACTCCTCCTACAAGGACCTGCCTCTGGTGATCTACCAGATTCAGACCAAGTATCGCGACGAGGCGCGTCCGCGCGCGGGCATCCTTCGAGGTCGCGAGTTCGTCATGAAGGACTCCTACTCCTTCGATGTCGACGATGCAGGCCTCGAGCGCTCCTACCAGCGACACCGCGATGCCTACATCTCCACCTTCGACCGTCTCCGCCTCCAGTTCGTCATCGTGTCAGCCATGTCGGGTGCGATGGGCGGATCGGCCAGCGAGGAGTTCCTTGCACCCACGGAGGTCGGTGAGGACTCATTCGTCCGCTGCACCTCATGCGACTACGCCGCGAACGTGGAGGCCGTCGTCACGCCTGCGCCCGCCGTGGCAGACGCGTCCGATGTACCTGTTGCACATGCGGAGGACACCCCGGACACCCCCACGATCGAGACGCTGGTCGACATCTCGAACAGCCGTGCGGATCTGGCGCGCGGTGACCGCCCGTGGACGGGTGCAGACACGCTGAAGAACGTCGTGTTCATGGTCACCGACCCCGAGGGCAGTCGGACTCCGCTCGCCATCGGCCTTCCCGGCGACCGCGAGGTCGACCTGAAGCGGCTTGAGGCGGCTCTGTCACCGAGCGTCGCCGAGCCCTTCGAGGAGGCGGACTTCGCCAAGCATCCGTCGTTGGTCAAGGGCTACATCGGTCCGGGGGCATTGGGTGAGGAGTCCGCCTCGGGGATCCGCTACCTGCTGGACCCACGCGTGGTCACCGGCACTCGATGGATCACGGGTGCGAACGAGGCTGGACGTCACGTGTTCGATCTGGTTGCGGGCCGCGACTTCTCCGGCGACGGCACCATCGATGTGGCCGAGGTGCGCGAGGGGGACGCCTGCCCGGATTGCGGTGGCACGCTGACGCTGGCGCGCGGGATCGAGATCGGGCACATCTTCCAGCTCGGTCGCAAGTACGCCGAGGCACTCGATCTGAAGGTGCTGGACGAGAACGGCAAGCTCGTGACCGTCACCATGGGCTCCTACGGGATCGGTGTCTCGCGGGCAGTCGCGGCGATAGCGGAGCAGTCTCATGACGACCGCGGGCTGATCTGGCCGCGCGAGGTCGCCCCGGCCGACATCCACCTGATCGCGACGGGCAAGGCCGACGAGGTCTTCGAGGCTGCGGCTGACCTCGCGGAGCAACTCGAGGCCGCTGGCATCCGCGTCCTGTACGACGATCGCAAGGGCGTCTCACCCGGCGTCAAGTTCAATGACTCCGAGTTGCTCGGCATCCCCACGATCGTCGTCGTGGGCAAGCGACTCGCCGAGGGCTTCATCGAGGTCAAGGATCGGCGCACGGGTGATCGCGTTGAGGTTCCCGTTGACGGGGCGGCGGAGACGCTGAAAGGCCTCGTCCGAGAAGGGTGAGTGGGGGTCAGGGCAGATGGTGAAGGCGGTCATCTTCGACTGGGGCGGCACGCTGACGCCATGGCATGACATCGACCTGGTGTCCCAGTGGTACGCCTACGCTGAGGTCTACGATCCCGAGCACGCAAGTGCCTTGGCCCATCGACTGGCCGAGGCCGAGATTGCGCGGTGGCGAGTGCAGCGTGAGTCTCGTGGGGCGCAGTCTGCAGGCGCCCTGGAGCAGATCTTCCTCGATGAGGGGATCGAGATCACCGGTGTTCGACACCTCCGTGCGCTGGGGTGCTACTTGGATTTCTGGGCCCCGCACACACTGGCCGATCCGCAGGCACGTCCGCTGCTGACTGCACTCAGGGCGATGGGGCTGAGGGTCGGCGTCCTGAGCAACACGATGTGGCCGTCGGCGCATCACCAGGAGGTGTTCGCTCGCGATGACCTAGATGACCTCATCGATGCCGCTCTCTACACGAGCGAGATGCCCGTGGCGAAGCCGCACGTTGAGGCGTTCACCGCGGTCGCCGATCGACTGGGGGTTCGACCACAGGACTCCGTCTATGTCGGCGATCGCCTGTGGGATGACATCGCGGGTGCGTCGGGGGCAGGCATGCGCACCATCCACATTCCGCACTCCGTCATCCCGAGCGATCAGGTCCCCGACGACTCGGCCGTGCCCGATGCCGTCGCGCATGAGCTGGGTGACGTGCTGGCGATTGTCGAGTCCTGGCACACGTGAGCAAGTCACCTGAGGGAGTGACCTGATGGAATCGATGGGCCTGCCAGACACCGGCACCTTGATTCTGCTGTGCGCCGTGGCCTTCACCGCGGGCTGGGTCGATGCCGTCGCTGGCGGCGGTGGCCTTCTGCAGCTCCCCGCGCTCCTTATTGCCGTTCCTGAGGCTTCTCCGGTGCAGGCGCTGGCAACCAACAAGGTGTCCAGCATCGCCGGTACGGCGGCGGCGACCGCTGCGTACACCCGTCGCGTGCGCCCGGACGTTCTCACCGCCCTTCCGATGGTGGTCACCGCCATCGTCGGGAGCGCGGTGGGAGCCTTCACCGCAAGTCGCGTGCCCAGCGAGATCTTTCGGCCGGTCGTTGTGGTCCTGCTGGTCATCGTCTGGCTGTGGACGCTGCTCCGTCCCGCGATGGGAATGGAGCAGAACCTGCGATGGCAGGGGAGTCGGCGGCACTACGTTGTCGCATCTCTGGGCGGACTGCTGATCGGCTTCTACGACGGCCTGCTTGGACCCGGCACGGGTTCCTTCCTGCTCATTTTGCTTGTCGGGGTGCTCGGATACTCGTTCCTGCGTGCCTCGGCCACGGCGAAGGTCGTCAATCTGGGCACCAATGCGGCGGCGATCGTGGTGTTCGCATCGGCCGGATCCGTGCTCTGGGTTCTGGGGCCGATCATGGCGACCTTCAACGTGCTGGGTGCTGTCCTGGGAGTGCGAACGGCGATCAAGCGCGGCAGCGGATTCGTCCGCCTCGTCTTCCTTGCGGTCGTCGGTGTGCTCATTCTGCGGTTGGCCTGGGACCTGATCGGGTGACGCGCGGGCCGTCATCCCCGTGCTGCCCCAAGGGCCGTCACGTCGTCCCCTTGCCGTCATCCCCCTGCCGTCTCGACGGATCCTCAGCCGGACGTTGCGGGCACAGTCGGAAAGGCCTGCGATTCGGCCCCCCATGAGACAGAGCTGACCGCGCAGTCCGCGGCCGCCCTCGCCGCCCACCTGCGATCCTCTCCCTCTGTTGCAGCGGCAGCATCGGCATAGACGGCGACGAGTCCGAGATCGACGTCGGCGAGCAACCCGGCGGCGATGCGGGGGCGACGGACGTTGTCTGGCAGCGTGTATGCGCCCGCCCCACCCGGAGGCGTGCCGCCGAGTGCCGAGAGGTGAACCAAGGCGCGAGCTCGGCGACTGCGATGGGCGTCGAGGCCGGCACGTGCGCGACGACGATCGGCGCTCGCGACTCGAGCGCCAGCAATGGAGTAGGCGTAGATGGCGGCGTCCTCGGCAGCGACGACAGCGGCCCATGCCTCGACAGGAGTCATGTCAGGCCCCTCAGGACGGGCACATGCGAGGCCTCAGACGCGGCGATGAAGGCCAGTATTCGGGCCACCTCCGGGTCGCTGCACTCTTCGCACGAGGCGATGCGGCTCTTGGCTGCCTCGCGCTCGGCCGTGACCAGAGTGTCGATGTTCGGCGAATTCGGGACGGAGCCCAGAGGAGGGCTCGCATCGTCTGCCGCCATCGCCGCGCGATGCTCGACATGCTGCTGGCGCAGGGCGGACAGGGCATCCCGCAGCTGCTGCTGGTTCTCAGGAACAGAGTTCAGGACAGCGTCATAGTGGGCGATGAGCGCAGCTTCGGCTTCGCCCACCACCATGGTCAAGGCGGGGGTATCGGGGGTCTCGTCGACGAGGTTCGCCTCGACCGGATCATCGCTGCATCCGACGAGAACTACGGCTGGCGCGATCGCCCCGAGGGCGAGGAGTCGCCGCCTTCCTAGGCGGGCAGGTGCACCGTCGCGGATGGCTGACGATCGGGCGGGCATGTGCCAAGAATGGCATGCAGTGGGTACAGTTGCGGTGCGTCCCGAGCGACTGATGGCCTCCTGTGGAGTCCGGTGAGCTGTTCGGGTCGGTCGTGAGGTCAGTGTCATCTCGACGCGAGGCCCGCGCGACCACACAAGCGGACGACCACAACAGGATGCTGGAGGGCCGATGTCGGCACGTGCCATGTTGCTAGACGCCCTAGCTCCAGCCCTACAGGACCTCGGTGTCGACCTTGAGGACGTGGAAGTCGTCAAGGCAGGGCGTCGGCATGTCGTCCGAGTCGTGGTCGATCGCGACGGGGGAGTCGACCTCGATCTGGTTGCCACCGTCAGCAGGTGCGTGTCGGACCTTATGGAGACTCCGGAACTTGATGCGGCGGTCCCCGGTGCGTACGTCCTGGAGGTGACCTCCCCAGGCGTCGACCGGCCGCTGACGCAGCCGGCCCACTGGCGCCGGGCGACTGATCGACTGGTGAGCGTCACGACCGAGTCGGGAGACGAGTTCGTGGGGCGTATCGAGAGTGTTCCCGATGAGGACACCGTCGTGATGAGTGTGGATGGCGACTCGCGCACGCTGAAGCGAGCCGACGTGGCTCATGCGATCGTGCAGGTGGAGTTCAACCGCGACAGTGCGCGTGCTGAAGAAGAGCCAGCGAGTGCTGATTCGGATGACGACGAGGCACCGGACGACGAGAAAGGGGAGATGTGATGGATATCGATGTCAGCGCGCTCAAGGCGCTGGTGCGGGAGAAGGATCTCTCCTTGGACCTGGTGGTCGAGAGCATCGAGCAGGCTTTGCTCGTCGCCTACCACCGCACAGAGGGTGCAGCGGCAACGGCGCGCGCCACGCTGGACCGCAAGTCCGGGCACGTGACCGTCTGGGCCGCGGAGACGGATGAGGACGGTGCCGTCCTCCGAGAGTTCGACGACACCCCTGAGGGCTTCGGTCGCATTGCGGCCATGACCGCCAAGCAGGTGCTGCTGTCCCGGCTGCGTGAGGCCGAGGGTGACGTGACCATGAGCGAGTTCACCGGGCGGGAGGGTGACCTGGTGTCCGGAGTGGTTCAACAGTCGAGCAACCCCCGCATGGTGCGCGTGGACATTGGCAAGGTCGAGGCGAACTTGCCTCCCGAGGAGCAGGCACCCGGGGAGTCCTACCCGCACGGAACGCGGATTAAATGCGTCGTGACCGGTGTTCGCAAGGGGTTCAAGGGTCCCCAGGTGACGGTCTCGCGAACTCATCCGAGTCTGGTGAAGCAGTTGTTCAAGCTCGAGGTGCCGGAGATCGCCGACGGCACGGTCGAGGTGACGGCCATTGCCCGGGAGGCCGGCCACCGCACCAAGATCGCCGTGCGCTCGCACGTGCCGGGCGTCAATGCCAAGGGTGCCTGCATCGGCCCGCTGGGGCAGCGAGTGCGGCAGGTCATGGCCGAGCTGAACGGGGAGAAGATCGACATCGTCGACAGCAGCGAGGATCCCGCCGAGATGATCGCGCACGCGCTGTCACCTGCTCGGGTGACGGGTGTTCAGATCGTGGACCCGGTGGCGAGGGCCGCACGGGTGATCGTTCCGGACTATCAGCTGTCGCTCGCGATCGGCCGGGAGGGCCAGAACGCCCGTCTGGCCGCTCGATTGACCGGATGGCGCATCGACATTCGTGGGGACACCGCTGTGCAGGAGTCGAAGCCGGATTTGGCTGATCCCGACACGGCCGCACCTGTGGTGGACTGACCTCTATGGTCGGAGGGGTACACTCGTCCCCTGTCAGGGTGTCTGCCCCCCAGCGCATGTGTGTGGGGTGCCGTGGGCGCGCTGATGTGACGGACCTGATCAGGGTCGTTGCGGTGGCCGGGTCAGCACGTCCCGATCCATCTCGCCGACTGCCTGGGCGAGGGGCGCATCTGCACCTGAACCCCCAGTGCCTCAGCCGCGCTCAGCGGTCCAGGGGCCTGGAACGGGCGCTGCGAGTGGAGGGATCTTTGGATCTGGCCCTCCTGCAGCAGCTGATCGGTGAGCGGTGACAGGTCGCGATTGCGACCTGGGAGCCGTGTGTCGAGATGAAGGACAGCAGCACCACGTCAGGCGTCCGCCTGACGTGCACGTGACCGGCGACCAACGCCGGACGAGCGGACCGGGAGTTCGAGGATGAACACCCCATGAGCACGCGAGCATGAACGTGTATCGCTTGCACTGACGGTCCGGCGCACCCTGCCCGGACCAAGACAGGAGAGTTGTGTCGAAGGTTCGGGTCCATGAGCTCGCGAAGGAGCTCGGGGTAACCAGCAAGGAAGTACTCGCCAAACTGCAGGATCTCGGCGAGTTCGTGAAGTCCGCCTCTTCCACGGTCGAGGCCCCAGTCGCTCGGCGACTTCGGGAGGCCATGCCGCCGCCGGCTGACAAGCCTGCGGCCAAGAAGACGGCTGCGAAGAAGACGGCTGCCAAGAAGACAACCGCAACGAAGGAGCCTGACGCGCCCTCCGGCGCCACGGCTGAGGCTGCTCCTGTGCCCGCTGCCTCGACCCCGACCGCAGCGACCCCGACCGCAGCGACCCCGACTGCGCCGACGCCCGCTGCTCCAGCGCCGGTCCCGGCATCGGACCCCGCTCCGGTCGAGCCCGTCGTCGACTCGCCGGCGGCCGCAGCGGGGGAGGCGCAGTCGCCTCCCGAGCCGGCAGCCCCTGTCGCGCCTGCGGCGCAGGCGCCTGATCAGGCAGCACCGAGGCCGGCAGCTCGTCCGTCCGGGCCGCGCCCGGGGAACAATCCCTTCGGCACAGGAACGGGCATGGGTCGACCTGCGACCCCGCGCCCGGGCAACAACCCCTTCAGTGCCGGAGGCGGCACCGGCATGGGTCGCCCCGCGCCTGCAGTGCCGGGCGCCCCGAGGCCGAACCCGGGAACCATGCCCCCCCGCCCGGCGCGTCCGAGTGGTCCGGGTGGTCGTGGTCCGGGTGGTCCCGGTGGTCGTCCTGGCGGTCCGGGTGGTCCCGGTGGCCGTCCCGGCGGTCCGGGTGGTCCCGGTGGCCGTCCCGGTGGTGCCGGTGGTCCAGGCGGTCGTGGTCCGGGTGGTCCCGGTGGATTCCCCGGCGGCGGTGCCCCCGGTGGTCCCGGTGGCCCACCTGGTCGGGGCGGCTTCGGTGGTCGTCCGGGAGGTCCGGGTGGTCGCGGAACAACCGCTGGGGCATTCGGCAAGCCCGGAGGCCGTCCGTCACGTGGCCGCAAGTCCAAGCGCGCCAAGCGCCAGGAGTTCGACAACATGCAGGCGCCGGCCATGGACGGTGTCCGGATCAGGCGTGGCAGCGGTGAGATCGTGCGGCTCCCACGCGGTGCGAGCCTCACCGACTTCGCCGACAAGATCGACGCGATGCCAGCGGATCTGGTCAAGGTCCTCATCGGTCTCGGGGAGATGGTCACGGCGACTCAGTCGATCGATGACGACACGCTGCGACTGCTCGGGGGTGAGCTGAACTACGACGTTCAGGTCGTCTCGCCTGAGGACGAGGACCGTGAGCTGCTGGAGTCCTTCGACCTGGAGTTCGGCGAGCACGAGGGTGAGGACGAGGACAGAGAGATCCGTCCTCCGGTGGTCACCGTCATGGGTCACGTGGACCACGGCAAGACCAAGCTGCTCGATGCCATTCGCTCGACGAACGTGGTCAACGACGAGGCCGGTGGCATCACCCAGCACATCGGCGCGTACCAGGTGGCGACCACGACCGCGGGCGGCGAGGAGCGCAGAATTACGTTCATCGACACCCCCGGTCACGAGGCGTTCACCGCCATGCGCGCCCGCGGTGCACAGGTGACCGACATCTCGATCCTCGTGGTCGCGGCCGACGATGGCGTCAAGCCGCAGACGATTGAAGCGCTGAACCATGCGCAGGCGGCCGGCGTGCCGATCGTCGTGGCCGTGAACAAGGTCGACAAGGAGGGCGCTGATCCTGCCAAGGTGCGCGGTCAGCTGACCGAGTACGGCCTCGTGGCCGAGGAATACGGCGGCGACACCATGTTCGTCGACGTGTCAGCCAAGCAGGGCACCGGAATCGAGGGTCTGCTCGAGGCCGTGCTCCTGACCGCGGACGCCGCGCTCGACCTGCGCGCCAATCCCGATCAGGACGCCCAAGGCGTTGCCATCGAGGCTCATCTGGACCGCGGTCGCGGTCCCGTGGCCACGGTGCTCGTGCAGCGAGGCACGCTGCGTCCGGGTGACTCCATCGTTGCCGGGGACGCATTCGGTCGTGTGCGCGCCATGCTCGACGACGAGGGCAATGCCATCGATGAGGCCGGGCCTTCCATGCCGGTCCAGGTGCTCGGCCTGACCTCGGTGCCTGGTGCTGGTGACTCCTTCATGGTCGTCGCCGAGGACAGGGTCGCGCGGCAGATCGCTCAGACGCGCCAGGCACGGGAGCGTAACGCGCTTCTTGCTCGCAATCGTGTCAAGCGCTCCCTGGAGGACTTCCTGGAGTCGCTGGAGAAGGGTGAGGTCGCTGAGCTCACGCTCATCATCAAGGGCGATGTGTCCGGATCCGTCGAGGCTCTGGAGGACGCGCTTCTCAAGATCGACATGGGCGACGAGGTGAACCTGCGCGTCATTCACCGCGGCGTCGGTGCCATCAACAAGAACGATGTCACCCTGGCCAGTGCGTCGAAGGCCGTCATCATCGGCTTCAACGTGCGACCCGAGGGCAAGGTGGCCGAGTTCGCCGCCGAAGAGGGCGTTGACGTGCGGTACTACAGCGTCATCTACCAGGCGATCGAAGAGGTCGAGGCGGCACTGCGCGGCATGCTCAAGCCGGAGTACGAGGAGGTGCAGCTCGGTACCGCCGAGGTGCGCGAGGTGTTCAAGTCCTCGAAGTTCGGCACCATCGCCGGCTGCCTGGTGCAGTCCGGAGAGGTGCGTCGCAACGCCAAGGCCCGTCTCATTCGCGACGGTGCTGTGGTCGCCGAGAACCTGACCCTGTCAGGTCTTCGCCGATTCAAGGACGACGTCACGGAGGTCCGTGAGGGCTTCGAGTGCGGCATCAACCTGGGCAACTATCAGGACGTCAAGGTGGACGATGTCATCGAGACGTTCGAGATGCGTGAGAAGCCCAGGAAGGCCTGACCATGGCGAGTGAAGCGCGCCAGCGGAAGCTGGCCGATCGGATCAAGGTGATCGTCGCGGAGACGCTCGAGAAGCGGATCAAGGACCCGCGTCTGGGTTTCGTGACGATCACCGATGTCCGGGTGACTCCTGACCTGCGCGAGGGATCGGTGTTCTACACGGTCTACGGCGATGAGGAGGCGCAGATCGGCACGGCAACGGCACTCGAGTCAGCCAAGGGCGTGCTGCGCTCGGAGGTAGGCAAGCAGACCGGCATCAAGTTCACGCCGACGCTGGCGTTCTACCCCGATGCCGTTCCGGACAATGCCCGGCACGTCGAGGAGCTGCTTCGGCAGGCGGCCGAGGCGGATGCCGCCGTGCATGCGCAGGCGTCCCACGCCAGGTTCGCGGGTGAGGCGGATCCCTATCGGCATCCGCAGGATGAGCAGGAGCCCTCGGAGGAGCAGGCGGACGAGTGACCCCGGCTGCCCTCACGGGACTTCTGGTTCTGGACAAGCCCGCTGGCATCACCTCTCATGGCTGCGTCGCGGGCGTCCGACGAGCGTTGGGCACCCGCAAGGTGGGGCATGCGGGCACCCTGGATCCCATGGCCACCGGCGTCCTTCTGGTGGGCGTGGGTCGGGCGACGCGGTTGCTGGGCTATCTCGCCGGACACGACAAGGACTACGAGGCCACCATCCGACTGGGCCTCTCGACGGTGACAGATGACCGCGAGGGGGAGGTCGTCTCCACGGCCGAACCTCGAAGTGTCGAAGCGATCACGGCCGAGGCGATCGAGGGGTCCGTCGCTGCGCTCCGCGGGGAGATCGAACAGATCCCGTCGTCGGTCAGTGCGATCAAGGTGGACGGCAAACGTGCCCATGCTCTCGTCCGGGCGGGCGAGGACGTCAGGCTCACGGCCCGCCGCGTGCGGATCGATCGATTCGATGTGCTGCAGATCAGGCGCGGTGACGGGTGGATTGATGTGGACGTGGCCGTCACCTGCACCTCAGGGACCTACGTGCGTGCTCTGGCCCGAGACCTCGGTGACGAGCTCGGCGTTGGTGGGCACCTGACCTCTCTGCGCCGAACCCGGGTCGGTGGGTGGGGAGTGACCGACGCGATCGCCTGGACTTCATTGACGACCTCGGAGCATCCGGCAGAGTTCCTTATCCCGACGTCGGAGATCGCCCGGCGGGCCTTTCCGACGCTCGAGGTGGTCGATCCTCTGGCGGTGGAGAATGGCCGACCCGTGTCGTCATACCTGCACTCTGATGTGACGGAACCGACTGCCCTGCTGTCGCAGGATGGTCGCCTGCTCGCCCTCGTGGGGCCCAAGCCGCCACCGTCGACAGGTGTGGGCTATCTCGCGGTGTTCGTCCCGTGAGGATGGGTCTGTTCGCCTGCTCGCTTGCTCACACTGCGGTGGTCCGCGCCGCACGAGCAGTGAGCGGCGTTCTAGGGTGAGCGCGTGAATCTCGACAGCGGCGCCGTTCTCTCGATAGGCGTCTTCGACGGGGTGCATCGAGGGCATCAGGCCCTTCTTGCACATGCGCGCCGGGCAGCCTCGACTCGCGCACTGCCGCTCGTCGCGGTCACGTTCGATCCGCACCCGATGGCTGTCGTTCCCGGGCGCGAGGCACCTGAGTCGCTGGCCTCCCTGGAGCAGCGCAAGGAACTGCTGCTGGCGGCCGGTGCGGACGCTGTCGATGTGCTGGATTTCGATGCCTCGATGGCGGCCATGGCTCCGGAGGAATTCGTGTCGCGAGAGCTCGTGCAGCGCCTCGGTGCCCGTGAGGTGGTGGTGGGTGAAGACTTTCGCTTCGGGCACCGCGCGACGGGGACCGTGGACACGCTCCGTGACACCGGGCGACGATGGGGATTCGATGTGTCCGCGGTGCCGCTCCTCGGTGATGGCGCCGAGCGGTGGTCGTCCACGGGGATTCGCAGATCGGTGGCCGAGGGTCGTGTGGTCGATGCGCAGGATGATCTGGGGCGGCCGTATGCCCTGGACGGCGTCGTCGTACATGGAGACCACCGCGGACGGGAGCTCGGATACCCGACCGCGAACCTGCAGTGGGCACAGCGCCCCGCAATCCCGGCAGACGGTGTATACGCAGGATGGCTGACCGCTCATGGATCGCGACTCCCGTGCGCGATTTCGGTCGGGACCAACCCGCAGTTCGACGGCCGGGAACGACGGGTGGAGGCGTACGTCCTCGATCGCGACGATCTTGATCTGTACGGGCAGGGAATCCGACTCGAGTTCGTCAGGCGCCTTCGCGGGCAGATGACGTTCGCCACGGTCGACGACCTCGTCCGGCAGATGGATGCTGATGTGGATCTCAGCCGCCAGCTCCTGGCCGGGGAGTGAGGCGCCGCGGGGAAGGGGGCGTGGGGCTGCTAGCCTTGCCCCAATAGACGGTCGTGGGGCCTCGGCGCTGCGATTCGTGTCATCTCTACCGCCCCTTGGGGCGAGTGAAAGGTCATGCATGTCGCTCGATAGCGCAACCAAGAAGCAGATCATTGCCGACTACGGCACCAACCCCAACGACACCGGCAGTCCCGAGGTGCAGATCGCACTCCTGACGGCTCGCATCACCGAGCTCACGGAGCACCTCAAGGAGCACAAGCACGACCACCACAGCCGGCGTGGCCTGCTGATCCTGGTCGGTCAGCGTCGCCGTCTCCTCTCCTACCTCACCAAGACCGATATCGCTCGATACCGAGCCATCATCGAGAAGCTCGGCCTGCGCCGCTAGCCCTCGGGCTCGGCCTGCGTCGATCCATCGCGGGGGAGGGCCGGCACACGGCCGGTCCTCATCCGCTGCCACGGCGCCCCGACATGGGGCGCACCCGACCGCACGATTACAACTGAACATCACACGAACCGGATCCGGGGCGCCGCTTGTGCGCCAGTCGTCGGTCCTCGGTAGTGACCTACGGGAGCAGGGGCAATGGCTCAGGCCCGTGGGCCTCGATCGATGACCGCCACCGGTCGCCCAGCGAGCGCCTCTGAGACATCTATGAAACAGGAGGCACCCGTGGAGGGTACCCAGATCTCAACCGCCGAGGCAGTCATCGACAATGGCTCCTTCGGAACCCGAACCATCCGCTTCGAGACGGGCCGACTGGCCCGCCAGGCCGCCGGCGCTGTCGCGGTCTTCCTCGATGACGACACGATGCTCCTCTCCGCAACGACGGCGGGCAAGAGCCCGAAGGAGCAGTTCGACTTCTTCCCCCTGACGGTGGACGTCGAGGAGCGCATGTACTCCGTCGGACGCATCCCAGGATCGTTCTTCCGCCGTGAGGGTCGCCCATCCGAGGACGCCATCCTCACCTGCCGTCTGATCGACCGCCCCCTGCGACCGACCTTCACCAAGGGCCTGCGCAACGAGGTCCAGGTCGTCATCACCGTCATGGCGCTGGACCCGAAGGACCTGTACGACGTCGTCGCCATCAACGCTGCATCGGCATCCACTCAGATCGCCGGACTGCCGTTCAGCGGACCCATCGGTGGCGTTCGCGTCGCCCTCATCCGCGGTCAGTGGGTGGCCTTCCCCACGCACGATCAGCTGGCCGAGGCCGTATTCGACATGGTCGTGGCAGGCCGCATCGCCGGTGACGACGTCGCCATCATGATGGTTGAGGCCGAGGCGACCGATCGCACCATCGAGCTCATCGCCGGTGGAGCCACCGCCCCGACCGAGGATGTGGTTGCCGCGGGTCTGGATGCGTCGAAGCCCTTCATCCGCGCCCTGTGCGAGGCGCAGATGGCCATGGCCGCATCGGCTGCCAAGCCCACGGCCGACTTCCCGCTGTTCCCCGAGTACCAGCCGGATGTCTACGACGCCGTGGAGCGCCTGTCCGTCGCTGATATCCGCGAGGCCATGCAGATCGTCAGCAAGGCTGAGCGAGAGGCGCGCCTCGATGACATCAAGAGGGTTGTGCAGGCCGAGCTTGCGGTCGAGTTCGAGGGCCGCGAGAAGGAGGTCTCCGCAGCCATTCGGGCGGTGACCAAGAAGGTGGTCCGTGATCGGGTGCTGCGCGACAAGGTGCGCATCGATGGCCGTGGCGTCTCCGACATCCGCACGCTCAGTGCCGAGGTCGACGTTCTGCCGCGCGTCCATGGTTCTGCCCTGTTCGAGCGCGGTGAGACGCAGATTCTCGGCGTCACGACGCTGAACATGCTCCGCATGGAGCAGCAGCTGGACACGCTGAACCCGGACAACCGCAAGCGCTACATGCACAACTACAACTTCCCGCCGTACTCGACCGGTGAGACCGGACGCGTGGGCTCACCGAAGCGTCGCGAGATCGGCCACGGCGCACTTGCTGAGCGCGCACTGCTGCCGGTGCTTCCGTCACGCGAGGAGTTCCCCTACGCCATTCGCCAGGTCTCAGAGGCGCTCGGCTCGAACGGCTCGACCTCCATGGGGTCGGTCTGCGCGTCGACCATGTCGCTTCTCAATGCGGGTGTGCCGCTGCGGGCACCTGTGGCCGGAATCGCCATGGGTCTGATCTCCGGCGACGTCGATGGGGCCACGGAGTATGTCGCGATCACCGACATCCTCGGCGCCGAGGATGCGTTTGGTGACATGGACTTCAAGGTGGCGGGCACACGTGAGTTCGTCACGGCGCTGCAGCTGGACACGAAGCTGGATGGCATTCCCGCGGAGGTTCTGGGCAAGGCGCTTCAGCAGGCCCGTGATGCCCGCATGACCATCCTGGATGTCATGAACGAGGCCATCGATGCTCCTGACGAGATGGCCGCCACGGCGCCGCGCGTCATCAGCATCACGGTTCCGGTGGACAAGATCGGTGAGGTGATCGGTCCGAAGGGCAAGATCATCAACCAGATCCAGGAGGAGACCGGGGCCGACATCACGATCGAGGATGACGGCACCATCTACATCGGCGCTGTCGACGGCCCCTCAGCGGAGGCGGCCCGTTCGGCGATCAACGCGATCGCCAACCCGACCATGCCCGAGGTGGGCGAGCGCTACCTGGGGACGGTCGTCAAGACGACCACCTTCGGTGCCTTCGTCTCGCTCATGCCCGGCAAGGACGGCCTGCTGCACATCACCGAGATCAAGAAGCTCAATGGCGGCAAGCGCGTCGAGAACGTCGACGATGTGGCTCCCGTCGGCACCAAGGTCGAGGTCGAGATCAAGGAGATCGACTCCCGCGGCAAGCTCTCGCTGGCCCCGGTCGTCGAGGAATCTGCCGCCGGCGGCGATGCCTAGGACGCAGACCCGAACGCTGCTGCGGGAGGGGGACGGCGGAGTTGTCCGCCGGACCACCCTCCCCAGCGGCCTCCGGGTGATCACCGAGCACGTGCCGGGCGTTCGTTCGGTCGCGTTCGGCGTCTGGGTTGCCGTGGGCTCACGCGATGAGACACGGACGCAGATGGGTTCGGCGCACTACCTCGAGCATCTGCTCTTCAAGGGAACACCTCGCCGATCGGCGATGGACATCTCCTCGTCGATCGAGGCCGTGGGTGGCGATCTGAACGCCTTCACGACCAAGGAGTACACCTGCTACTACGCACGGGTGCTGGATCAGGATCTGCCCTTGGCCATTGACGTGGTGTGCGACGTCGTCACCGGGGCGCTGCTCCACACGGAGGACGTCGAGGCAGAGCGCGGGGTGATCCTCGAGGAGATCGCCATGCACGAGGATGATCCTGGCGACGCGGTGCACGACCTCCTGGCGCACGCGATGTACGGCGACACACCGCTGGGTCGGCCGATCCTCGGCACCGTGGAGTCCATCTCGAATCTGACTCGGGGCGTCATCAACGGCTTCTACCAGCGCCGCTACCGACCCGAGAACATCGTGGTCTCGGCGGCCGGCAACGTCGACCATGATCAGGTGGTGCGGGAGGTGCGGCGGGCCTTCGCGGACTCCCTTGGTGAGGAGCGCGCCCCGGCAGACGCACGAAGCGGCAAGGCCGCCAAGCCTCGGACTCCTGGAGCAGCCGTCTCCACGCGTGCTACAGAACAGGCCCACGTGGTGCTGGGCACTCCCGGGCTGTCGAGGTCTGATCCGCGGCGCTACGCCTTGTCGGTCCTGTCCACGGCCTTGGGCGGCGGCATGAGCAGCCGCCTCTTCCAAGAGGTTCGTGAGAAGCGTGGTCTGGCGTATTCGGTCTATTCCTACGCGCAGGGATTCTCCGAGGAGGGCATCTTCGGCGTGTACGCAGGGTGCATGCCATCGAAGGTCGATGTCGTGCTCGACGTGTGCCTGAGTGAGCTCGACCACGTCGCACGTCACGGCCTCACCCATGACGAGATTCGTCGGGGCAAGGGCCAGATGCGGGGGGCAACGGTGCTCGGTCAGGAGGACACCGGTGCCCGCATGAGTCGCATCGCCAAGAGCGAGCTTCATCATGAGCCCCTGCTGTCGATCGACGGGGTTCTCGGTCGAGTGGATGCCGTGACGGGAGAGGACGTTCAATCGATCGCGTCCGACCTCCTCTCGGCGCCCATGACCCTTGCCGTGATCGGTCCCTTCGACGAGACCACCGCCTTCGCCGCTGTCGGCTGACCTTCATCCGTCGGTAGGGCGGACCTGCATCCGTCGGTAGGGTGGTGCCGTGATCAAGGTCGCGGTGGCGGGCGCCGAGGGGCGAATGGGACAGGCGTGTGTCGAGGCGATCACGTCAGCCCCTGACCTCAGCCTTGTCGCTGCGATCGATATCGGCGTACCTCCCACTGCGGTGGTCGAGGCAGGCGCAGAGGTCGTGGTGGACTTCACCACTCCGGATGCGGTTATGCGCACCCTCGAGGTGTGCATCAGCAGGGGAGTGCACTGTGTCGTGGGGACCACGGGTTTTACGGCCGAACGCCTTGACCGAGTGCGCGACTGGTGCCGTCAGGCCCCGGACGTGGGTGTCCTCATCGCACCGAACTTCGGCATTGGTGCGGTTCTGATGATGCGCTTCGCGGAGATCGCTGCGCCGTACTTCGAATCCGTCGAGGTGATCGAGATGCATCACCCCGACAAGGTCGACGCTCCTTCCGGTACCGCGACACATACGGCCCAGGCGATCGCCAAGGCACGGATGGGCATGCCGGCCTCGCCGGACGCCACGGAGCACGAGGTACCGGGTGCCCGTGGCGCATCGATCGACGGAGTTCGGGTGCACTCCGTGCGCTCGCGCGGACTCGTGGCGCACCAGGAGGTGCTGCTCGGCGGCGTCGGAGAGACGCTGACCATCCGGCACGACTCCCTCGATCGCACCTCTTTCATGCCCGGCGTGCTCCTGAGCGTCAGGCAGGTGGCCCATCACCCGGGACTGACGGTGGGACTCGACCACTTCCTCACGCTCTCGTGAGCGCCCGCACGATCGCCTTGATCCTGGCCGGAGCGGTCGGAATCTACCTCGTCTTCACCGCCGGCCGCGCGTGGGTGCTGATCCTCTCGGGGGACCCGGTGCCCGTGGCTCTGGGTCTGAGCATCATGGTGATCCCGCTGATCGGGGCGTGGATGGTAGGACGCGAGCTCATCTTCGGACTGCGTTCGCAGGAGGTCGGGCGCGCCCTCGCTCGGATCGGTGGGCTGCCGCAGGACGACCTGCCGCGCACTCCTTCCGGTCGAGTCGAGCGGGATGCTGCAGATGAGCGTTTCCTTGAGCGGCAGGCTGAGGTGGAGGCCAACCCTCGAGATTGGGGGGCGTGGTACCGACTCGCGATGGCGTACGACGATGCTCGAGATCGGCGCCGGGCCCGAGCGGCCATGCGCACTGCCATCCGAGTGTTTCGCGAATCTGGCGATGCCGTGGATCCGGTCGGGGGCATCGACTGATCGTCGTCAGGCCCGATCGGCCCAGTTCTCCAGCCGAATGCGAGCGATATCAAACGCGTCGGAGCGACAGCAGATGTCCGGAGACCGCGAGCTGATGTGCGTGGCTATAGCCGGCCCGTTCTTCACGTGAACGAAGACGCGCTCACCGGTGATGCGCATGGGGAGTCCGAGGAAGGGCACGCGGGCCGGAATGGCTTCGATGGACGTCACCTCTGACCACGGGGTGAATGTTCGGCGCCACATCGAGTCGACCGTGACGCCGGCATCGGTGACGTAGGTGCCGACCACCCACCCACGTAGGAGCAGGGCCACGGCCGTGGCGGCGATAGCTGCACCCAGAAGACTGGCGACGGACAGTGGCGCTGAGAGTGCCGTCATGACGGCAGTGGCGGCGAGCATGACCGCGGCGAGGCTTACGAGGGTGAGGAAGAGGATTCTGATGGGGCCGCGCGAGATCACGCGAATGAGTCGCTCCTGGACGAACGCGGCGTCCACGGGCGCGTCGGGATCGGGCCGACGCCAGAGGAAGCCGAAGATGGGCCGGGGCTGCTTCCTCATACCGCCACGCTCCACGCGCGCAGGAGGGCTGCCGTGACTCCGGCCACGAGGACGACGACGATGAAGGGAGCTCTCAGAAGGAGGGCGATGACGGCGGCAGCGAGCCCGGCGGCACGGGCATCGAGGGTCAGCGCGGCTCCGGAGGCGAAAGTCTGCACTGCGACGAGGCCCGCCAGCAATGAGACTGGAAGGAGTCCGGCGATCCTGCGGGTGGCGGGGTGATCCAGCACTGAGGCGGGGAGAAGGTACCCGAGGATCTTCTCGAGGTAGCAGCCCAAGGATCCGGCGATCACCGCGATCCACATCAGCGTCCACCCCCTCGTCCGGAGAGCGCTGCCGCTCCGATGGCGACGACAGCCGCCGCGAGAACGGGAAGACCAGGACGCAGGACGGGCGTGAGCACGATGGCGATGCCGGCCGATGCGATCGCAATGGCCCAGACCTGACGATCCACGAGTCGAGGCCACAGGAGAGCAAGCAGGGCGGCGGCGGTGGCGGCATCGAGTCCCAATGTGCTGGGATCGCCGATGAACTGGGCACCCAGTGCCCCCATGAGCGTGCCGGCATTCCACAGGAGGTAGATCCACAGGGCCGTGGTCCAGAAGGCATATCGGGCGTGCTGGGGGTGGGCCAGCGCCATGGCCGTCGTCTCGTCGATAGTGACGTGGGCGCCGACGAGGCGACGACCGCCCTTCAGGCGGAGCAGCGGGGCCATGCTGACGGCGTACATGCCGTTGCGGGCGCCGAGGAGCAGTGCGGTCAGGACGGCGGCGACCATGCCACCTCCGGCGCCGATGATCCCGACGAAGGCGAATTGTGATGCACCGGTGAACATGAACAGCGACAGCATCTGCGTCTGCCAGACGTCAAGACCCGTTGCGACCGAGATGGCGCCGAAGGAAAGGGCGTACGCGCCGGTGGCGATCCCGATGGAGATGGCCTTGCCCTGAATCCTGCGCCGTGAGGCGTCCACCGGCTGCCCTTCCACGGCAGGACGCTATCGGGCGCGCTTGTGCCACAGTTGTCCGGTGGTGACCACGGCGACTGTCGGCCCGGACGAGGGGTCCATCACTGGTGCCCGCTCTCGGGTCCGCTGGCGTCCTGCCAGCAGGGCTGGGGGATCGTGGCCGCGAGGGGCCACCGATGCGGTGCGGCGCGGGCTGGTCTCCGCGGCCATCTTGTGGGAACTGCTCTGGTTTGGCTCGCAGTCGTTCCTGTGGCCAACGGAGCAGAGCACTCCCTTGGCGAGCCTGAGCATCGTTCTCGTACTGGTGTCGGTCCTGGTGCTGCTCGGATCACATCTCGTAGGGTCCGGTCGCTTGGTCCCGAGAGCCTCGCTGCTGAATGTGGTCGTCCTCGTTCTCGCCACCGTCGCGGTGGGCGTCAGTCAGTTCTCGCTGACCACCCCAGACTGGCAACCGGTCACGGAGATCGCAGCTCTGACTGCTGGCATTGCGGGTCTGCTGCTCGCCTTCCGATGGGCCGCTATCTTCGCCCCGATGCTGACCCTGCTGGTCGCATGGGCCGTTCTGACACCGCACGACGGCGGCGAGGCACCCACGGCGACAGAGGTAATCCTCGACCCGATCTACGTGGGCGTGATCGGACTCTCGACGATCTTCGCTGCGCGGGCATTGATGAGGAACGCCGTCACGGCCGACACGACGGCCCGGGGCCTGCTGGACGCAGAGCAGTCGCGGCTCACTGCAGAGTCCGTCGAGCACAGCCTCCAGCAGACGGAGAGCCTCCTGCATGAGCGAGTGCTCAACACGCTCATCGCGATTGGCCGAGGCGGCCTGGATCTATCGGGTGAGTGGGGAGAGCGTTTGCGGGCTCGCTGCGCCGACAGTGCGAGCCTGCTGGGATCTCTGTACTCCCTGCCAGAACGCGGGCCCGTCGATGACGGCGCCGACTTGGGGGCAGCCCTGGCAGACATCACCGAGGATCTGCGAGCCGAGGGCGTCGTCGTCACGTTGCACTGTGACGACATGGGCGCCTTGCCTGCGCACGTTCGCTCTGCGGTCCGGTCGGCCGCTGTGGAGGCCCTCACGAATGTCGCTCGCCATGCACAGGCATCGAACGTGCACGTCACGTGTTCGGTTCGCGAGGGGTCGACAGGGCCTGCACTGGACTTGAGCATCACCGATGACGGCCAAGGATTCGACTCGGCGGTCCCCTCGTCGCGCATGGGCATCACGACCGGAATCATGCGGCCGATTGCTGATGTCGGTGGCGAGGCGCAGGTCTCCAGTTCGGTTGGAAGCGGTGCCACAGTGCGGGTGACGTGGCGTGAACCGGAGGCGACCACGGCACGTCCGGTCAGCAGCCTCACGCCGGCGGCGTTGACCGTGCCGATTCTCTCCGCACTGACCGTTCTCGTGGTGATGGACGTGGGCGTCAATTGGGTGGGTATCGAACGTCCGATCATCAATGCGCTCGCCCTGGCCGTCTGGATCCTCCTGGTCGCCGCCGTGGTCCTCTGGTCTCGTCACGGTCGACTCAGCTGGCTTCTCGTCGTGTCGACGGCGCTGGGAGGGTGGCTTGTCTACGCGCTGCAGGGAGCCGCCTCCGGCGAGACGACCGGCTGGTCATCCCAGGCCGTGTCCGGGATGTTCCTCGTCGTCGCTGCTGCCGGACCTCGGTGGGGGTGGCTTGTTCTGGTGGCCGTGTGGCTGGTCTTCCAGGGTGATCCCCTGCACGAGCTCACCCAGCCGGGCACCGCCATGATCCTGGTGGGGGCGCTTCTCGGCAGGAGCCTTCGCCGCAACGCCGAGCAGGCATGGCGCAATCAGCAGGCGGCATCGCGGGAGTTGACGAGCGCTGAGGCCACGCGGGCTCGCGTTGGCCGCCATCAGCGGCGCTTTCGCGCGCTGCGCCTGTCGCAGGCGCAGGCTCTGTTCACGGAGATCTCGCGGGATGTCAGTCGTGCAGTACGGATGGATGCACGTGACGTCGCGATTCGGGAGGAGCGCTTCATCCGGAACGTGATGGTGTGCGATCCCGATCGGTCACAGGTCGAGGCGCTGGCCAGTCGGATGGCAGAGTGGGCGCACCAGCACGGAATCCTTCTCGACCTCGACCTTCGTCAGGACGCCGCGATCGAGATCAGTGCCGACGTGGCGGAAGACCTGATGGCCGCGCTCGCCCAGGCATCGCCTACCGTGATGGTGGATGGCGTCGTGGTGGGAACCACGCCTCGACTGTCTGTGCGCACCGAGGGAGGGGAGGTCGCGATGCGCTTGCTCGTGCCCATTCACGAGGTGGACGCGCGTCCGAGTCGCCCGTTGCTATCCCGAGATGCTGCGTCGCCGCACGACGTCGTCTGCGCGGCGGTTCTCGACGAGTCGGATGCCGGGGGCGTGCTATGGCTGTACGAGGTGCTGGTGGCGAAGCAGTCCGCGGAGCGGGGACAGGCGGTGCAGACGTGAGTGCGCGCCTGAGCATCATCGACGACCATGAACTCGTGCGCGAGGGACTGCGCGTGCTGATCGAGTCACAGGAGACCGACCGCTACCGCATCGTCTACGCGGGTGGCTCGGTCGAGCAGGCCATCGCCTCGGGCCCCGAGATCGCTCTTCTCGACGTGGAACTGGCGCCGGGAGAGAAGGACGTAGCCGGCAACTGCGCCGATCTCGTGCAGGCGGGCGTGGGAGTGCTGCTGATCAGCGCGCATGATGACGCGGTGGCCATCCGGGCCGGACTCAACGCGGGAGCCCTGGGCTTCGTGCCCAAGCGCGTGACCTACGCCGAGCTGCAGGAGGGCCTGGGAGCCGTCGGGGAGGGCCAGATGTATCTGTCGATGGATCTGGCGGCGATTCTGGCGGCCGGCCCGGACGTCCCGGACCTCAGTCCGCGCGAGCGCGATGCGCTGCGCCTGTACGCATCTGGCCTCAAGCTCGCCGCGGTGGCGAGACGGATGGATATCTCGCCGCACACGGTGAAGGAGTATCTGGATCGGGTGCGCGGCAAATACCAGCAGGTCGGCCGGCCCGCACGCACGCGCACGGAGCTGTACGTCGAGGCCAGCAGGGACGGCCTGCTTGAGGGTGATTCCTGACGGGTCTGGACCGGACATACCCCACTTTGTCCCCCAGAAGGGGGACGCGTGCTCCTCGCGCTTCGCTATGACTCTGGTTCAGCATGGTTATGGCCGGCGAGAGCGGGGGACTCGCCGGCTTCGTCTTGCCCACCGGCTGAGCCTCGTCCCCCAGTTGTGTATCGCCGGCCGGGGGGAGCGTCAGTCTGTGCTGAGGCTGACCACGAGTCGGACCTCGCGGAGCACCTGCTCGGGCTCGAGCTCGTCCGGTGCGCCGGGATCGACCTGAAGGTCCCGCCAGGCTGAGTCGGGAACCCAGCCGGCGGACTGAAGGAAGCCGCGCCGGACCTCGTCGTCCACGGGGCACCACACTGCGAGCACCTCGAACCCATCAGCGCGTGCGTGGTCGACTGCCGCGGCCAGCAACCGAGAGCCGTGGCCCTCCCGTTGATCGTCGGGGTGGACCTCCAGGGCGATCAGCTCGCCGGTCGCGGCGTCGGCGTCCGCATCCGCGCAGGGACCGACTGCCGCATATCCGCGTGCGCTCTCGGCGTGGGTGGCGACCAGCAGGCGGTGCTGGCTGGTGGGCGGATTGAGGATGGCTCCGGCCCACACGAGTGCAAGATCATCCGGTCGCAGCTGATCGAGCACCTCGGCCTGGAGAATGTCACCGAGCCGATCCCGCCAGGCCGCCACATTGATGGCGCCGAGTTCGTCAGTATCGGTCATGCGAGCCAGCCGAACTCCAGAGGCGGTCATCTGGCCATTGTGCCCCGTGACGGTGCAGGCAGCAGAACTCGCCCTCACCAGCGGGGACGACTCGGTGCAGGCGCATGGATAGGCTTCCCGCGTGAGCGAAGAAATAGTCTTCCGGAGCGACGTCACCGTTGAACTCGTTCGGGCGAGCGCCTCGGACGCCGACGTGATCTTCGCGGCCCGGGTGTCCACCGTGGGGGAGCAGTCACTCGAGGATGTCGGTGCGGATGCCGGTCGGTCCCAGGGCCTCATCAACTACCTGATGCGCGAGCGTCACGGCAGCCCCTTCGAGCACAACTCGATGACCTTCTTCGTCCAGGCGCCGATCTTCGTCTGGCGTGAGCACATGCGTCACCGCATCGCGAGCTACAACGAGGAGTCGGGACGCTACCGGGAGCTCCGGCCGGTGTTCTACGTGCCGAATCGCGATCGCGCCGTGATCCAGGTGGGCAAGACCGGGGCGTATGAGTTCCTTCCCGGTGACGAGGCGCAGTACGGCCTCATCGAGAAGGACATGCGGGCGGCGTGCACGCAGGCATACGAGGCCTACCAGCGGATGCTGGATGCCGGCATCGCCCGCGAAGTGGCCCGAATGGTGCTTCCGGTGTCCATCTACTCGACCGCCTACGTCACGGTGAATGCTCGATCCCTCATGAACTTCCTCTCGCTGCGGCGCAAGGCCGACGACTCGCATTTCCCGTCCTATCCTCAGCGGGAGATCGAGATGGTGGCTGAGCGCTACGAGGAGGAGTTCGAGCGGCTCATGCCCCTGACCCATGCGGCCTTCGTCGCGAACGGCCGCGTTGCCCCCTGAGCACTACCGCTAGCCTTGGATCCATGCCCGGCTTCACGAGTGATGCGCATCCGTTCGGAACGATGCTGACCGCCATGGTCACCCCGTTCCTGCCTGACGGCTCTCTGGATCTTCCCGGAGCCCAGGTCCTCGCAAGCCACCTCGTCGACGAGCTTCACCATGACGGGCTGGTCATCAATGGCACCACGGGCGAGTCGGCCACCAAGTCCGATGCCGAGGACCTCGCGGTCCTGCGGGCAGTGATCGAGGCGGTGGGGGATCGCGCGACGATCATCGCGGGAGTCGGCACCAATGACACCCGACACTCCGTGGAAGCCGCGCGTGCGGCGGCAGGGGCTGGTGCGCATGGCGTGATGGCCGTGACTCCGTACTACAACCGGCCACCGCAGGAGGGGCTGGTTCAGCACTTCCTGGCCATCGCCGACGCCACGGACCTGCCGATGATCACCTACGACATTCCCAAGCGCACCGGCACGGCCATCGAGCTCGCCACCCTTCAGCGCATCGCAGATCACCCGCGGATCGTGGCGAACAAGGACGCGAAGGGCGATCTGGATTTCGCGCAGTGGGGCATGGCCACAACCGACCTGGCCTGGTACTCCGGCGACGACATCCTCAATCTTCCCCTGCTTAGTGTCGGAGCTGCGGGGATGATCTCGGTCGTCGGTCATCTGGTGGGCGACCGCCTCAAGGCGATGGCAGAGGCGCTGGCGCAGGGCGAGTCGCAGAAGGCAGCGGAGATCAATGCGTCCCTCCTGCCCGTGTACACGGGGTGCTTCCGGACGCAGGGCGTCATTCTCACGAAGGCCGCTCTCGCCATGCAGGGGCTGCCGTCGGGACCCGTCCGACTGCCGCTCATTGATGCCACAGACGAGCAGAAGGCCGTTCTTCGCGATGATCTTGCGCGCGGCGGTGTTCGGGGCTTTGCCGACTGACTCCAGCCGCAGGGAACGGCACCCGCGCGAGACACGTTCAATCCACCGACAGGCAACCTGAAGAGATGACGCCATGAGCCATGTGAAGCTTCCGCCGCCCCCCGCCCTGACGAAGGGGCATCTGCGCATCGTGGCGCTCGGCGGTCTCGGCGAGATCGGCCGCAACATGACGGTGTTCGAGTTCGGCGGCCGCCTCCTGATCGTGGACTGTGGGGTGCTCTTTCCCGAGGAGAACCAGCCGGGGGTCGATCTGATCCTTCCGGACTTCGGGCCCATCAAGGACCGCCTCGATGACATCGAGGCAGTCGTGCTCACGCACGGGCACGAGGACCACATCGGTGCCCTTCCGTACCTGCTGCGCCTTCGCGCGGACATCCCGATCCTGGGGTCGCAGCTGACCTTGGCGCTGGTGGAGGCGAAACTCCGCGAGCACCGCATCACCCCCAACGTGGTGGTGGTCGAGGACGGCGCCCGTCGCGCTCTCGGACCCTTCGACGTCGAGTTCCTCGCCGTGAATCACTCGATTCCCGACGCCATGGCCCTGGCGATTCGCACGTCCGCGGGTCTGGTCCTGCACACCGGCGACTTCAAGATGGACCAGCTGCCGCTGGACGGCCGCATCACCGACCTGAACGGGTTTGCCCGACTCGGGGACGAGGGAGTCGACCTGCTCATGGTCGACAGCACCAACGCCGAGGTGCCTGGATTCGTCAGCAGTGAGCGTGACATCGTTCCCGTACTCGATGCGGTCTTCCTTCGGGCTGAGGGGCGCATCATCGTGGCGTCCTTCGCATCCCACGTGCACCGCATCCAGCAGATCATCGACATGGCTGCCCTGCACGGGCGCAAGATCGCTTTCGTCGGACGCTCCATGGTGCGCAACATGGGCATCGCGCGCGACCTCGGCTACCTGACCATCCCCGGTGGCATGCTCGTCGCCTCGGATGACCTGCCGAATCTGCCGGACGACGAGACGGTGCTGATCTGCACCGGATCCCAGGGGGAGCCGATGGCAGTGCTGTCGCGGATCGCCAATCGCGATCATCCGATCAGCGTGGGTCCCAGCGACACCATCGTGCTCGCGTCCTCGCTGATTCCGGGAAATGAGAATGCGGTCTTCCGCGTCATCAATGGGCTGGCCAAGCTCGGGGCTCACGTGGTGCACAAGGGCAATGCGCTTGTGCACGTCTCCGGGCATGCGGCAGCAGGAGAGCTCACCTACGTCTACAACGTAGTCAAGCCCAAGAACGTGCTGCCCATTCATGGAGAGTGGCGGCATATGCGGGCGAATTCGCAGGTGGCGCAGAGTGTGGGAATCCCGGAGGAACGCATCACGATCGCCGAGGACGGCACCGTGATGGACTTGGCCGACGGTGTGCTGAGCGTCGTCGGTTACGTGCCGGTGGGCTTCGTGTACGTCGACGGATCGGGTGTCGGGGATGTCACCGAGACCTCTTTGAAGGATCGGCGGGTGCTGGGCGAGGAGGGCTTCATCTCGGTCTTCGTCGCCGTCGACATCGTCGACGGGGCGATCGTGGCCGGCCCGGAGATCCACGCTCGAGGGTTCGGAGCCGACGACAAGCTCGCGGCCGACCTGATCGATCAGGTGACGTCTGCGGTGCAGAAGGCGCTCGACGACGGCGCGGACGAGACGCACGAGCTCCAGCAGCGGATCCGTCGGGTCGTGGGCAAGTGGGCCAACTCGACCCATCGGCGGCGCCCCATGATCATCCCCGTCGTCGTCGAGGCCTAATCCCGCGAACGGCGGATCTGCGCTCGAACGGCGGATCTGCGCTCGAACGGCGGATCTGCGC
>Ga0181558_10000721_pt1 | contig 31369 bp, 28 predicted proteins | sample 011ome_22_FD_133754 | JGI IMG/M metagenome (GOLD analysis project Ga0181558, IMG submission 133754) | Coastal salt marsh microbial communities from the Groves Creek Marsh, Skidaway Island, Georgia - 011507BT metaG (megahit assembly) | ecosystem: Environmental > Aquatic > Marine > Intertidal... | reverse complement strand
GGAATGAAGGCGGTAAATGAGCCCCCGATCCGCTGCCTGCACACGCGAGTCAGGCAGCGGCGGGGATCTCAAGGAGTGTTTGGGCGCTGACTAAGAGGTGTGGAGGGGTGGCGCCCAAACTGTGCAATACGACATTAGATCACTATGCTGTGTTGCGAGAAGAACAATACCACTACATATAGTGAATCACAAGCGGTGACACAGCAGGAATGTCGATTTTTTCGGCAGCCACTCGCCGGGTCAAGGATATATAGTAAAGCAATTACTTTATTATATATTGAAGGGCCTTTAGCAAGTTTTCCCGAAGCCATGTTTGCGCCGGTGACCGCCCTGCGAGCCTAGGTGCGCGCACCTTGATATAGGTCAATTTCCGACTAGCCTGTGTATGGTCTTATTGTTTCCAAGTTACACGGGTATCACACAACGGCTGTTGGGCAACGGTCGGTAACTTAACTTCTCAAGCAGGGATGGGGTTGTCGCTACATTATGGGCAGCCCCATTTTTTTTTGGCAGAAAAAAATCGTCCCTGAATTTTTCCGAACCAAACAAATGAGCCATAGATGGCGACATTGGCCGCAGGCCAATGCGAGGCTGTGGCGAACCAGGCATTTCGCAAAATGCCGCCCGAGCGTCACAGCCGACTATAGGAAAAATTCAAGGATGAATTTTTCCGAAACAAAACCTAATTCGCCAACCCCGGCACACAATCAGGCACCAAACCTCTGGCAATGGCCTGTTGCTGCAATGCATTAGCCTGCTCCATCATGTCACGTAGCGCGCCGATGCGAGAGTCAGGTGAGGGGTGAGTAGAGAGGAATTCAGGAGAGCGGGGACCGCCATCGGCGCTCATATTTTCCCACAGCGCAATGGACTGCTCTGGATCAAAACCCGCATTCGCCATGAGCATCACGCCTATGGTGTCAGCCTCGCTTTCCTGGGTGCGATTGAACGGGAGAGTGAGCCCAAGCTGCGAGCCGTAGTCGATTGCCTGCAGGGTTGTGTCGGAGGCGCCAAGAATTCTTGCTGCGGCGATGCCGACATTGCGCAGCGCGGATTGACTGGCGCGCTCGTTACTGTGATTGGCTAACACGTGGCCGACCTCGTGGGCCATGACTGCTGCAAGCTGATGCTGGTTGTAGGCCACGTCGAGCAGGCCATTGTAGACACCAATTTTACCGCCGGGCAGGGCAAAGGCATTGGCCTGCTCGCTGTCGAAAACGGTGACTTCCCAGCCCGCGCTGTCCCGTTGTGCGGGTTCGAGTGCTTCGATAACGTAATCCGCAACGCATTGCACATAAGCAGTTTCCCGGTTATCGCTAGTGACTGGTATTTCGATCTGCATCTCCCGGTAGGCCTGCTCACCTTGGCGAGCCATGTCGGACTCAGAATAGAGAACCACCTGGCGGCGATTGGTTGGTGAAGTGGTGCAACCGATGAGGAAGGTGATTGTGAAAAAAATCAAAAACACTTGCTTCATGAACGCGCTTTACTCCTCTGTGCTGATTACGCGAGCTGGGCGCTGCTCGTCCAGCATCGGTTTGCAACTTTTTTCCGGAAACTTCTGGTCTCCGGCAATCTGGCGCAGGCGCACGCAATTGCGCCCCTGCTGTTTCGCATCATACAACGCCGCGTCCGCGCGTACGATAATCTCTTTAGCACTTTCACCAGGCTGAAGTTAATTTTGTTCAGCGAGTTAAAGGCCTTCATCAGGTCGGTCATGGTCACGCTGCCAAGCAGTCGATGCGTGTTTCCAAGCAACGGCAAAAGCGGCAGCAATGACCGCAGGCTATAAAAAAATACAGGCAGGAATTTAGGGAGATGAACGCCCGATTCAAAACTTTTTAATTGGTGGCGGTCTGCGTGACCAGCCCTACCGGATGCAGTGCCTTAATAAGCGCATTCGGAGGGATCCAATTCAATGCGTACCTCATCGCCAGCGGCATTGGTGGTTCGCTCAAAGCAGTTGCCCTCCAGATCTCGCAGCAGGCGACGTCTTGTGCTGACACTCGTGCGCCTGGGTTCACCTGCATAGATTACTTCACGAGCACGAGGAGCAGCCTGGGTTCGATACACCACCCGCTCCACGCTGCGCTCGCGCACCGGTTGTGACAGCAGGGAGCCGAGCACTACGCCACCCACGAAAGCACCGCCATCCCAACGCCGAACTCCCCGGTAGGGTCGGTGCCAGGGCTGGAAGTTATTGTAAGAAAAACTTACGAAGCCACCGCGATTCCGGTGTCGCGAGCCATTGAAACCGCCACCATAATAGCCGCGGTCGAAGACGCCGCTGTACGTGGGTCGGTAGAACCGACCGCCGCCGCGTTGCCCATAAAAATTATTGCCGCGCCAATTAGAGAACCCGGTATTGTAGAACCGGTGATCTGCTAATGCGGATTGACTGAACAGGATGGCGGCCCCGAGTGACAGAATTAGCAGTGATCTCTTCATAACTTTTACCTGATTACTCGCGCTTGGACTGACTCTGAACGAAATTTCTCCACATTGATATTAAGGAGCCTGACTTAACAGAAGCTGAACGACTCGACGCCGGCTGGAACAGGACATCGAACGGCTGGTGCTCGCCTACGTAGATCGCGACTGGGCCGGGGCAACAGAGCTTGGTGACATATCGCGGGTTGAAGGGCAGGTCTTGGGCAGCGGCTAGCGCGAAGCCATCAATGGGTCGCGCCAGCTTGAGGTCTTGCTGGAACAGGCTGTTCAGCTTTGCTGATGGGCCAATTGATCGATGATTAGCTGGGCTAACTCACGGGTCGCTGGGCCGGCAACATCGCGGTCAGCAAACAGAAGGTAGGTCTGCATCTGCCGAACCAAACCCGGCTGCAACTGAATCTGAACCAACTCTCCCCGATCCAATTCTTGCTGCACCCAATTCTGTGGTATGAAGGCAAACACCAGACCGGATTTAAGCAGTTTGATGCTGCTGGCGAAATGACTCACGGTCCAGCGCTGCTCGGCGCCTAACCAGCCCACATCCTGCTCCCTGCGACTGCCGGTATCTCGCATCACCACCTGGCGATGAGCGCGCAGCTGCATCTCAGACACCGGCCCCTGTTCCTGAACCAGAGGATGGGCGGGAACCGCCACCGGAATCATGTATACGGGCAGTAAGGGTGTGCCGAGAAAACCGGTGGGGACACTGGCGGTGATGACCAGGTCCGCCTGCTTCTCCAGCAGCGCCTCAGTGGTCCCCGACAGACTGGTCTCAAGGACGCGAATCCGGGTAAAGGGAAATGCCTTTGAGAAGCTTTCAAAGGCGCAGATCAGGCTGCTGACTTCGATTAACACATCCAGCGCCAAAGTGACTTCCGATTCGAATCCCTGGGCCAGGGAACGCGCGACACTCTCGGTCTGCGCAGCCTGGTTGATCAGGCTTTCCGCATGACGATACAGCACGCTGCCCGCCTCGGTGAGCTCCGCCTTACGCCCTTGCAGGCTCAGCACGGGCTCAGGCAATTGGTCGTTCAGTCGGCCAATGGCGTAACTCACGGATGACTGGCTCTTGTTCAAGGCTTCGGCGGCGGCTGCATAGGAGCCCGTATCGATGACGGTTTTAAAGGCCAGCCACTGGTCGAGCGGAATTTTGGGGTTCTTCATATTGGCCAATTATATCTAAATATTCGATATATAAAGTCAATTATATTGTCTAATTAATCATAAAAGCTGCTCTATTATACGCTTCATCCATTCATTATGAGTTGCAGAGCATCCCATTGCGGGGATGAGGGAGTGAAATCATGAAGAAAGTACTGAGTATCAGCAGCAGCCTGTTTGCAGCCAAGAGCGTGTCCAATCAACTGTCTGCAGAACTGTTGCGCAAGTTGGAAGCCGAGCATGGCGAATTGCAGGTACTTGCGCGGAACTTCAACGACGAGGAGATTCCCCACCTTGATGCAGAGCGCGTTGCGGCCATTGGCTCGCCCGCGGCGGAACGTAGTGACGCGCAACAGCAGATCGTGGACTTCGCCGATAAGCTGATCAAGGAAGTGCAGGACGCTGACATTCTCGTCATTGCCATGCCGATGTATAACTTTTCGCTACCCACTATGCTGAAGTCGTGGTTCGATCATATTGCCCGCGCCGGAGTCACCTTTGCCTATACCGAAAATGGACCCAAGGGATTGCTGCTGGGCAAGCAGGCCTATCTCGTTACGGCAATGGGCGGAGCCCATGAGCCGGGCCAGTCCGACTTCGCTCGGCCTTATGTGCAGCTGTTAATGCGCTTCATTGGTATCGAAGACGTTCGCTTCATCACTGCGCAAGGACTTAATATGGGCGATGAGGCGCGCGCGGCTGGCATTGAGGCAGCGCGCGGTGATATCGCCCGCGTTGTCACCGAAGCCATCAATGACGCAACTGACTTGGAAGCTGGCACCGCCAGCAAGGAGCAGGCAGCATGAGTAACAGTCTGCGTGAGATACAAGAAGTGCTGGTCGCCCAGGCCACCAGCGATGGAGCGGGTGTTCGCCTCAAGCGGGTGTTTGGTGGCAATGACCTCGCTCGATTCGATCCCTTCCTGATGCTGGATGAGTTTGGTAGCGAGGAGGCCGCGGACTATATCGGCGGATTTCCTTCGCACCCTCACCGTGGTTTCGAAACTGTGACTTATATGCTGGAAGGCTATATGGAGCATCGTGATCACATGGACAACGTTGGCAAGCTCGGTCCCGGGGATGTGCAATGGATGAAGGCTGGGTCAGGTGTCATACATTCGGAGATGCCGCAGCAGGAAGAGGGTCGCATGCGCGGATTTCAGCTGTGGGTTAATCTGCCCGCGAATGAAAAGATGACGCCTGCGTCCTACCAGGATATTGCGGCAAGCGAGATTCCGACTTACGCCATTGGCAGGGTCGATGTTAAAGCGATAGCCGGGCGTCTGCACGTCAATGATCAATTCACCGAAGGCGCAGTCAACGGACTGACTACCGAACCGGGTTACCTGGATTTGCACGTTCACTCAAGCGAGCGAATTCGCATTGCGGTGCCAGATGGTCACAACGTGCTGGTTTATGTGTATGAGGGCAGCGCAACGGTTGGGGACAGTGATTACAGCTTGACCGCAGGCAAGATGGGTCGCTTGTCGCTTGAGGGTGAACTGCAGTTGCAGGCTGCCGTGGGGACACGCTTGCTCGTGATCAGCGGTAAACCGCTGGGTGAGCCAATAGCCCACTATGGCCCTTTCGTCATGAATACCATGGATGAGATTCAGCAGGCGGTGAATGACTATAGCGCGGGGCAGTTGGTCAAGGCTGTTTCTTGAGAAGCGCCGCAGCTGACGAACAGCCGCTTACATGGAGCCGATTATTGGCCGTGACCCGTGTGCTGTATCAATGTCAGGGCTATCTTTGACAGGAAACTAGGTCACGATCAAAAGCAACGTGGTTACGATTTAGGGCAGTAGGTTCCGATGAATGGCGCGGGATACGATTAGAGTGGAAGCCGCACGCCTTCCCGCGCCACATTGAATCCATTTTCCAACACCATCCGGGTCTGTTCAGTATTAGAGTTCAGTAGTGGATTGGACTGATTCATGTGGATGAACCAGATGCGGTCACGCACAGTCAAACTTGAATCTTCGAACAGGGCCATGGTCTCAGCTACAAACGGGTGCGGAATCTGGGACATGTCTCGATTGCCGAGTTCACCATCGGCAAAAAATGATGCGTCGATCAGTGCATAGTCCACTGACTCGACCATCTCTACAATGCTCTCATCCCAGTCTTCCCATTTATTGATGTCGGGAATAAAAATCGCAGAGCGCTTTGGTCCCTGAATGCGGTAGCCGACGGTTTCAGAATATTCATCACGATGGGGCACCAGGAATGGCGTTACTGTAACAGCTGAGAGGTTTACTGGCGTCATGTGCTGCAAGGCCCGCAGTTCGATGTTGCCAAGGCTTACTAACTGGCTCCATGGTCCGTTGTCCCTCAGAAATGCCGACATGCGCGGCATGGCATAAACCGGCATATCGCGAGTACCCATGGCTTCTCTGCCTAAATGCATGAGCCCGGTGTAATGGCCGATGTGGGCGTGCGTTAAAAAAATTCCAGACAAGGGCTGCGCTGCCTCTTGCTGCAATCGATATAGTTGGTCGCGAAACTCCGGGGTCGCTTCAAACAGGTAACTGGATTCGTTAGCGCGATCAATGACGGCAATGGCGGTGGGCTCCTGGCGCAGCGAGCTGTCCTCCCAGGCCGGCATGCAGCGGGGCTCGTAGCAACCTGCCTGAGGAAAGCTCGCGTCTTGGCCAACACCAAGTACGAAGATGTAGGGCTCGGTCTGTGCTTGCAGCACGGTACTGAGCAGCATGCCAAGGCCCGCAAGGAGAATTCGAAATGTCATCTGCTTACCAATTAGTATTGTTATGTTGGATGCTGGCCCTCAGGTCAGGCAGCGGATTCAATTTCGCCCAATGAATCCCCGGCTTTGATGTTACCTGATTCAATCACGGTGGCACGCAAACCAGCGCTTACCGCCATTTCCGGCAGCACGGACTTATGAATAATGCTCGCCAGATAGGAACAGGGTTCGCATAGTTCGACGCCATAAAGCACCGCATTGCCCAGCCGGAATTGCTTTCCGACCAAGGCATTTAGATCTATACCTGAGGTGATCACGCTGCGGCGGAAGTCGCCGTAGTCATGGTGCTGCCCATGATCCTGCATGAACTTATCCAGCGCTTCCTGCTCCACCAGGCTGACATGGTTCTGCATAACCTCCATGCCTTTTGCCAGGTGCTGCTCGGCAAGCTGGTGATAACGATCGCCGACAATGCCTTTGCCTGCTTCCAGGCTGGCTGCTTCGACTTGCTCGACGGCCTGGCGCTTGCCTCGTGCCAAGTAGATTCTCTCGATTGTTCCCATACCGGGTTCCTGAAGGTTATCGCTTAAGTGGTTCTGCATCCTCGACCAGGGATAGCGAGCGTCCGTCGGTCATCGGTGCGCTGGCAAAGAGTGCGGGATCAACGCTCTCTATGCAAGCCAGGTTAAAACCGAATTCATCCGGGGCCACCCGCCGCTGGTGGTGGGTGTAAATACCGCAGATTGAGCAGAAAAAGTGTCGCGCGGTGCGGGTGTTCCACTGATACAGGCTGAGTTTATCCGCGCCCTCGACAATAATGAGATCATCGATCCTTGCCGTGCCTGTAACTGCACCTTTCTTTCGGCACAGCGAACAGTCGCAACGCCTAATGCCCGCTAAGCGTTCCTGATTGTGAATCTCGAACTGCACTGCGCCACAGTGACATTGACCCCTGAAAACAGGCACTAGTCTGATATCAGCGCCAGCACTGCGCCAGCCGGATCTTCGATCACGCAGAAATTGCTGCCCCCCATACGCCGTGGGCCGTCCAGTACCTTGCCGCCACGCTGTTCGGTTTCGGCGGCACTCAATGTCACATCCGCTACCCGCACATAGAGTAGCCACTGGGAGGGCATATTGGCATTGAGTCCCCGGGCATGACAGATACCTGCAACCGTATCTCCGGATTCAGGCAGGCTAATATTGAAGTCTGAGTAAGTACCCATCTCAACATCTGTGCTCTTCCAACCCACAACGTTGCAGTAAAAACTCTTGATGTGTTCAGCGTCACCAACTGTCAGGTCGACCCACTCTATTCGGCCGATGTTGCTGGGCGCAGGCTCTGGTTCTGGAATCACCTCAGGGGTTTCTGTTTCTTCTTTCATTTACTGCTTCCAATATGTGCGTAGGGAGTCTACCCCAAGTGACTTTTATGGCGAAACGATAGCGCCGGTTCCGGCGCGAGGCTCGTGCCCCTAGCCTCGATTTATAAGCTCTTATCTTGGCGAGAGCTTCTAGTTGTCGATGCTGAACACGTATAGCGCATTACCACTGCTTGGATGGCGCACATCGGGAGTCACTACCCTCGGCACTGTCCGTGGGCTTACGCCACGCGCACCCATTGCCGTGGTGACAGCGATATACTGTTTACCATCTATGGCAAAACTAACGGGGTGCCCCTGTACCGAAGTGCCCAGACGAGTCTCCCATAAGATCTCGCCGCTGTCGGTATCATGGGCACGAAAATAACGGTCCAGGTCTCCCACAAAGGCGACATTGCCCGCCGTGGAGAGGACGCCTGTCAAGAATGCCGCACGTTGCTCATAGGACCAGACTTCTTCCATGGTATCCACGTTGTAGGCAGCGAGTTTGCCCATTTTGCCGTCGGAGCCGGGCATCTCAAACCAGCGCCGGTTAGCGGCGGTGCCTCCTGCTCCGTGCACCAGGGGCACCTCCCTGGCAGCAATTTCCAGACAGGATTGGCTTAGCGGGATAATCAGGTTCGCAGTCGGTTCGTGGTAGGACATTGAATGCCAGTCCTTACCGCCTGCTGTGGATGGGCACACAGAGATCCACTCATTTATCTGCGCATTCTGAATGTCCTGCCGGTATGTCACGGCACCGGTTTCAGGATCGATATTGCTGAAGGCGTTCTGGAAGATCGTTTCCTGGTGGGAGATGAATTCACCAGATACCCGGTCATGCTTCCAGAGGATGCCGTGCTTGCCGATTGAGAACACCAGCCTGTCATCGCCACGGTCGATCAGCACGCGTTCAAACACTTCATCCAGGTCCAGGGCTTCGGCAGGTACGTGCTGGAAATACCAGTCTAACTCGCCGTTCTCCACATTTACCGCAACCGTTGAGTTGGTGAACAGGCCCGCATCATTGATGGAAAGAGAGCGACTGGCGGGCATCCACGGTTTCTGTTGCGCGGTACCCCAGTAAGTCAGGTTTAAGTCGGGATCGTAAGTGCCGGTGATCCAGGTTTCCCCGCCGGCGCGAAATAGGTCTTCGATTCCACCCCAGGTATCGCCGCCGGGCTGATCTGATTCGGCTATGGTATTGAAACGCCAGGCTAACTCACCGGTGTTGGCGTCGTGAGCGCTGATGTAGCAGTCATCCTCGATGTATCGGGAACAGCCGAGCAAGCCCTGAATGACCTTGCCATTTGCCACGATAGGGCCACTGGAGTTGCCAAAGCCCTTACTGCCATCTGCGATCTCCACTTCCCAGACCTTCTCGCCAGTGCGCGCGTCCAGAGCTAACAGGCGCGCATCGGTGGTGGCGTGGATAATCTTGTCGTTGTAGATCGCGATGTTGCGCATGTCTTCACTATCGAAGGGGCCGGCATGATGCTCCCAGATCAGATTGCCGGTCTGGCCATCAAGGGCCTGAATAATGTTGCTGGTATTAATCAAATAAACGACGCCGTTATAAACCAGCGGTGATGGTTCAGAGTCTCCCTCATGCATGGACCACATCCATTCCAGACGCAGCTCTCCGACGTTGCCCGCGTTGATCTGATCCAGCTCCGAATAGCTCCAGGCCTGATAGTTGCCTCTCAGCATCAGCCAATCATCTGGTGATGGATTGGTGAGCATGGCATCGGTCACCGGGGCATAGTTTTCAATCGTGCCGGCTGCGACCACGCCGGTGGGTCTATCTGCTTCGATGCGCTGCTGCGTGAGCGCGGGATTCACGCCAGGAATATTGGCTGCCATGGCATAGCTGGCGCTGGCATCCAACACCGGGTTGGTGTCCGCCACGCCATTTGTGCGCATGACATGCGCGACGATAGACCAGTAGTCGTCATCGCTTATCCCTTCATTGCCTCCAGGCGGCATATTTGCCCTAACAAAATTGAAGAAGTCAGCCGGGGACTGCCGACCGTAGCTGCCGAGAAAGCCGCCCCCACTGAGCATGGGCCCTAGCGCGGAGCCCTGCAGCTCGGCGCCGTGACAGGCGCCGCAATTCATGGCGTAGCTCGCTACACCGGCGTCCGCCTGGCTGGCGAAGCTTGGCCCCGGGGCTGGCGTATCTGCCGGTGCGGCAGTTTGTTGCATGGACTCACCACAGGCAGTGAGAGCGAGAAGGGTCAGGGCTAAGGGAAAGCGACTTGTAATTGTTAGGGCTTTCATTGTTCACACACCTCGTACAAGGTAATGAGTGCTGGAGTAGTCAGGTGACTGCGTTCAGCCTCTTATAATGATTTCTATGTCAAATCCTTCCTGGTCATCTGGTTCCTGAAAATAACTGCTTACTTCTTCAAAAACTGATGCGTTGTCGAAGCGGGCACGCTCGGGTTGTTCGACACGTCGTTTTGCAAGCTGGGCAAGGCAGGTTTCATCGCTGGCCTTTACGTAGATCAGCTGCCCTTTAGCCTGAGCCGCATTGTGAAGATCTCGAAACCAATTGCGCTGACGTTCAGTATTAGCAGCGAAATCCAGAACCACGTCAGTGCCGGTTTTCAGGATATTTGTCACATGGTCCTCTACCAAAGGCCTCAGCCTGGCCGCGTAGTGGCGATAATCCTCAAAATTTTCTATCTGGTTAGGAAACAGTCTCGAAAGCCACTCGTCTTCCGAAATTAGAACCGCATTCTTTTCAGCAGCAAGCGATTTTGAGTGGGTGGTTTTCCCTGCACCCATCTTCCCGCAGAAAAAATACAGCGTCGCGTTGGCCAACTTGCTACATTTCTCGATTCAGTTCAGCTCGCGCTTAATCCGGTAAGGAAAAAACGTAGATCGCATTACCCCAGCGCGGATAGGTAATCTCCGTCGCAATAACACCTGGCACTGTGCGTGGGCTGGTGCCACCCAAGGCGGTGGTTACCGCAATATACTGTTTGCCATCAATAGCAAAAGAGACCGGATGTCCCTGCACCGACGTCCCGAGCCGGGTTTCCCAGAGGATGTCGCCGGTATCCACATCGAAAGCCTTGAAGCGTCGATCCAGGTCGCCGACAAACACCAGACCGCCGCCAGTAGAGATAGTGCCGGTGTGCAGCGAGGCACGCTGCTGATGACTCCAGACTTCTTCCATGGTGTCCGCATGGTAGGCCCCGACCTTACCCAGGTTGCCATCGGTACCGGGCATCTCGAAGAATTTACGACTGGCCGCCAGGCCGCCACCGCCCTGAACCAGAGCGACCTCGCGGGCCGCATTTTCCAGGCAGGTCTGGCTCAGTGGCGCAATGATCAGTCCCGAAGGTGGGTGGTAGGTCATGGAATGCCAGTCCTTGCCACCGGCACTGGAAGGGCAGGCTGAGGTCCACTCGTTAAGCTGGGCATTTTGGATATCTTCGCGGTAGGTCACTGCACCGGTTTCCGGGTCGATATGGGTGAAGGCATTCTGGAAGACCGTTTCCGTAAAGCCTTTGAACTCGCCCGTGACGCGGTCGTTCTTCCAGAGAATGCCGTACTTGCCGAGCGAGTAAACTAACTGCTCACCGCCACGATTAATAAGCACGCGCTCAAACACCTCATCCAGGTCCAGCGCTTCAGCTGGCACGTGCTGGAAATACCAGTCCAGCTCGCCGGTATCGGTGCTGACCGCAACCGTTGAGTTGGTATAGAGGCCGACATCGTTAATTGTCATGTGGCGAGATACCGGCACCCAGGGCTTCTGTTGTGCTGTGCCCCAGTAGGTGAGCTTCAGGTCGGGATCGTAGGAACCGGTTATCCAGGTTTCACCGCCGGCGCGAAAGATGTTGTCGAGGCCACCCCAGGTGTCGCCGCCGGGTTCTCCCATCTCCGCAATAGTTTCAAATTGCCAAAGCAACTCACCATCATCGGCGTCATAGGCGCTGATGTAGCAGTCCTCAGGGATATAGCGCGCGCAGCCCGCCAGCCCCAGGATCACCTTGCCATCAGCGACTATCGGGCCAGAGGAGTTCGAAAAGCCCTTGCTGTTATCTGCGACTATAGCTTCCCATACCTGTTCACCGGTGCGCGCATCCAGGGCAACCAGGCGGGCATCCGTGGTGGCCTGGATGATCTTGTCCTCGTACATCGCAATATTCCGCATGTCCTGGCGATTGGCCGGGCCACTCCAGTGCTCCCAGATGAGTTCGCCAGTCTTGCCGTCCAGCGCCTGGATAACGTTACCGGGATTAATCAGGTAGACAATCCCGTTGTAAACCAGCGGCGCCGGTTCCGAGTCGCCCTCATGCATATTCCAGACCCACTCAAGGGTCAGGTTGCCCACATTGCCCTTGTCGATCTGATCGAGCGGGCTGTAGGAGTGGGCGTAGTAGTTGCGACGATGCATGGGCCAGTCGTTAGGGCTGGGGTCTCTCAACATGGCATCGCTAAGCGGGACGAAGGGCACAAAATCCTCGGTGTTACCTGCTACGGTTAATCCTTCAGGCGCCGGTGGTTCCGAGCGTTCCCGGCGCGCCACGACTTGCGAGATATTGTCAGAAATCTCAAAATCGGTTTCCGCTGTTAGCGCAGCCACTACGCTGTCCACATCATTCACGCTGAGAATATGAGCAACGATATCGATGTAGTTTCCCTCAGTCAGACTTTCATTTCCGCCCGGCGGCATATTTGCCCGGATATTGCCCAGCAGCAAAGCTGGGGTTTGTCCACCCCAGCGCTGTATAAAGCTACTGCCCGACAGCAGCGGTCCCAGGGTGGTCCCTTCCAGGTTACCGCCATGGCAGACTGCGCAGTTCAATTCATAGAGATCCGCACCTGAGTCAGCCTGGGTATCAAAAGAAACAGCCGCTGTGACTGCATTAGTCTCGGCTGATACCGGTGGGGTAGTCGCAACTTCAATTGCCGTGCTTGACGGCGTTTCTCCTCCGCAGGCGGTTAACACGGCAAGGCCAAGTGTCGCGGCGGCAAGCTTGATTGATTTTCCAGGCAGTATGGTTTTGTGCTGTTGGGTAGTTTTCATAAGGAACTCTTTTGGGGCTTTCAGCTTTCTCGAGGACAGCTTGCTACTAGTTATCGAAGTGGCTACGCAGGAAAATCCATCCCCGCAACTCACCCGGCGCATTATTGACGCTATGGACTTGCACATAGAGCGCATTGTTTCGGAGCGCTTTGACCTGTTCATCCGTGAGCTCCAGGCTTGCGCTAATCTCGCCGCCGGTAGCTTCATCGATCTCCAGGGTGTGCACCACAGGGCCGGGTTGCGCCGGTGGTCCGTTGTGCAGGTGAGCGCCGGTGGCGATGGAACTCATGTCACTGAAGGTCCCGCTAACCTCCAGCGTATTACCACTCAGTGTAAGGATAACCTCACCCTCACCGAGAATTTCTTTGACAGTCTGGGGCGTGGTGGGCATGGGTGACAGTCGGGCGCGATAGACTTCCTGGGCAAGGCTCAGTGAGCTGCCAGTCAGAAGGATTAAGGAAAGAAAAGCAGTGAAAATGTGGCCGGGTTTCATGGCTACCTCTTGGCTTTTGTTATTTGAACTCTCTTGACTGGAAAGCTAACAGTATTCGATGCTTAATCAAAGTCTGTCCCACACCAAGTCTAGCGGTGTAGTCGAGGACACGGGATAGGTATTAACTTCAGCGGCCGTCGTCCGCAGGGAGCAGGCGCCGAGCCTACAGGGATGTATTCACGGCGTGCCGTGGAAGTTAATACCTATCTCGTGTCTGGCACAAAATTCGAACACGCCACCAAGCCCAAGCACACAGTTGCGCCCATCAGGCGTTGCAGTGCCTGGGGTCCAGGCAAGACTGCATGGCACCGATCAGGAGGCCATTACGAGCTACTGACACTGAAAATTTTCAGCCCGCCAGTTGGCAGGATCATCGGCACCACCCGCTGGCCCGACATAGCGTGCCTGCTGGGGATAGACACAAAGCGGTCTTTCGTTGTCTACCTCACCCGCAGTGCTGTGGGTTGCGATTACGCTGTCAGGTGCATTGCCGTTCTCGACCCATTCCACCAGCGGTACCAGCTTATCCCAAGTGTCGGGGCCAGGACCGCCACGACAGTGACCCATGCCGGGAGCTAGAAACATACGGGCGTGGTCTTGCGCCTCGGCCATACTGCCAGCAAACGTCTGATTCACCATTTCGTTGTAATAGTTGATGGTATCAGTGGCGATAATCAGGGTGTCCACCAGGCCGTGGTAGATCAACATTTTGCCCCCCGCATCAATCAGGTAACGCGACAGGTCAGGATCGTTAGCGTCGGTGATTGACTTCATTAGATCGCCTTTACCGGAAAAGAAATCATTGATGTCCCAGTCGATCCAGTGAAATTCCGGCATGACACCTGAAGTCTTGGCCTGGTAGTTCAAATCGCGCACATCGGGAACTGTGACACCTGGATCCTCTTCATAGAAAAGGTAGTTCATGTGATCACCGGCAACACCCATAAGCTTGGATGGCCCCATGTTGTTGCCTTCCCAGGGGATGTAATAGCCGGGCCAGCGGGTTTCGGAACCGAACATCTTGCCGGGATAAACAGCGCGCCCGGCGTCATCGCTGGGGCCGTTGTAGAGATCATTAATGGTCTGCAATTGCGCCGTGGTGAAGCAGCTATCTGTGCTGGTGCCGGTTGGGCACATGGCGTCTGAGAGGTCCAGTGCCGGGTCAAAGTTGCAGCTCAACGGATCATTAATTACGCCATCCCTTACGCCATCGTTGGCGTCACATTTCTCCAGCACTTTCTCGTGTAGAACATTAATCAGGCCAAGACTGTCGTAGCCGCCATCGCCATTGGTGTCCACTGCGAGGTTGCCAACGAGGTCGTCGCGGAACACCCGCTGTAGATTCCAGGTGCCCGCAGCATTGAGACCCTGGTAGTTAAATGCCGGTGCGCCGGCGATGATGCCATCGAAGTCCTGCGGATAGCGCTGTGCCGACATGAATGCCTGGCGCCCACCCTGTGAGCAACCCTCGAAGTAGGAATATTCGGCGGAGTTGTCATAGTACTCCCGCACCAGGCGCTTGCCTGCGACCACGGTCAGGTGCACGGCACGGTAGCCGAAGTCGATCTCGGCCTGGCGATTGTTGAAGGCAAAGGAAGCCCCAGGCTCAACGCCGTTGTCATGTCCCATATTGCTGTTAGTTACGGCATATCCCTCGGCCACCCGATGGTTGGCGAAATCGAGGTCGCCGTCCTTGCCGCCATCGCCCCACTGCAGGAAGCGGCCATTCCAGTTTTCAGGCAGGGGCAGCTGCGCATGAAAGTGAATTGCGGGGCTGATGATGCCGCGCACATAGCAATAGGCAGAACCGTCCTCAGGGTTTTCCGAGATTTCGGCGCGGGTCAGGGTAAGGCTGCGCAGATCCAGCAGGTTTTCACAGCGAGAAGCTTGTTCAGGTGATACCTGCGCTGACACAGAAGCAGACAGCAGCATCGCAGCCGCGAGAACCAGCGACATGAGGGTTTGGGTGCGTTGGATTGCGCTTTTCATGGCGATTCCCTTGTTGTTTTTGTATAAAGCAAACTCTTGGGATGAGTCCGGTGAAGAACACTTGGACTTTACTATTCCCCCAAGCGGAAAAGCAATGTGCGGACGCTTCAATCTGATCGATAGCCCCGAAGTGCAGTGGCTATGTGAGTCTCTGGGCATCAGCCTGCAGGCGAGTCATACCAGTCATGACATCGCCCCGGGTGGCCGCATCGCAATCATTCACGAGAGCGAGGGTGAGAGAAAAGTCTCGGAAGCGATCTGGTGGTTGTTCCTGGATCACGATACGCTGAAACCCAATTACAAGTACGCCAGCTTTAACTCGCGCTCGGACAAACTGGATAACAAGCGCGGCATCTCCTACAAGCCTTTCCGTGAGTCCCGCTGTATCATTCCGGCCAGTGCCTTCGTTGAAGGTTTGGGTGATAAAAAGACTTATCACATGATTGAGTTGGAAGATTCGGCGATTGCTTTCGGTGGCCTCTACAAGGCGCATTTGAAACATGATACCGGTGAGCTGGTTTACTCTGCGTCAATCATTACCCTGCCACCCTTGTCGCCACAATGGGACAACATCCATCCAAAGTCCATGCCGCTCATGCTGGATTTTGAAGACGGGGAGTTAATCAACAAGTGGCTGGACCCCGAGTTTGGCGCTGTAGAAGAGTTTGAGTCGGTGCTTGAGCCAAAAATTCGCAAGCCAATGAAGGTTACCCGCATCAATAAACCCAGTAAGTGGGACCCAATTGAAGATGCGTTTCTGCTTAAGAGTTAACCGTGAGCTGACAGTTTCAGCTGCCATGAATACCAATATGGAAGGATGTGTAAATGAACAATGAACAAATCGCCGCTGCCCTGTTTGCAGCTTTTGCCAGTGGAGACATGGATACGGTCCGAAGTCTGTGCGCACCAACTTTCAAAGCCCGCCAGAATCTGAACAACGAATTCGACCTGGAAACCCTGATTCAATTCTCCCAGGCGGTCACTGCGGTGGTGTCAGATTTTCGCTATGAAGATGCAATTCGCAGCAACACTGGTAATGGCTTTGTCGAAGAGCATGCGATTAAAGGCACCCTCGCAGATGGCAGTGAATTGAATCTCATGGCCTGTGTGGTGGCCGATGTAGAAGATGGCAAGATTGTGCAGCTGCGGGAGTACGTCGATACCGCGGCTGCTACAGGTTTGCTGTCCGCGCTGTCCTAGCCTTCCAAGAGGCTAATCCAGCAATATAAATCGCTCCACCAGTTCACCCTCCGTTCAGCTATTCCGGGCGATACTTTCTCCCACAGTGCAAACTGTAAGGAGGAAATCGCCATGAAAACGACACTGTACGGACATCTGGCAAGCGCATTGTTAGTGCTCGCCTTAATCCCGGCTCCGGCTCAGGCCGATGACCGCGGCTTCCGTGATCGCGGCAACAGCGGCGCCTGGCGACTGGGCGAGCGCCACCGTGATGGCTACGCGATTTATCGCGGCGGCTATCGGGTGCCGGGTTCAGCCATAGCTGTGGCAGACGGCTGGGTGTTGGGCAGTAAGCGCGAGAGTGGTGGTTTTGCAATCTATCGCTGGAATGGACGCGACTGGGATCAGGCGCCGGGCGGTGCTGTTGAGATCGGTGGCAGCTACCGTCGGCCCTGGGTCATTAATAACCGCGGTCAGCGCTTTACCTGGAACGGTTACGATTGGAATCGGGACTTCACCGGCGCAGGCAGAGGATTTGGTTTTAATAACCGGGGAGTTGATCGCGGATTTCGACAGGATCGACACAACCCATTTCGAGGACGCGACTTTAAGCATCGTCAGCCGGATCGTAACTTCCGGGATCGCAATCGCGGCAATCGGAGCGGGAGCTTTGACCGGCGACAACGAGACCGCATTGACCGACGCCAGCGCGGTGACTACGGCAATCGCTTCCGCAGGAACTGGTAAACACGATTCGCTTAGCTCTGAAACCTGCCGATTCCTTTAGTCTTTCCGTTCCAAGCTGTCTACAATACAACGGCATCAACAGGAACAAGACTGTAAGGAATCGGTTTGGCTTTCGAACAAATTTCCAGCATCAAATGCTTTGGCGGCACTCAGTCGCGCTACAAGCACTTTTCCACCACCTGCATCTGTGAAATGACCTTTTCTGTTTTCTTGCCGGAACAATTGGCCATGGGAGCAGATTTACAGCTGCCGGTGTTGTACTGGCTATCGGGCTTGACCTGCACCGATGAAAACTTTGTGCAGAAGGCGGGGTTTCAGCGCCTGGCCTCTGAGCTCGGTTTGATCGTAGTGGCACCTGATACCAGTCCGCGTGGCGAAGCTGTGCCGGATGACCCCGAGGGTGCCTATGACTTTGGTCTCGGGGCAGGCTTCTATGTAGACGCCACCGAGGAACCCTGGAATAAGCATTACAATATGTATAGCTACGTGGTTGAAGAGCTGCCTGAGTTGCTGCAGCGCCATTTTCCCGTGGATCTGAATAAGCAGAGCATCTTCGGTCACTCCATGGGTGGCCATGGTGCGCTCACCATCGCCCTGAAAAACCCCGATAAGTATCACAGCGTTTCTGCCTTTGCGCCTATCTGCTCACCCGTCAATTGCGCTTGGGGAACCAAAGCGCTAAAGAATTATCTGGGTGAAGACCAAGATGCCTGGCAGCATTACGATGCGGTCAAATTGGTAAAGAATGCCACCCGACCTATACCGATGCTGGTAGATCAGGGCTCGGCAGACGATTTTCTAAAAGATCAGCTCAAGCCGGAATTACTGGTCGAAGCCTGCAGCGCCGCTGGTATGCCATTGGGATTCAATCAGCGCGATGGCTATGACCACAGTTACTTTTTTATTTCGAGCTTTATTGAGAACCATCTGCGTTTTCATCATGGCATTCTGAGTATGATTGTCTAGTTATCAATATTGAAAATAAATGGACTTTACGACTGGCTAAATCTCGCCGCAAATATTGGCGTAATTGGTGGCCTGATTTTCCTCGCCATCGAAATTAATCAGAATAACGCACTGCTGCGCTCGGAGACGCGCCAATCGTTGGTTGCTAATGATGTAGCTTCATTGACTGCAAATCTGGAACACGCTGATGTGTTTGCCCGGCTTGCGTCGTAAATTTGCGGTAATTGTTGATGCCTTACTCGCCGATGCCGAACCTGCCAATCTCTATAAGCGTATGTCGACCTGGGCCGACCCTTAGGCAGACGGTAGATTTTCAGATAGCCAGCCACAGCACCAGAAACATCAATGCCGTGGCTATTTGGCTGGGGTGGTCGCTGATGGCAAACAGTACCGGGTCTTCATGCAGCTTTCCCGTGATCGCAAAGCGCCAGACCCTGATCAGTACGAGACCCAGTAAACCCACAATAGGCCAGAGAATGAGTGGCGAGTTATACAGCGCCATGGTTTCTTCCGCATAGATGTAGAGCAGAAAAACCAGCACCGCAATTGCGCTGGCGGTTGTGCCCAGCAGGATAAGTAGCTCACGATGCTGGCTTGAATAGGCGCGACCGGGCAAAGTAAAGCTGGCTTCTTGCTCGCTATCGATTCTCTCAGTTTCAAGTTCGCCCTTATTCACTAACTCCGTAACGCGTTTGACTGCCCCGAGACCAAAGAATAAAGCCATGGAGAAGGCAAGTAACCAGGGAGAGGCAATCACCCCTACTGCGCCGGCTCCCGCAATCAAGCGCAAGGTGTAAAGCGAGGCGAGACTGAACAGATCCAATAGAAAGATTCGTTTCAGCAGAAAGCTGTAGCACAGGGTAAGCAACCAGTAAGTGCCCAGCGCCTCGACAAAGGCCAGCGGCTGCAGGTGCGCCAGCAGCAATGCTGCGGTAAACAGAACCACAGCGGCGGCAGCGCCGTGCTGGATGGGCAGCGCCCCGGCTGCCAGTGGTCGCGAACGTTTGTTGGTGTGACGGCGATCAGCTTCCAGATCTAACAGATCGTTTAGTAAATAGACGCTGGAGGCAAGCAGGCAAAAACACAGGAAACCAATGGCGGCATGCTGCAGGGCATGCATATCGTCAAGCTGGTGTGCCAGCACAAGCGGAATGAACAACAAGCCATTCTTCAACCACTGGTGCGGGCGCATTGCCTGCCATAGCAGGGGCCAACGTGAGCCGGGCATATCGAAGTCTTGTCGTGGTTTGTTGGCAGCCAGGTCTTGCGCCAGGCTGTTGCTGCAGTTCACCCGGATAATTTCCTGAGCCTGCTGCCAAATGGGGAGGTCAGCGCTGGCGTTGCCAGCATAGGCAAACGGCGCGTTGGCATTCATCTCGTTGATGCGCTGCAGCTTGGCATTGGCCTTCAGGTTAGTGTGATCATCGCTGCCTACAGCCTTGTCAAACAGATCGAGGTTGTGGGCGAATGCTGCCACCATGTTTTCATTGGAGGCGGAAATCAGGACAAGATGCCGCCCTTTGGTTTTTTCGCTGCGTAGGAAACTCAGAAACTCAGAATTCAGTGGCAGCATCTCATAACTGACAGAAACGCGCGTCGCAATCTTCGCCTTGAATCGCGCGCGCCCAGCCAGTAACCAGAAAGGCAAAGCGAAAACATAAAACGGATTTTTCTTCAGCAACAGTAACAGCGATTCCAGCAGCAGATCGGTTTTTATCAGGGTGCCATCAAGGTCCACATAGAGCGGCAGACTGGATTGGGGCTGTGTGGGAGTAGCGGTCAAAATTTACAGCTTGAGTCGTTTGAAGACCACCTCGGGAATTGAACACACGATGGCCATGATAATGCGCCAATAGCCGGGTACATAGACCGTGTGCCGCTTGCCATCGATGGCCTTCTCTATATTGGCAGCTACCAGTTCCGGCGTGGACCACAGCGCACCTTTCTCAAACTGCGCCGTCATTGGCGAATCCACCAAACCCGGGCGAATATCGACGACATGTATACCGTGCGGCAGCAGTTTACCGCGCAGGCCCTGCAGGTAGGTCGACACCAGGGATTTGGCCGCGCCGTAAATGAAATTAGGCTGGCGTCCGCGATCGCCTGCTACCGAAGTGACTACCGCCAATATGCCCCGACCCTGCGCTTTAAAAGGGGGAATGAGATGGGAAAGTAGAGAGATCACGCTCAGACCGTTCACGTCGATCTCCCGTTTTGCCAATTCGAAGTCTGTCTCTGCGGCGTCCTGGTTCGGCAGTGAGCCGTGACTAATCAGAGCGATATCGATATCCGCGCCATCGAAGAAAGCGTGTCCGGCCTTAATGGCCTCTGCGTGCTTATCGTGCTCCAGCACATTCAGTACATGGATTCCTACCCGTTTCGCACCCCGTACTTCGAGGTCTTGCCGCTGGGTTTGCAGACGTTTCTCGTTGCGCGCCACCAGGAACAGGCTGCAGTGGCGAGCGGCATAGCGCCGGGCCACGGCATTGGCAATCGCAGAGTTGGCGCCGATGATGAGAATATTCATGCTGTTGATGATCCCATGTCGGCACCGCTTAACCCAAGTCGATTCGATTGCATCGACGCAAATAGGCCCTCCGGATCCACCCGGTCCTTGATGGCTTTAAACGCCTCCCAATTGGGATAGCTTTGTTTGAATACTGCTTCACTCATGCGCGCATCTTTAGCCAGGTATAGGCGACCGCCATGTGCCAACACCATGGCATCAAGTTCATCCAGCAACGAAAGTAAGCTGGGCTCAAACTTGAAGTCCAGGGTCAGGGTGAGTCCTGCCCGCGGGAAGGACAACAGGTTTTCGTTGGCTGCGCCGAAACGTTTCAGTACGGCAAGGAAGGAACCCTTGCCAGCGCTACTCACGGCCCCGAGTATCTCCGTCAAGCCGCTTTCAGCAGATTCGTCCGGTAACACAAACTGGTATTGCAAGAAGCCCCTGCTGCCATAAAGCCGGTTCCAGTTGCGGAAGCTGTCCAATGGGAAGAAGAACTTGTCGTAGTACTGCCGCCGCGCACCCGCTGCCCACGAGTGACGATTGAAGTAGAGGTTATTAAAGGTTGCCATGGTGACGCGGTTGAGCAGGAAACCCGGTGTAGTGAACGGCACGCCAATGCTGCTGCTTTCCCGATGTCGAAGCTCGCCAGCATCGCTGTGATCGCCGCAGTGAATGATGCCGCGACCCAGTGCGGCGCCGCGCGCCAGGCAATCGACCCAGGCCACCACGTATTTCTTTTCATTGTGCTCATTCAGCAGCGTAAGGCTCTCCTTGAGATTCGTCGCAGCTATCGATTCAGTATTAATTGAAACACTTGAAACCTTTGCCAGCTTGAGTCTGGCCTCCACGATTACGCCGGTGAGTCCCATGCCGCCGCAGGTGGCATGAAATAGCTCGCTATTCTCGCTTCGAGAACAGTGCATTAGCTCGCCGCTGGCCAGTGCCAGGGAAATGGATTCGACGTGATCACAGAATGTGCCATCAACATGATGATTCTTGCCGTGAATGTCTGCAGCAATTGCGCCGCCCATGCTGATGTGTTTTGTGCCTGGCAATACCGGCGGGAACAGCCCCTGCGGTACGCACAGCCTCAAAACTTCAGCGAGGGTTACCCCGGCACCGCAACTGATGCGCAGGTTGTCAGCATCGAGCGCAATAAAGTTATCGAGGAAGCGGCTACTTACCACCTGCTCGGCCAGTGCGCTGTCACCATAGCTGCGGCCCGCACCCCGAGGGATGAGGCGCGTGCCGCTTGGGTACGCGGGCAGTTGCTTGGTCAGGGCATCGACATTGCCAGGTGCAGTCACTTGTGAAGTGACAGTTGGGTAACGACCCCAGCCGGTGAGAAGCATCAGTGGTTTCTTCGCTGTTGGTGGATTGATTGCCTTGTGTTTGCAGGCTTTTTAGCTTTCGATCAAGTTTCTGTCGTTGGGCTGCTTAAGCTATGGCTTGCCGAATCAGCTGCGCGGGCAAACACCAGATGTTTATCCAGCCGATATTTTACAACATATCCAATGCTCAATCCGATCACGGCGCCGGTATAGCGGGCGATTTTGCCACCAAACCAGTATTCAAAGCCAAGCTCCAGCCCCCAGAACACAGCAGTAGTAAAACCACCAGTGAACGTATAGGCGAGAAATTTGTTCAGGTTATGCCGGTGAGATTTGGTGGCGTAGGCGAAGATATAGCGCTTATCGAGGGTGTACTTGCTTACCAGGCCGGTGACCGTGCCAAGCAACAGGGCAACGTAAATGTCGAAGGGGCCGCTGTAGAGCCTGATAGCAAGTTCCTGAGTCGACAGGTTGATCAGGGTGGCAATTGTGGCGAAAACACCATATTTTAACGCGCGGTTGAGAGCTGACATATCCAGATTCTTATCGGCATCACCATCAGCAGCGTGACATCTCTTTAGTATCAGCACATTTTTTATGAATCGGGAACGGCAATGACAGAGCTAATGGAATTTACCCAGGCGGTAGCGCGGGAAGCGGGCGGTCTGATCGTGCTGGAGCGGGAACAGGCAGACCTGACCCATGATTATAAGGGTGGCACCGAGTTGGTCACCAATGCTGACATCATGGCGGACGAACTTATTCGCTCGCGCATCGAACAGCAATTTCCTGCGCACCTGATTCTTTCAGAAGAGTCATCACCTGAGCTGCAGCGCGTATGGGAATCTGATGCACCGGTGTGGATCGTTGATCCAATCGACGGCACCGTAAATTATGCCCATGGTCACATCCAGTCCGCTGTCTCAATTGCCTATTGCGTCGATGCCCAGATCAGCCTTGGGGTGGTGTACAACCCCTTTACCGACGAAATGTTCTGCGCTGAGCTAGGTAAAGGCGCCACCCTCAATGGTGAGACCATCAGGGTGGCGCAGGAAGCTGAACTTTCCCGCACCATCATTGCCACCGGATTCCCTTACATAAAGGAAGGCATAGATGAGATGGTGGAACGTGTGCGCAATATCCTTCATAACTGTGCGGATATTCGCCGCCTGGGTTCCGCGGCCCTGGATATCTGCTGGCTCGCAGCTGGCCGTCTTGATGGCTACTACGAGAGCCTGAGTTTATGGGACTTTGCTGCCGCTCGCCTGATTGCCAAAGAGGCTGGTGCGCGGTGTGGGCACTTCGGACCCGTGCCCGCTGACATAGATCCACAGTTCTACAACAAGAACCTGCTGATCGCCAATCCCAAGCTCTACCCCAAGTTGCTGGAGCTGATCCGCATACCCTGATGTTAAGAGGGTAGCCCTGAATTAGCCGCGAGGCGTGTAAATCTCGGGGTGAGTCGAGGCGAATCTAATTGACGCAATACGTCGTACTACTTAGGCTATAGCGCTGAATTCCGGGGGGATATAGGTTTGTTTATCACCAATCCCTGCTTACTCGCGACAGCGCCGATGCCCGCTGGCGCTAGCGAATCGATTGAATCCTTTGGGACTGTTTGAGGAGAAATAAGTGAAAACGCCGAGCAAGATGAAATACGCGCTTCTCGCTGCTGCAATGTTGCCAGGACTGGCCGCGGCGCAGGAAAGAGTTGGCGACTTTGCGCTGATTGACCAGGATGGTTATCACCACAGCATGAGCTATCTGGATGACCATGAAGCCGTTGCTTTCCTGGTCCAGGCGGTCGACAGCGATGCAACGGAAGCAGCTTTGCCTGCGTTCACTGCGCTGAAAGCAGAATTTGACGCCAAGGGTGTGGAATTCCTGATGATCAATCCGATGGGTCTCGAGAATCGGGCAGCCGTTGCGGCTGAAGTCGCCGAATACGGCGTCGATATCCCGGTATTGATGGATGACCATCGTGTTATCTCCGAGGCCATGGGGATATCCCACACTGGCCAGGTGCTGATCTTCGACCCTAGCCGCTTTACCGTGCAATACCGCGGTAGCGTTGACGGTGCAGAGACTGCATTGACTGAGATTCTGGCTGGTGACGACGTGAGCACCCCAGAAATTGCGGTCGCTGGTGCCGAGATCAGTTACGCAGAGACGCCTGTGCCTTCTTATGTTGCTGACATTGCGCCAGTGCTGGCTGAGCAGTGTGCTGCCTGCCACCGCGAAGGCGGGGTTGCGCCTTTCGCGATGGACAGCCATGCCATGGTGCAGGGCTGGTCTCCCATGATTCGCGAGGTCCTGATGACCAAGCGCATGCCGCCAGGCGCCATCGATGGTCACATTGGTGATTTCTTGAATGACCGCCAGATCGAAGAACAGGACGTCCGCAACATCATTGCCTGGGCTGAAGCCGGTGCGCCTAAAGATGGCAACGAAGATCCGCTGACCCAGTTGACCTGGCCAGAAACCAAGTGGGCCTATGGTGAGCCAGACATGATCCTGGATATTCCAGCGACTACGGTTCCAGCCACTGGCAACGGCGTGTTTGTTAACGTCGAAGTCGTTTTCGATATGCCTGAAGATCGCTGGATGAAGGGTAGCCAGATAATCGCTGGAGACCGCGCGGTATTGCACCATACGGTCAATCGCCTGGACTTCCCGGGTGATGAGCCTCGTCGGGGCTTCCTGGGCGGATCGGGTAACCCAGACAAGGCTAATATTGCAGCCTATATTCCAGGCTTCGTTCAAGAGATGAATCCACCCGATACTGGCGGTTTGATTAAGGCGGGTTCCGTGCTGCACTTGAACATGCACTACACGCCTTACGGTAAGGAAACCACTGACAACAGTCAGGTTGGTGTGTGGTTCTATCCAGAGGATGAGCCTCCATCAGAGAGAATGTCAGGTCAGTGCGCCTGTATCTTTCCATTCAACTGGTCTGATATCCCGCCAAACGATCCCGCCTTTGAGCAGGTTCAGACCATCTCCATCGATCGCGAAGCCCATCTGTATAGTTTCACGCCGCATATGCACTTCCGCGGCAAGTACATGCGTTTCTACGCTGACTATCCAGACGGCACGACTGAAGAGCTGATCAATGTCGCCAAGTACAACTACAACTGGCAGCTGTCATACCTGTATAAAGAGCCCAAGCTGGTTCCAGCAGGCACAGAGATCCGTGTAGTGGGTGCCTTCGACAACTCCACCCAAAACCCAGCCAACCCTGACCCTGAGCGCACCGTGCCCTGGGGTAATGAGAGTTGGGACGAGATGTTCTTCGGTGTGGTGAACTACAAGTTCACCAATCAGGGAGGCGACGACTAAGTCTGCTCCTGTTCTCGAGACGAGAGAACCAGAAAAGCCGGGCTTTGCTCGGCTTTTTTATGGCTGTTAATCAGGCCAAGGGTTCCCGGGTTAGTCGTTCAGCGACCTATTTTCAGGCTCCGAGCAGCCGGGGAGGTCAGTTTTGTGGCAAATCAGGTGAATTCTTGACCGTTTCTCAGCTCTTTCTTCATTATTCTCTCTCGCTTCAAGGTGAAATCTAGTATTATACCGCACCATTTTTTCACGTATCCCGATAGCTAACCTTTGAGCAGCACAATGACTGATTTATCACTTTATAGAAACATAGGTATTTTCGCCCACGTTGACGCCGGTAAAACCACCACCACTGAGCGCATCCTTAAACTGACCGGTAAGATTCATAAAACTGGCGAAGTGCATGATGGTGCCGCAACAACGGATTTCATGGATCAGGAAAAAGAGCGCGGCATCACGATTCAGTCTGCGGCGACCACCTGTTTCTGGAAAGATCACCGTCTGAACATAATTGATACCCCGGGGCACGTTGATTTCACTGTTGAGGTGTATCGCTCGCTCAAAGTACTGGATGGCGGGGTAGGTGTTTTCTGTGGCTCAGGCGGTGTTGAGCCTCAGTCAGAAACCAACTGGCGTTACGCCAACGAGTCAGAAGTCTCGCGCATTATTTTCGTCAATAAGCTGGACCGTGTGGGCGCAGACTTCCTCCGAGTTGTTGGTCAGGTTGAGAACGTGCTTGGCGCGAATCCTCTGGTCATGGTACTGCCTATCGGCACTGAAGATGATTTTATCGGCGTCGTAGATTTGCTGACCCGTAAAGCACACATCTGGCCTGATCCAGGCAATCCTGAAAAATTCGAGCTCCGCGATGTGCCGGAAGACATGGTTGATCAGGTTGAGGAATACCGTGAAAAGCTGATTGAAATGGCTGTTGAGCAAGATGACGACTTGATGGAGTCTTATCTGGAAGGTGAAGAGCCCTCCATCGATGACATCAAGCGCTGCATCCGTAAGGGAACGATCGCTTTGGACTTCTTCCCCACTTACTGTGGTTCGGCGTTCAAGGACAAGGGTATTCAACTGGTTCTGGATGCGGTTGTTGATTTCCTGCCGAATCCGACTGAGGTTGACCCGCAGCCATTAACCGATGAGGCAGGTGAGCCCAACGGTGAAGTCGCTCTGGTTGATGAAAACGAGCCATTCCGTGCATTGGCTTTCAAGATCATGGATGACCGCTTTGGAGCCCTGACCTTCGTTCGGGTTTACTCCGGTGCAGTAGACAAAGGCGACACGATCCTGAACTCATTCACAGGCAAAACCGAGCGCGTTGGCCGCATGGTGGAAATGCACGCCGATGACCGAAATGAAATTGATAGAGCGCAGGCCGGTGATATTTTTGCCATTGTTGGCATGAAGGTCGTGCAAACAGGTCACACTCTGTGTAGCCCTGATCACCCTTGTACGCTTGAGCCCATGATCTTTCCGGATCCGGTTATCTCAATTGCAGTTTCACCGAAAGACAAGAGCAGCGTCGAGAAGATGAGCATCGCAATTGGCAAGATGGTCGCGGAAGATCCTTCATTCCGAGTTGAGACCGACGAAGATTCCGGCGAAACCATCCTCAAAGGCATGGGCGAGCTGCACCTGGATATTAAAGTCGATATCTTGAAGCGTACCTACGGCGTTGAGCTGGAAGTCGGTGCACCTCAGGTTGCCTACCGTGAAACCATTACTCAGGAAATCGAAGATAGCTACACCCACAAGAAGCAATCAGGTGGATCTGGTCAGTTCGGTAAGATTGATTACCGCATCAAGCCCGGCGAGCCAGGCAGCGGCTATGCATTTGGCTCCACAGTTGTGGGCGGTAATGTACCAAAAGAATTCTTCCCGGCGATTGAGAAGGGATTTGAGGGCATGATGGAGCATGGCCCAATCGCGGGCTTTCCGGTGCTCGATGTTGAAATCGAACTCTATGATGGTGGCTTTCACGCAGTGGATTCCTCCGCGGTGGCTTTCGAGCTTGCTGCACGTGGCGCTTACCGACAATCAATGCCGAAAGCTGCGCCCCAGCTCATCGAGCCGATCATGAAGGTCGATGTCTTCACACCGGAAGATCACGTGGGTGATGTGATTGGTGATTTAAACCGTCGTCGCGGCATGATCAAAGACCAGGACGCTGGACCCACGGGGGTCCGCATCAAGGCGGATGTGCCGCTTGCGGAAATGTTCGGCTACATTGGTAGCCTGCGTACCATGACTTCCGGTCGTGGTCAGTTCTCTATGGAGTTCTCGCACTATATGCCTTGCCCGCAGTCAGTCTCTGACGCTGTGGTAGAAGCAGAGAAAGAAAGACAGGCAGCGAAAGCCAAGAAGTAAGCTGATACTGTTGTGTAAAAAGCCCCGACAAAGCAATTTGCCGGGGCTTTTTCATGGGCGCGAAAACCGGGACGGCTCGTTTGCGCGAGATGTATCCTAACTGTCGAAATGATTTTATCTTCAATTTCAAAAGTGTCGCGCGTGCACTGAGACCAAACATTCAAAATAATATGAAGCCCGCTTCCTATTAAGCTGTTATGTGTCTGTCAGAGTATTGCGGTAGCGAGAAAATAAAAGGGACAGACCTCGATCGAACATTAAGCGCGGCCTCACTCCCATAACCTCCTAATTCTTTTTTCATCGGCCGCCCACTCTGGACTGCCAGTGATGTGCTTCTTGGTTGGAGTAGCAGAGTGTTCGAATAGCGCTCTAATTCCGTTCGATTCACGCTGCCTGACTCTTCAAAAACATGATGTAAAGGAGTAGTGTCCATACTTTAAACTGCAAAATCTGCTTTCCTATAATAAAAACACCGCTGGAGGCAAACATGCACAAGCGCTGGTTAAGCACCCTGGCCCTCGTAACGGGCATTCTTTCTGCGCCACTCTACGCACAATCGAGCGTCGTGCCGCGCACGGAGTTTGGACAACCCGATCTTCAGGGCACCTATACCTTTCGTACCATTACGCCGCTTCAGCGACCGCCAGAGCTGGCGGACAAGGCGACGCTTACAGCTGAGGAAGCGGCGGAGTGGGCCGCCTATGAGAATCGGCGGCAGAATCGGGATTTGATCATCGATTCTGTGGGTGGTGCCGGCTATCCGCCTGGGGTGATCTCCTATAATGAGTTCTGGTATGAGCGTGGCAATGACACTATTGCCGATCGGCGTACTTCGCTGATTTATGATCCGCCCAATGGCAGATTGCCGCCACTGAACGCAAGTGGTCAAGCGCGGGCTGCTTACATGCAGCAGGTGCGTCGCGATAGCGCGGGCCCAGAGGCTCGCACCCTCAACGATCGCTGCATTATAAACAACCGAACTGGGCCACCATTGCTCCCCGGCTCCTATAACAACAATATGCAGCTGGTGCAGACTGAGGATCACGTCATGATCATGACGGAGATGGTGCATCACGCGCGCATCGTTCCCTTCGCCGACACTTTCGATGCGCCCTTTAACCAATGGGCAGGTCGGTCTATCGCGCGTTGGGATGGGGATACCCTGGTGATCACGAGCCGTCACTTCTATCCGGAGTACGGCTGGCGCAATACCTCACCTAATCTGAAGATTGTGGAGCACATCACTTGGGTCGATGAGAATACACTTGACTACGACGTAACCATCGAAGATCCCAATATGTGGGATCAGCCCTGGTCGGCGAGACTACCCATGCGACGTATGTCAGACCCAATCTACGAGTATGCCTGCCATGAAGGCAATCACGGGCTGATGGGTATACTGGCTGGATGGCGACGATGGGAGGTTGATGGCAAGAATCAGGGACCCATTCCCAGCGTGGATGATGAGTGATCAGCAGAAACTAGGCCGGTCGCTACGCATTCTATTGTAAGCGGTAGACGAATTGTCCCAGTAGATAGACGTTGAAATAGTCTGTCGATTCGCTGAGCAATTAATTATCTGCGCTTGCTGCCATCTGTACTAAACAGCCTTAAAACCAGCGCTACCGATTAGAGGCAAAATGTCTGAAATCAATCATATTCTCGTACCTACTGACGGGTCGCAGGGAGCGATTAATGCAGCCGCTTATGCCGGGCAGTTGGCCAAGGCTCTTGGCGCAAATATCACCATCCTGTGCGTGCAGAGTGATGATAATTTACTTGCCAGTGCCAGTGCCAGTGCCAGTGCCTGGGGTGCAGGTGAGTTCTATGAGGGGGTGCCAGGTGGCATGAAATCAGTGGATGAAATTCGTGGCGTGATGGAGAAGCAGGTACAGGAAAAAGAGTTGCCGGATACTTCCCGCGCGCTCGGAGAGGTTAATTCGGAACCGCAGTTGGTGACTGTTTGGGGACACCCGGCAGAAGAAATAGTGAAATATGTTAAGGAGAATGCGGTTGACCTAGTGATTATGGGGTCCCACGGGCGCAACGGGATCAAGCGTGCTTTTTTGGGCAGCGTGAGTCAGGCGGTGGCAAATCAGGTCGACTGTCCTGTTACGCTTGTTAAATGATTCGACGGTAATTTCATAGACTAGTCAGCCTAAGTACCGGCACAGGACCTGGCTAAGTGACGGTTCTGGGTCATCGCGGCAAGGGTGACTGGCAGGCTGCGGGAAAAGCCTGTTTTCAGGCTATGGCAGGGCCCAGTATTATTGCTTCGGTTTGGTACGCTGTCACCGGCCACTCATTGACTCATCCTGGAGTCCTGAGATTCGCTTTGGCGACTGTGTAATGCACTTGTGTTCGCCAGGTCTTACCCTGCCGAATCAGCAAATCAGCAAATCGGGAATGCGCATAATAAGCGTGACAATTTGTTACAAGGGGCGCAGCCTGATGAAAGCTAGATCGCTTAATTACCCCAATAAATAAAACAACAGGGGAAAACAATAATGAAAACAAGAGTTTTCGTGTTCTACGCCATATCCGTCCTGTCACTTACCTTATTCATCATCGCACCGTCTTCAGATGGTTCTGCTGACACAGCGATGCCAGCTTTTGAGATTAGTCACACCCTGATTGAATCCGCCGACCATCTGTTGGCGATCAAGTACTAGCCAGGTTCATCTCGAAGGCAGTGTTCAAACAGGGTGATCCTGCACCCCTCTGCTCCTGTCATTTAAAATAAACTTGCACTGCTGATCAATTTCTTCGTACTACAATCCCGAGTGACGCGTACCAAACGCCCGCAGCAGAAATTAAGAGTTCCGGCAAGCTTCGAGCAACCGGCGGACGCATTAGACTCGCAGCTTATGCGACGCGAGCAATAGCTGCTCCTGCTTGGAGATCTCAGTAGGAGATCTCTTCCCCCTCCAGCGCAGGCGTGTACACGGGCAGCCGTCGCGCCTTTGTAAGTTGCTCAAAGGCATAGCCCAGTCCCAGCAGCCGTGGCTCACTGAATGCAGGTCCCATAAACGAGATAGTGATGGGCAGGCCCATGCCGGTGAATCCGGCCGGGACGATGATGTCGGGAAAGCCAGACATATTGGCCAGGGTCACCGGTGAGCCGCCACCACCAGGTGCGCCATTCGGGTTGGGATCTGGATCGACCCGGCCTGGGCGTGTCGTCGACGTGGGATAGACGATTACATCCAACTCATTGTCGCGCATGATCCCTGCCATGACGCTTTGCACCAGCGGCAGGGCATGATCGCGGACTGCGATATACTCATAGTCCTCCAGTTCACCGCTGTCATCTTCGCTCATCATCAGGTTCCAGCGCCCCGGGTTCGGAATCGCACCGTCTTCCCGTCGTGAAGTCAGGCGCATGGATTGCTTGATGATGTCATCCAGCGTCTTGGGATACTCAGGCCCAATGGTGGCGAGATAGTCTTCGATCTGGGCGCGGAATTCGCGGTAGCGAATTGCCCGGTAAAAGCGACCGCGCACGTCCATCAGCCAACCCGGAATCTCAATGTCTACGACTTCGGCTCCTGCATCGCGCATGGTTTGCAGGGCGGACTCGATGATCCAGTCCACTTCTGGATCGCTATCCATGAACACCCGGGCCACACCGATTTTGGCACCATCCAGCGCATCGGCATCAAGGAATTGGGTGTAATCTGTGTGATACAAGCCTTCGCTCTTTATGGTTGAGTCGTCCGCAGG
>Ga0181558_10000720_pt1 | contig 31378 bp, 26 predicted proteins | sample 011ome_22_FD_133754 | JGI IMG/M metagenome (GOLD analysis project Ga0181558, IMG submission 133754) | Coastal salt marsh microbial communities from the Groves Creek Marsh, Skidaway Island, Georgia - 011507BT metaG (megahit assembly) | ecosystem: Environmental > Aquatic > Marine > Intertidal... | reverse complement strand
GAATGCGCCCAATGAATATGTCTTGATGATAATGAATGCCGCACGTGAATCTCAAGCAAGTTGCACACAGATTGCTGCAGAGGAATAAATCATGATTAGATTATTCAATATAGCATTTGCGGTTGTATTTGCTTCCGCGGTCACCTTTTCTCTGTTCTTTTTGATGCAGTTCCTGATTTCCATGGATGCTACAGAACCGGAAAAAGGGGAAGCACGAAAAATTGCAGATATCACCATGCCTGACATTGAGCTTGAAGTTCAACGTCAGCAGCCAAAACCGGATGAGCCAGATGTTCCTGAAGAAATTCCGGACCTGCCTGAGCCTGATATCTCCCTGGATGCGCCTACTGGGGAAGGTCTGAATATTTCCCGTGTTGATATTGACATGGGTGGCCTGAACAGCAACGCATCTATTTCAGCAAGTGATTCGGAAATGCTGCCGATTGTAACCATACAACCTCAGTATCCTCAACGAGCGGCTTCCAGAGGGATTGAAGGCTGGTGCCTGGTTTCCTTTACGGTAACCCCGCAGGGGGCGGTGGACCCGGAGTCAATAGTAATAGTTGACGCTGATCCACAAAATATTTTTGATTCTGCATCCCGACGTGCTGTTTCCCGTTTCAAGTTTAATGCGGCCGTTGAAGACGGACAGCCAGTCGCTGTACCAAATGTTAGGTATCTTTTCCGCTACAATCTTGCTGATGAGTAAATAGTAAAGTAGTAAAGTAGTAAAAGAGTTACTCTAAATACCAGGGATAGTAGGGATAGATAGCATAGAAGGCATAGAATGATGACAAGTAATACTATTTCATACAGTCTGCTGAAGGTCTCGGGATTTACATTGCTACTTGCCGCAGTGATGGCAGTACCATTTTTTGTAAATTCTGCTACACCAGGACTAATTAAAAACACTCAGCTTCTGGCGGCTGAAGAGGAAGAAGGTCGTCGCGCTCCACCGGAAGCAAGATCATCACAAACTCTTGGGCGTCGTGTTTTTACTCGCATTAATGAAGTGATGGAACTACGGGATATGGAGCTTTTTGATGAAGCTCTTGAAGTGCTTGGTGAAATAAAAGAAGATTTTGACAGAGACCGCCTTAATGACAGGGAAAAATTTGTCATGTGGCAGTTTTACGCCAATATCTATCAGGTTCAGGAAAACTACGACGGCGCAATAGAATCCTATCGCCAGATTCTGACTCTTGATAATCTAAATCAGGAACAGTTGGAATCTTCCCTGTTCTATCTGGGTTCACTTTATTATGTTCAGGAAAAATTTCCTGAAGCGATAGAGCAATTCCTTGAATACAACGAATATGCGCTTGAACCCAATGATGATGTGTATTTCCGTATCGGAACTGCGTATTACCAAATGGAACAATACCCTGAAGCTATTCCCTATATTTTGCGTAATATGGAAATTAAACGTAGCAAGAACGAGGATATTTCCAAAAATACCTACGACCTTCTGCGTGCCCTATACTTCAACGTGGAAGATTATATAAAAGCCTACCAGGTCCTCAGAGAGTCTGTAGTGCTGTTTAACGAGCCTAATGACTGGGTGCTGTTACCAGCAGTTCTGGGACAAATTGAGCGCTTTCAGGAGCAGGCACAGTCTTATTATGTGACCAATGCAGCAAGCTATCTGGATTCAGATTCCCAGCTTGTAAATTTTGCCGCTCAACTCTATAACAACGACTATCCTTATGGTTGTGCCAGAGTGATGGAAAAAGGGATGTCAGAAGGCATTATTGAAGAGGATGAAGGTAATCTTTCTTTTCTCTCAACCTGCTACCAGATTGCCAGAGAGGATGCCAAAGCGGCAGGGCCACTGGAAAAGGCTGCGGAAATGTCTGAAGACGGCGAGAATTATGCCCGTCTAGGCCGTATTTATTCCACCATGGGGCAATTTGAAAAAGCTGTTGATGCATTCAACATGGGCTTGGAAAAAGGCGAGCTCGATCGTCCTGACCAGCTTTATTTGTCGCTGGCAAGAGCTTATATGGAACTCAATCGCTACGATGAGGGCATAGAAGCGGCCCGTGCTGCACGACGTGATGAGCGTAGTGAAGATACAGCAGATACCTGGATTACTGTCCTGGGCAGGGAAAAGGATCGTTATGAGACCCTGCAGCGTCAACGTAGGGATCTGGCTGAATATTTCCGCTAAGGCATAATTATCTGGCTTAAAGCTTGGAACAATAATAACTATAAAGCTGTAAGTAGTTTGAAAACGCATCAATAGATGCGTTTTTTTTTGCCTTGAAAAATGCTGATCTGCCCTCATTATGATGTGACTAACTGATATTCCAATTGGAGAAGCAAAAAAGATGGGAGCACAAGTTAAAAAAGAAACCATGGGGTTCCAGACTGAAGCAAAGCAATTGCTTCATTTGATGATCCATTCCCTGTATAGCAATAAGGAAATTTTTCTACGAGAACTTATTTCAAATGCTTCGGATGCGGCAGACAAACTACGCTTTGCCTCGCTTGCCAATTCAGCTTTATTGGAAGAAGACCCGAATCTAAAAATTCTCGTTGATTTTGACGCCAAGAAAAAGACCATCACTATCTCTGATAATGGTATCGGGATGAATCGTGCTGAAATTATTGAAAATCTTGGGACTATCGCAAAATCTGGAACAGCACAGTTTCTGCAGTCCCTGACCGGTGATGAAAAAAAAGATTCCAATTTAATTGGTCAATTCGGTGTTGGTTTTTATTCGGCTTTTATAGTGGCTGATAAAGTCGAAGTCTTCAGTCGCAAAGCAGGTAGTGCAGCAGAAGAAGGCGTAAAGTGGGAGTCCTCTGGCGAATCCGATTTTGATATTGAAGATGTTACTAAAGCAGATCGTGGTACTAAAATTGTTCTGCACCTTAAAAAAGAAGAAAAAGAATTTGCTGAAAGTTACAGACTGCGGGGTATTGTCAGGAAATACGCTGACCATATTTCGATTCCGGTAATGATGCTTAAAGATGAGCCTATGGCGAGTCCTGAAGATGACGCTGAAAAAGACAAGAAAAAGGAAAACGAAAAGAAAGTACCTGAATATGAATCCGTAAATAGCGCACTAGCCTTATGGACACGACCAAGGACGGAGCTTAATGACGAAGAATATAAGGAGTTTTATAAACATATCAGCCATGATTTTGATGATCCTCTGAGTTGGAGCCACAATAAGGTAGAAGGCAAACTCGAGTACACCAGTCTTCTTTATCTGCCATCACGCGCTCCTTTTGATATGTGGAACAGGGATGCGGTTCGCGGTCTCAAACTCTATGTACAACGTGTTTTCATTATGGACGATGCAGAGCAGTTTCTGCCCCTGTATTTACGTTTTGTAAAAGGTGTAATCGATTCCAACGATATAAGTTTGAATGTTAGTCGCGAGATTCTGCAAAAAGACCCTGCGGTTGACTCAATGAAAAGTGCGATGAGCAAAAGTGTGCTGGACATGCTCAGCAAGCTTAAAAAGAAGGATAAGGATAGTTACCAGAAATTCTGGAATGAATTTGGCCAGGTGTTGAAAGAAGGGCCGGCTGAGGATCATGCAAACAAAGAAAAAATTGCCAAATTACTGCTGTTTTCCTCAACCCATACTGGTGAGCCAGAGCAGAATCAATCCCTTGAGGATTATGTCTCAAGGATGCAGGAAGGGCAGTCAAAAATTTATTATGTAGCAGGCGAATCTTTTAATACCGTTAAGAACAGCCCTCATCTGGAGGTTTTCAGAAAGAAAGGCATAGAAGTTCTGTTGATGACGGATCGGGTTGATGAATGGTTTGTCAGTCATCTGATGGAGTTTGATGGAAAACAGTTCCAGGATGTCACCAGGGGTGAACTTGATCTGGGAGATCTTGATACTGAGGAAGACAAGAAGCAACAGGAAGAGCAGGATAAGAAAGCCAAACCTTTGCTTGAGCGTCTCAAGACCAGTTTTGGTGACAAGGTTGCAGAAGTAAGAACAACCAGCCGTCTCACGGAATCTCCAGCCTGTCTTTCTATTGCTGAACATGACATGGGTGCCCAGATGCGAAAGCTGATGGAGGCCGCTGGACAGGCAATGCCCGAGACCAAGCCGAACTTTGAAATCAATCCTGCGCATCCATTAATTGACAAGCTTGATAAAGAAGCTGATGAAGATCGCTTTAATGATCTTGCTTCCATTCTGTTTGATCAGGCCAGTCTGGCAGAAGGTGGGCAGTTGGATGATCCTGCCAGCTATATCCACAAGTTAAATAAGTTGCTGCTCGACTTAACTCACTAGTGGAAAGCTCTAGCCTGACTTCTTTTCTTTTATGGATTATGAAGCGCTCAGGCACAGCTGGCTTTGCTTGAACAATAAATCCCCGGAATTACACTCTTTTTTCGGGTATTTTTTATGTGTAGACTAAAAAATCATTTTGGCTATTTTCTTTTCGAGGTATTTTAATGAATTCATCACTTATCACGCGGGCTTTGCCTTTAGTTTTTTTGACGACGCTGAGCTTGTCTGCATCTGTTGCTCTGGCTCAGGAGTATATTGTGCCTGCCAACACACCTGCGCATATTAAACGTGCAGTCGAGTCTGAAAGCAGGTCCGAGCAGCAAGTTGCCAGAGATGCCGGACGGTTACCTGCACAAGTGCTGACGCTGGCAGATTTAAACGAAGGCGATCACGTTGCAGAAATCAGTACCTTTGGTCAGTACTACACGCCAATGCTGGTAGAAGCCGTAGGTTCTGCTGGTGAGGTGGAAATGTATGACATGCCATATCTTGCTGCATTTAGTGACGGTAATGTTGGCAAAGCCGGCCAGGCTTTTGCTGATGCCAATGAAAATGCTGAATACCATATAGTGCATTACAGTGACATCAATTTTCCTGCGGGCCTGGACGCCGTCTATAACGTGCTTTATTACCATGACCTGGAAGGTGTGGATGTCGACACAGCGGTGATGAACAGAAAAGTATTTTCAGCACTTAAGCCGGGTGGTAAATATGTAATTGTTGATCATTTGGCTGAGGATGGATCAGGTTGGCGCGATAGTACGACAATTCATCGCATTGGCAAGGAAGCTATCGTTGCTGAAATCACTGCTGCTGGATTTTCACTCTTGGTCGATAGTGATATTTTGGCTAATCCTGAAGATGACAGAAGCGCTATGGTTTTTTCTCCAGGAATGCGTGGTGGAACTGATCGAGCCGTATTGATATTTCAGAAGCCGCGTTGATCGTAATGACGCACTGATATTTTCAGAATAAAAAAAGGTGCGAGAAGTTTCTTCCCGCACCTTTTTTTATATTATTTTTGGTTTTTTATTTTATTTGTTTTTACACCAATTGCGTTCGGTTTGTTATTACCCGTTTGCAATAGCGCTGTTAAAGAGTTTGCTCGGGCACATGGCTTTTTCGCACAGTGCTGAATCCGGCTTGTAGTAGCCCCCCAGTTCAACCGCATGTCCCTGAATGCTATTTAGCTCATCCACGATAGCGGATTCCTGGCTGGCAAGTTTTTCTGCCAGTCCGGTAAATTCAGCTTTCAAATCGGCATTATCTTCCTGGGAGGCCAAAGCCTGTGCCCAGTATAGAGACAGGTAAAAGTGACTGCCGCGATTATCCAGTTCACCCACTTTGCGGGAAGGATTCTTGTCTTCCATTAGCAGCTTGCCGGTAGCAGCATCCAGGGTCTGTGAAAGAACCTGTGCTTTTGGGTTGTTCATAGACTGACCCAGATGTTCAAGGGATGCGGCCAGGGCCAGGAATTCTCCCAGCGAATCCCAGCGTAAATGGTTTTCATCCTGAAACTGCTGAACATGTTTTGGCGCTGAACCACCGGCTCCGGTTTCAAACATGCTGCCACCATTCATAAGTGGAACGATTGAAAGCATCTTGGCACTGGTACCGACTTCAAGAATAGGGAACAGGTCTGTCAGGTAATCCCTGAGTACATTGCCGGTAACCGAGATGGTATCCTCACCATCCTTCATGCGCTGCAAGGAGAAGCGGGTGGCTTCAACCGGAGACATGATGTGAATCTCCAGACCATCGGTATCATGATCCTTCAGGTATAGATTAACCTTTTTTATTATCTCCGAATCATGAGCGCGATCTGGGTTAAGCCAGAAAACTGCCGGCGTTCCTGATGCTCTGGCTCTTCTTACTGCCAGTTTTACCCAGTCCTGGATAGGAGCATCTTTTACCTGGCACATACGCCAGATATCACCCTTATCAACATCGTGGGAAAGCAAAATATTTCCGGAACCGTCAACCACGCGCATGGTTCCTTTATTGGTCATTTCAAAAGTCTTGTCGTGAGAGCCATATTCTTCAGCTTTCTGTGCCATTAATCCCACATTGGGAATTGAGCCCATAGTTCTGGGGTCAAAGGCACCATTGTTTTTGCAGAACTCAATAGTCTGCTGGTAGACATCGGCATAACAGCGATCAGGTATAACCGCGAGCATGTCGTGAAGCTCGCCATCTGCTCCCCACATTTTACCTGAGGAACGTATGGCCGCTGGCATGGACGCATCAATGATGACGTCGCTTGGCACATGCAGATTGGTAATACCCTTGTCGGAGTTCACCATGGCAAGCGGAGGACGTTGATCATAACAAGCCTGAATGTCGCTTTCGATTTCAGCTTTCTTGTCGGCTGGTAATGAGTCCAATAATGCCAGAACAGCACCAAAACCATTGTTAGGGTTGGCGTCAAGTTGCTTGAACGTGTCAGCATGTTTTTCAAATACATCCTTGAAGAAAACAGAGACAGCATGGCCAAATAAAATGGGATCAGACACCTTCATCATGGTGGCTTTCAGGTGAAGAGAAAACAGAACACCGGATTGAGCAGCTTCCTCAATAGCTTCTTCCAGGAAGCTGGCTAAGGCTGTTGCACTCATGACAGAGGTGTCTATTATTTCACCATCGAGTAAGGGAGCATAGGGCTTGAGCGTGCTTATGTTGCCAGATTCATCTACAAATTCGATACGGTAAGTCGCGTCACCATCAATGGTCAGTGATTTTTCACTACCAAAGAAATCGCCTTCAGTCATATGGGCGACTTTTGTTTTGGAGGTCGAAGACCATTCACCCATGGAGTGTGGATTCTGACGGGCATACTGTTTTACAGCTCCGGGCGCGCGGCGGTCCGAATTCCCTTCCCGTAGTACCGGGTTGACGGCACTGCCTTTTACGCTGTCATAACGGTCCTTGATAATTTTTTCTTCATCACTGGCTGGATTTTCAGGGTAATCAGGCAGAGGATAGCCTTTGGCCTGCAATTCCTGAATGGTGGCATTCAGTTGGGGTAAGGAGGCACTGATATTAGGCAGCTTGATGATGTTTGCTTCCGGTTTCAGCGCAAGGGCGCCAAGATAAGCCAGATCATCCGATTGTTTCATGGCGTCAGGCAGGTAATCAGGGAAAACAGCAAGAATACGTCCGGCCAGGGAAATATCGCGGGTTTCCACGTTTATACCTGAGGAGCCGGTAAAAGCCCGTATAACAGGCAGCAGGGAATAGGTGGCCAGTGCCGGTGCTTCATCTGTGAGTGTATAAATAATGGTTGTTTTGTCGGACATGATTTACCTGATGGTTATAATTGTTATGGTGTAATTGGTTGCACAAATATCAGGCTCAATAACGACATAAATTCACAAACAGGTAGAAAAAAGCACCCGGATTTTGTGGCAGTAATGTCAGGGAATCTTGGCCCAATAGCCAGGGTGCGGATTATAACAATATGCGCCTGACGAGAGTAGGGTAGATTGTATCAGTCAACAATCAGAGAGAAATCGACGCCGGGGAGTGCTTGGGAGACAGTTGAATAGGGCAGTGAGGAGTGGCAAGCAAGTCGCCATCACAAATTGCCGGCCTCACCAGCCCTACATTTTTTCCAGTGTATTGATGCCAAGTAATGATAATCCCTGCTGTATGGTTGCTGCTGTCAGATGACAAAGCCCGAGGCGTGAGTTACGTACTTCACTTTCAGCTTTTAACACCGGGCAGGCTTCATAGAAGCGCATGTAAACCCCTGCCAGCTCATAGAGGTAGAGACAAAGCTGATTAGGAAAGCAGTCCAGAGAAACCTGTTCAACAATTTCAGTTAGCTGGAGCAATTTTAGCGCCAGGGCCTTTTCTTCTTTTTCAATGATATTGATAATGAATTTATGTTCTTCTACTGTATCGAGTTTTCTGAAAATGCTGCGAATTCTGGCGTAAGCATAGAGCAGATAGGGGGCGGTATTTCCCTCAAAGGAGAGCATGGTGTCCCAGTCAAAAACATAATCACTGTTTCTGTTTTTACTTAATTCAAAATACTTGATGGCCGCTATGCCGATCACATCCGCAATGGCCTGCCTCTCGGATTCATCCATCGTGGGATTTTTTTCACTGACCAGATCAAGGGCTCGGGCAACACCTTCATTCACCAGGTCCAGCAGTTTGACAGTGCCGCCGCTTCGGGTTTTAAAGGGTTTTCCGTCACTTCCCATCATGGTGCCGTAGGACAAATGTTCCAGCGAGCATGAATCTTTTTTATAGCCGACCAGTTCGGCGACCCTGAAAACCTGCTGGAAATGCAGGCTCTGACGCGCGTCAACGACATAAAGAATTCGATCTGCGTGCAAGGTTTTATTCCGATACTCAATAGCAGCAAGGTCGGTGGTGGCGTAGAGGTAACCGCCATCAGATTTTTGCACAATGACAGGAAGAGGCGAGCCATCCTTGCTGGTAAACTCGTCAAGAAACACACAGCTGGCGCCATCTGATTTAGTAATCAAATCCCGGGCTTCCAGTTCCGAAATGACAGTAGCCAGCTTGTCATTGTAGAAGCTTTCCGGCCGCACATCATCGCGTGTCAGGGTAATGCCCAACAGACGATAAAGCTGGTCACAGTGTGTGACGGAAATATTTATGAATTCTTGCCACAATGCCTTGCATTCGGTGTCACCGGCCTGCAGTTTTACGACGTTGTCGCGGCTGGTCTTTGCAAACTCCGGATCAGCATCAAAGCGTTCCTTGGCCTGACGATAAAACACCTCAAGATCTGATAGCTCATTGGCCAGCGCCGTCTCATCATTTTGGGCTTGCTGCAATTCCTGCATATGGGTGATCAGCATGCCAAACTGTGTTCCCCAGTCACCAAAGTGATTCTGCCTGATAACTGTATGGCCGAGGTGTTCAAAAATTCTTACCAGGGCATCACCGATAATCGTCCCACGCATATGACCGACATGCATTTCCTTGGCTAGATTGGGAGAGGAGTAATCTACAACAACATTAAGGGGCTTGCTGGTAGCCTGGATTAATTGACCAGACTCAAGCAGCATATTTAGTTTGCCTGAAAGAAACTGCGGGGCAATATGAATGTTAATAAAACCGGGTCCGGCCAGCTCGACTTTATCTGCAAGAGCAGAAAGATCAAGGTTACCAAGGACTTCTTCACCCAGTTGGCGGGGGTTTTTGCCGGCTTTCTTGGCCACTGCCATAATGCCATTGGCCTGGTAATCGCCAAACTTTTCTTCCCGGGCATAATTAATTAATGCCTGACAATCTTCAACCCCGGCAGTAACGCTGATTGCTTTGGAGATAATGGTATCGAGTTCTTGCTTGAGGTTCATAACCCTGAGGAATCCGTAATCAAAAAAGGAGGCATTTTACACCAAAGGCTCACTCCAGGCTTTGAAAAAGCGGAAGAATTAAAAAAGGCGCTGTTAAGCGCCTTTTTATTATTCCGAAATTGAATGGAATTATTCGCCGGTTGCAAAGCAGTAGTAATAGCCGTTACCGCCTGAGGCCTGCAGTTGTTCCTGACTGCATCCTCGTGATGGATGTGCTGCATTCCATGACTCGGCCATAGCACCGCCACCAACGCGGTCAAAATGTCCTACCGTCGCACGAGACTGGTCTGTATTACTGGTCCAGTTATTACAGGTCAGGTCCGATGCGGTTCCGTCAGGATTGGTGCCGGTCAGAACGTCATGTTGGTTGGGTTGATCTCCGACACCATTAACAGTATCGCCATTTTCCGTCACGGAGCGTTGTTTGTTCAGGTTGGCATTGGAGTAATGGATATCCATAACGCTACGTCCCACCAGTTCACCATTAGCATTGAACCAGGGTCCGTTGCCTATCCTGTCTCTGGCGTAAACACCGGAAGCACCAGTGGTGCTCAGGTAGGCGCGCCAGGTCTTGCCGGTAACACCGGCCTCTGTTGCCAGCGCAGCACAATGTGCGTCAGCACCTGCGAGTCCACCCAGATTGGCACCATCACCAAGTCCGCGACTGGTGATAAAAAAGCTCATGCTGGTGTCCTGATCACCTTGCCCGGGTTGGGCAAGAACCGAAATGCTACTGGTGGTTGCTGCCAACAAAGCGCCGGCTAGAATAATTTTTTTCATTTCCATTTTCATTTTTTCCCCTCGTATATTGGAATGCTGTGAATAGCATACCTTGTAGTTATTTATTCCTGATATGAGTGATTATTTATAACCGAATAACTTTTTACAAGCCATTGAATATCATTAAAGTGCGCAAGTAATTTTTAAATACAGGCTATTACAGTAAAATTTTACTCCTATTGAGCCATTTCAGGCGGGTAAAGTGCAGGAATGTAGCACCGCAGCCAATTGCTCAGGACAGGAAAGGAATGGGCTATGGTCAGCATCAAGTTGAATCATTTCATCACAGTGCTGTTGTTTAATCATATGGCGTTGGTGGGCAATCGGAATTACCTGATCATTGAGACAGCAGATATAGGTTTTTGCTAACTGCCCGAAATTAGCTTCACTCAGGTTCACTTTTCCAGATAATGGTAAAACGGCCTGAACAGGGAAGGATTTGGGTAGTTGATCGCGCCGGGCGTCCGGACAACGGTTATAGAAGAGCGGGGCGATTTTCTCTGGAGCAATGTTGCAAGAGCGTTTATCCGCTGACAATTGCATGGCTTTCTCAATAGCAGCTGGCTTGCTGGCTGCTGCGTTAGAGGCGATAAGATCAAACAGACTTTGCTGGTGACGCGGGAGATATGCGCTCAGGTAGACCAGGCGTTGTATTTTATGAGGTAGTTTTTCTGCGACCTGGGATATGACCATTCCGCTCATACTGTGGCCGACTAATATTACATTATTATCATATATATCAACTAGTTGAGATATATAACTAGAATATTTATTAAGTGAAATGCTGGCCAGTTCCACACTATTATTGCCATGCCCGGGCAGGTCAGGCGCATGCACCGAATGTCCAAGTGCTTCCAGAAGGGGAATTAGTGGCGCCCAGCAAGACGAGGAATGCCAGGCGCCATGCAATAAAAAGATGTCAGGCTTGCGCAAGGCTAGGTCTTATCGCTGAGATAATGTTCCATTTCCAGTGCCGGCTGGTCTGCCCTGGGTCGTCCCACCAGTTTTGCCGGGACTCCAACTACAGTAGTGTGTGCTTCGACATCTTCCAACACCACAGACCCGGCGCCAATCCAGGCGCCTTCACCGATCACCACATTGCCCAGAACGTTAGCGCCGGCACCAATCAATACGCCAGTTTTGATCTTGGGGTGGCGATCACCTGACTCCTTGCCGGTGCCGCCAAGCGTGACGCCCTGCAAGATGGAAATATTGTCATCCAGTACGCTGGTTTCACCGATGACGATTCCTGTTGCGTGGTCCAGCAGGATACCTGCACCAATTTTGGCTGCCGGGTGGATATCCACGGCAAATATTTCAGAGATGCGGCTCTGTAGATAACGGGCCATGCCACGACGATCCTGTTGCCATAGCCAGTGGGCAATGCGGTATGCCTGCAAGGCCTGAAAGCCTTTAAAATATAAAATAGCGGTGGAGTAACAATTCACTGCGGGGTCGCGTTCACGAATAGCCAGTAGATCCCTGGTAGTATTTTTTATAATGTCCGGGTCGCAGCGTATAGCCTCATCAAATACTCCTTTCAGAGTTTGTGCGGGCATATCGTCGGCTGCCAGTTTTTCAGACAACAGTGAGCTAATTGCAGAACCAAGGTCTTCGTGAGCAAGAATACGTTTACTGAGATAGTTGCCCAGATCTGGCTCTTCCATGAGCAATTCGGTTATTTCTTTTTTTATTGATGACCAAAGTGCATTTTCCATGACATATTTCCCATATCGGAGGGGCCTGCGATTCTATAGTATGTCCTGAGGGCTATCAATCCAGTCTTACTCAGTCAATTTTGACCGCTACCTCAACTCTGGAGTTGCCTGGGCATAGCTGGTATCTTTCCGCGCACAAATTCGGGGCCGCTTTAATTGGATTAATAAGTTTGTTTGTGTGCTTGCCACAGCGCTTGCCAATAAGTTTAATCCTGAATATGAAACCAGTGAAGCTTAATCATCGCAGTAACAGAGACAATTATTCATGCCAGTAAAAAATGTAGCAGTTCTCGGTGGTGGCAGTTTTGGCACCGTGATAGCTAACATCATTGCCCATAACGGTCATAAAACCCGACTCTGGATGCGTGATCGGGAGCAGGTGGATTTGCTCAACAAGCTCCACGAAAATACTACTTACCTGCCTGGCTACAAGATACATGAAGATGTTGTCGCCACTGACGACCTGGCGGCAGCGGTGAATAATGTTGACCTGATTTTCGTAGCCGTACCCAGCAGTAGTTTTCGAGCAGTAGTACAGCAGATGACGCCACTGATTCATAAAGAGGTGATTCTGGTCAGTCTTACCAAAGGAATTGAAGCACAGACTTTTGCCTTGATGAGCCAGATCCTTGCAGAAGAGACCGACAACAAACATATCGCGGTTCTCAGTGGCCCCAATTTGGCAAAGGAAATTGCGGTGAGCAGCCCGACAGGCGCGGTAGTTGCCAGTATCGACCCCGATGTGGTCAGTTCGGTTCAGAATGTGCTGCATTCTGACAGTTTTCGTGTCTATGCAAATTCTGACATGCTGGGGGTTGAGCTGGGAGGCTCGCTGAAAAATATTTATGCGATTATTGCCGGGCTTGCCGAGGCCATGGGCATGGGCCACAACACTAATGCCATGCTGGTCACCAGAAGCCTTACAGAAATGGCTCGCTTCGGAGTAGAGTTGGGGGCAGATCCAATGACTTTCCTGGGCTTGTCAGGAGTAGGTGATTTAATAGTGACTTGCTCTTCGCCCCTGTCGCGAAATTTCCGGGTAGGCAAAGCGCTGGGTGAGGGTAAAGATTTAGACATGGTGATCAGCGAAATGGACCAGGTTGCTGAAGGGGTCAATACGCTGAAGCAGGTCAAGGCAAAAGCCGATGAACTCGGGGTAAAAATGCCATTGGTTAACGGGCTCTACGAAATAATGTACAACAATCAAACCGTTGACCATATAATAAGTTCACTAATGCTGGAAGAGCATGGTCTTGATGTTGAGTTTGCCGCGGGACGTCCGCAGCCCTGACACGTTTCCAGCAAGCCTGGAACGGAGGAATTTCCATGACTGATGACAGAGTTGAAGAAGTAAAGAAGAACATCCTTTCTCCTTCCCAATGGGTTCGCATACTGTATATGGTTTTCTATGCAGTGGCCTGTTGGGTATCGTTGATTGTGCTACCGGTGATTATTGTCTGCCAGGTAGTGATTTCGCTCATCAGTGGTGAAGACAACAAAAACCTGCGTGAGTTTGGAGGCAAACTTTCAGCCTATTTACACAATGCCCTGGACTATCTGCTCTATGTGGATGAGACCAAACCATGGCCTTTTGAAAGTAATGAAACGGATGACGAAGCTGATGATGGCCCTGTCACTTATTCAGCGCCAGAAACCGGTTCAACGTCTGCCTCCGATGATACCCAGGCCGGGGCAGGGAGTGCAGAAAGTGCAGAAAGTGGAGAAAGTGGAGAAAGTGCAGACGATGTGTTTGCCGATATCAGTTTTACCAATGACACGCCGGCTTCTGAGCCGGAAAAAGTCGGGACTGATGAACTCAATCCGGCAACAAAGTCTGGCGACGAAGTCAGTGAGGCGGGTAAGTCTGAAGCGGATGAAAAAGCTGATGAAGAATCGTCTAAAGGTCCGCTCTGAATATTTCCTGATGGTGGCAAACCTTTAAAAGACCAGTACCAGTAAGAGAAGTCTGAAGTATGAATTTATATCTGTTGCGGCATGGTGAAGCCGAACCCACCGCGTCTTCCAGTGCTGGCAGACAACTTACAGAAGCAGGACATGAGGAGGTCGCCAGTGTTGCCAGGCAGTTTGCCTCCCGAAACCTGAAACTTGACGCCTGTTTTGTCAGCCCATCACTCAGGGCGCAACAAACCTCAGCGACCTTTCTTTCCCTGGTTTTTGACTCACCTGAGCCCGTTACCACGGATATTCTTAGTCCTGACAAGCGTGCTGCCCAGGCTATCGGATTTCTCGAAAACATCAGCGAAGAAAACGTTCTTCTGGTAAGCCATAACCCGATTCTTTCTGAATTACTCGCCTTACTGACAGACGGCAATGTGGATAACCTGACTATTCTGGAAACTGCTAACATGGCGTGTGTTTCTCTTGAGATCATGGGCCTTGGCATGGGAAGCTGTCCCTTCATCCTGACACCGGATCCCACCCTCGTGCCTTCGTCCTGATATCGCCGAATGCAAGCCCGCGAACTTAAAGTCAATGCTGCAGATATAAACCTGGCAGTAAAAACCTGGGGAAACGATACCGATACCCCCATCCTCGCCTTGCATGGTTGGCAGGATAATGCCGCCACCTTTGATCGCCTGATTCCTCAACTGCCAGGTTTTTACTGGATAGTACCGGATCTGCCCGGGCATGGACTGTCAGAACATCGGGGCAAAGGGGCTGAATATACAATCTGGAGTTATTGTGCGGAAATCATTGCACTGGCAGATCAGCTGGGGCTGGAAAAATTTACGTTGCTCGGACACTCCATGGGTGGTGGGATCGCAAACCTGTTGGCTGCGGTATTCCCGGAACGCATTGAAAGGCTGATTCTGCTGGATGTGATTGGCACTATTACCACGGCGGCGACGAATAGTCTTGAGCAATTGTCCATGGGTTTGAAGCACAGGACAAGACAGGCTTTGCGCAAGCCCGGCCTCTACCCAAGTCTGGCTGACGCTATTAATGCACGGGCCAGGAAAGGAGTGACAGCAGAGGCGGCAGCCCTGTTAGGTGCCCGAGGCATTAGCCAATCAGCGGCAGGATATTATTGGCAACATGATCAGCGGCTCACACAAAAAAACCTGCTAAGTATGTGTGACGAGCAGCTTGTACCTTTCTTGCGCGCCATCAATTGCCCCGTGCTGCTGATTACTTCAACAGAAGCGGTGCAGCGTGAGGATGCGATTAAAGTCCGGGTAGCAGAGATAAAGAATATTCGTGTTGAAAAGTTAAGCGGAGGTCATCATCAACATCTTGATGGGGATGTCGATAGCATTGCCGGACTTGTTCGGAACTTTCTCAAGTAACCTGGGCAAATCAAGTAACTCAAATAAGACCTGATGAGTGCTCTGGCAAGGGAATCTCGTGGTGTGATTCTGGCAACTGATGCCAGCCGCTGAAAACTAATTGATCAGTGACAAAAATTCCGTTCGAGTACTTTGTTTTTCGCGGAATGCCCCGAGCATGCAGGAAGTGGTCATGCTGGAATTCTGTTTTTCAACGCCACGCATCATCATGCACATATGTTGGGCTTCTATGATCACGCCAACGCCACGGGCATCCGTGATTTCAAGAATGGTTTCAGCAATTTGCTGGGTCAGATGCTCCTGGATTTGCAGACGTCGGGCAAACACATCGACTATACGTGCAATCTTGGACAAACCAATAACGGTTTCCGAGGGCAGGTAAGCGACATGGCACTTGCCAATGAAAGGCAGCAGATGGTGCTCACACAGAGAGTACAGTTCGATATTCTTGACGATAACCATTTCGTTGGAAGTGGTGGGGAAAAGGGCATTGTTAACAATTTTCTCAATGTCCTGATGATATCCCTGGGTCAGGAATTGCATGGCCTTGGCGGCACGAGCGGGAGTTTCTTTGAGGCCAGGGCGATTCAGATCTTCGCCTGTTGATTCAATTACTGAGGCATAGGCCTCTTCTAAAGTTTTGTCATGCATGATTATTTAAAGATTTTCCTGTTGTTATTGTAAAGCTCTTACACAGCTCTAATACAGTTCTTATACTTTCTTCCGGGTGCCTGTTGCGAGTAGACTGCGCACCCTACGCGATTCTGATAAGCGGGTAAAGTGAATCTGTGAAAAACCCTGTCCCTAGTAATGCTGCCGATTGTGTCAACCTGGTTGCGGAAGAACTTTCCAGCCATGATCTGTTTTATGGCCATGGAACCGATAATCCCGGGGCTGAAGCTCAGTGGTTGGTTATTTCTGTACTTACGGCTGCTGGCATTGAAAAGATCACTGGCGAAACCAGAGTCTCAGAGCAACAACTGGCAAGCATTCATGCGCTGTTGAAACGTCGCATTGAAGAGAAAATTCCCATGGCCTATCTGCTGAATGAGGCATGGTTTGCTGGTGAATGTTACTTTGTCGATGAAAGGGTGCTGGTGCCAAGATCGCCGCTGGCAGAGCTCATAAACAACCGCTTTGAACCATTGCTCAATACCCCGCCTGTGACTATTCTCGATCTTTGCTGCGGCAGCGGTTGCATAGGGTTGGCCTCAGCGCTGGCTTTTCCCGGCAGTCAGGTCATGCTGGCTGATATCTCAGAGCAGGCGCTGGCGGTTGCAGAAATCAATATTCAGCGCTTTGGCCTTGGCGACAGGGTAAGCACGTGCCAGTCAGACCTGTTCGACAGTATTGATCAGTCATTTGACCTGATTATTGCCAATCCACCTTATGTTTCAGAGGCTGAATTTCAGCAGCTGCCTGCGGAATACCATGCGGAGCCGGCACTAGGACTGGTTAGTGATCAGGAAGGGCTGGATATTCCTTTGAAAATTCTGGCGCAAAGTGCAGATCATCTTGGCGCAAAGGGCAGTTTGATACTGGAGACTGGTTATAGCTGGCCAGCCTTACAGCAGGCTCTGCCAAGCCTGCCTTTTATGTGGCTGGAGTTTGAATACGGGGGTGAAGGCGTCTGCTGTTTGACTGCGGAACAGCTTCATAACCATTCTGCTCTCGCGGACCGGAAGCCCGGGAAGCCAAAGAGCGAAAAATAGCAATGAAGTATCAGGGCTAAATCACCGGATTGACTGGTATTTTTGGTAACAAATCCTTGAGTGATGCGTTATAATGCGCGCCTTTTTTACTGGCACAATTTTGGCCCTGAAACCATGTCCGGCAATTCAATAGGCAAGTTATTTACAGTTACCTCCTTTGGTGAAAGTCACGGGCTTGCACTTGGCTGCATCGTCGATGGCTGTCCACCTGGGCTCGCCATCACCGAAGAGGATTTACAGATAGACCTCGATCGGCGCAAGCCCGGCTCCAGTCGCTACACGACCCAACGCAAGGAAGAGGATACCGTGAAGATCCTGTCGGGCGTGTTTGAGGGCAAAACCACTGGCACGCCGATAGGCATGATTATTGAAAATCAGGACCAGAAGAGTAAAGACTACAGCAAGATCAAGGATCTATTCCGGCCTGCCCATGCAGATTACACCTATCAGCAGAAATATGGTGTGCGCGATTATCGTGGCGGAGGTCGCTCCTCAGCTAGGGAAACGGCAATGCGGGTAGCTGCTGGCGCCATAGCGAAGAAATATCTGCTGGAAAGCGAAGGTATCCAGGTGCGCGGATATCTGTCTCAACTGGGCCCGATAAAGGCAGATCTGGTTGACTGGAATGAGGTGGGCAATAATCCGTTCTTTTGCCCCGATCCGGCCAAGGTTGATGAAATGGCAGAATACATGGCAGCACTGGGAAAAGAAGGTAACTCAATCGGTGCCAGAATTTCTGTTGTTGCTAGCGGTGTACCACCGGGCCTGGGTGAGCCGATATTCGACCGTCTGGACGCTGAAATTGCCCACGCCATGATGAGTATCAATGCGGTGAAGGGTGTTGAAATCGGGGCAGGTTTTGATTCCATTGCCCAAAAAGGCTCGGAACATAGAGATTTGATCAGCCCTGAAGGCTTTCATAGCAATAATGCCGGTGGTGTTCTGGGAGGTATCAGCTCGGGGCAGGATATTGTAGCCCATATCGCCCTGAAACCTACCTCAAGTATTCGAATACCCGGTGCTTCAGTAGATATTCACGGCAACCCGGCAGAGGTTGTTACAACCGGCCGGCATGATCCCTGTGTCGGCATCAGGGCAACGCCCATTGCGGAAGCTATGCTGGCCATCGTGTTGATGGATCATTTGCTGCGACAGCGCGGTCAAAATGGCAATGTGGTATCGCAAACACCCCGTATTCCGGCTCAGAAATAAGTTAGAATATATTAAAGTATTTTTAATAACCTATTGTAATTTAAGAGATATATGATGGCAGGCTTAACTTTATACGATAAATTATGGGAATCCCACCTGGTCAAGAATCTGGATGATGATACCTCCCTGATCTACATCGATTTACACTTCCTTCATGAGGTGACTTCGCCCCAGGCTTTTGAAGGTCTGCGTATTGCCGGACGCAAGCCCTGGCGTGCCGGTGCCAATATGGCAACGCCTGACCATAATGTGCCAACCACAAAAGACGAGCGCTCCAGAGGCGTTGAAGGCATTCTTGACCCGACTTCCAAAATACAGGTGAAGTCACTGGACAGTAATTGTCTCGAATTTGGTATCGATGAATTTCAGATTGATGATCCCAGGCATGGCATTGTTCATGTCATAGGTCCTGAGCAGGGGCGTACACTTCCCGGTATGACTATTGTTTGTGGCGATTCCCACACCTCGACCCATGGTGCTTTGGGGGCTCTGGCCCACGGTATAGGCACCTCGGAAGTCGAACATGTGCTGGCTACCCAGTGCCTGGTGCAGAAAAAAGCCAAAAACATGCTCATCAAGGTCAATGGCCAGCTAAATTCCGGTGTCACCGCTAAAGATGTTGTATTGGCTATAATTGGCCACATTGGCACGGCCGGCGGCACGGGCTACACCATAGAATTTGGTGGCGAAGCCATTCAGTCGTTGTCTGTGGAAGGCCGTATGACGGTTTGTAACATGGCTATTGAAGCTGGTGCTCGCGCCGGCATTGTTGCTGTTGATGAAAAAACCATTGAATATGTCAAAGGCCGCCCATTTGCCCCGACCGGCGAAACCTGGGACCTGGCTGAAGCAGCCTGGCGTGATCTTGTCAGTGATGCCGATGCTGAATTTGATGCCGTGGTAGAACTTGAGGCGGCAGATATTGCGCCACAGGTAAGCTGGGGCACATCCCCTGAAATGGTGGCGCCTGTTACCGGTAATGTCCCTGATCCGGCGTTAATGACCAATGAGAGTAAACGCAATAACTATCAGCAGGCCCTGAAATACATGGGGCTGGAGGCTGGAACTCCAATCCAGTCCATCCAGCTGGATCGGGTTTTTATTGGCTCTTGTACCAATTCCCGTATTGAAGACTTACGCGCTGCTGCGGCGGTGGTAAAAGGGCGCAAGGTTGCGGCCAACATCAAGGAAGCCCTGGTAGTTCCTGGCTCCGGGCTGGTTAAGGCCCAGGCCGAGCTGGAAGGACTGGACAGAATATTTACCGAGGCAGGGCTGCAATGGCGTGAACCGGGTTGTTCCATGTGCCTTGCCATGAATGCCGATCAACTGGGAGAGGGCGAACATTGCGCTTCCACGTCAAATCGCAATTTTGAAGGAAGACAGGGCTTTGGCGGTAGAACTCACCTGGTGAGTCCGGCGATGGCAGCTGCTGCCGCGGTGCATGGGCATTTTGTTGACATCAGAGAAGTCGAATTAAACTAATAACTATATTTATCAAATAGATAGAGAACTAACATGAAAAAGTTTATATCAGAAGACGGGCTGGTTTTACCGCTGGACAGAGCCAACGTGGATACTGACTATATAATCCCCAAGCAATTCCTTAAATCCATTAAGCGTACAGGGTTTGGTAAAAACCTGTTTGACGAGGCGCGCTACCTGGACAAGGGCTTACCCGATGCTGACTGCTCTGACCGCCCCATAAATCCTGACTTTGTCATGAACCAGCCACGCTATAAGGGCGTCTCTATCCTGCTAGCCAGAGAGAACTTCGGTTGTGGCTCCAGTCGTGAGCACGCTCCCTGGGCCCTGGATGACTATGGATTTCGCTGTGTCATAGCGCCCAGTTTTGCAGATATTTTCTTTAATAACTGTGTGAAGAATGGAATATTACTTATTGTTTTAGAAGATAAAATTGTAGAAAAGCTGTTTTCAGAAACAGCGGCGAATGAGGGTTATCGTCTGGCGGTAGATTTACCGTCCCAGACCATTACTACGCCTTCTGGCGAAACCATAGCCTTTGAAATCGAGGAGTCCCGCAAAAACATTCTGCTCAATGGTCTGGATGATATAAGTCTGACCTTGCAAAACAAGAATGATATTCAGGCATATGAAACTGGCTGGCAGCAGAAATCACCCTGGCTGTTTTCCCAAGCTGGCTCCTAAGCTACTAATTTTTAATAAGAATATAGCCATATTTGGCAAATCCAAGGACATCTAATGAGTAAGTTGTATAACGTGGCTGTCGTAGGCGCCACAGGTGCCGTCGGCCGCACCATGCTGAACATTCTGGAACAGCGTAAGTTCCCCATTGATAATCTTTATCTGCTGGCCAGTGAGCGTAGTGCCGGAGAGAAGATTACGTTTAATAAAAAGCACTATATGGTTGAAAACCTTGCAGATTTTGATTTCAGCAAAGCCGATATCGGGCTTTTCTCGCCGGGCGCGAGCGTTTCTGCAGTGTATGCCCCCAAAGCTGGTGCAGCAGGCTGTGTCGTCATTGATAACACATCCCAGTTTCGCTATCAGGATGATATTCCACTGATTGTGCCTGAAGTTAATGCTCATGCACTTGCCCAGTACACCAACCACAATATTATTGCCAACCCGAATTGCTCCACGATTCAGATGATGGTTGCCCTGAAACCTATCCAGGAAGCGGTGGGTATTGAGAGAATCAATGTTTGTACCTACCAGGCAGTCTCGGGCACAGGCAAAAAGGCGATTGATGAGCTGGCCGGGCAAACAGCGAAACTATTGAATGGTAAAGAGGCAGATGTTGAAGTTTATCCCCGCCAGATTGCCTTCAATGTGATCCCGCAATGCGATGTTTTCATGGACAATGGCTATACCAAGGAAGAAATGAAAATGGTGTGGGAAACCCGCAAGATACTGGAAGACGACAATATTCAGGTCAATCCGACCTGTGTTCGGGTTCCGGTGTTCTATTCTCACTCAGAAGCCGTGCATATCGAGACCAAAACTCATATTTCTGCAGAAGCGGCCAGGGCATTGCTTGAAAAAGCCCCCGGGATCAAGGTAATGGATACCCGTGAAAATGGCGGTTATCCAACGCCAATTGGCGAGGGAACTGACCATGATGAAGTCTGGGTTGGTCGTATCAGGCAGGATATTTCTCATCCTAATGGCCTCAATATGTGGATTGTGTCTGATAATTTACGAAAAGGCGCCGCTTTGAACTCAATTCAGATAGCAGAAGTATTGATAAAAGACTATTTATAATGAATACTTGCGACGGAATCTTAAAAAAGATTCTGTAATTGCAATAACGTTCAAAATAGCGAATGACAGGAAGCTCTATGCTGTCCAGATGTAGAAAATTCCTCGCCCTGATAACCCTGGTTGCAGGGCTTGTCCACTCAAGCCAACTGCTGGCTCTAGGCCTTGGTGATCTCACCGTTAACTCCAGTTTGAATGAACCACTGGAAGCCACGATTGAATTACTGGGGCTGGACGGCCTGACTAGTGGTCAGATTCAGGCCCGTCTGGGAAGTGTTGACGAGTTCGAACGCGCCAATATCAATCGCGATTTCCTGATTGATGATATTCAGCTTGAAATCATTATCTTCAATAGTGAACAGGGAATTCTGCGCCTTACCAGTGAAGAGCCGGTTATCGAGCCTTTCCTGAGCATGGTGATTAACGTGGGCTGGCCAACTGGTCGGCTGATGCGTGACTACACGGCACTTATTGATCTGCCGGTTTTTGTCAGCGATGAGCCTCAGGTTGTGCCTCTGGATGTCCCACAGACACCTGCCCCAGTCAGGGAAGAAACACCGCCCCCTGCGCCAGAGCCTGAAGCCGAGATCATCAGCAATGCTGAACCGATTGCCCCCGCCGTTGAGGATATTACTGAGCCAGCGCCGGCAGAACCCGCTCAGGAAATTGCTGAACAAGAGAACGAAGAGCCAGAGGCAGCGCAATCAAATACCGAATCATTGGCGGAGCAGGATGCCGCCGAGCTAATGGTCGCTGAAGAGCCTGAACCTGTTGCCGATACTGGTGTGACAGAAGTTTCCGAAGAAGTGGCGGCAGTAGAAGAGCCCGCCGAGTCAGAACAACCGGCTACAGTAACGGTTGAGTCCGGTGACACCCTTTATGACATAGCGGCAAACAATCGTCCAGCTACCAGTGTTTCTGTAGAACAGACAATGCTGGCAATCCAGCGCGCCAATCCTCAGGCCTTTATTGACAACAATATCAATATGATTCGTGTTGGGCAGGTATTGCGTATTCCGTCAATCCAGCAAGTACAGAGCATTGATCAGGCCCAGGCGCTCAACCAGATTGCCTTGCAGAATCAGGCGGTCTCGGTGCAGCCGCTGGATTTCAGTGCAAATAACGCTGCCAACAGCGCAGATAGTACCGATGAGCTGACGATTCTCAGTGGTGAAGACGGCACTGATTCCCTCAGTGGCGACAATGACATGGCTGAAACCATTGCCGCGCTTGAGAACCAACTGGCTATTAGTGAAGAAAACCTGGATCGTGCCAGGCTGGAAAATGCTGAACTGACTGCCCGTTTTAACGAACTCAGCGAACAGGTCGATATTCTGCAAAATATTATTGCCATGCAGGATGAACGTCTGGCGCAGTTACAGGCCGATCTAACTGCCCGTAACGCGGAAGCAGCTCTGGCTACTGCACAACCTATGGTAGATACCCCGGCACAGCCACCGCAGGCTGATAATTCCATCATGGGGAAATTGAGTTCCGTTTTTGAAAATACCCTTGTTCTGGTTTCCAGTCTTCTGGCGTTGATTCTGCTGGTAGTAGGGTTTTTGGTTTGGCGCAGACGCGCAGCCCAGGATGCAATGGATGATTTTGGTATGGCTGAAACTGCCATGGCAGGTAATGCAACACGAGCCATCGACATTGATGAGCCGGAAGGTGCCTCAGCGGGCTTCCTGGCTGCACTGAAAGCCAGAATGTCTCGTAACAATACAGAAGATGATTACGCTGAAGAAATTGATGAATCTGACCAGGCTGAGCTTATTGATGCAGACAGTGACGAAGCCGATGTTGAGGAGTCAGATTTTGAGCCCGCCGGCCTTGCTGCCATCGAAGAGAGTGATGCATTAGACGCTCTTGAAGAGGAGCTTGAGGACGATATTGACGATATAGATGAAGTTGAAGAAGAAAGCACTGGTCTTTTAGGAAAGCTGAAAGGCTTGTTTAGACGCTCTTCAGACGATGAAGATGAAGCCGACGAAGCTGATATTGATCAGTTCTATGATGACTCTGAAGACCTGGAAGACGACATAGATGACGATGATGACACTGATGAGTCTTCCTATGCTGAGGAAGATGACGCCGATGACGATGATGAATTCAGTGATTTAATCATAGATGATTTTGATGACGATGAAGCTGACTCTCACGAAGATAGCGGTGAGGATACCAATGAAGGCAGTCAGGAACTGGTAGCTGAGTCAGCAGATGCCTTGCTGGATAAATTCCTGGATGACGTAGATCTGGATGAGACTGATTCAGCTGAGGCAGATGGCGACACCGAAACTGAAGCGCTTGAAGAGTCCGGGCAAGACACCCCCGCAAACGATGATGTGACTTTTGATCTTGGCGATTTTGATGCCTCCAAAGAGCTCCAGCGGGAAGAGGGTGTTGTAGCCCCGGAACAAGCAAATGTTGAGTCATTGGTTGATAATATGGCCGACAGCGATTCGGAAGATGTTTTCGAGGTGGAAGACGATGCCTTCGACCTGGGGAACTTTACCCTGGACGATGCTGATAACGACAAACACCAAGGGGACTCTGAAGACAGCGCTGAAAGCACTGCAAAAACTGAAAGCAATGAGCTTGAAGAGCAAGCGGAAGTAACTCTTGCTGAAGACTCTCCCCGGGACATTGAAGACGATTCCAATGCGCTTAAATTTGGTCTGGATCCAGCAACGACTGGTACCCAGGATGAAGTCGTCGCCGTTACTGAGGCCGCCGAGGATGTTGAAACCTTTGATTTCTCCCTTGATGACAAAACCCCGGATGAATCAACCAGCCCTGCTGAAGAAGAGGAAAGCCCTGCAGACCTCGAAAGTTTCGACTTTAAAATAGATGATGCTGCGCAAAGCCCGGAATCAACTGACGACAATGGTCAGTCGGAGTCTGGGGATGAGGATGGTGATGGTGATGTAGAGACCTTTGATTTTGATGTGAGCTCAGTCTCTTCGTTTGCGGAAAGCAGTAAACCTGAATCATTTGATGCAGATGCGCCAGTTCTTAAAGATGAAGTTAAAGACGATGATGTAGAAACATTTAATTTTGATCTGGGCGATGTTTCTGTAGACGATGAACAGGATGCCCCTGTGCTGGAAAGCGATGATGATATTGTGATTGAGGAGCCTGAATCAGATGACCATTCTCTTGAATCATTAGCTGCCGCATTGGGACAGGTAGATGCAGGCGATTCAGATGACGATTCGGATACAGCTGTCACTGATGATAATGAGTTTGACCTGGGTGAGATTCACCTTGATGACAGCCTGTTCGAGATCGACGACGAAGATGATGCTCAGGAAACCGGTGATGAGCCTATCTCTGACCGTGATGAGGCATCCACAAAACTGGATCTGGCTGTTGCCTATGAGGCGATGGGAGATCTGGACGGCGCGAAAGAAATTCTTAGCGAAGTAGTTGCCGAAGGTAATGCCGAGCAAATAGCAGAGGCGACAAAGCTTTTGCAAAAATGGTCTGACTCCTGAGATCAGTACAGGCTAGCTACTAGGTGACAGGCTCTTCCCCATCTCCCGCTGAAGCCAGCAGAATTGCCTTGGGCATTGAATACAATGGCAGTTGTTTCAATGGCTATCAGGCGCAGAAAGATGACCGTGTTATAACCGTTCAGGAATCACTGGAATCAGCGCTCAGTGAAGTGGCGAATCATCCGGTGACCCTGCATTGCGCAGGACGCACCGATGCAGGAGTTCATGCCACCGGGCAGGTTGTTCATTTCGATGCGCAATTCGCCAGACCTGAAAGTGCTTGGGTAAGGGGAGGTAATGCCATACTACCGCCAACTATCTCGATTTGCTGGTCCAGACAGGTAAGCCCTGACTTTCATGCCCGCTTTAGTGCTACGTCAAGACGCTATCGTTACATCTTTTACAACAATAAAGTGAAACCGGCGATTCTGAGTAATCTGGTCACGCATCATTACCGTACACTTGATGAAGTAGCCATGCATGAGGCTGCTCAACTCCTGTTGGGTGAAAATGACTTTACCTCGTTTCGTGGTGCTGCATGCCAATCCTCCACTCCAATGAGAAACATGATGCAGTTGTCGGTAACCAGGCAAGGTGATTTTGTCATCATGGAAGTTACCGCCAATGCCTTTTTGCTGCATATGGTCAGAAATATTGCAGGTGTTTTGCAGGCGATCGGCGCCGGCATCAAACCTGTGGAGTGGGCTGCCGAGGTGCTGGCAAGCAAGGATCGAAAACTGGCAGGCGTTACCGCTCATGCGGATGGTCTTTACCTGGTAAAAGTGACATATCCTGAACATTATGAATTACCTGAATCTGCGCCCGGACCGGCTTTTCTGTGTTGTTGAATATGATAAGAAAAGCCCGCTGAATAGAGCGCTGGATATAGGTTTAATGGCGCCGCTTTGGTAGAATCAGGCTCGTTTTTATCCTTTTGGCTTACACCGATTCAGTCTCTGCCATTTTGCGCAGTATTAAGCTTAATTAATCAGGAGAATGTCAGAAGGCCGCGTGACTTCTACCGATACTGGCGGCCTGATTTGGCTCTTTGTTATGCAGAAAAAACAGGCAAACAGCCATACGCTGGTGAAGTTCTGTGGTATTACCCGCACTGCTGATGCGGCCACTGCTTTACGTGTCGGGGCAAATGCTCTGGGGCTGGTGTTTTTTGCCGGCAGTCCACGTTTTGTTACAAGCGAGCAGGCAGCAGAAATATGTCGTGTTATCGATGGCAATGAGACCAATAACAGGGTTTTGAAAGTGGGCCTGTTTGTCGATGCCGCCGCCGAGGATGTGCTGCAAGTACTTGAACAGGTGCCATTGGATATTCTGCAGTTTCATGGCAATGAACCAGCGGCATATTGCGAACAATTCCATCTCCCGTACTGGAAAGCTTTGCGGGTCAGGAATGCGGGCGATATTGAGAATTTTATTCCGGCCTATACATCAGCTGCTGCCTTATTGCTGGATGCCTGGCATCCAGATCAGCATGGCGGGACCGGATTGGCATTTGACTGGGATCTGCTTGCCGGAATTAATCCGGAACAAAACATTGTTTTGGCTGGTGGTTTGACTCCAGAGAATGTTGCGCAAGCCATCAGGCAAGTAGCCCCCTGGGGAGTTGATGTGAGTAGTGGGATTGAAGAAGCACCCGGAATCAAGTCTGAAAGTCTTATGAAACAATTTATAGAAGAGGTTAGAAGTGTCTGAATCAAAAGTGTTACATGGTGAATACAACAGTCCTGACGAACATGGACATTTTGGTCCCTATGGCGGGATTTTTGTCGGCGAAACCCTGATGCCGGCGCTTGATGAACTGAACAGGAAATATGCCGAGTTAAAAGCTGATCCGGCTTTCTGGGGGGAGTTTGATTATGACCTCAAACATTATGTAGGCAGACCCTCACCACTGTATTTTGCTGAACGTCTAACCAACAAGCTTGGTGGAGCAAGGGTATTTCTGAAGCGCGAAGACCTTAACCATACCGGCGCTCACAAGGTAAACAATACTATTGGGCAGGCATTGCTGGCCAAAGCCATGGGCAAGACTCGCATCATTGCGGAAACCGGTGCCGGTCAACATGGCGTGGCTTCAGCCACGGTTGCCGCGCGTCTGGGGCTTGAATGCCATGTGTATATGGGTGTCGAAGATATCAAGCGCCAATCAGCCAATGTGTACCGTATGAAGATGCTCGGCGCCAATGTGGTAGGGGTGGATTCAGGTTCATGCACATTGAAGGATGCTATGAATGAAGCGCTTCGGGACTGGGCGACCAACGTGGATAATACCTATTACATTATCGGCACTGTGGCCGGCCCCCATCCTTATCCAATGCTGGTGCGTGATTTCCAAAGTGTTATCGGACGAGAAGCCCGCGAGCAATGTATTGAATTGACCGGTCGCTTGCCAGATACCCTGGTCGCCTGTGTTGGCGGTGGCTCCAATGCTATTGGCCTGTTCTATCCTTTCATTCCCGACGAGTCAGTAGCCATGGTCGGTGTGGAGGCAGGCGGTCATGGTCTGGAAACCGGTGAACATGCGGCACCACTGTGCACCGGTCAGCCAGGAGTGCTGCACGGCAACCGTACCTACCTGATGAATGACGAAAATGGTCAGATTCTTGATACCCATTCTATTTCTGCAGGTCTGGACTATCCGGGTGTTGGGCCTGAACATTCCTGGCTCAAGGATTTGCATCGTGCTACCTATACCTCGGTAACCGATGATGAAACCCTGGAAGCCTTTAGAATGCTAACCCGGGTAGAAGGGATTATTCCTGCACTGGAAACCAGCCATGCCATTGCCTGGGTGATGAAAGAAGCTCCTAAACTACCGAAGGATCATATTATTATTGTGAATCTGTCAGGCAGAGGCGATAAAGATATGCATACTGTTGCGGAAATTGAGGGGATGACCCTTTAGTTTTTGATCAATAGCACACTGGCGCAGTGTGACCACAATAGTAAAAATAAAAACAACAATAAATCCTGAATCATCGGGTGTATGGATAAAAGAAGTATGAGCAGAATTGCTGGATGTTTTGAACAATTAAAGCAACAGGGACGCAAGGCACTGGTTCCCTACCTGACGGCAGGCGACCCTAATCTTGAGACCACGCTGTCTCTGATGCATGCATTGGTGGCAAACGGGGCGGATATTATAGAGCTGGGATTTCCCTTCACTGATCCTACTTCCGATGGCCCGGTAATTCAGCGCGCCGTTGAACGTGCTCTGGCCACTAACACCACCCTCAAGGGTGTACTTGAAACCGTCTCGCGTTTTCGCGAAGAAGATGACACTACGCCAGTGGTTCTGATGGGATATCTGAATCCTGTGGAATGCATGGGTTATCAGAAATTCACCGATGCTGCTGTGGCAGCGGGTGTTGATGGTGTGCTGATTGTTGATATGCCGCCGGAAGAATCCCATGACCTTGAAGAAATAATTCATAGAACAGCTCTGGATGGCATCTTCCTGGTAGCCCCAACGACTTCAGATTCCAGGGTTAGTTATATTTGCAAGCAAAGCAGCGGTTATGTGTATTATGTCTCCCTGAAAGGGGTAACTGGCGCTGGAAATCTCGACATCGAATCGGTTAAGGAAAATCTGGCACGGGTCAGGGCGAATACTGATTTGCCGGTTGGCGTCGGTTTTGGTATCAAGGATGCTAAAAGCGCCAGACTAATTTCCGAGATTGCTGATGCCGTGGTGGTTGGCAGTGCCTTGATTAATAAAATTGCTGAACTTGATGCCAGCAAACACTATAGTCGGGAAGAGTTGCAAACGCATATCACCTTGATAAAAGAAATACGTGATGCGATGGATGCCTAGCTGGCATTATTTAAAAGCAAGGTCGAATAACACTGAGATTATGCAGGTTTCAGATAGCGGGTTTGCAAAATACAGTCACTTTTAATTTTTAGCAGGTAACAATGAGCTGGATAAATAAAATACTTCCTTCTGTCGGGCGCTCTGACGACACAGGTAAATCGCGCAGTATCCCCGAAGGCCTATGGAAAAAATGCCCTCGTTGTGAAGCGGTGCTGTATCGGGATAACCTGGATGAGAATCTGGATGTGTGTCCGAAATGCGACCACCATTTACGTATTTCAGCACGCCGTCGTTTGCAAATATTTCTTGACGAGGGAAACCAGGAAGAGCTGGGGGCAGATATTGTGCCTAATGACAAACTTAAATTCCGTGATCTGAAGAGATACAAGGATCGACTTGCTGCTGCCACTAAAGCCACTGGCGAAAACGATGCCATGGTGGTTAAAAAAGGCACTTTGAACGGCAGTCCTGTGGTCGTTGCTGCTTTTGAATTTGGTTTTATTGGTGGTTCCATGGGGGCAGTAGTGGGCGAAAAATTCACTCTGGCCGTAGAGCGTTGTCTTGCTGAAGACTTGCCGCTGGTATGTTTTGCCACCAGTGGTGGGGCGCGCATGCAGGAAGCGTTGATTTCCCTGATGCAAATGGCCAAGACAGCCGCTGCGTTGGAAAAGATGAAACAGAAAGGGCTGTTATATATCTCGGTCCTGGTGGATCCGGTCTATGGTGGTGTCTCTGCAAGTCTGGCCATGCTGGGAGATATTAATATTGCCGAACCCAATGCGTTTATCGGTTTTGCCGGACAGGATGTAATTCGTCAAACTGTGCGGGAAAAACTGCCAGAAGGTTTTCAACGCAGTGAATTCCTGTTGGAGCATGGGGCTATTGATATGATAGTTCACCGCAAACAACTTCGTGATCGGATCAGTGCCCTGATTAATAAGCTCATGCATCGATTCGGCGAAGACTATGCTCGCCAGGAGCTGCAGGATAATCAGGGACTGGCCTGATAATAACTTTGACGACGCACTTATTCTTGGTCTTACCAGACTCTGGAGTTACTGTTTATAATTTATTTAACTGTTTCAGGGGCGGGGCTTGAATCTTCCACAATGGCTTGAGTATCTCGAGCAATGTCATCCCAGCACTATTGAGCTGGGCCTTGACCGGATTAAACAGGTAGCAGACAAACTCCCTATCTCTTTTGATAAGAGTAAGGTCATCACCGTGGCCGGAACCAATGGCAAGGGCTCTACGGTCACTATGCTGGCATCAATTCTAGCTGGGGCCGGCTTTACTACCTGCTGTTATACCTCGCCCCATCTCATCCATTACAACGAAAGAGTAAGGCTTGGTGAACGTCTGGCCACAGATGAAGAGTTATGCGACTCTTTTGCAGCAGTGGAAGCCATGCGTGGCGATGTCCAGCTTACCTATTTTGAATTTGGTACATTGGCCGCCTTCCAGATTTTTTCAACTTACCAACCCGATTACATCATTCTGGAAGTTGGCCTTGGCGGTCGCCTTGATGCTGTCAATATCGTTGATCCTGATCTGGCGATTCTGACCAATGTGGCACTTGATCATACTGATTGGCTTGGTGATACCAGAGAGAAAATTGGCTTTGAGAAAGCGGGCATTTTTCGAGCCGACAAGCCCGCGCTCATTGGAGAAAAGGATATTCCGGAAACCGTCCTTAGTCAGGCAGCGACGATCGGAGCCCTGGTTTTTGCCAACGGCCAGCAGTTCAGTGCCGAAGTTGAGGGGCAGAGTTTGTCAGAGACTTCTCCAACCTGGAACTGGCAAGGCAAAGATAATAAGGGCGAGGACAGACATCTGGCCGCACTTCCACAAAATGATTTCCCTCTGGATAATTGTGCCACGGTTATTCAGGCAATTTCCCTGCTAGAGCCGGCCATCGATGCCGGGCAAATAGCCTCTGGTTTGATGAACGCCAGTCTGCCAGGGCGCTTTCAAAAGGTGGACAGAGGCTATCCGCTTATTCTTGATGTGGCTCATAATCCTCATGCCGCAAGACGACTTGCATCACAGATTAGCCTGCGTTTTGCCGGGCAGCAAGTACATCTGGTGCTTGCCATGCTTGCGGATAAAAACTACCGTGAAGTTATCGATGTTTTTCAGCATCTGAAGCCGCACTGGTATGTCGCCGGAATTGATGAAGAGCGAGGACTGGAAGGAAAAATACTATATAATTACCTGCACGAATCAGGCGCCAGCGAAGTACATTGTTACTCTTCGATAAGCGAGGCCTTTAAAGCTGCAGAATCTGCGGTAAAAGCGTCTGTCGAAGAAAGCGCAATAGAGAATTCCAATAATGGAGTGGTATTGGTTACTGGATCGTTTTTTACAGTCACAGCGGTACTGGAGTTGATTTGAATACAGCGATGAAACAGCGACTGGTAGGGACTGTTGTAATAGGTTGCCTTGCTATCATTTTCATCCCCGCCTTACTGGATG
>Ga0181558_10000719_pt1 | contig 31380 bp, 31 predicted proteins | sample 011ome_22_FD_133754 | JGI IMG/M metagenome (GOLD analysis project Ga0181558, IMG submission 133754) | Coastal salt marsh microbial communities from the Groves Creek Marsh, Skidaway Island, Georgia - 011507BT metaG (megahit assembly) | ecosystem: Environmental > Aquatic > Marine > Intertidal... | reverse complement strand
CGATGACCGAGGCCGGGGTGACAACACCGCCCCAGATCAGCCCGAGAATGAGCACGCCTGCCAGCGCCGTGAAGGCCGTCCCCATGAGGCACATGCGTTCGATCCCCACGCGCCGAACAATGCGGCTACCCAGAAACGCGCCTGCCATGAACCCGATGGATGCGGCCCCGAAGGACAGGCCGTACTCCATTTCGGACATGCCGAATTCGCCGACCAGCACGAAGGAAGACCCGATCAGATAGGCGAACAACCCGCCGAAGGTCCCCATCACCGTCAGCAGATATCCCAGATAGGCCCGGTTGCGCAGCATGGTGCCGAAATTGACGAGCATCCGGTCGAACCGGGTCGCGGACGGGTCGGGGACACGGTTGGTCTCGGGCAGCAGAAAGATCACCAGCAGCATCGCCACAGAGCCGAAACCGGTCAGTACCCAGAAATTCGCCCGCCAGCCGAGCCAGATCACGATCACCCCGCCCAGAACGGGCGCGACAACCGGAGCAATGGCGGTGACCGTGGTGACGACGGCATAGGTCTTGGCCGCTTCTTCCCGGGTGAACATGTCCCGCACCACGGCGCGGGCCACGACCGGCGCGGCGGCAGCACCGATGGACTGCACCAGGCGGAAGGCAATCAGCTGTTCCACGCTGGTAGCCAGGGCACAGGCCACGCTAGCAACCAGATAGACAGAGGTGCCGAGCAGGATGGTCGGTTTCCGGCCGAACCGGTCCGAGATCGGGCCGAAGAATGTCTGCGCCAGCGCAAACCCGACCATATAGACGCTGAGCGTCAGCTGCATCGCCTCGGTGTCGGTCATCAGGTCTTCGGTCATCACCGGGAGAGCCGGGAGATAAAGATCGATGGTCATCGGCGCGAAGGACACCAGCAAGCCGAGGAGAAGCGTCAGCATCAGCCGGTCAGGCATGGGCGCACCTGCTGTGGAAGGCGCGGTGCTCAAAGCAGTTCCACCACGTCTCCCCCGGCTGCCTCGGCATCGGAGGGGTCGTGGGTGACCAGAAGGGTTGGCACGTTGTTCGCGCGGGCATGGGCAAAGACGAAGTCGCGGACCCGTGTGCGCAGGTCCGAATCCAGCTTCGAAAACGGCTCGTCGAGCAACAGGGCCCGGGGGCGCGAAAGCAGGGTCCGCATCAGGGCGACCCGCGCACGCTGACCGCCTGAAAGGGTGGCCGGGTCCCGGTCCGCCATGCCGTCCAGATCGGCATCGGCCAGCGCCGCCGCAATCAGTTCCTCGCGTTGCGTCCGGCCGCGGGTTTCCGGCGGCAGCCCGAAGGCCAGATTGTCCCCGACCGAAAGATGGGGAAACAGCAGGTCGTCCTGGAAGAGAATGCCGATCCGTCGGCGTTCGGGCGGCAGCGGAGCCAAATCCTCATTGGCCAGAGACACCGTGCCCGCTGTGTCGAAATCCGGCTCCAGCGTGCCGCAGATATAGGCCAGCAGAGATGATTTGCCGCAGCCGCTCGGGCCCATCACCGTTGTCGCGGCGCCGGACGGCACGGTGATCGAAAGCGGAGAAAACAGCCGTGTCCCGTTAAGCGACAGGGTGACCTCTTCGAGGGCGAGGGCACCGGCGTTTTGCTGGGTCATGAAGATGAAATCCGAACTTGGCAGGGACGTGACAGCTCACAATACCGGCTCGTGCAAGGTGGTAAAGCCATGATCCATGTTTTGCCCGAATGTCTGTTGTGTGTCGGGGTGCCTTTGCGCAACGCTGTTCCAGCAGATAAGACTGTAGCGCTGCGGTCCATCCTGTCCCCGGCGCGTGAAGAAAGCGGAGACCCCTATGAGCAACAGAACAGAGATCCGGACCGGCTTCCGCTGGCTGCCGCTGCTCATGCTGCTGGGGCTCGGAGCGCTCTGGGGGGCCAATCCGACCTTTTCCAAGGTCCTGGTGACCAATGATCTGTCTCCCGCTGCGGTGGTGTTCTGGCAAACCTTTCTTGCGGGGCTGCTGCTCGGGGCCGTCTGTCTGGCGCGCGGCATCCGCATTCCGCTGACAGGCCGCGCGATTGCCTATTGCCTGGTGATCGGTCTGGTCGGAATTGACCTTGCCTATATGACGCTCGTCTTCGTGGTCCGCCATGTGCCTGCCGGTTTTGCGGCTGTCGTGATTTTGATCTCTCCGGTCCTGACTTATGTCATCGCCGTGGCGGTGCGGCTGGAAACCGTCAACCCGATCCGGGCGATCGGTATTGCGATCGGTTTTGCGGGCGCGGGCTTGCTCGTCTTTCCCCAGGGAAGCCTACCATCACCCGATCTGCTGCCATATGCGCTCCTCGCCTTCATCACGCCGGCCGGATACGCAACGGCAAATGTCTATTCCGAATGGGGCCGTCCGGATGGTGCGGAGAACCTGGCTCTTGCCACGGCCACCATGTTTGCCGCGGCGGCAGGGGCCGGATTGTTCAGCCTTTTTGACGGAAGCTTTCATCCCATCTGGGCCGAAACCGGCGAGCGCGAGCTGATCCTGCTGGCCTATGCCGTCGCAACAGGGCTCGCGTTCTTGCTGTTCTACAAGATCGTCTCCTCGGCGGGCGCGGTGTATCTGGGCCAGGTTGGCTATTTGGTGACGCTGTTCGGAGTCGGTTGGGGCGTTCTGTTCTTCGGCGAATCCACGACCGTTTGGCTCTGGGCGGCGATTGTTGTCGTGGGCCTGGGTGTCGCGATGGTCAATCTGGGAAAGCGCAAGCCCGGGGCAGACTGACGCACGCATGAAAAACGCGCCGACAAAAAGCAAGACGGGTGCGCCGCATCGCCTGCTGCCGATTGTGTTGTTGGTGGTCCTCGGCTGTATCTGGAGCCTGGGGCCCTCGGCGACCAAATTCGCCGCCATCAACAATGTGCCGCCCATCGGTATGGTGTTCTGGCAGACCTTCATCGCCGCGAACCTGCTCTGGCTGATTTGCCGGATTTGGCGCATCCCCATTGGTCTGGAACGCATTCATCTGCGCTATTGTCTGGTGATGGGCGTCTTTGGTGTGGCGTTGCCGAATTCCAATATGGTCTTCGTCATGCGCGACCTGCCGGCGGGGCTGATGTCCGTTCTGATCGTGACGGCGCCGCTGATCACCTATCTGATCGCGCTGACCGTCAGGCTCGAGCAGTTTCGGATCATGCGGGCCGGCGGGGTGTTGCTCGGTCTGGCCGGTGTCGCCGTTCTGGTCCTGCCCAGGGGGAGCCTGCCATCCCCCGACCTGCTGCCGCTTGCGCTTCTGGCGATCGGGACCCCCGCACTCTGGGCGGCCACGAATGTCTTTGCCGAGAAGGCGCGCCCCGAGGGCGGCAACAATATCGCGCTTGCCATGGGGACGATGTATGTGGCCGCCGGCGCCAGTCTCGTCATGTCGTTGTCGACCGGAACATTTCACGAAATCTGGGTCGATTTCGACATCGCCGACTGGGTGATTGTCGGCTATGGCGTGGTCACGGTCGCGACCTTCGTCCTGTTCTATACGATCGTCACCATGGCCGGCGCCGTCTATCTGGCGCAGGTGGGATATATCGTCACGTTGACCGGTGTTGGCTGGGGCGCGTGGTTCTTCGGAGAACGCCCGTCCATCTGGCTCTGGGCGTCGGTGGTGCTGGTCTTTGCGGGTGTGGCGCTGGTGAATTTTTCCCGTGGCCGCGCGAAGAAAGCTTAGGCGGGTTTTCGGAAGCTGCGGCGTCTAACCGGCTTCGCGCGCCTTGCTGCGACTGTAGTTGACGAGGGCGACGCCGGCGAACACCAACAGGATCGAAAGCCCCAGCCAGACCGAGGGGCGCTCCCCGAAGAACCACGCGCCCCAGCCAACACCGGTCAACGTGACGATATATCCCACCTGCGCCAGATAGACGGCCCCTGCGATCTTGATCACGGTGTAGTAGAGAATATAGGTCGCGACGGTGACCATGCCGTATCCGAGGATCACCCAGTCTTCGGCAGAAAACCCGTCCCAGATGGTATGAAAGGAACCGCTGCCCAGCGCGAGAACCAGGCTTGCGGCGGCTGCGACATAGACAGCGCCCATCGCCAGCGCGATGGCGTTGCCTTCCTTGGGCCGGGCGGTTTCCGCAAACACCTTTGTTGCCGCCCAGAGTGCGGGGGTCACGATCGCCAGCAACGCGCGAGGTAACAACTCGGGTGAAGGCAAACTGCCTTCAGCGAGGACCAGGACGGCGACGCCGATCAGGCCGAGCAGAACACCTCCCGCACGCCGAGGACCGAATTGTTCGATCCGCAAGGCCAGCGCGATCAGATAGGTGATCAGCGGCGCGGTGACTATCAGTACCGACATCAGCCCGGCAGGCAAATCCCGCATCACGAAAAACATGAGGGCATAGGGCAGAACGATCCCGAGCAGACCCATGACGCCGTAGTAGCGAAGATGCCGGCGGTCGAGCCCGATGGGGATTTTCCGGATCAGACAGATCGCCAGCAGCAGGTTGCCACCGATGAAGGTCTGCCAGAAGACCATACCGAGTGGCGGCACACCGTTGATGGCCACGAATTTCGCCACCGACGGACCCAGGCTCCAGAGTCCGCCGAGAACAATGAGCAGGATAACCGGAAGCAGAGGATGAACCTTCGGCGACGTGCTGTCGCGCGCGCTCATGCGGGGTCCGGGACGGATCTGAGGAGAGGCAACGCTTTGCCGGCCTAGGCCGCCAGCGTGAAGTTGGCCGCCGACAACCGGTTGCTGAGCGTCGCCAGTTCGCCCGCCGTGGCCGGGGTGAAGGGCGGGCGGACATGCGCCATGCCCGGATCGTCATGGGCCTGTGCGTGATAGGCCTTCATCACCGGGATGACCGGCAGTTCCTTGAAGCACATGCGCAACTCGGTCAGATGCGCCTGCAGGTCATCGGCTTCCGCGCTTTGCCAGTTGCTGAAGACCGCCTGGGCGTCCGGCGCGTTGACGTTCACCGTGGCGGAGATGCAACCGACGCCGCCCTGACGCAGCCCGGCGGGCAGGAACTCCTCGGAGCCCGGGAACAGGCGGAAGCCCGGAAATTCCTTCAGTGTCTTTTCCATGCGTGGCCAGTCACCCGATGAATCCTTCGATCCGACCACGGTGTCGGGATAGGCCTCGATCAGCCGCCCGATCAGCGAGAGGGGCAGTTCGAAGCCCACCTGTTGGGGAAAATTGTAGAGATAGATTTTCAGAGCGGAATCGCCGACCCGCTGGATCACTTCCGAATAGGCCGCGAACAGGCCGTCTTCTGACGGACCCTTATAGTAGAACGGTGGCAGCATCAGAACGCCGCCCGCGCCGTTGGCCAGCGCCTTCTTGGTCAGGGTGACAGTGTCGGGGATGGCAGTGCAGCCCACGCCGGCGATCATCTGTGCACCGGTGATCCCGGCATCGGCTAGGGCATCGAGAAGGGCCAAGCGTTCATCGAAGCCCAGCGAGTTGGCCTCGCCGGTCGTGCCCAGCGGCGCAACCCCGTCGCAACCGTTTGCCAGCAGCCACTGGTTGTGCGCGACCGCTCGCGGCAGATCGATCTCCAGGTCTTTGGTCATGGGGGTCAGGGAGGCGGCGAATACGCCAGCAGGCTGGGCGGCTGTGGTCATGTGATTTCTCCTGTGCACGTGGGTCCTGTTTTACAGGGTCTCGTCCGGGTGCGCACTAGCTGGATGTCGGGTCGGTGCGCCGCTCGGGCAGGGGCGGGATACCGTCGCGCAGTTTGCGGTTCAGTTCCTCCACCACGTGTTCTTCCAGATCATCGACCATGTCTTCGCTGATGGCCTTGCCGCGCACCGATGCGCCCGATGTGTGCACGGTTTCCGGGTCGCCTGAGACCAGCGGATGCCACCAGTTAAGCGGTTTGCCCTCTGCAAGTAGGCGGTAGGCGCAGGTTTCCGGCATCCAGCGCAGCTCGGCGATGTTGCTTGAGGTCACCTTGACGCAATCGGGTACGTTGCGCTGACGGTTCTTGTAATCGCTGCACTGACACGTGTCGTGATCGAGAAAGCGGCAGGCCACATCGGTCAATGCGTATTCGCCGGTATCGGCGTCTTCCAGCTTGAACAGGCAACACTGACCGCAACTGTCGCAGAGTGATTCCCACTCGCTCTCGGACATCTCTTCCAGGGATTTCGACTCCCAGAAAGGTGTTTGTTCGCTCATGCCGCCTCCCGGTCGATCAGATGGATAAAGGACCCGGACACGCTGCCGACCGACATGCCGGCAGAGCCAAGGTCATCGCCCCGGGCGTTTGCGGCGGCAAACAGTGGCGAGGCATTGTCTTCGGAGATGACCGTTGCGTAGTGGAATTCATGGCCGCGATAGGTGGTCCCGGCGCGTCCCAGTCGGGTGTCAGACAGGGTTCTGGCTGTCCGGTATCCAAGGTGGAGCTTGCGTTGAGCAAAGCTGGTCTCGAGGGGCAGCAGCCCGGCCATCCGGTGATGTGTCCCTGTGGCATCCACCAGCCCCTGCCCGAGAACCATATAGCCGCCGCACTCGCCAAACACGGCGGCCCCGCGCGCGGCAGCGCTGCGCAGTCCGGTCTGAAAGGTCTCTGCAGACGCCAGTTTCCCGGCATGCAGCTCGGGGTAACCGCCGGGCAGATAGACGGCGTCGGCCTCCGGGTCGGGGGCCGCGTTGCGCAGCGGTGAAAAGAAAGACAATTCTGCCCCCGCTGTGTGCCAGTCTTCCAGCAGAGACGGATAGGCGAAGGCAAATGCATCGTCCCGGGCGATGGCCACGCGCTGACCGGGGGGCAGTATCTGTGCGGCTGCTGCTGTGCCCGTCGCAAGCAACCGGCAGGGTTTTGACAACCCTATCAGGGCATCCAGGTCGATAACCTCGGACAGGAGTCCGGCCGCACCCTCGATGAAATCGTCCAGGCCGGCCTGTTCCCCCGCCTGGACCAGTCCCAGATGGCGTTCGGGGAGTGCCAGCGCAGAATGGCGTGGCACAGCACCCAGCACGGCAATCTCCGGACAGGTCAGCGCCATGGCATCGCGCAGCACCTGTTCATGGGCCGGGCTGCCGACGCGGTTGAAGATCACGCCGGCCACGCACACATCCGCGCGGTGCCGGGCGAACCCGGCGGCCAGAGCGGCAACGCTGGCCGCCTGTTTTGCGGCGTTGATCACCAGGATGACGGGCCAGCCGCTCAATGCTGCCAGATCCGCGGTGGAACCGGCATCGGGACGCCCGGGCAGGTTGGCGCCGTCGAACAGGCCCATCACGCCTTCGGTCAGCACCATATCGCGGTCGCGTCCGGCCATCGCGATGAGCCGGGCAATGGTGTCCGGGCGCATCGCCCAAGGGTCGAGGTTGAAGCTGGGTTCGCCGGTGGCCGCTGCATGAAAGGCGGGATCGATATAGTCCGGTCCCGCCTTGGCGCCGGCCACGCGCTGTCCGGCCGACGCGAGGGCGCGCAGCAGTCCCAGGGTGATGACTGTCTTGCCGCTGCCCGAAGACGGTGCGGCAATGATGAGTCCGGCTGGCCCCGTCATGCCGTGAGAAGAGTTGCGATCCCGGCCAGCATCACCGGCCAGGCGACCACGGGAGAGGTGAAGGCCCGCAACTGTCGGTGGCCGGGCACCACGCCGAACACATGCAGAAGTCCCGCAATCGCGCCCAGGCCAATGGTGGCTATGGTCATCTTGTCGTGCAGTGCGAGTGACCGGCCGGTCACCGGCCCAAAGCCGAAGATGGTCACGATGGACGCCACGACCAGAACGCTGGTGATCATGCGGGCGATCGGTCTGGGCGCATCTGGATCGGTGGGGGGCTGTGTCGGAGTTCGGCTAACCGGCATCGCGGACAACATTCTGGCCGAGTGGATCGGCGTTGAGTGTGCGCCCGGCCAGGGCACCCAGCCAGTCGAGACCGTCACGCAGCCGAACCACCTCACCCACGACAAACAGCGCGGGCGGGGAAAGACCGTCCGCGGCCTGTGGCGCACCGGACAGGGTGGTCTCGACAATCGTCTGCCGTTCGGTGGTCGCATGGGAAATCAGCGCCGCCGGATGTTCGGGAGGGCAGCCGCCGGCCAGCAGGCGCTGGACGATTTCCTCGATATGCTTGAGCGCCATGTAAAAGATCAGCACCTGGGCCCCGTTGGCCAGAGCGTGCCAGTCCAGATCGTCGGGGACCTGGCCCGACAGATTGTGTCCGGTCACGAATGTCACCGCCGTCGCCGTGGCCCGATGGGTCATCGGAATACCGGCATAGGCCAGTCCGCCGACCGCGGCCGTGATTCCTGGAATGATCCGGAAGGGTATGTCGGCCGCAACCAGCGCCAGGGCTTCCTCGCCGCCACGCCCGAACAGGAACGGGTCTCCGCCCTTCAGCCGCAGCACCTTGCGGCCGGCGCGGGCCAGCGAGACCAGGCGCGCCGAGATGTCTGGCTGTTTCGGCGACGGCTTACCGCCGCGTTTTCCGGCATGGATCAGCTCCGCGCCCGGACGGGCAAGCGCCAGCACGCGTTCATCCACAAGTGCGTCGTGAACCACGGTATCGGCCGTTTGCAGCGCGTGGAGAGCACCGACCGTCAAGAGGGCCGGGTCCCCCGGCCCGGCCCCGACGAGCCAGACCCAACCGGGCTTGAAGGCGGGAAGAGAGAGCTGTTCCAGATTCATGTACTGAAGCTAGCGCCGGACCGCTGGTCCGGCAACCATGCGACGGCTACGATGCGGCCATGACCGATGACTCCGTTCATGAAGACCAGACGAACAGCCGTCCGAACGGTGCCGGATTGCGGCGTGGCTGGACAACCGGGGCCTGCGCTACGGCGGCGGCGAAGGCCGCCTATGAGGCGTTGCTGGGGGGGCGGTTTCCCGACCCTGTCGCAATCCGGTTGCCGCGGGGTTTGCGGGCAGAGTTTCCGCTGGCCGAATCTTCTCTGGACGAACGCGGTGCGACAGCCGCTGTCATCAAGGATGCGGGGGATGACCCTGATGTAACCCATGGTGCGAAGGTCGTCTGTACCGTTGCGCCCGGCCCGGCCGGCAGCGGGGTGCGGTTTGCCGCAGGACCGGGCGTGGGCACGGTGACCCTGCCGGGCCTGCCGGTGCCGCCGGGTGAACCCGCGATCAATCCCAAACCGCGAGAGATGATCTCGGCGGCACTCGAAGAGGTGGCGGGGGATCACGGCGTGGAATGCGATGTGCGGGTGACGGTTTCAATTCCCGGTGGCGACGTGCTGGCGGAGAAAACGGCGAATCCGCGCCTGGGTATCGTGGGCGGCCTCAGTGTTCTGGGCACGACCGGTGTGGTGATTCCCTATTCCTGTGCCTCCTGGGTGCACTCCATTCACCGGGCGGTCGATGTGGCGCGCGCCACGGGGATCACCCATGTGGCGGCGGCGACGGGCCGGACGTCCGAAGCGGCGGTTCAGACCTTTCACGATCTGGGCGAGCGCGCGCTGATCGATATGGGTGATTTCGCCGGCGCCACCCTGAAATATGTCCGGGCCCATCCCGTGCCGCGACTGACCCTGGCGGGCGGTTTTGGAAAATTATCGAAACTGGCAGCCGGTCATATGGATCTCCACTCCAGCCGGTCGGCGGTGGATATTCCTGCACTCGCGCAGCGGCTGGCAGATCTGGGGGCGGCGTCTGCGGATATACGCGCGGCGGCAGAATCCGTGACGGCGGGTGGTGTTCTGGAGATCGCCACGAATGCCGGTTTCGGACAGGCCCTGTGTGACGGGGTGGCCCGGGGCGCACGGGAGGTGTCCATGGCGTCGCTCGGCGGCGCGGCCGATCTCGATATTCTGATCGTGGCGCGCGACGGCCGTGTGCTGGCCCATGTCGGTCCCTGAGGCGCCGCATATTCTGATCCTGGGCGGCACCGGCGAGGCGGCGGCGCTGGCCGGTGCTGTCGTGGCACGCGGGAGCGACCGGGTTAAAGTGACCACCTCGCTGGCCGGCCGCACGGCTGCGCCCGCCGCCGTGCCGGGTGAAAGCCGCGTCGGCGGATTTGGCGGCCCGGACGGGATGGCGCGCTATCTGAAAGAGGCCGGAGTGAGCGTTGTTGTCGATGCCACCCATCCGTTTGCCACACAGGTTTCGCGCCACGCGGTCACCGCCTGCTCTGCTGCGGGGGTGCCGCGCCTGCGGCTCGACCGACCGGCGTGGACGCCCGGGGACGGTGATCGCTGGCATATGATGCCCAGCATTTCGGACGCCGCACAGGCATTGCCGGACTATGGCCGGCGTGCATTTCTCACCGTGGGCCGCACCGAGCTTGCGCCCTTTGCCGCCTGCCGCGATGTCTGGTTTCTGGTGCGCACGGTGGACCGGCCGGAGACGCCGTTGCCGCTGGCGAATTCTGTCCTGGAGATCGGGCGCGGACCCTTTGATGTCGCTGCGGAACGGGACCTGATGTCGCGCCACGAAATTGACATCCTCGTTTGCAAGGCTTCAGGTGGAGACATGACCCGTGCCAAGCTGGATGCTGCGCGTGCGCTGCAATGCCCGGTTTTGATGATCGCGCGGCCGCGGGCTCCGGACGGACCGCGGGTGCATTCGGTGGCCGGGGCGATGGACTGGATCGGCAACCGGATCGGGGCATTGTGGACTTGACGTGAATTTCTCGCGGGGCGAAACAGAACACGATATGACGACACGACGACCCTTCCTGCCGCTCGCCCTGATGGTGCTGATGTTCCTGGCGACACCCGCCGGGGCGCAGACCGATATCTTTTCAGAGGACCCGCTGATCGTTGCGGTTTACGAAAACCGGGCGGACCGGGTGCGCGAACTGATCGTGCGCCAGCACCCGCTGGCGCGTTCGGATATCGACGGCCGGACGCCGATGCTGTGGGGCGCAATCCAGGGAAGTTACGAATCGCTGGAATTGTTGCTCGAAGCTGGCGCACGGACCGATTTCCTCGACGAGGTCGGCAACAGCGCCCTCTACCATGCCTCGGAAAACGGCCATGTCGAGGTGGTCGATCTGCTGCTGTCCTATGACGCGCCGGTCGATCAGGAAAACCGCGATGGGCGAACGCCGCTGATGGCCGCCGCCCGGGCGGGGCATGTGGAGATCGTGCGGGCCCTGATGGCCGCGGGCGCAGAAATCGATCGCTCGGACTTCACCGGCCGTACGGTGCTCGATATCGCCCGCGAAGGCCGCTCACGTCAGGTCGTTCAGGTGCTCCAGCGCGCGGGTGCCCGCTAACTGCCATCTGCCGTGCTGTCTCGCTGTGCCGGGCGCAGCACGTGATGATGGTCGGCGTTGTAAAGCTGGCTGTCGGTAAAGCTGTCCGACAAATCTTCCGCCAGAACCGGACCCACCAAAATCAGCGCCGTCCGCGTGATGCCCGATTTTTTGATCTTTTCACGGATCGTCGCGAGGGTACCGCGGATGAAAACCTCATCCGGCCAGCTCACCCGATAGGCGACCACGACGGGACAGTCCTCACTGTAATGGGGTGTGAGGTCGCGGACCACGTTTGCCAGATTATTGATCGAGAGATGCACGGCGAGTGTCGCATGTGATTTTGCGAGTTCGGAGAGTTCCTCTCCCTTCGGCATGTCCGAGGCGCGCACCGAGGTTCGGGTCAGGATGACGGTCTGACTCACATCGGGCAGGGTGAACTCGCGCCGCAATGCCGCCGAGGCCGCGGCGAAGGCGGGTACGCCGGGCACCACCTCATAGGGGATTTCGAGCAGGTCGAGGCGGCGCATCTGCTCGCCGATCGCGCCATAGAGCGAGGGATCACCCGAATGAACCCGCGCCACGTCCTGGCCAATGGTGTGGGCGGCGGCCATATGGGCAATGATCTGATCGAGATGCAGAGGTGCGGTGTCGATGATCGTGGCGTCGTCGGGCGCGTGGGCGAGAATCTCCGTCGGGACGAGGGAGCCCGCATAGAGACAAACCGGTGCGCGGGCGATCAGGTCCCGGCCCCGGAGCGTGATCAGGTCGGGGGCGCCGGGTCCGGCGCCGATAAAGAAAACGGTCATGGATGTGTCTTACTCTGCCCGGTGCAGCTTTGACTAGGCCACCGGCGGGCCTATGATCGCTTTGGTTCGAACAGGGGCAGATGGATGCGACTATTCCGGATGCTGATGATTGCGGGCGGGCTGGCGCTGTCCGCCTGCGCCGCAGCCAATCCCGGCACCGAAGTCGCTACGGTCAGCGGTGCCCGGGCCTTCCTGTCCGAACCCTTAGCGGTCGATATCGTCGAAGCGCAGTTCAACATCCCCTTCCTGTTGCCCCAGATCGACAGCGTACAGCAGACCCTGCGCGACAACGGCACGGTCGTGCAGGAGGCCTACTTCTCCGGTGACGCGCGGGTCGCGGTGGTCGAGCATGTATATGATTCCTGGTTCAATCATTTCTCGATTGCCAGTGCCCAGAGCCCCGATGCCTTTCAGATTTTCCTCGATCACACGCCCATGCAGGGGCGCGAGCCGGAGGTGATCGCGGCGACGGGTCAACAGACCTTCGGGTTTCTTGCGCTGGACGGGCCCTGCGTGGCGTTCCGCTTCGTCAAGCGCATCAAGCAATTGACCAGCTATGCGAGTGATTTTCGCGACCCCGACACCTTTGTGGCCGGGTTCACCTGTGGTGCGGATGGCGAAAAGTTCGTTGAGCTGTTTGGGTTCATGACCGCCGAAGACAAGGCTCGTGTGGACCGCCGGAACTCGATCTAGCGCAGCCCGGCCCGCTTCCGGGCGGGTCTAGGCAGACGTCTGGCCGGTCTCTTCATCCCGTTTTCGTTCGTAGCCGCGCGGCGTATAGGCCCAGGCCCGTCCGGCGGCGTGCAGCCGGCGCGACTGGCTGTTGCCGACGATCACCACTGTCAGCATGTCGATGGTCTCGAATTTCAGATCGCCCAGCGCCACGATTTCCATATGTTCGCCCTCCCGCGCCAGGTTGCGCGCGACGATCACCGGTGTGTCGTCGGGCCGTTGCGCGCGCAGAATGTCCCGTGCCGTTTCGATCTGCCGGTGACGCTTGCGGCTGCGCGGATTGTAGAGCGCGACCACGAAATCGGCTTCGGCGGCGGCCTTCAGGCGCGTCTGAATGGCCGGCCAGGGGGTCAGCAGATCCGAGAGCGAAATCGCACAGAAGTCATGGCCCAGCGGTGCGCCGGCCCGGGCGGCGGCCAGCTGCATGGCCGAAACGCCGGGATGCACATCGATGGCAATCCGCGCCCAGTCCGGATTGGCTTCCCGGTCGAGCAGCTCGAAAACCAGCGTTGCCATGGCGAAGACCCCCGGATCGCCGCTTGAGACCAGGGCCACGTTGCGGCCCTGTCCGGCGAGGTCGAGGGCGTGGCGGCAGCGGTCGATCTCGGCGCCCAGGTCGAAATCGTGACGCGTTTTTCCCACGGCGGCCGGGCCGAGCAGGTCCAGATAGGGGCCATAGCCGACGAGTTCCTCGGCCCGGGCCACGGCCAGATCGGTGGCGGGAATCCGGTGCTGCCGGTCGCCCGGCCCGGTGCCTACGATGGAGAGATGCCCGCGCGCGCGCCCGAAGCTGTTGGGGTTGATGGTGGTGGCTCGTGCCACGGCGCAGGTCGCCCGCCGGGACTTGTGCTTGGCAACCACCAACACGCCGTCGGGTCCGGCAGCGGCGAGCGCGGCGGCTTCCGCCACACCATGAGCGCCGACCTCGCGGAACACGACCTCCGACGGGTTTTCCAGCCGCGGTGTTTCGGCTTCGAGCTGTGCGGCGGTGAAAAACCGCGCTGCGACCCCCAGTTCGTCGGCCACACTGTGCACGGCGATTTCGTCCGCCTTCACGTCAATGGAGACGAGGGCCGCCACGGAGGCAGACGCCAGTCCGGCCCCCTCCAGGGTTTCGCGGACCAGGGCAGCGAGCTCTTCGGGCTCGCAATCTCGCTCGCAGCCCACGCCGACCGCGAGAGTCGGCGGATGCAACAGCAACTCATGGACATTCGGGGTGATTGCCCGGTCCGACACCCGGATCATCCGGGCCCCGTTCGGATCGGTCGGCAGGTCCGCCAGCCAGTCCGGGTCCTCGGCCTCGATAACCAGCGCCGGAGACTCGCCTGCCAGCAGCGCTGCCATGATCTCCTTGGCGCGTTCCGGATTGGCGACCCGCCAGCCCGCCGGCGGGTCGTCGAGCGCGATCCCGAAGGTGCTTTCACCCGCCGTGGTCAGAGCTGCCGTGCCGCCGGTAATGCCCGCAATCGTGCGCGCCAGATCGTTTGCCCCGTGATGACCGCCCAGCAGCGGCACCACGCTCGACCCGTTCGGTGAGACGGCGAGCACGGGCGGTTCGGCCTGTTTGTCCGACAGCTGTGGTGCCAGCATCCGGATCAGGATGCCCGTCGCGCAGATACCGATGATGGGCCGTCCGGCCTGAAAGAGTTCTGTGAGTGCCGCGCGGGTGTCGGTGAAGGGCACGTCACTGTCTTCGATCCGCGTCGCCAGGCCGTGGAGTTCCGCGCCCGGTAAGGACTTCTGAATCCGTCGGCCCAGTTTGGCGCCCACAGCGGTCAGCGCCACCAGTGCGGGGGCGCTGTTCACGCCCAGGCCTCCCCGCGGCGATGTATCAGAATCATCGAGAAATACGGCGCAGCCGTGTCGTCCCGCGCATCCAGCGGACCGTGATCCTGCTGGTCCATGGTCGCATGGGCCACATATTCGGCCCGGCCGGTCAGTTGGAGCGCGTCCAGCAGCGCGCGGATGCGCGGCATGTGCCGCCCGAGCTTGATGATGGCCGCTGCATCGGTCGCGGCCAGCCGGTCCCGCAAAACATCGTCGGGCAGAGTGGCGGGCAGAACGGTCAGCACATCGTTCAGGGCGGCGAGCGCCTTGCGGGAGACAGCGGCACAGGCCGTCAAAGACGAGACCCCGGGCACCACCTCCACCGGCCAGTCCTCGGCCAGCCGCGCAAACAGATACATGAAGGAGCCATAGAAAAACGGGTCCCCCTCACACAGGATTGCCACATCGCGGCCGTCGGCCAGATGCGCGCCGATCTCCCCGGCTGCCCGGTCATAGACGCCTTCCACCGGGAAGCGGTTGGTCGAGATCGGCATCCGGATTGGGATTTCCACGGCGTTCTCCGGCAAGTGCGGCGCGGCGATCCGGCGGGCCAGACTGTCCCCGGTCTCGGGTGCCGGATAGGCCACAACGCCGGCATCACCCAGCAGCCGCGCGCCTTTCAGGGTGATCAGTTCCGGGTCCCCCGGCCCGACGCCAATGCCGATTGCTGTGCCGCTCATGATTTCACAAGCGCCCACTGGGTCACGGTCATGGCGGGCCGCCACGCGGTCAGGCCGCCCACCGGATCGGCATGACTGACGGCGATGCGCGACATCTCTCCGCCATGGCGGGCATAGGCGTCGAGCAAAGCCTGCTCGCCCTCCAGGGTCACGACATTGGCGACCAGCCGTCCGTTGCTGCGCAACCGCCCCAGAACCGTGTCGATCAGGTTCGGCGTGGACAGCCCGCCGCCGATGAACACGGCGTCGGGGTCGTCGAGGCCGGTGATCGTCTCTTCGATCGAAGCGGTCGCCATGTCGAGGAAAGGCGTGCCCAGGCGGGCCGCGTTCCGGGCGATCATGGCGGCACGGTCCGGGTTCTGCTCGACGGCGGTGGCCCAGGCGCCCTGGCCTTGTACATCTTGCGCAGCGCGCAGCCATTCGATGGCGACGGAGCCGCACCCGGCGCCCAGATCCCAGAGATACTGCCCGGGCAAAGGCGCCAGCGCAGCTAGCGTCGCGGCCCGTATGATCTGCTTGGTCAGCTGTCCGTCATGGACGAAGGCATCATCGGGCAGGCCAGCGACCGGCGGGTAGTACCGCGCGTCCGGTCCGGCGCGGCAATCGACCGCGATGGTGTTCAGATCGGCGGTGTCGGTATCGTCCCAGCTATCCGCTGTGCCGGTCCGTGCCGCTTCGTTTGCGGCCCCCATGTTTTCAAACGCTGTGATCTCGCTGGGTCCGAACCCGGCGTCCCGCAACAATGCGGCGACCTGCGCCGGGGTTGCACCGTCATGGCTGAGAATCAGAAGCTTGCGGTTTGGCAACAGGTGGTGGTGCAGCAAATCCAGCGGCCGGCCGTGCAGGGTCAGGCAGGTGCAGGCGTGAAGCGGCCAGGCCTGTCGTGCCGCAGCCAGACTGAAGGCGCCGGGTGCGGGGTGGATGATCAACTCGTCCGGCGCGAAATACCGCGCAAGGGTGGAACCGATCCCGAAGGACATAGGATCGCCGGTTGCCAGCACCACGACCCGCTGATTTTTCGCGCGGGTCAGTTCGGCGACGATGTTGTCCAGCGGGAATTCCCAGGCGAGCTTGCGGGCGTTGTCGTTGGCCACCATGGCGAGGTGGCGCTTGCCGCCGACCAGAAGCTCGGCGCGCGCCACCAGATTGCGCGTCGTAGCCGCCAGCCCGTCCAGCCCGCCGGCATCGATCCCGACCACGTTCAGCCAGCCGGTCACTGCGGTGTCTCTGCGGCACTTGCTCTGCGCGCCAGTGCGTTGACGGTGGCCGCCGCCACGGCGCTGCCACCGCGCCGGCCTGTCAGGGCGATGAAGGGCGCCGGGGCCGCTTCGCGCAGCGCGGCTTTCGACTCTGCCGCGCCCACATAGCCGACGGGCATGCCGATGATCAGCGCCGGTTTCCGCCAGCCCTGGTCGAGCCCTTCCAGCAGACGGAACAGGGCTGTCGGTGCGTTGCCGATCACCACGACCGCGCCGCCGAGAAAACTCTCCCAGAGATCGACCGCGGCTGCCGAGCGTGTGGTTCCGCCCCGCGCGGCGTTCCCGGTGACGCTGCCCAGCCCCAGGGTGCAGATCACACGGTTATCCGCCGGCAGGGAACTGCGGATCACGCCGTCGGCAAGCATCCGCGCATCGGCGATGACGGGCGCCCCCGCGCGCAGGGCGGCCACGCCCGCGTGGCCTGCGCCGTCCGACCACATCAGATCGTCGATGGCCGTGGCGTCGCCGATGGCATGGGCCACCCGCAGGGCCACGTCCTGCAGATCGTCCGGCAGGCGCGACACATCGGCTTCGGCGCGGATCGCGGCGAAGGAGGCAGCATAGATCGCCTCGGGGTCGCGGATATGGTCGATGCTGGCGCTTGTCATGGCGTGGTCAGGACCGTGTCAGTGTCCGGTTCAGTCGCCCTCGGCGGGTAGGGTTTTCGGCCCGAGGGGATGATCGGCGTGGGGGTAGGGGTGATGGCCGTGATCGTGGCTGTGGTCATGGTTATGGTCATGGCCGTGAGAGTGCCCGTGTGAATGGTCATATGCCTGATCGTGCCCATGGTCATGACTGTGATCATGGGTGTGATCGCCGCTGTCGCCGGTGCCGATCCCCTCCACGTGGTGGTGATGGCTTTCCTGGGCCAGGCCCACCCCGGCTTCGAAGCCCAGCACCTGCTCCCGGTACTTGCACATCTGGCAGTTCATCACATTGGTGCCCTCGCCGATCTCGATCACCCGGTCGGCAAAGGTGTCGAGCACCTGGGGATGGTCGTTCAGATAGGGCGCCTTGATGAACTGGATGTCCGGGTTTTCGGCGGCCACCATATCCGTGTGGTCGTAGATGCGCTTGATCAGGATGCCGGTGAACAGGAAATACGGAAACACCACGATCCGCCGGTAGCCCAGCTTTACAGCGTGTTTCAGCGCCGGCTGGACCAGCGGGAAGGTGACACCGGAATAGGCGGTCTCGCCCCAGCCGAATCCCAGCCCCTCGCACAGCATGCGCGAGACTTTGGCCACATTGGAATTCGCATCCGGATCGGACGCACCGCGTCCCACCGTGACGAGCATGGTCTCATGCAGGGGCACTTCGCCGTGTTCGGCATTTGCCGTCTCGACGGCCTGCATGACGCGCTCGCCGGCGGCCCGGATCATCTTCAGATCGATGCCGAGCTCCCGGCCATAGATGATCTCGACGCCGGGGTTCTGGACGGCATAGGTGTTCAGGACCGAAGGAATGTCGTTCTTGGCGTGGCCGGCGGCAAACAGCATGCCCGGCACGGCGTAGATTTTGCGCACGCCCTGCGCGACCAGCTTGTCGAGCCCGTCGCGGATGATGGGTGTTGCGAATTCCAGAAAGCCGTATTCCACATGCTTGTCGGAAAAGCGTTCGCGCAGGGCTTTGGCCACCACGGAAAACTCGCGCACGGCCCCTTCGTCGCGGCTGCCGTGACCGCACACCATGATCCCAAAATCGTCAGACATAAAACCTCTCCTGTTGGGACCAATAGACCATGCCCGCACGGTCCGGCCAAGGCCCGGGCCGGGGTTTTGAACGCCGTTTCGGCCGGCATGCGCAATTGACCCGGCGCGACCCCCGCTCGCAGGATGCCGCCATGCTGTTCGGTTCCGAAATCGCGGCCTGGTCCGCGCCCGTGATCCTGTTTCTGGCCCTGCTGCTAGATGCGGTGGTGGGGGAGTTCGGGCCGTTGTTTCGGGTACTGCCCCATCCGGTGGCGATGATCGGCGGTCTGACCGGCTGGTTCGACCGGCGGCTCAACCGGGCGCGCCGTGGCGAACGGGTCCGGGCCTTTCGCGGCATGATGGTCACCCTTCTGATGATTGCGCTGGCGATCGCGGCGGGCTGGGGCCTGCGCGACCTGGCGCGCGCGCTCCCCCATGGCTGGGTCATCGAGGTCTTGGCGGTAACCCTGTTGATCGCCCAGCGCAGCCTGTTTGATCATGTGCGTGCGGTCGCCCGGGCGCTCGACCGGGACGGTCTCGCCGGAGGACGCAAGGCTGTGGCCCGGATTGTGGGGCGCGACCCGGAAAGCCTCGACAAGCACGGCGTGTCGCGGGCGGCGGTGGAAAGCCTGGCGGAGAGCTTTTCCGATGGCGTGGTCGCGCCGGTCTTCTGGTACCTGCTTCTCGGTCTGCCGGGGCTGCTGGTTTACAAGACCATCAACACCATGGATTCGATGATCGGTTACCGCACGCCGCAGCACGCGGCCTTTGGCTGGATGGCTGCGCGGACCGACGATGTTTTGAACTATATCCCCGCCCGGATCGCCGCCGCGCTGATCGTGCTGGCAAGTGTGTTCGTGCCGCGCGGTCGTCCGCGTGCGGCCTTCCGCGTGATGGCGCGCGACGGCGGCAAGCACCGCTCGCCCAATGCCGGCTGGCCGGAGGCGGCCATGGCCGGTGCGCTGGGTGTCGCGCTGTCGGGCCCGCGCAGCTATCACGGCCAGGCCAGCGATCAGCCCTGGGTCGGGGCTGAGTTCTCTGCCCGGATTGGCCCCGCCGAAATCCGCCGGGGGCTGTACCTGTTTGTGGTGGCGTGTTTGCTCGAAGCGGTGATCGTGGCCCTGATCGCAACGCTGACTCTGGCAGGACCGCTGAATCTGTTCTGAGTTATTCCGTGCCGGACTTCGCCTAGGCGGCCACCCTAGCGACCCAGATGGCGCGCGGGGTGTAGAAGGTGCCCTGTCCGGCGCCGACCGTCAGCACCTCTTCGGTGAAGACAAGCTGCGGCGCCTTGGCCTTGGCTTCCTGGCAGGTGCCTGAAATCCGGTCCTGTGCGTCGTGGATCGACAGCATCCGGCCCTGGAGCTTGCTGGCATCGCTGGCGAGGAAGGCGTCATAGGCGCGGCGGAACTGGCCCTTGCCGCAACCGGCCATGTTGACGATGTTCAGCTTCGGTTCCCGGGCCTGGGCCGCGACGATCAGCGAGATCAGCCCGCCCTTGGAAAAACCGGCCACGGTGATGCGATGTGCGGGAACCCCAGCGGCCCGCAGCGCCTTGACCTGCTCCAGCACCCGGGTGCGGGCGAAACGGCGCGGGTTGGTCTTCTCGGTGCGTAGCTCTGCAATCACCTTGAGGCCGCTGGTCGCAAAGGCTTCGAGAATTTTCTGGTACTCGAACGGACCGCGCTGGGGATGGGGTTTGGACAGGGGAAAGCTCTCCGGGCGGGCGCCGTGGATATAGATCAGATAGGTGGCATTTGGGTCGATCTTCGCGGGGACAACGGTGTGGATCGTGCCGGCAGAAGCCGGCTGAGCCGCGAAGAGGAACAGCGCCGCCATGATGGCGAGGCTCGGGAAAATGCGCGTCATCGGCGACTCCTCTGGTGCGGCACCCAGTCTCTTGCGGTCGCAAGAATACGGTCGGTGTCGAGGTATGTTTGCATGTGGTCGGCCAACTGGTCCAACGCCGTGTCTAGGTGAACGTTCCACGCAAATGCGGCGGAATCACGCCGGGCGATCCGGCCGAGATAGGCATGGCGGAAGGCATCGGATGCAAACAGGCCGTGGACATAGCTGCCCGCGATGCGCCGGTCCTGAGCCGTGGCCCCGTCCGGGCGGTTGTCCTCGAGGGTCAGAAACGGCGCGGCGGTGTCCGGTCCGGTGGTCCGGCCCATATGCATTTCAAAGCCGGTGATGCTGGTGCCGGAGCCGGACAAATGCCCGGTGACCGGCGCCAGAGTTTTCTCTGATGAGATCACGGTCTCCACATCGAGCAGGCCGAGTCCTGTTGTTTTGCCGGGCGCACCTTCCACGCCGTCGGGATCGGCGATGATGCGGCCGAGCATCTGATAGCCGCCACAGATGCCGAAGACATAGGCGCCGTTCTGTGCGGCTGTGTGGATGTCCCGGTCCCAGCCGTGACGCTGCAATTCGCGCAGGTCACCGCGGGTGGATTTCGACCCGGCAAGGAGGATCAGATCGGCATCCGCGGGCAGGCGCTCGCCCGGGGCGACCAGCCGCAGGGCCACATCCGGCTCGCCGGCCAGCGGATCGAGGTCGTCGAAATTGGCGATCCGCGGCAGGTGCGGCACGGCGATCCGGATCGCCGCGCGTGTCCAGTCGGCACCGCTGTAGCGCCCGGTGAGCGAGGCGGTGTCCTCGGCGGGGAGTGCACGCGCACCCTCGAACCACGGCACGATCCCGAAGGAGTCCAGCCCGGTGTGGCCCGCGATGATCGGTAGCGCGTTGTCAAACAGGGTCACATCGCCCCGGAAGCGGTTGACGATGTAGCCGCACAGACGCGTGCGCTCGTCGGGGGGCAGCAGTGTCCAGGTGCCGACCAGCGCGGCGATTACGCCGCCCCGTTCGATGTCGCCGATCAGCGCGACGGGAATGTCGGCGGCTTCGGCAAAGCCCATATTGGCGATGTCGCCCGCACGGAGGTTCATCTCGGCCGGGCTGCCCGCGCCTTCGACGAGGATCAGCTCGGCATCGTCGGCCAGGCGGCGATATGCGTCGAGCACGGCGACGAGCAGGTCCGGCTTCATGCGGTGATATTCCCGCGCCTCGGCGTTGCCGGTTACCCGGCCATGGACTACGACCTGTGCGCCGATATCGGTCTGGGGTTTGAGCAGCACCGGGTTCATATCGGTGATCGGATCGAGCCCCGCCGCGCGTGCCTGCAACGCCTGGGCCCGCCCGATCTCGCCGTAGAGTCCGCCGGGCCCTGTCGCGGGGGCGGCGTTGTTGGACATGTTCTGGGGCTTGAAGGGCCGCACCGCGATGCCCTGCCGGGCAAACAGCCGCGCCAGGCCGGCAACAATCAGCGACTTGCCCACATCCGAGCCGGTCCCCTGAAACATGATCGCGGCGGTCATGATTTTGGGCTCAAACAGGATTTCCTTCTCCTCCCCCAGGGGGAGGAGAGGGTCAGGGTGAGGTGGGGGTCTGGAGGAGAGAGACCCACCTCACCCGGCTCGCATTCGCTCGCCACCCTCTCCTCCCAGGGAGGAGAGGGTTCTACGGCGATTGCGGCTCGCCAACCGGAAATCAGAACTCGATCCCCTTCTGGGCCTTCACATCATCGCGGAAGTGGTGCTTCACCATGGTCATGTCCGTGACCATGTCCGCCGCCTCGACCAGTTCGGGCTTGGCGTTACGGCCGGTGACCACGACATGCAGATCTTCGCGCTTGGCCCTCAGTCCGGCGACGACCTCGCGGATGTCGAGATGGTCATAGCGCAGGGGGATGTTGAGTTCGTCGAGCACCACCAGCCCAAACGAAGGATCGGCGATCATGTCCTTTGCCATCTCCCAGGCTGCACCCGCCGCCGCGATGTCGCGCTGGCGGTCCTGGGAGTCCCAGGAAAACCCTTCGCCCATCACCTTGATCTCGATCTGGTCGGGAAAGGCTTCGAGGACCTGGCGCTCGCCAGTCTCCCATTTGCCTTTCACGAACTGGACGATGCCCACCTTCATGCCGTTGCCGATGGCGCGCATGGCCAGGCCCATGGCCGCGGTGGTCTTACCCTTGCCCTTGCCGGTGTGGACCATCAACAGGCCCTTTTCACGGGTTTTCTTCGCCAGCATCCGGTCGCGGGCGGCCTTCTGCTTGCGCTTCTTATCCGCCCATTTCTGATCCGCATCTTGCGCGTCGTCGTCGCGCGTGTCGGCGGCCGTGTCTGGCGTCTCGTTCATGCGGTTTTCTCCATGGCAATGCCCGCGAGTTCCTGCAGGCGAGCATAAGCCGAGTTTGACCGTGCCTGCCACAGGCCCCGCTCGATGGCTTCGAGAAAGCGTTCGGCCATCTCGCCGAGCGCGGCGGGGTTGTGTTCCTTCAGGAAGGCCCGGACCGTATCGTCCTCGAGAAACGCCTTGTGGACGGCGTCAAACTGGTCGTCGCGGACCGCACCTGTGGTGGCCGAAAACGCAAACAGGTAATCGACCGTGGCGGTCATCTCGAAAGCACCCTTGTAGCCGTGGCGCAGTACCCCCGAAATCCACTTGGGGTTCGTCACCCGCGCACGTACAACCCGGGAAATTTCGTCCTCCAGTGTACGTGTGCGGGGTGCGAAAGGCCGGGAATGGTCGTTGTGGTAGATCACTGGCCGGTTGCCGGATTTGGATTCCACGGCGGCTGCCAGACCCCCCTCGAACTGGTAATAATCATCGCTGTCCAGCAGGTCATGCTCGCGATTGTCCTGATTGTGGAGCACAGCTTCCACCCGGGACAGGCGGGATTCGAAGGTCTTGTGAGCCGGGACGCCGTACGCGTTCTTTGCGCCGGTGCCCGTACCTGCGCCGTACGCCCAGCCGCCCCAGGCGATATAGGCTTTGGCCAGGTCATCGGCCGTGTTCCAGCCCTTTTCGTCGATCAGGGCCTGCAATCCCGCCCCGTAGGCGCCCGGTTGGGAGCCGAAAATCCGGAAACTGGCGTTCCGCCGGGCCGCATCGGGGGCGACGCCGTCTTCGATTCCGCTGGCGGTGTCGGCGGCGACCCGGGCGGCGAGGGGATTGTTCGCTTCGGATTCGTCCTCCAGCGCCGCAATCGCAGTCACGGCACTGTCGAACAGGTCGATCAGGCCCGGAAAGGCATCCCGGAAAAAGCCCGAGACCCGCAGCGTGACGTCCACCCGGGGTCGGTCGAGCACGGCGACCGGCAGAATTTCGAACCCGGTGACCCGGCGCGAGGCCGAATCCCATGTGGGTCGCGCGCCGATCAGGGCCAGCGCCTGGGCGATGTCGTCGCCGCCGGTGCGCATGTTGCTGGTGCCCCAGGCCGACAGCGCGACGGTGCGGGGCCAGTCCCCGTGCTCCTGGGCGTGGGTTTCGGTGAGCAGTTGCGCCGACTTCCAGCCGAGCTGCCACGCCGCCGGGGTTGGCACCGTACGGGTGTCCACCGAATAGAAATTACGCCCCGTCGGCAGCACGCCCGGGCGACCTCGCGTCGGCGCACCGGAGGGACCGGGCGCAACAAAGCGCCCGTCCAGCGCCCTCATCAGACCCTCAAGCTCGGCCGGGCCGCAGGCATCGACAGCGGGTGCGAGCGCAGCGGTGATCTCCGCCAGCACGGCTGTGGTTTGGGGCCAGGCAGGGTCTGCCGCGGCCGTACCCTCGATCAGGGCGGCGGCGCATGCCTCGAGCCGCTCGACCGTATCACCGGTGCTGCGCCAGGAATCGCCGCTGTTCAGCACATCGGGTTTCGGGCCGGTCCAGGGCGCGGCGAAGTCGCAGTCCAGGGGATCGAAGTCCAGCACCAGATCGGCGGCCAGCGCCCGCAGCAGCGATGCGTTCGGACCGTCCCCGTCGCCGCGCGGCATGCGGGCCAGTGCGGCGAGCAGGCCGGTGCGCAGGTCGCCCGCCGGGGCTTGCCCGAAGACATGCAGCCCGTCGCGGATCTGCAGCTCCTTGAGTTCGCAGAGATAGCCGTCGAGGCGGTTGAGCGCGTCGGCATCGGTCAGATCCGCATCGACGGCGAAGCCCAGATCCCGGTCGAGGCCGGTCTCGCGGACCAGTTCGACGATCTGTTTGCCCAGCACGGCCAGGCGGCGCGGGTCCACATTGGCAGCCTCGTAATACTCGTCCACCAGCCCCTCGAGATCGCGCAACGGTCCGTAGGTCTCGGCACGTGCGAGCGGCGGGGTCAGATGATCGATGATCACCGCGCTTGCCCGGCGCTTGGCCTGGGTCCCCTCGCCGGGATCGTTGACGATGAACGGATAGACATGGGGGATCGCGCCCAGCGCGGCCTCCGGGTAGCAGTCCCGCGACAGCGCGACCGCCTTGCCGGGCAGCCATTCGAGGTTGCCGTGCTTGCCGAAATGTACCACGGCCTGGGCCCCGAAACTCTCGCGCAACCAGGCGTAGAAGGCGAAGTAGTTGTGGGGCGGGACCAGATCGGGATCGTGATAGCTGGCGCTCGGATCGATGTTGTAGCCGCGCGCCGGCTGCAGGCCGATCGCCACATGGCCGCAGCGAAAGGCCGGGATCGCGAAGGCCCCGCAATCGGTGTTCCCGGGCCGGAACATCGGGTCGCCTTCGGGCTCCCCCCAGCGCGCCGCGACTGCCGCGCGCACCGGACGGGGCAGGGCTGCGAAAAACATCTCATAGTCGGTGAGCGGCAGGGTTTCGGAAACCTGCCGCACGGCGATGCCCGCATTGGTCGGGCCATCCTGCAGGCGGCGGATCAGAGCGTCGCCGCTCTCGGGGGCCTTGCGGATTTGATAGCCCGCTTCGGTCATGGCGTTGAGCGCGCAGACCACGCCGGCCGGTGTGTCCAGACCGACGCCGTTGCCGATCCGCCCGTCGCGGTTGGGATAGTTCGCCAGCACGATCCCGACCCGACGCTCGGCAACGGGCGTACCGCGCAGTCGTGTCCAGCTGGCGGCGAGATCGGCGGTGAATTCGATCCGGTCCGGCACCGGTTCGTAGGTGACGATGTCGGTTTCGCTGGCGGCATCGCGCCGGGCCGCGCCCTTGAAGGAGACGGCGCGCGACAGGATGCGACCGTCCACCTCGGGCAGGGCAACATTCATGGCGATATCGCGGGCCGACAGGCCATTGGCATTGCCACGCCAGCTCTCCGCGTCGGACCCGGCGAAGACCACCTGCAGCATCGGCGCATTGGTCTCTTCGAAGGGCCCGCGCGCGGTGGCGGCACCCGGCGCGGAGAGGGCGAAACCGGTGGCGTTGAGAATCACGTCGGGCGATGCGGCTGCAAAACTTTCTGCCACGATTGCCGCGGCGACCGGGTCCTTGAGGCTGGCGGCATGAACGGGAAGGGGGTTGAGCCCGCGCTGGCGCAGGGCGGCGATCAGGGCATCGACCGGCGCCAGATTGGCCGCCTGCATCAGCGCCCGGTAGAAGACCAGCGCGGCGACGGGCGCACCCTCGGTCCAGTGGGCGCGCAGGTTATCCAGTGAGATTTTGCCCACTCCCGGCCAGTAGAGCCCGGCGCGCAGCAGCGGAGCGGGTTCGTACCAGTCGCCGTCATGGCCGATCAGAGATTGTGCGTAGTTCAGGAAGCCGGACGCGTTCGCCACACCGCCATGGACGAGATGCTGCCAGAGACGATGGGCCGCCTCGCCATCCAGTGTGGTTCGTGCGGCCAGTTCGGCATCGGGCTGATCGTCACCGGGCAGGAAGGCGACAGGGATACTTGCTGCCCTGCAGGCCGCCGCGATTTCATCGACCCCGTAGGTCCAGTAGCCGCGCCCGCCCAGCAGCCGGCAGACCACCAGTTTGGCGGACCCGATCATCTGTTCCACATAGAGATCGACCGACATGTTGTGGCCCAGGCGCAGATAATTTGCGAGCCGCAGGGAGGGCGCGTCGGGGTCGGCGGTGAGCCGCGCCCGGTTGGCGACGGCCAGCGCGGTGATCTCCGTATCGGCGGCGGTCAGGACCAGGATATCACCCGGGCTCTGTTCCAGATTGACGGCTTCCGATCCGTCATCCACCGCTCCCGGCGCTGCGGCGAGCAGATGCATCAGCCGATCATGGCCTCAATGGCCGCGCGGTCCATGCCGGACTTGCCGATCACCACCAGTTCGGTGTGGGGAGTTTCGGTGTCGGTCCAGTCGCGGTCGAAATAGCTTTGGAAGCGGTTGCCCACGCCCTGCAACACCAGCCGCCGTGCTTTGCCCGGCACGTGGACGAAGCCCTTGATGCGATAGATGTCGTGGGCGCCAACCGCCTTGCTCAGGCGGGTCTCAAGCGCGTCGGGGTCATCCACGGCGCCGAGCGACACGACGAAGCTGTCGAAGTCATCATGGTCGTGTTCCGCGGCGCCGTCATGGACACTCGGGCGGGTGTCGAGATCGTCTTCGGCGCCCGCATCCAGTCCCAGCAGGATCGCCGGATCGACCCGGCCATGAGACGCGCGCACGGCTTTCACTCCGGTGCGGCGATGCGGAGCCAGCGCGGTGTCGATCTCGGCCCCGTCGCCGGAGACCAGATCGGACTTGTTGACGATGATCAGATCGGCACAGCTCACCTGATCGACGAAAAGTTCTTCCAGCGGGTTGTCGTGATCGAGAGACTCGTCGGCCGCCCGCGCGGCCTCGACCGCGTCGTGGTCATCGGCAAAGCGTCCTTCGCTGACCGCCGCCGCGTCGATCACCGTCACCACACCATCGACGGTGGTGCGGGCCCGCACTTCGGGCCAGGCGAAGGCCTTCACGAGCGGCTTGGGCAGGGCCAGGCCGGAGGTCTCGATGACGATATGGTCCGGCGGGGTCTCCCGGTCGAGCAGCGCGGTAATCGTCGGCAGGAAATCGTCCGCGACCGTGCAGCAGATGCAGCCATTGGCGAGCTCCACCACGTCGTCCTCTTCGCAGCCGGGAATGGCGCAGCCGTCAACGATGGCGCGGTCCACACCCAGATCGCCAAACTCGTTGATGATCAGCGCGATACGGCGGCCGTTGGCATTTTCCAGCAGATGGCGGATCAGGCTGGTTTTGCCGGCACCGAGGAAGCCGGTGATCACGGTGGCGGGAATTCGGTTCATGACGTTTCGTTCTTCAGGGTGAGCGGCAGGCCGGCGGCGATGAATTCGACCCGGTCGGCCTGGGCGGCGATGTGCTGGTTGAGGCGTCCGGCGGCGTCGCGAAACTCACGGCCGAGTTGGCTGGTCGGGACGATGCCCAGCCCGACCTCGTTGGAGACACAGACGACAGGACCGTTTGCGCGGTCGAGCGCGTCGCGCAGGGCCACGGTCTCGGCGGTGATGTCCATCTCGGCATGCATGACGTTGGAGAGCCACAGGGTCAGGCAATCCACGAGAACCGGTTCGCCCCTGGCGGTGGCTGCGACGATGGCATCGCCCAGGGCCAGCAGAGTCTCCGCGGTGCGCCACTGGTTGCCGCGCCGGGCCCGGTGTTCGGCGATCCGTTCGGCCATCTCGCCGTCGCCGGCTTCGGCGGTGGCGATATAGGTGGCGCGGCGGATGGCAGTGTCGGCATCCAGATGCGCGGCGATCAGCGATTCGGCATAGGCGCTCTTGCCCGACCGTGCGCCGCCCAGAACCAGGGTGAGATCGGGCAGGCGTGCGCCAGCGCGCGCGTTGTCGTTCGAACTGGAACTCGTTTCGGTCATGGCGCCGGTCCTCCTCCCGAGGGTCGTATGCGCTGATATTGTGTGCTGAAGAGGTTTCCTGGCTCCGGATCACCGGCCCCGCACACCCTTCCCGGCCAACCGGCCAGTGGGATGTTGTACGCGGCCTCCCCGTTACAGTTGCGGGGGCAGCACCGGCCTTGGAGAGACTTGGCTCTGGACCTGGCCTCTCCGCACCGGACTTCCCTGTTTCAGCGCTGGACGGAGGCTAGCATGGCGGTGGGATCGGGAGCTAGCACCGAGTCCATGCTGGGGATCTGATTGATGTGGAAGATCGCCCAGGCGCCTTCCGGGTGGCTCTCGGTGGGGCCGAAGCGGTCGATCCGGGTGACCGAGCAATTGTCGATCTGGCAGGTCAGCGCGGCTTCCGGGTCAAGGCCGAGCGCATGGCCGATGGCCGCGCGGATCGTGCCGCCATGGGTGACCGCCACGATGTCGCGGCCTTCATGGGCGGTGGTCAGCCGGTCGATGACTGCGGTGGTGCGGGTCATCAGATCGACGAAGCTCTCGCCCCCCGGGGCCCGGCTGTGGGCCGGGGTCAGCCAGAAGGTGTGCTTGGCCTCCAGCTCGGCGTAGACCTCTTCCCGCTTGCGGCCCTGCCACTCCCCGAAATTTTGTTCGGCGAGGTCTTCTTCGATGTGCGGTTCGGGCAGTTCAAGGCCGGCTTCGCGGATCGCGTTGGCGGTCTGGTGGGTGCGTTGCAGGTGGGAGGTCACCAGCAGGGCATCCTTCGGCAGGAACTTCGCCAGCCCCGCATAGGTCGGCGGGTCATTCACATCGGCAACCGGGTCGGAATTTCCGTAGATGCGACCGCCCGTGGAACGGACGGGGGCGTGGCGGACCCACCACCAGCGTGTACGTGAGGTCATGTGCGTTATCCCAGAATGATGGCGCTGGCGGCGACCAGCACGGCCGCGTCAGCGGCCTGTTGCGCGGCGCCCAGCGTGTCGCCGGTATAGCCGCCGATCTGCTTGAGGGCGATCCAGCCGACCAGAAAGGCTGCCAGCCCGCCGGCGGCGAGAATGAGGATGACACCGAACCCGGCGGGAGTGAGCAGGACCAGCAATGACAGCGCCGCGGCGAGCAGCATGCCCAGCCAGCTCGTGCCTTCCCCGGGAGTTCCGGCACCGGCGCCCAGCCCGTCTTCGCGGGCCTTGTCGAGCCAGCGCATGGTGGGCGCAAACAGCGCCCGGCTCCAGGTGGCCCCGGCGATCATGGCCCCGGCGGCCGCCCCGATACTCCAGTCGGCCAGTGCGGCGAGGGCGGCGATCCTGGTGATGAGAACAATGGCGACCGCGACGACGCCGTAGGTGCCGATCCGGCTGTCGCGCATGATCCGCAGCTTGGCGGCTTTGTCCCGGCCACCGCCGAACCCGTCAGCGATATCGGCCAGCCCGTCTTCGTGCAATGCGCCGGTCAGCCAGATCATGGCGGCCACGCCGAGGGTGGCGGCGACGGGCGCAGGCACGCCGGTCCATGCGAGCAGACCCAGAACGATGGCGCCCACACCGCCGATGCCGAAGCCGACCAGCGGGAAGAGCCAGATGGACGCAGCCAGAGTCGGGCGCGCGTCGCCCGCTTCGGGAAATTCGGCGTCGGTGTCTGACGGTTCGCTCTCCGGCGCATCGGATTTCTCTATCGGCAACCGCGTGAGAAACGCCGTGGCCAAACGCAGCTGGGCGCGGGCGGAAAATTTCGGATCGTCCGTGTTTGCATCCATGGCCGACTTATAGGACAACCCCCGTCTTTCGGAAATGAAATCTACGGATACGTGAGATGAGCGAGACAGGCGGAAACGGTGCGAATGGCGCAGGTGGTGGGCAGGGTCCGGATTTTGCCGAGATCCGCAAGATCATCGCCGAGTTTCCCGCCCCCGATGTAGAGGCGGTGCTGGCGACCCGGGAACGGGAAGCAGTTCTGACCAAGCCACAAGGATCGCTCGGGCGGCTGGAGGAGATCACCGAATGGGTGGCTGCGTGGCAGGGTCGTCACCCGCCCAACGTCACCCATGCACGGATTGCCGTCTTTGCGGGCAATCACGGCGTGGCCGCAAAAGGCGTCTCGGCCTATCCGCCGGAGGTCACCGAACAGATGGTGCAGAACTTCGTGGCCGGCGGGGCGGCGGTGAACCAGCTGACCGAGATGGCCGATGCCGATCTGCGGGTTTACGAAATGGCGCTCGACGCGCCGACAGCTGATTTCACCGAAGGCCCGGCGCTCGGTGAGGATGATTGCGCCAAGGCCATCGCCTACGGGATGATGTCGGTGGAAGCCGGCGTCGAGCTGATGGCGCTGGGTGAGATGGGGATTGCGAACACCACGGCAGCCGCCGCGATCTGCCACGCGCTCTATGGCGGCCGGGCCGAGGACTGGGTCGGGCCGGGTACCGGCGTCTCGGGTGATGCCTATGCCGCCAAGGTTGCGGCGGTCGAAGCGGCTGTGGCGACCAACGCCGGACTGCTCGACGATCCCCTGCAGGTGCTCCGCGCAGTGGGTGGTCATGAGATTGCGGCCATCGCGGGGGCGATCATCGCGGCCCGACTTGCCGGGGTTCCGGTGCTGCTGGATGGCTATACGTGCACGGCGGCGGCGGCTGTGCTGCACGCCATCGACGAACACGCAATCGATCATTGCATGGTCGGGCATCTGTCGGCTGAACCGGCCCACCGGATGCTGTGCGAGAAACTCAATCAGGTGCCCCTGCTGGCGCTCGCCATGCGGCTGGGCGAAGGCTCGGGCGCGGCGCTGGCGATCCAGATCGTCCGTGCCGCACTGGCCTGCCACAAGGGCATGGCGAGTTTCGAAAGCGCCGGGGTCAGTGGCCGGACGCACTGAACCCGAAGGATTGGCCGGACCCGAAATGTCCGGGCGGATTTAGAACCCGCCCCTAGCCACAGCTGACTGTGGGCAGGTTTGGGCCGCCTGCGCGGGCGCTCCGCCGTTCGTAGAGAAACACATCGTTCCAGACACCGTTGATATGACCGTAGCGCTCGCGGCGGCCCACTTCGCGGAAGCCATTGCGGGTGAGGAGCGCGCGGCTGGCGGTGTTGGGTGCCATCACCTGACCCTGCAGGGTCCAGTAGCCGTTCGCTTCAGAGCTTGAGATCAACTGCCGGAGCAGGGCCGAGCCGACCCCCTGGCGTTGCAAGCGTTCCGCGACATAGACGCTGACCTCAGCGACCCCGGCGGCACCTCAGGTGTCGGGTACCGGCGACAGGGCTGCGAAGCCGAGAATGGTGCCATCGGCGGCGCGGGCGACCAGCCGGCCCAGATCGAGATGACCGGCATTCCATGCGCCCCATTTCGGAGGTGTAGTCATGAAGGCGGCAAGACCGGTCGCCAGCCCCGCACCATAGATTTCGCGGATCTGTTTCCAGTCATCCCGGCGCATGGTGTCGATGACCATGTTCACGTCAGGAGGTGGCCTCTTCCTCGTGGCCCGCGATGCTGCCTTCGGTGAAGAGATACTCCTTCAGCTCCTTGTTGAAGTCGTCGCTGTTCCGGCGCAGCCATTCGAGCGCCATGGCCGCGTGCTCGATTTCCTCGCGCATGTTGTGCAGCAAAATCGCCTTGAGCTCTTCATCTTCGCAATCATCGGCGCGCTGGCGATACCAGTCCACCGCCTCGCGCTCTTCCATGAGCGAGACGATGGCGTGATGCAT
>Ga0181558_10000716_pt1 | contig 31411 bp, 28 predicted proteins | sample 011ome_22_FD_133754 | JGI IMG/M metagenome (GOLD analysis project Ga0181558, IMG submission 133754) | Coastal salt marsh microbial communities from the Groves Creek Marsh, Skidaway Island, Georgia - 011507BT metaG (megahit assembly) | ecosystem: Environmental > Aquatic > Marine > Intertidal... | reverse complement strand
TCTTGCGTTAAATTAAAGCGAGCTTGCTTTTGCATGGCTAGTCGCAATGCAGAATAGGCTCCATCTGCTCCAAACACGATGCCTCCTTCGGTTTTTTGTAGGCCACTAGGGGTTTCAAAAATCAGTTGTGTACTGGAAAAATCAATGGACTTGAATTTATGTCTGAAATGAAAAGTCGCACCTAACCGACTGGCCTCCTCACTGAGTAGTAGGTTGAATTTACCTCTTGAAATGGAGTAAATCGCTTGGTTGGCTTGCCCATAAGGCAAAAACTGGGTACTACCTTCCTCGTCGTGTACTTCTCGGCCATACATGGGTATCGCTAAGGGAAATATTTTATCCTTTAAGCCTACCTTTTCCAAACTTTTCAATCCTCGAAAACTCAAGGCCATGTTGATGGATCTTCCTCCTTCAATTTCTTTGGCCTGGGAAGTGTCTGGTCTTTTGTCAAAAACCTGGACCGGATGACCAAGTTTGCGAAGGTATATGGCCCACAAACTTCCGATTAGTCCTCCTCCTAAGATGGAAAGCTCCTTGCTCATCCCATTATGGTTGTCGGTGAATCGATAAAATTACGTAGGGATTTTTCTAAAATTGTAGCAAAATGGTACACATCGGAGTACCGGGTATACAAGGGTGTTGGTGCCAATCGAATGACATTGGGATTTCGCCAATCGCCTACGACTCCCTGACTATACCACTCGTCAAAGACTGCCTTTCCTCCTTTGTGAATCAATAGCGACAGTTGACATCCCCGTTCATCAGGATTTGTTGGAGTGATGATTTCTAGGACACCTGAATCCCCACTTATTTGCCGAATAAGGTATTCTAGGTAGCCCGTGAGTTGAATACTCTTTTCTCGCAGCGCAGTCATACCAGCCTCCTGAAACAGGTCTAATGAGGCTTGGTGTGCAGCTAGAGCCAATACATTGGAATTGGCTAATTGCCATCCATCTGCACCCTCCATGGGTACAAACCCCTTCTCCATTTTAAAGCGCTCTGCTTCGCTATGGCCCCACCACCCAGCAAATCGAGGTAGATCTGGACGATTGGCATACCTCTCGTGCACAAATATTCCAGAGACGTTGCCAGGTCCAGAATTTAAGTATTTGTAGCTGCACCAGGTGGCAAAGTCTACCTGCCAGTCATGCAGCTTCAGAGGGACATTTCCTGCTGCATGTGCCAAATCAAATCCTGCCACAGCCCCTACCGCATGTGCTGCCTGCGTGATTCGTTGGATATCAAAAAATTGACCAGTGTAATACTGGATTCCAGACATATTGACCATCGCAAGCGCATCCCCTTGCCTTTGGATTTCAGCCTCAATATCTTCTATACGTAGGGTATATTCTCCTTTTCGAGGATGTATCTCCACCAAGGCATCACTGGGATTTAATCCATGAAACTTTAGCTGAGTTTCAAGCATGTACTGGTCAGAAGGAAATGCACCTGCTTCTACTATTATTTTGTATCGGCTAGATGTAGGTCTGTAAAAGGAAACCATCAGCAAATGAAGGTTGACCGATAAATTATTCATGGCGACTACCTCTCCATCTTTAGCGCCCATAATTTGTGCCAAGGCGGGTTTGGATTTTTTTCGAATTCCATACCAGGCATCTTCCCCATGAAAGTGTCCGTCAACGGCCTTTTCTGCCCAGTGGGTTAGTTCCCGTTTGAGATAGGTTTCCGTGGACGTAGGTTGTAGCCCTAGCGAATTGCCACAAAAGTAGAGCGCCTCTTTCCCATTGATTTTAGGAAAATGGAATTTAGCACGAAAATGAGCTAAAGAGTCGTTAGCATCCATTTTTTCGGCATAAGAAGCGCTGTATTCGTAAGGAAATTGGTTCATAGTGACTTGGGCTATGCTGGAACAGGGTTAGAGCACTTTACTTTTCGAGAATAAACCCGCTTATTTTTCAAGTATAGTCCCACATTTTTTACACGTTCGAGCATCCAGGTTAGACCAAAAACGCTCCATCAATGGGGGTAATTGGCCGACAATATCCGCTAAGGCGAGTTTCTCTTGATAGAGTTGGTCGTGGCAACTTTCGCAATACCAACTAAATGCATCTAGTTCTCCCGGACGACGGTAGCGCTCAATCACCAAGCCTACTGTGTTGGCAGGTCTTTGAGGGCTATGAGGAACTCCCGCAGGAAGTAAGAAAAGGTCTCCTTCCTTTACCTGTATATCTCTAGGAAGACCATTTTCCATGATTCGGACTACAATGTCTCCTTCCAATTGGTAGAATAATTCTTCACCTTCCTCTTGGTGAAAATCTTTTCTTGCATTGGGGCCACCTACTACCATGACAATAAAGTCTTGGTTGTCGCGAAACACTTGCTGGTTGCCCACTGGGGGTTTGAGCAAATGACGGTGTTCATCAATCCAATTTTTTAAATTAAATGGGGATCCAATTGCCATTCCTAAGTTTAATTTTTCCGAAAGATACATTCAAACTATTCAAAGTACTAAATGTTGACGGCAAGCTGTCTTTTTTTGGCTTAATTTGTGGCAAGACCACTAGTACTATGAATTTCCCTGTTGCAGACTTGCACTGTGATTTATTGTCTTTTTTGGCAAAGATTCCAAAGGCAGATCCTTTTGATCCTACCCAAATCCCTTGTGCTTTTCCCTGGTTGAAAGCCGGTGGAGTACGTGCACAGGTGCTGGCCATCTACACGGACGTGCATCCCGAAAGCATGGAGTTGGCAAGTAGGCAGGCTGATATTTTTGTGAAGCTGCTTGAAGACCATCCCGAGACGGTTTGTCTATGGGATGCAGCATTTCAGCAAAAGCTAGAGAGGAGCAATCAACTTGGAATTATAGCCTCCATAGAGAATGCTGCGGGATTGGGTACTCCAACAGCTTCTTGGAAAGAAATCTATACTCAGTTTGATGGCTTGCTAGAAAAGGTGGGAAAGCTGGCCTACATCAGTCTCACCCACCATACCGAAAATCGTTTTGGAGGAGGAAACTATACCGAGGGCATCGGATTGAAAACCGATGGCAAGCGGCTACTCGACTACCTAGCAGGCAAGCGGATTCCAGTAGACCTTTCGCATACGTCGGATCTTTTGGCAGAAGGGATTTTGAATCACATTGACGGGAATCAGCTACCCATTCCCATTCTAGCAAGTCACTCTAATTTTCGAAGGATTTGGAATCATAAACGAAATTTGACAGACGAATTTACCCAGGAGATCATTCATCGTGGAGGAATCATTGGGGTCAATTTCCTGCGCGCCTTTTTGGATAATGAGCAGCCAGAAAGGCTATTTGAACACCTAATTTATGGTTCCAAACTGAATGAGCACGCGATCGCCTTTGGAGCTGACTTTTTTTATACACAGGATTTTCCTGATCGGAGTCGTCACCCTATTTATTTTCCTCTGGCTGAAAATGCCAGCAAATACCCGAGCATTCTTGCATACTTAAGTCAGGAGCTTACGGAAGGGCAACTTGGAAAACTAGCCTATGAAAATGTATTTCAGTTTTACCAAAAACTCTGGCACTGATGTCTAGCCATCATTTTGTCAAAGAGCAACAGGAGCCAGCCGTATTTATTTTGGAGGTAGCGGGAATCTCTTTTGAAACAATTGCCCCACTACTCGAATGGTCGCCAACCATCCTTGTGGATCAGGAAAGTGTGGATGTGGTCCTCAGTTGGGGGATAAAAATCGATGTCATTCTGGCCACATCTTCTTTTCAAGAGGAAAATAAGAACTTGCTGGAAGAACAATATCCTCTTCGTTTTTTGACGATTTCTACTTCACAATCCTTGGAAGAGGGCCTTCACTATTTGGTGGCCTCGCAGCACAAGGCTGTTCATTTGGTGGGCCTAAATCACCTCCAATGCCTGCAACTTGAAGAAAAGACCAACTTCTTGGATTTGACTCTAGTGGATGGGGATTGGAAATACTATCCGGTCAAAGGAGGGAAGTTTTCAAAGTGGTTTGCAGCATCGGAAATACAGATTTTGGCGGCAGAAAATCAGCCCTTGGAAATATCCAATGCCAACGGTCAACTCCTTTTTCCTATCCAGTACTTGACCCAAATCGAGGTTCCAGAGGGTACTTCTACCTTCTCCAGTACTGGGGTTTTTTGGATAGGAGAGCGGGTGAGGAGCTAGTGTTTTTTTGGCTTGTACTTTCAACTATTTTTAAGTTTTCCAAACTACCCATCCACTTGCTTTTCTTCAAACAGTTTGATGGCGGTCTCTTTGGTCATGGTCTACTCGAGTTAAAACTAATTTCCAACCAAAAGAAACAATCCAGCGGCCAAAAGCGAACCCAAAATAGGTCCTACAACGGGTACCCAAGCATAGCTCCAATCTGAGTCTCCTTTTCCTTTGATAGGCAAGAGTTGATGCATGATTCTTGGACCAAGATCTCGGGCAGGGTTGATCGCATAGCCGGTGGTGCCCCCTAAAGCCAAGCCGATTGCCCAAACTAAGAAAGCAACAGGAATTGCGCCAATAGAACCTAATCCAATAGGGGTTTTACCTGAATCCTCAAGGTTGGCTCCAGCGATGTAAAGAATTACAAAGATTAGTACAAACGTTCCGAGGGCTTCAGAGAGTACGCTGGTTGAAAAATTCCGTACCGTAGGATCTGTACAAAAGACCCCTCGCTTCAATCCAGGATCATCCGTCATCTCAAAATGATGTCGGTACATAGCCCAAGCTAATCCTGATCCAACCATGGCTCCTGCGAGTTGTGCTAAAATATATCCTGGTGCAAGTGCCCAGTCAAATTTACCTACTGCGGCCAATCCGATGGTGACCGCTGGATTGAGGTGGGCACCACTGTAAGGGCCTGCCACCACTACCCCACAAAATACTGCCAAAGCCCAGGCTGTGGTGATGGCAATTAATCCTGCACCATTTCCTTTAGTTCCCGGTAAAATCACATTGGCCACTACTCCTGTTCCCAACAAGAGAATTAAGGCCGTTCCAATACATTCTGCTACTAGTGGATTCATTCTTCCCAGTTTTTAGTTCTTTCAACTGCTTTATGCCAAAAATGTACTAATTTTTCTCTTTTACTGTCTTCCATTGCAGGAGAAAAGGTCTTGTCTGGCTGCCATAGTTTTTGTAGCTCCTCCTGATCTTTCCAGAAGCCTACTGCCAAGCCTGCTAAAAATGCGGCGCCCAATGCCGTGGTTTCTATAATCTTTGGGCGCTTGATCTCACAATTCAATAGGTTACTTTGAAACTCCATCAGAAAGTTATTGGCAGTAGCTCCACCATCGACTCGAAGCTCTTTCGTGGGTTTGCCCGAGTCTTTTTCCATGGCCTTTAGGACATCGAAGACCTGGTAAGCGATGGCTTCCAAAGCAGCTCTAGTGAAATGTGCTGTGGTGGTGCCTCGGGTAATTCCAAAAAAGGCTCCTCGAGCCTGCTGATCCCAGTGTGGAGCACCCAATCCAGCAAGCGCAGGTACGAAATACACCCCATCGTTGCCAGAGACGCTGGTGGCTAGCTTTTCGGTTTCCTTGGCATCGGCAAACAATTTAAGTCCGTCTCGAAGCCATTGAATGGCTGCTCCTCCAATAAATACAGACCCTTCCAAGGCGTAATTGATTTCATTTCCAATTTTCCATGCTACTGTAGTCAGGAGCTGATTTTGGGAGCGAACGGCTTTCTTACCAGTATTCATCACCAGAAAACAGCCAGTTCCATAGGTAGTCTTGGCCATGCCTGGCTGGGTGCAAAGTTGCCCAAAAAGTGCTGCTTGCTGATCTCCAGCTACTCCAGCAATTGGAATTTTGGTGTTGAGTACATCTCCTGCCGTCTCGGTAAATACTTCACTACAACTTTTTACTTCGGGAAGCATGGAGCTGGGGATATTAAAAAGATCAAGCAGCTCTTGATCCCATTGTTGGGTATGGATGTTGAAGAGTAGCGTTCGGCTGGCATTGGTGATGTCTGTTAGGTGGCTTTTCCCAGCAGTCAGCTTCCAGATCAGCCAGCTGTCAACGGTCCCAAAGGCCAGTTCACCTGCTTCTGCGCGCTGCTGTGCTCCAGGCACCTGGTCCAGAATCCAACGTATTTTGGTGGCAGAAAAATAGGCATCGATAACTAAGCCTGTCTTTTCTGCGATTTTGTTGGTCACCCCTTTTTCTTTCAGCGCATCACAGTAGGCTGCTGTGCGCCGGTCCTGCCAGACGATCGCGTTGTATAATGCTTTGCCTGTATTCCTATCCCATACGATGGTGGTTTCGCGTTGATTGGTAATACCAATTGCTGCGACTTGGTCGGGGCGAATGGATTTTTGGAGTAGGGCCTCCATCAATACACTGGACTGGCTGGACCAGATTTCTTCCGGATCGTGCTCTACCCATCCTTGTTGGGGGAAGAATTGGGTAAATTCCTTCTGAGCTAGGGAGACAATCTCTCCTTTTTGATTAAAAATCAAGGCTCGGGAACTGGTAGTGCCTTGATCTAAGGCTAAAATATAGGGTTTATCGGCAGGCATTTTGGGTGTTGGGTTGTAAGAAGTGGTGACTGGAAGTTAGTGCATTGAGATCAAATATTTTTCTGCTATCTTTTTAAAATTAGTCAATTCAGTTTGAACCCAGGCTTCGTCTTTTTGCAGGGTGGTAGCCATGAGTTGCGCTACTTTTTCTGCACTGCTAAGGGCAGCGGCTGAATCGAGAATCAAAAGTCGAATGCGTCGAGAGAGCACATCTTCAAGGGTAAGCGCCATTTCATGTTGGCAGGCCCAAACTACCTCGGCAAGTGTAGCAGGGTACTGAGGATGAATGCGCTCTTTTAGTTCAGGCCGTTCGTTGGCAAGTGCTTTAATTTTTTTGGCATCTGTTCCATAAACTGCCCAGTGTCCCGAGGGAATTTTTATTGAAAAACCATGGATTTTTTGAGTTGCACTGGTACTGGCAGATACGGGCTGCCCCGTTATTTGGCTAAAGTAATTGAGCGTGTCTTCTCCCATTTTCCTGAAGGTAGTCCACTTTCCTCCGGTCAGGGATACTAGCCCACTCGATGAACAAATAATTTTATGAGAGCGTGAGATTTCCTTGGTTTTTGTACTGCCTTCTTCGGGTCTAGCTAGAGGCCTTAATCCTGCAAATACTGCCTTAATATCTTTTCGCTCCGGTTTTTTGGTGAGGTAAGCCCCTGCGGTTTCCAGTACAAAGTCAATTTCTTTTTCTAAAGCTTTAGGCTCTAATTTGGATTTTTCTCGAATCGTATCAGTGGTTCCTAAGAGGAGCTTGTTGTGCCAAGGCACCCCAAATAATACCCGACCATCCTTGGTTTTGGGAATCATAAGCGCGTCTTGACCTCCCAAAAAACTCAAGTCAAGTACCAAGTGAATTCCCTGACTAGGTTGTATGGTTTTTGGGGCCGAGGGGTTGTCGAGTTGAAGAATTTTATCTGCAAAAACTCCGGTGGCATTGACCACCATTTTTGCAAGTAGCGAGTAGGATTTTTTTGCGTTCAGATCTCGAACGGTCAATCCTGAGATTCTGCCTTGGGGATCTTTGGTTAGCCCAGTGGCTTTGGTGTAGTTGAGTAGGCAGGCCCCCAAGTCATCTGCTGTTTGTGCCAGGTGGATCGCAAGTCGGGCATCATCAAATTGTCCATCCTGGTAGGTGACTGCACCCTGGAGCCCGGAAGGTTGGAGGCTGGGAATTCGGAGAAGTGCTTGTTGTTTTGGGATGAATTTGGAGGTGCCAAGGCTCAATCTCCCTGCCATCCAATCGTAAAGTTTTAGTCCTATGCTGTATTGAATTCGGTCCCACCAAGAGTAGACAGGTATAAGAAAGGATTGATTTTGGCAGAGATGTGGCGCATTTTTTAGGAGAAGCCCCCTTTCCTTTAGGGCTTCAAAAACCAAGGAAATTTGTCCTTTTGCTAAATAACGAACACCGCCATGAAGCAATTTGGTGCTTCTGCTAGAGGTGCCTTTAGCAAAATCAGCTTTGTCAAATAGTACCACTGAAAGGCCCCGAGATACCGCATCCAGTGCCACTCCCAAACCCGAAGCCCCTCCACCAATGACGGCGATGTCCCAGACCTTGGTTTTTTCTTGTAACTGCTGTAGGTTTTTTTCTCGATTCATTTGGAATTGCCTTCACGAAATGTACTGATCTCGTTGCAATAAATGAAGGAAAAAGGACCTAAATGCAAAAATGGGAAGAGCGCCAATTTACTGGCAAAAACTAATTAGCGTAGCGAATTGGTGCGGCCTCCACCGATGGGGTTAAAATTCCTTGTAAGTCTTTCTAGTGACTTTGGAACTATTTTTATCTAAGGTCACCTCGTAAATAAAGTCGTATTCCAGGTCGTTGAGATCCGCGAAGGGCTCGCCTGAACTTATAAACGCATTGGCTAGCTGGCTAACTGTATTACTGTGACCAACTACGAGGACATTGCCTTCACTGGTACGCAAGTCTGCGATCAAGGCTTCCTGATCTTTTGGATCGTAGGTTTCCACAGTTAATTCAGCTGCATCTGCTGTGGGTTGTGCGGTATTCCTAGTTCTTGCATAATCTGTGGACAAAACGCGTTTGATGGCTTCTTTCTCAAGAATCTGGGCAAGTTTTTTAGCGCGAACTTTGCCTACATAGGCGAGGTCTGGATCCTGACCTTCCAATTGCTTTTCGGCATGGCGGACGATGAAGATCGTCTTGGGAGAGTTCTGTGCGGTACAAGAACCGAGAAAAAGAAGAAAACTGAAGAGTATAATGAAGTTTTTCATGGTGGTTGAAATTAGGTAGAAATACGATCTAATTTGAGAAACAAGAGCAAAAGACTTAGATGCCTAATAACACTAGAAACAAGTTTTCCCGAATTTGGCGTTCAAAATTCGGAGTCCGGCATTCAATATTAGTAAAGTGCCTTATTTCGTACCTCGTACTTTCCTTTCTTATCCCGAAAAGGTATTATCCAAGTGCTGATCCTTGGCTTTGATCGTTTCAAATTCGAGGAACTGTTCCCAGAACTCCGTTTCAGGCAATGCTGCTCGAAGGAATATTTTTTCCTTTTTTATGGGATGTACAAATACCAAGTGGAAAGCATGGAGGTTGATGCTCGCATCGGGATTGGGTTTGGCAAAACCGTACTTGATATCTCCGCGAATTGGACAGCCCATGGACGCTAGTTGCACGCGAATTTGATGTGGTCTACCTGAGATAGGGCGTACTTCAAGTAGCCAGTGGTCGTTGAGTTTTCCGAGTACCTTGTAGTTGAGTTCCGCTTTTTGTGAGCCAGAAACTTCTTCGTCGTGGGCCGTCACGAAATTTTTCACTTCGTCCTTGGTCAGCCAATGGGTCAATTTGCCTTGTTCCTCCTTAGGTCTTCGTTTGACTAGGGCCCAGTACACCTTATGAATATCCCGTTTACGGAAAAGTTCCATCATGCGTTCTAACCCCTTGGAAGTACGTGCAAAAGCCACCAATCCACTTACTGGGCGATCCAAGCGATGGATGGGATGCAAGAAAACAGCTCCAGGTTTATCGTATTTTTTTCCGATATACTCTCTGCAATAGTCGGTCAGGGTTTTGTCCTTGGTCTTATCTCCCTGAACTAAGATTCCAGCCGCCTTATTAACCACAAGGAGGTGATTGTCTTCGTAGACTACGCTAAACGGTTTTGTTTTCATAGCACAAAGGTAGTCTTAATTTTTTTCTGGAAGGATTGGAAAATGGGATGTTGAACCGAGTTTACTTATGGAGTAATTTCTTGATTTCGTAGTCTTGTAGGTGTGCATTCAACCATCCAGCTTCTAGGAGGGCTCCATATTTCTTGTAAAAATTAATTGCAGGAGCATTCCAATCGAGCACTTGCCACATCATGCCGCTACAGTCTTCTTCCAAGGATTTGGCCATTACCCGCTCAAAAAGGAGTTTGCCTGCGCCATTTCCACGCTCTGATTCAGTAACCACAATGTCTTCTAGGTACAATCGCTTTCCTTTCCAGGTCGAATAGCGGTAGTAATAAACTGCAATACCTATGATTTCCAGGTTGCTGTCTTTGACGCATACATAGAATCCGTACACGGGATTAGGGCCAAACCCCTCTTTTTCCATCCGCTCTAACGTATTGGTGACTTGTTCGGGTGCTTTTTCGTAGAGCGCAAGCTCTTGGATGAGTTCAAGTACTCGGGGGAGATCTGATTTCTGGCCTACTCTTAAGGAATACATCTGTTTTTTGGGGGCTGAGTTGTTAATTTGGTTTCTATGCCTCTAATTTATGCAAAACTTGATACGAAGATGTTTTTAGCCATAGATGCAGGCAATTCCAATGTGGTTTTTGCACTTTACGATGCGAAAAGTGGGATTTGGACCAATCAATTTCGCTTGGAAACCAAAACTCCTAGCTTGATTGCGCAGCTGAGCAAAAAGGTGCCGCTGTATTTTTTGGAGCATGGAATCACCACGGATCAAATTGAGGCTATCGGATTCAGTTCGGTGGTTCCAGAAATCAATGAAATCCTTGAACAGTTTTGTGAAGGGTTTTTTGGCAAGCTCCCTTATCGGATTCAAGCGACTAGCTACGTTTGCTTACCAGTTCGCACGCACCGACCCAATGAAATAGGTACCGATTTAATGTGTAACGTGATGGCTGCCTACACGCGGTACCAAGAGCCGGTAATTGTGGTGGATTTTGGAACCGCCCTTACCTTCACCGCTGTGGATTCCAGAGGAGAGGTTTTGGGAGTAAGTATTGTTCCTGGGCTCCAAACAGCTATTAAATCCTTATTTATGAATACCTCCAAATTACCAGAAGTAGAACTCAAGTTACCAGAATCTGCCCTTGGGAGGGATACGATTCATGCCATTCAGGCGGGGGTGCTATATGGGTATACTGGATTGGTCAAAGGGATGTTGGAAGCGATTCAAGCAGAAACAGGTCTTTCTTTTACTGTTGTGGCTACAGGTGGCCTTTCTTCTATTCTTACCACTTTGGAAGGGACCTTTGATGCCGTGGATCGAAATCTCACCTTGGATGGCTTGCGCTTGATTACCGAGGCGAATTTTTGATTAATCAATATTTTTTGAGAAGCTATTTTTCAAGACTATATCCTGAATGATTGCCTCCGCATGGGAGATGCTGTTTTCGATAAAAAATTCCCGGGTATTGAGGCCTCCACAAACCACCCCTGCGAGGTACACACCCGGGACATTGGATTCTTGGTTGGTCTGATCGTAGCAAGGTTGACGCTTTTCGTCTAGGCTGAGTTGGACACCAAGCTGATCCAAAAGGTTAAAATTGGGTTTGTACCCAGTCAGGGCAAGCACCCAATCGTTTGGGATAGTAACTTCTCCTTTAGGCGTGGATAAGATCACTTTTTGTGTACAAATTTCTTTAACCCGGGATCGGGTATAGGCTTGGATAGCTCCTTCTTTGATACGGTTCATGATGTCTGGACGCACCCAATATTTGACATTTTCATCCACTTCATCGCCTAAGAGGACCATACTGACAGAAGCTCCTTTGCGCCAGCATTCCAGAGCTGCATCTACTGCAGAGTTAGCTCCGCCTACCACGAGCACTTTTTGACCTACAAAGGGCCAAGGTTCCTTGTAATAGTGAAGCACCTTGGGTAGTTCCTCGCCGGGCACTTCCAGTAGGTTGGGTAAGTCGTAAAAGCCGGTTGCCAAGACAATTTTTTTACTAAGATAGGTTCCTTTTGAGGTTTGAATGGCAAAAAGATCTTCCACTTTCTGGAGGGTTTGGACGGTTTCGTAGAGGTTGACTTTTAATTGAAAAAGTTGGTAAATCCTTCGGTAATAATCCAAGGCCTCTGTTCGGGTTGGTTTGGGCCCTACGGACATGAAGGGGATGCCTGCGAGTTCCAAGCGCTCTGCTGTAGAAAAGAAAGACATGTTGACTGGATAGTTGTATATCGAATTGCAGAGGGCACCTTTTTCGAGAATGAGGTAGTTCAATCCAGCCTTTTTGGCTTCAATTCCACAGGCCAATCCGATGGGACCGGCACCAAGGATTAACAGGTCGTAGGGAAGGCTATTCGTAGGCTGATGCATGGAAGTGTAGATGAGGTAGGTATCAAATTTAAGTCAAAAGTCTACCAAAAGGTTTATGAATTCCGTCAATTGGCAAAATTTGTGGGGTAGAATTTTTTGAGTTTATTTAGGGAATATCCTCTTTACACAACTCCCATGACCCCAACCTTGATTGTCCTTACGGGCGCTGCCAGTGGCATTGGAAAGCAACTTTTCACCACCTTTTTGACTCATCAAGTTCCTCTGATTTTGGTTGATTTGGATGCGGTGAAACTCGAAAATCTAGCACAGGGAAATAAATCTGTCTCCTGGGTAGAAGGGGATGTGGCTCAGGAAGCCACTTGGTTGGATGTGCTAACTGCAGCTAAGAAAATGGGCTTACCGATCTCCCATTTGATCAATTGTGCTGGGGTGATTCGTCCTGGGTTTTTGGAAGCGTATGAGCTGGAAGACATTGACTACCACCTCAATTGCAATTTGAAAGGAACCATTTTGGGCACGACCTTGATGGGTAGAGCGATGAAAAACCAGGGTTTTGGACACATTTTGAATGTTTCTTCCTTGGCAGGATTGGCTCCCGTCTCTGGATTGAGTTTGTATGCGGCCTCCAAATTTGCCGTGCGGGGATTTTCCTTGTCTGTAGCGGCTGAACTCAAAAAATATGGGGTTTGGGTCAGTGTCATTTGTCCCGATTTAGTGAATACCCCCATGCTTGCATTGCAATTGAACTACCCTGAGGAAGCCAAGCTTACCTTCAGTGGCCCCAAGCGGGTACTGGGGGTGGAAGAGGTGGTGCAAACGATTCTAGGGGTAATGGAGCGACCTCGGATGCTAGTCTGTATTCCTGAATCTAGGGGACTGCTGGCCAAGATCGCGGGAACCTGGCCTTGGATTGGGGAGATGTTCCGAAAATCATTGGAAAAGAAGGGAGAAAAAGCAATACAAAGTCGAAAAAGCAGTTGAAAAATACCCAATTTTTTAAACTATGATTTGCTTTTGACAGGAGGGGATGGTTCTTGGTTTTTTTTCAAAAATTCTCCAACCATTTATTTTTTTGGGAGAAGCTCCCACTTTGAAAGCGAAATAAAAAATAATCCTGCATTATCTCCAATTTGGAAGCTACGAATACAGCGTTTTTAGGTCAAATGAATCGATTTTACTTGTTTTTAGCTCTTTGATTCATCGAATTTGAACCCCTAAAAATTTCTTGCATTTTTTAGTAAAAATTATTGCTGACGAGCAATCTTTTGGCTAGTTTTGAAACAAAGTGGGAAAAAGTGGGAGAAAGTGGTAAATTTTCATTCTTCTTTTCTTACTTTTGTTTACTACATATTCTATCCTTTAGTGCTCCTTCATGTTTAACAGTCAATACGATAGCAAGCTAGATCCCAAAGGTCGTTTGGCATTGCCCGCCAAGATAAAGGCAGCAATTCCTCAGGCCAATGGCATGACGCTCATGCTCCGCATGGCTGAAGATCATTGTTTGGCGCTCTATCCCCTGATAGAATATAAAAAGCTAGAGAGTCAAATTAAATCTCTGAACATCAACAATGCAGAACAACGCATGTTGCAGCGCTCTTTTTTCAATTCCATTGTTGAAGTGGAGTTGGATAGTGCTGGGAGATTGTTGATTCCAAAGCTATACCAAACCTATGCTGGCCTGGAGAAGGATGTGGTGGTCGTTGGCATGGGTACTCGAATCGAACTCTGGAATCCTGAACAGTACCTAAAGAACATTATTGTGGATACGGCGGACTTGTCCAGCCTGATGGAAAAGTACCTCTCCTAAGCGCGATGATAAGCCCGGTATACCATATCCCAGTGATGCTTGACCCTTGCATTGAAGGCTTGGCTATTCTCCCCAATGGAGTTTATGTCGATGTGACTTTTGGTGGAGGTGGTCATGCTAAAGCTATTTTGGCTCGTTTGGAAAGTGGGCAGCTATTCGGCTTTGATCAAGACAGCGATGCGTTGGCCAATGCCCCCCAAGATTCGCGATTCACCTTCGTGCAAGCCAACTTCAGGGATATCAAACGGTACCTGCGTTTGCATGGGGTCAAACAAGTGGATGGGATATTGGCAGACTTGGGTATTTCCTCGCATCAGATAGACGCTCCTGAAAGAGGGTTTTCAACTCGCTTTCAAGGGGGTCTAGATATGCGGATGAACCAATCTGCGGAATTAAGTGCCAAAGAGCTACTCGCAAATTACGACGAAGCCGCTCTGCATAAGATTTTGGGGATGTATGGAGAAGTAAAAAATGCCAAAACCCTTGCTCAGGCGATAGTGGCTGAGCGCTCGGTGCACCCATTTGCAACTACAGAGGGCTTTACAGCCTTCTTAAAGCGGTTTGCACCTCGTGGAAAAGAGTTCAAATACTATGCACAGGTATTTCAAGCCTTGCGCATAGAAGTAAACGACGAAATGGGAGCTTTGGAGGAAATGCTGCTAAGTGCGGTGGAGCTTCTGAAGCCTGAAGGACGTCTGGTAGTGATGAGCTACCATAGCTTAGAGGATCGCTTGGTCAAAAACTTGATGTCCAAGGGAAAGTTTCAGGGCGAGGTAGAAAAAGATTTCTATGGAAATCTAATTCGTCCCTTGGAGCCGGTGAGTCGTGGTGCGATTACGGCTTCAGAGGAGGAGGTAGAGCGAAATTCCAGAGCAAGAAGCGCCAAGTTGAGAATTGCAAAAAAAATAGGAAAATGAGTCAGAACACCTTCAAAAAGAAATTAAAAGAAGGGAGCCACCCAAAAGGAGGTTCAAGGAAGACCATTTTCTCTTGGATGGAAGAAAAGTTGGACGTCAAGGGAATTCTTGGAGAAGGGGTGCCTGTCCAATTGTTGCCCCCAGTGGGCTTTATCGCCTTGCTTGCCTTAATCTATATCTACAGCAATTTAACCGCAGAAAATAAAATACGGCAAATAGATAAGGCCCAGCAGCAAGTTGCTGACCTGCGGGCAGATGTGACCACCTTGGAAGCCGAATACATGAAAAGCAGCATGCAATCGGAAGTTGCCAAGCGCGTCGCTGCTTTTGAACTATATGAACTAAATCAACCACCTATCAAAATAACCCGCTCTAAAAAGTGAACATCAAACGCTCCATAGTGATCCGAGTGCGGGTGATTTTCATCCTAGTAGCTTTGGCTGCAGCTGCCATTCCCTACAAAGTAGCCGTGGTTCAATTGATTGAAGGTGATAAATGGAAGGCAAAAGCAGAACAAGTAAATTTTCAATACCGAAAAGTTCCTGCAACTCGAGGTAATATCTACGCTTCGGATGGCAGTTTGCTGGCTACGAGCCTTCCTTTTTACCAAGTTGCCATTGACCCACTGGTCTTGGAGGATAAAAAATTTAAGGATGGTTTGGACTCCTTGGCAACACTATTGGCTAATTTTTACAAAGATAAGTCCCCAACTGCCTACAAGCGCATGTTGCAAGATGCACGATCTAGCCAGAAGCGGTACCTGATGGTCAATCGTCGGCAAATTGATTACCAAGACATGCAATTGATGCGGTCTTGGCCAATTTTTAAAGAAGGGAGAGTTGGCGGCGGAGTCATTTTTGAAAAAATTGAACGACGTTACCAACCCTTCAATTCTCTTGCTAGTAGAACTTTAGGCACCTTAAACCAAGATGGGGTAGGGTCAGGTATAGAATACAGCTTCAACAAGGAACTTAAAGGAGAGGATGGAAAGGCTTTATTTCAACGCTTATCCGGAGGAGTTTGGAAACCACTTTTTGACGTAGATGACGTCAAGCCTCAAGATGGTTACGATCTCCAAACCACCCTAGACGTGATGATTCAAGATGTGGCCGAAACGGCCCTTCGACGGCAACTGATGGATAGAGAGGCTGCTTTTGGGGCCGTTGTTGTCATGGAGGTAGCAACTGGCCATGTCAAAGCAATTTCAAATTTACAGCGCAATGCGGCTGGGACAGGCTATGTGGAAAGCTACAATTATGCTGTAGGGGATATGGGAAGCACCGAGCCTGGTTCTACGTTTAAGCTGGTGTCTATGCTCGCACTACTGGAAGAAAATAAGGTAAGTCCGAATGACTTGATAGAAACAGGAAATGGGGTGCATCGATTTTACAATCAATCCATGTACGATGCCAAGACAGGGGGGTATGGTACCATTACTATACGCCAAGCATTTGAAAAATCTTCTAACGTAGCGATTTCCAAATTGGTAGACCTACATTTTGGTTCTAGTCCTTCCAAGTTTCTTGGATATCTCGATCAAATAGGACTGTCCCAACCTCTCAACCTACAGTTGGCCGGTGAAGGAAAGCCTTATTTCAAAAAACCAGGTACTAAAAATTGGTATGGAACTTCCTTGCCTTGGATTTCTATTGGCTACGAATCCAAATTAAATCCCATCCACACCCTTGCCATTTACAATGCTGTTGCAAACGGGGGGAAGTTGGTGAAGCCCTTATTTGTAAAGTCTGTGGGAAATGGGGCACAGGTGATCGAGACGTACTCACCTCAGGTGCTTAGGGAGGCCATTGCCTCTCCAAAAACCATCAAACAACTGCAAGACTTGTTGCTAGGGGTGGTTGAAAACGGAACCGCAAAAAACATTAAAAACCCCAATTACAAAATTGCAGGGAAAACAGGCACTGCCCAAAAAATCATCAATGGGAAGTACCAGCAAATTTATTACACCAGTTTTGCTGGTTACTTTCCAGCAGATCGTCCTAAATACAGCATGATTGTGGTAATCGATAGTCCAAAAGGAATTGCTGCTTACGGGGGAGATGTTTCTGCTCCAGTATTTAAAGAAATTGCAGATAAAATTTTTGCAACAGACTTGGATCTAAATGTGGTAGATCCATCCAAGATTAAACCATTGGAGGCTCCGGTTTCAAGCTATCCATTCGTAGCCTCGGGTAAGGGGGAGGAACTCCAAAGCATTTTTGACTTCTTAAAGCTTCCGTTAAAATCTCCCTCTCAAGAGGAATGGATAGCAGCAGACCGACTGGAAAACCAGGTAAATCTTCAACTTATTGATACTGAAAAAGCGGTGGTACCTAATGTTTCTGGTATGTCACTTCGTGACGCGCTTTTTATTTTAGAGAATAAGGGATTGCAGGTGAATTTCAATGGAAAGGGACGGGTGATCAGCCAGTCTATTTCTCCTGGAACTGCCCTGATCCCTAATGCCACAATTGATCTAGTCCTTGGATAAATGAACGTGCTCAAAGACATATTGTACAAAGTTTCACTTACTGCCACCTATGGGGATATGGAGCAGAGGGTAAGTGGCTTGGTCTTTGATAGCCGAAAAGTTCAAGAAAATTATGCTTTTGTTGCGGTCAAAGGGACCCAAGTGGATGGACACGACTTTATCTCCCTTGCCTTAGAAAAAGGAGCCACCACAATTATTTGTGAACAACTTCCAGAGGTACTTGCTACGGGGATTACTTACATCCAAGTAGTTGATTCTGCGAAGGCCCTTGGAATTATAGCGTCAAATTTTTTCGGTAATCCCTCTGATAAAATCAAAGTTGTCGCTGTTACGGGCACGAATGGAAAAACAAGTACGGTTACGCTATTGCACCAGTTGTTTGTTCGAATGGGCTACAGCACAGGACTCCTTTCTACGGTAGAAAATAAAATTAACGAGGAAGTAATTCCATCCACGCATACCACCCCTGATGCAATCAGTGTGCAAGGCTTACTTCGAAAAATGGTGGATGCAGGTTGTACCCATTGCTTCATGGAAGCCAGTTCCCACGCGATCGTACAAGAGCGCATCGCTGGATTGAAGTTGGCAGGAGCGGTATTTACCAACATCACGCACGATCACTTGGATTACCATGGTACCTTTGATGCCTACATCAAGGCCAAGAAAAAGCTATTTGATGAATTGCCAAAGGACGCCTTTGCACTAGTCAATGGCGATGACAAGCGTGGCGGGGTCATGATTCAAAATTGCCGTGGAACGCTTCAAACCTTCGGAATGAAATCTGCCGCAGATTTTAAAGCCAAAATACTTTCCAATACCATCGAAGGCTTGGAGTTGGAAGTCAATGGAAAACTCATTTGGTTCAGAATGATTGGCTCCTTCAATGCCTATAATTTATTGGGCGTATTGGGCACAGCAGTTTTGCTTGGAGAAGACGAAGACGAGGTGCTACGGGAATTATCTGCAATCAAAGGTGCAAAAGGGCGTTTTGATCGAATTTCGATTGGTGGAATCACCGCAATTGTGGATTATGCGCACACCCCTGATGCACTTGACAATGTATTGAAGACGATAAATGCCTTTCGTACAGGGAACGAGCAACTCATCACCGTAATAGGCTGTGGGGGAAATCGGGATAAAACCAAACGGCCAATCATGGCTAAAATAGCTGTTTCAGAAAGTACCAAAGCCATTTTTACCTCTGACAATCCAAGATTTGAGGAGCCAGCGGAGATCCTCAAAGAAATGCAAGCAGGAGTCGGGCCAACTGATTTTCGTAAAACTTTGACCATTGAAGATCGCAGAGAAGCCATCAAGACCGCACTCCTTCTTTGTCAAAAAGGAGATATCGTGCTGGTTGCCGGCAAAGGACACGAGGATTATCAAGAAATTAAAGGAGTGAAGCATCCTTTCGATGATGCCGAAGTCGTAACGGAATTATTGACTCAATTAAACGGAAACTGACATGCTCTATCCTTTATTTGACTACTTAGATCGTGTGTTGGATATCCCAGGTACTGGGGTGTTCCGCTATATTTCATTCCGAGCAGGGATGGCAGCCTTGTTCTCCTTGATCATCACCATCACTTTCGGAAGCCACATCATCAATTGGATCCGCAATAGACAAATCGGCGAGACCGTTCGCGACTTAGGTCTGGAGGGTCAAAATCAGAAAAAAGGCACCCCTACCATGGGAGGTTTGATGATGATTGCAGCAATTTTGATTCCTACCCTGCTTTTTGCCAACTTGAATAATATTTATATCCTCCTCCTGTTAGTTACCACTGTTTGGTTGGGACTGATTGGATTTTTGGACGATTACATCAAGGTATTCCGTAAGAACAAGGATGGTCTTCAAGGGAGATTTAAAATCGTAGGCCAAATTGGTATCGGTATTATCGTGGGTGCCACCTTGTACTACCACGACGACGTAGTGATTCGTGAGTTTTCTACCCCTGTTTCTGTGGAAAGTGGTGTGATTGAAACTCCTGCTTTTCAGGACACCAAAGCCTTAAAAACAACTATCCCTTTCTTCAAAAATAACGAACTCAACTACGAAGATTTCCTTGGATTCCTGGGTGATTCCATGACTCCAGTACTTTACATTTTTGTTGCAATTTTCATCATTACGGCAGTATCTAACGGCGCCAATATTACCGATGGCATTGATGGACTGGCAGCAGGAACCTCTGCCATTATCGGTTTGACTATAGCCATATTCGCCTACTTGAGCGGTAACGCCATTTTTTCTCAATACCTCAACATCATGTACATCCCCAATTCTGGGGAACTGGTAATCTTCACGGCTGCTTTTATCGGTGCTTGTGTGGGATTCCTTTGGTACAACTCTTACCCGGCTCAGGTTTTTATGGGCGATACGGGATCCTTGATGCTAGGTGGGGTGATCGCTGTCTTGGCTTTGACCTTGCGGAAAGAACTTCTTATCCCGATTCTTTGTGGGATATTTTTGATAGAAAATCTGAGTGTGATGATTCAGGTGGGCTATTTCAAATACACAAAGAAAAAATATGGAGAAGGACGTCGGGTTTTTCTGATGTCCCCACTCCACCACCATTACCAGAAAAAAGGAATTCACGAATCCAAGATCGTAACCCGTTTTTGGATCGTAGGGATCCTCCTTGCAGTTATCACATTAGCCACCCTCAAACTAAGGTAAACCAAATATGAAGCGCCTAGTCGTCCTCGGAGCCGGAGAAAGTGGGTTGGGAGCAGCAATGCTTGCCAAGCGGGAGGGCTATGCCGTTTTTGTTTCCGATGGTGGAAGCATTGGGGAGGCACGTAAAGCGCAACTTCTAACTGCAGGAATTGAATTTGAAGAAGGCAAACACAGCGCGACTCGTATTTTAGATGCCGACCTGATTATCAAAAGTCCAGGGATTCCCACTTCCGTCCCCGTGGTGCAACAAGCGATTAGTCGAGGAATTTCCGTAGTGGATGAACTAGAATTTGCTAGCCGATTCAGCAAAGGGAAGGTGATTGCCATTACTGGCACCAATGGAAAGACCACCACCACTTTATTGACTTACCATCTTCTTAAAGAAGCAGGATGGGATGTAGGACTTGCTGGAAATGTAGGCAAAAGTTGGGCTGGACAATTGGTAGAACAAGATCGTGCCTGGTGGGTCATCGAGATTTCCAGTTTCCAGATTGATGGTTTGGTGCGTTTGAAGCCGCATATCGCCCTCTTGACCAATATTACTCCAGATCATTTAGATCGCTACCATTACCAAATGGATCGCTACATCGATTCCAAGATGGCCTTGTTTAAAAACATGAATCAGGCCGAGGCTGCAATTCTCAATTTGGAAGATCCTTTTTCAAAAATAGGGCTAGATCGAGCGCCTATTCAGGCCTCTAAGTATGAGATTTCATTGGACAAAAAACCTAGTCAAGGTGGGTTTACTGACGGAGAAGTATTGGTTTTCCAGGTGGCTGACGTTCAGGCAACTATTCCTGTTGCTGCTTTGACGATTCAAGGGAAACACAATCTTCTTAATGCCCTAGGTGCTGGAGTGGCTGCTCTTTTGTCGGGATTGTCGGCGAATCAGTTGCTTAGCGGCTACGAATCTTTTAAAAATGCGGCCCATCGTATGGAGCAGATTCGTGTTTTGGATGGCGTACGTTATATCAATGATAGTAAAGGCACCAATGTGGAAGCCACTTTTTACGCATTGGGCAGCTTCAAGGAGCCCATTGTATGGATTGCTGGAGGGGTGGATAAGGGCAACGATTATACCCTATTGATTCCATTAGTAAAAGGTGGAAAAGTAAAGACATTGATTTGTTTGGGTAAAGACAATGAAAAGTTGAAAACCGTATTTAGACCTCATATAGGTCAGATTTTAGAGACCCAAGATTTACGTGAAGCAGTCGCATGGGCACAAGAAATTGCCGAAGTGCAAGAGGTGGTTCTTTTATCTCCAGCCTGTGCAAGTTTCGACCTCTTCAAAAATTACGAAGACCGTGGAGAACAGTTTAAAGTAGCTGTCAACGAATTACCCCAAAAGCTAAGCGCATGAATCAGGTAAAAGCATGGATAGATGAACACTTTAAAGGAGATCCGATCATTTGGGCGATTGTGATTTTACTTTCTATGTTCAGTATTCTGGTAGTGTATTCTGCCACAGGCACCCTTGTGTACAAGGCCAAAGAAGTGAATACTGAGCAATACCTTCTTCGACATTCCACACTAGTGATTACCTCCTTGGTGGTCATGTGGCTTGCCCATAAAATGCCCTACCGCAAGTATGCTCTTTACGCACGGCTTTTCATGTTTCTATCCATACCCTTGCTGGTGGTGACCTATCTCTTTGGATCCAACATCAATGAAGCCAATCGCTGGTTGATGATTCCAGTTATTAATCAAGCATTTCAGCCTTCTGATTTGGCTAAGCTTTCTTTGATTGCTGCCTTGGCGGCGATGCTAGCCAAGCGTCAGAATAACATTCAGGATGTGACTCGCACCCTCCTTCCCATTACGATTTCTATTGGAATAATTTGTGCCTTGATTGGAATGGCCAATATGTCTACCGCGATCTTACTGCTGATTACTTGCTTATTGATCATGTTTATTGGTCGAGTACCTATCAAGCAACTAGCGCTTGTGGTGACGGTGGGCTTGATTGGCTTATCCATTGCCATGATGACTGGCCAACGGAGGGGAACATTCTTTGCGCGAATAGAGACTTTTATGGATTCTAAAAATGACGACAGTAAGGTGCCTTTTCAAGCAGAACAATCTTACATCGCCATTGCCACTGGAGGAATTACAGGAAAAGGTCCTGGAAATAGTGAGCAACGAAACACCCTTCCTCACCCCTATTCTGATTTTATCTATGCCATAATTATTGAAGAATATGGCATGGTAGGTGGCGTGTCTGTACTCTTCCTTTATTTGGCCTTGCTCTACCGCGGGATGCGGATTGTAGCCAATTCCAACAAGGCATTTGGCGGACTACTTTCTGCCGGTTTAAGCTTTGCCTTGGTCATTCAGGCCTTAGTCAACATGGCGGTAGCCGTGGGGCTTGGGCCGATTACAGGGCTTCCCCTTCCTTTATTGAGTATGGGAGGAACCTCTTTGATATTTACTGGAACTGCATTAGGGATTATACTAAGTGTTAGCCGTGGAGATCATCAGGATGAGGCCTTGGCCTCGGCAGATGAATCAAAAAAAATAAATCGATTACAAACTGCTTAACTAAATTTCTATCAACGCGAAATCTACATATCGAATTCTTATCAGTGGCGGAGGTACCGGTGGACATATCTATCCAGCTTTAGCCATTGCCAATGCTTGGATGGAAAAGCATCCCAACACGGAGATTTTATTTGTAGGTGCTCAAGGGAAAATGGAAATGCAGAAAGTGCCAGAGGCTGGATATTCCATCAAAGGACTACCGGTGGTTGGATTTCAACGAAAATTGACACTCGCTAATTTAAGTTTTCCTATCAAACTTTGGAGAAGCCTTCGTTTGGCTTCTCGGTTAGTTAATGAGTTTCAGCCTCAATTGGTAGTAGGGGTAGGGGGATATGCCAGTGGCCCAGTAGTGTATGCGGCACAATCTAAAAGGATACCTACCCTCTTGCAGGAGCAAAATTCTTATGCTGGCTTGACCAATAAAATCTTGGCAAGGAAGGCGGCGAAAATTTGTGTAGCCTATCCCGAGATGGAACGCTATTTCCCTAAAGGAAAATTAAAACTAACAGGAAATCCTGTCCGAAAGGATTTGCTAGACCTATCTGGAAAAAAGGAACTAGGTATTCAAAAATTTGGATTGGATCCACATCGGAAAACCGTGTTGGTTTTGGGAGGGTCCCTGGGTGCTCGGACGCTCAACCTTGCGATGGTTCACCACATGGTAAACTTGGAAAAAGAAGGGTATCAAGTGCTCTGGCAAAGTGGAAAATTTTATTTCAAGGAGATGGAGTTGGCACTCGCAACAGTAGGATTGACTCATATTCACTTACAAGAGTTTATCAGCGAGATGGATCTGGCCTATGCAGCTGCAGATGTGATCGTCTCTCGGGCTGGAGCGCTTTCCGTTTCCGAGCTCTCCTTGGTTGGGAAGCCAGTCATCTTTGTTCCTTCTCCGAATGTAGCGGAGGACCATCAAACCAAAAACGCAACTGCTTGTGTGAAGCAGGGTGCGGCAGTACTCCTGGCAGATGCAGATGCGGTCACTAAGTTTAAGGAATACATTGACGATTTACTTCAGCACGAGGATAAAGCAAATGCCTTAGCAGAAGCACTAAAAAAATTGGCGATGCCGGATGCGGCAAATGCCCTGGTACATGAACTAGAACTGTTACTAAAATGATAGCCAAAGGGATACATAGCGTATTTTTTCTTGGAATCGGTGGCATTGGCATGAGTGCCTTGGCTCGCTGGTTTAAGCAGGAAGGCTATGCCGTTGGAGGGTACGATAAGACCCCATCCCCACTTACAGAGGCTTTAGTAGTGGAAGGAATGGAAGTTATTTTTACTGATGAGGTTGCTACTGTACCAATTCAATACCGGGCCCATCCGGAAGAAGTGTTGGTGGTCTGGACTCCAGCGATACCAAAGGACGCTGTCTTGCTTCACTTTTTCCAGCAGGGGTTTTTATTAAAGAAAAGAGCGGAGGTATTGGGTATGATTACCAAGGACCAGTACACCATTGCTGTGGCAGGGACGCATGGGAAGACCAGTACCTCGTCTTTAGTGGCTCATTTGTTAAAGGTTGCTGGCAAGCCTGTTACTGCCTTTTTGGGAGGAATTACACAGAATTACAACAGCAATCTCATTCTTTCTGGCAAATCCAAGGAAGCGCTAGTAGTTGTGGAAGCAGATGAATTCGATCGATCCTTTTTACAATTGCACCCGAATGAAGCGGTGCTGACCAGTGTAGATCCTGATCATCTTGATATTTATGGGGACGAGCAAACTATCCTAGCAGGGTTCAGACAGTTTTTAAACTTAGTAGATAAAAAGGGAAGGATTTACCTTCAGAGTCATGCTTATTACCGACTTGGTGATTCGGGTATTCCTACCTCCAACCTGCAAGAATATGGCCTTCGTTCTGATGGAATTCATGCAGAGAACATCATAGCACGACCCAATTCCTTTGTGTTTGATTATTTTGGTGGAAAGCATCAAATCAAAGGCTTGGAGCTGGCGATTCCGGGCTTCCATAATGTGGAAAATGCACTTGCTGCCATCGCCATTGCATTGATGCATGGAGCGAGTGAGTTACAAATTCGTGACGGGATAAAGTCCTTCCGTGGGGTAAAGCGCCGCTTTGAAATTCATTCGTCGGTGCCTGGCAAAATTTATATCGATGATTATGCACATCATCCAGAAGAAATAAAGGCATGTCTAAGCTCGGTACGGGCCATGTATCCTTCTCAGCAAATAACGGTGATTTTTCAACCACATTTATATTCACGTACCCTTGATTTTGCATCGGGATTTTCGGAGAGTCTTTCGTTAGCCGATGTGGTAGTGCTTTTACCGATTTATCCTGCTCGTGAGCTTCCTATTCCGGGCGTAGAATCTGAAATGCTTTTGGCTGCCATACAGGCTAGCAAGAAAGTATGTATCCATAAATCCGATGTGCTGGAATTCCTTCAAAAAAGTTCCCCGGAGGTAGTAGTGACTTTGGGCGCAGGGGACATTGATCGGCTTGTTCCTGGTATTGTAGCATGGACCAATTCTAGACCTAACTCCCATGATCATGAATAAGGCAAAAATCAAGAAGGTGCTTGGGATTGTACTAGGCTGTCTATTGGCAGGAGGATACATTGGGTTTGTAGAAAAGCAAAATTTGGTCAAGACCTATTCGAAAATAGAAGTGGATTTGGAGGCTGTAAGCGGCGTTTATTTTGTGGAAGAAGAGGAAATACGGAGGGTAATAGCTTCCTCATTTCCAGAATTGAAACCGGGACTACTCTTGCAAGAAATTCCTTTAAAAGCATTAGAGAATAGATTGCTAGGGCATCCATTTATTCGTTCGGTGGAGGCTTTTGTAGATCAGCAGGGGATTGTAAAGGTGAGTTTAACCCAGCATGAACCAATTGCGCGGATAGCAAGACCAATGGGAGCAGATGGTTACCTGACCAAGGAAGGTTTGCTAATCGCCACTTCGCCTTCGTATACGAGTAGGGTGCTCATTCTTCAAGGGGAATACATATCCCTACTCATGGACCAAGGCAAGTTGGATGAGATGCCTGAATTAATGCCTTTGGTCCAGTTTATTACGCAGGATAAATTTTGGAATGCTCAGGTAACAGAGCTAGAAATCAATGCAAGGAATGACGTTCGAATTCACCAACAAGTAGGCGAACAGGTGATTGAGTTTGGGGATGCGCTTGATTTTGAAAGCAAGTTTGATCGCTTAAAGGTGCTCTATCAAGAGATATTACCTCGAAAAGGCTGGGATGCCTACCAGCGAATTAGTCTAAAATATAAAAATCAAATTGTTTGTGAATAAAGCTTGGATATGGAAAATGACAAACTAATTGTAGGTCTGGACATTGGGACCACCAAAATTTGCGCCATTATAGGTCGTAAAAATGAATTTGGTAAACTGGAAGTTCTTGGAATGGGCAAATCCGTTTCGGATGGGGTGGAACGTGGGATAGTGACCAATATTGAAAAAACAGTCCATGCCATTGAAAAGGCCGTGGAGGAGTGTGCCAACATGGCGGAGGTGGACATTGCCGAAGTTATTGTCGGAATTGCTGGACAGCATATTCAAAGCAAAATCATGCATGGTAGCATCATGCGCCAGCCTACAGAAGATGAAATAACGGTGGAGGATGTGCAGCGGCTCACTGCAGACATGCACAATATTGTCGTTCCTCCAGGGAACAGCATCATCCACGTAATGCCTCAAGATTATACCGTCGATTACGAAGGTGGAATTAAGGATCCTGTAGGCATGTCAGGCAATAAGCTGGAAGCTGATTTCCACATTATTACTGCCCAGACTACTGCCATCAACAACATCAATAAATGTGTCAAGCGAGCGAATCTATCTTCCAAGCAGTTGATTCTTGAGCCCTTGGCAAGCTCACTATCCGTCTTAAGTGAAGAAGAAAAGGAAGCAGGGGTTTGCTTGATCGATATCGGAGGAGGTACTACAGACATTGCCATATTTTACGAAAACATCATCCGTCATACAGCAGTGATTCCTCTGGGAGGAAACATCATTACTTCAGATATAAAGGAAGGATGTATGCTGATGCAAAACCAGGCAGAATTGTTAAAAACCCGTTTTGGAAAGGCAATTGCGGCCGAAGCCAATCCCAATGAAATTGTATCTATTCCGGGATTGCGGAATAGGGCTCCAAAAGAAATCTCTATTCGAAACCTCGCCTCCATTATCCAAGCACGGATGGAGGAAATCATTGAAATCGTTCAGAATGAAATCATTCAAAGCGGCTATTACAAAAAATTAGCAGGGGGAATAGTCCTCACTGGAGGAGGTTCGCAAATGCAATTTATTTCCCAGCTATTTGAGTACATGACGGGTTTGGATACTCGGATCGGCTATCCCAATGAACATCTCGGTAAGTCTGTCCTAGAAGAAGTCAAAAGTCCTATGTATGCGACTACGGTAGGATTGGTGCTAGCAGGATTCAAGTCTTTAGATACACGGGAAGAGATGTATCAAAATCGCCGTGCAAATACAGGTGTGAAGCCCAAGCAAGTCCAAGGAAGAGAAGGCTTATCCAAAGATTTCTTTAAAAGTATTGGAGAGCGCTTGAAAGGGATTATTTCAGATGATATTGGAGACGATTCTTCCTACAGCTAATTAACCCATTCCATTAAAAAATTAATTCACCAATTATAACTATGTCAGATAACATGAAAGATTACAGATTTGATCTCCCCAAGAATCAAAAGTCCATCATCAAGGTCATTGGTGTGGGTGGTGGCGGTAGTAATGCCGTCAATCACATGTATGGCCTAGGGATTAAGGATGTGGAGTTTGTCGTGGTCAACACAGATGCCCAGGCCTTAAAATCTAGCCCCGTACCTTTGAGGCTTCAATTAGGAGCTAATTTAACCGAGGGTCTTGGTGCAGGAGCAAACCCAGAACAAGGAAGAAGTGCAGCCTTGGAATCTGAAGAAGAAATTCGTGAGCTGCTTGCAGACAACACCAAAATGGTCTTTATCACAGCCGGTATGGGCGGTGGTACTGGTACGGGTGCCGCTCCGATTGTAGCTCGAATTGCCAAAGAGTTAAATATCCTTACTGTGGGTATTGTAACTGCTCCCTTTATGTTTGAAGGGAAAAAGAAAATGGCTGTTGCACAAGCAGGTATCGAATCCCTTCGTGAAAATTGCGATACAGTACTAGTAATTCTTAACGACAAGCTTCGTGAGATATATGGCAATTTGGCCATCCGTACAGCATTTAGCAAAGCGGATGATATCTTAAGTACTGCAGCACGTTCTATTGCGGAAATCATCACCATCCACCAGGATGTAAACGTGGATTTTGAGGACGTAAAAACTGTGATGAAGGATGCCGGTGCCGCAGTAATGGGATCGGCTACCGAAGAGGGGGAAGGACGAGCCATTCGTGCAGCTGGAGCAGCAATTTCTTCTCCTTTACTCAATAACGTGGATATCAAAGGAGCTCAAAAAATCTTGCTTTCCATTATGTCTGGGGAAGACGAGGAGCTATCAATGGACGAGCTAAGCGATATCACGGAATATATCCAAGAAAAAGCTGGTGATAATGCAGAAGTAATTTTTGGTCAGGGAATTGATCCTGAATTGGGAAGTGCGATTCGTGTAACAGTCATTGCGACAGGATTTGAAATGGACCGCCTTTCAGTGCCTCCAAGAACGAGTTCCGATGCGGCTCCTGTTTCTGCTTTTGCTTCTCCTGCCCCAGTGGCAAACGAAGCCCTAGCTCCCTCTCCAGAACAAATCAAAACAGTCATTAATCTTGACTCAGGAAAATCTGAGCAAGTAAGAGAGGAGCCAATTGCTGGAGGAACTTCCTTTTCCTTTTCCTTTCCAAAAGCCCCAGTTGTCGTGACGACTCCGACAAATGAAGACGAAAAAGTAGAGGAGGAAGAGTTTTCTTTTGAAATTCAACCTGTAATGGAAGGGTCAATTCCTGTGTCGGCAGCTCCAATTGTGGAGGATGAAACCGTAGAGGAAGAAAAAATTGTGCATAACCTCTACGAGGAGCATGAAGCGCCAGTAACTTCGAATACGTTGGTTCAAGAACAACCAGTTGCTCCCGTCTTTGGAAATGACTATTACGAACAAATGAAGTTACGAGCAATTCAACGTGCTCACGAGCGTTTTGAAAAACTGAAAGGAGGGCGTTCGTTGCCTACTGCTTCAGATGATTTAACTGAAAAAATGGAGGTGCCTGCCTACCAGCGTAAGAATGTAGTACTCAATGAGCCACAGCATAGTTCCGAATCAACACTAAGCAGGTTCAATCTCAATGAGGAGAACGAGATTTTGGGAAATAATCGATTCTTGCACGACAACGTGGACTAAGTCCTAAAAGTCGAGCAACATGTCTGCTTGGGTATGTAGTAGTTCTACATACAGCCTGTTGGTGAGCAGGTTATCTGACATATTTTGCTCTATTCTAGCCAATTTAGGCTTGAGAGCAAGAACATGCATACCCAAGTAATGGAAGATGTCGGTGAGGTGGCTCATAGCGATGCCACCCCCGCCAATTCCTGACGAAAGCCCTACCAAGGCACACTTTTTATTTAAGAACGAATTGGGATAGGTCATCCCATCAATGAATGTTTTGAGAATCCCAGGAAAGGACCCATTGTACTCTGGCACGATAAATACATACTTTTTTCCTTCTTTTACCCGATCATGAAAGGCATTGAACTCTGGATTTTTTCCATTATTTTCAAATAAGGCAGTTGCCGTAAAATCTGCAGGCAAATCCGAGATGTAAAGAATTTCAGCGTCCACTCCCTTTTCTTTTAAGATATTCTGGTAAAGGGAAGCTAGCGTACTCGAAACTGAATTTTTACGGTTGGTGCTGACAATAATTTTAATCATAAAGGGGATTTTATCTCCTTTATACACTCAAGTATCCTTAAAAGTTCGAACAAACAGCTAAAAAATTATCTTTAAATAAGCGAACAAAATTTTAAATGGACTACAAACAGCAAGTTGAACTGGCTACGGCCTACATCCAAGGAATCCATTCCGACCAAGTAGCAATCGGTATTATTTTAGGTACTGGACTCGGAAATTTGGCTTCTCAGATCGAAGTGGACTTGGAAATCCCCTATCAGGAGATTCCCTATTTTCCACTTTCTACTGTAGAAAGTCATAGTGGCACCTTACTTTTTGGCCGTTTGGGAGGAAAAAAAGTGTTGGCCATGAAGGGGCGCTTCCATTATTACGAAGGGTATTCTATGAAGGAAGTTACCTTTCCGATTCGAGTCATGCGTTTGCTAGGTGTAGAAACCCTCCTGGTATCCAATGCCTCAGGGGGGTTAAACCCCACACATGCTGTTGGTGAGGTAATGGTGATTGCAGATCACATCAATTTATTTCCTGAAAACCCCCTGCGTGGAAAAAACTACGAAGATTGGGGCCCACGATTTCCAGATATGAGTGTGCCTTATTCCAAACGATTGATTGACTTGGCCTTGCGGATTGCGCATGAAAAGGGGATCAAGCTGCATACTGGAGTGTATTGCGGCGTAGAGGGCCCAAACTTGGAGACCCCCGCTGAATATATCCACTTGCGTACTATTGGTGGAGATGCAGTAGGCATGAGCACCATTCCAGAGGTATTGGTGGCTCGGCATTCAGGGATGGAAGTTTTTGGCTTGTCCGCCATTACGGACCTGGGTGTACCTGGTAAAATCCATCAGGTCTCCCTAGAGGATGTAATCGCTGCTGCAGCCTTGGCAGAACCCCTCATGAGTCAAATTTTCTTTGAACTAGTACGTAGGTTGAATTAGCCTATTTCTTTATCCCCATGTAATCCACGACCAGGTAACTCAGGGCTCGGACGCCCAGTAGGAATCCACTTTCATCCAAGTAAAAGTCTGGCGTGTGGTGGGAGGGTGTTTTGAGGGGATCAGCACCTGGCTTCATGCCGCCCAAGAATACAAATACTCCTGGCTTTTCGTTTTGGAAGAAGCTAAAGTCTTCCGAACCCGTCATCGGGTCCATCAAAATCAAATTTTCTTTTCCAGCGGCAGCATGGAGCGATGGAAGCATGGTCGCTGTCAAAGCCTCGTCGTTGATCGTGGCTGGGTAGAGCTTGAGAATGTTGACCTCTGCTTTTGCACCAGCGCTTTCGGCTATATTGGTAGCGATTTCATTGATTCTGCGGTGTACGAGTGCTTGTTGTGCTTCACCAAAGGTGCGGATGGTCCCTATGAGTTCTACTTTTTCAGGAATAATATTGTGGCGAATGCCTCCATGAATAGCACCAACAGTAACTACTGCTGGGTTTTCGGTCACATTGACACTGCGGGAAAGAATCGTTTGTAAGCCAGTAATGATTTGTGCTGAGGTGACGATAGGATCTACTCCAGACCAAGGGGAAGCACCGTGGGATTGGGTTCCGTGTACGTTGATGCCCAGGATATCTACTGCGGCCATGGTTGGCCCTGGACGGTAACCAATTTTTCCAGCTTCTATCTGTGCCCAGATGTGCAAACCGAAAATCGCATCTACGTCTTTCATCACCCCTTCTTGTACCATCAATTCGGCTCCTGCCATGGGCACATCGGATACGCCCTCTTCTGCCGGTTGGAAGATAAACTTCACCGAGCCTTCCAATTGATTTTTGTGTGCTGCCAATACTTCTGCCACTCCCATTAAGATGGCGGTGTGGGAATCGTGTCCACAGGCATGCATCACACCCGTTTGCTGCCCATTGTAGGTAGCGGTGACGGTGGATTTGAAAGGCAAGTCTACACGCTCGGTTACCGGAAGGGCATCCATATCGGCACGAAGTGCCACCATGGGACCCGGTTTGCCTCCTCGAAGTACACCTACTACGCCAGTTACCGCCACATTTTCAGTTACTTCCATACCTAGGGAGCGGAGGTGAGCAGCGACAATCTTGGCAGTGCGTACTTCCTGATTTCCTAGTTCGGGATGCTGGTGAAAATCCCGTCTCCATTCAATGACTTTGGCTTCTACCCCTTGGGCTTTCTGGTCAATGCTGGGACGAAGCTTGGACTGGCCGAGGACAGTAGTT
>Ga0181558_10000695_pt1 | contig 31761 bp, 26 predicted proteins | sample 011ome_22_FD_133754 | JGI IMG/M metagenome (GOLD analysis project Ga0181558, IMG submission 133754) | Coastal salt marsh microbial communities from the Groves Creek Marsh, Skidaway Island, Georgia - 011507BT metaG (megahit assembly) | ecosystem: Environmental > Aquatic > Marine > Intertidal... | reverse complement strand
TTTGTAAGTCAGACACTAGTTACGATACACTTTTACGGTATGGGTCGTTAGCTCAGTTGGTAGAGCACCGGGCTTTTAACCTGTAGGTCGTAGGTTCGAATCCTACACGACCCACCATATCTCTTAATATCTCCTAAACTTCAGATTCCACCCCCACTTAAAGCTTAATGATGAGAACCGTTATAGGTTCGAAAGCCGCGCCAGCGGCGCAGACAGCGCAAAGCGCTGCCCGCAGGGCGAGGAATTTGGCTTAGCCAAATTACGAGTCAATCCTACACACGAATCTCGCAGTGCCCCTATCAACACCGCTCTTTCTAAACCAGATGAACGAAACCGATAATTCTCTACCCCAACACAACCCCACCCAAGCTGCTCCATCCCCTAAAACCACCCCAATACCCAAACCCACTGCCCCAAAGGGCGAGAATTTTGGCCCAGCCAAAATTCGATTCATGCCCCGCAACATTCCCAACCCCCCAAACCAATCCCCACACCCATCCCCAACGTAAAACCCACCTCAAAGCCCCTTAAATTCTGTGCTAAAATGTAGAGTCATCCAAACCGACAACTCAAACAAAGATGTCCTCAATCCCTTCAAACCAGCTAGCCGCAGACCAGGCAGTAGTGCGTCAATTCCTGGATCGCACCGTCGCGCCTGCTCAGCTGTCGCCGTCCGAAGTCGCTGACTACAAAGACCGCATCATCCGCCTGATGCAAGAGAAGAACGCGCGCCTGGTCGCCCACTATTACACCGATTCCGTGCTTCAGGATCTGGCTGAAGAAACCAGCGGTTTTGTTGGGGACAGCCTGGAGATGGCCAGATTTGGCCATGACTGTGATGCGGAAATTCTGGTGGTTGCGGGCGTTCGCTTCATGGGCGAGACGGCCAAGATATTGTCACCGAATAAGACTGTTCTCATGCCCACACTTGAGGCCACTTGCTCGCTGGATATCGCTTGTCGAATAGAAGACTTCGCGCCATTCTGTGATGCCCACCCGGACCGGGAAGTGGTGGTCTATGCCAATACCAGCGCCGCCGTCAAAGCGCGATCAGATTGGGTCGTCACCTCCAGTATCGCCCTGGAAGTTGTCGATCATCTCATGGGTCAGGGCAAGAAAATTCTCTGGGCCCCGGATAAACACCTTGGAAACTACATTCAGCGCACCACTGGGGCCGATATGCTGCTCTGGGATGCAGCCTGCATTGTGCATGAAGAATTCAAATCTCGCGGCTTGCAGGATATGCGCTCACTGTATCCAGAGGCTGTAATTCTTGCTCATCCCGAGTCTCCGCAAGCAGTGCTAGAGATTGCCGATGTCATCGGATCCACCACCCAAATAATCAAGGCCTCTCAGAATTTGAGCAATGACGAGTTCATTGTCGCCACCGACAGGGGGATTTTTCATAAGCTCCAGCAGCTCTCGCCCAATAAAAAGTTCATCGTGGCACCAACAGCTGGTGACGATGCTACTTGCCGAAGCTGTGCCCACTGTCCATGGATGGCGATGAATTCCCTTGATACCATGTTGCGAAGCCTGGAGCAGGGCGATAATGAAATTCAGGTGGAAAGGGAACTTGCGGAAGCCGCAATGCGGCCACTTACCCGGATGTTGAACTTCGCCAGTGAGCAGCATCTGGCGGTGAAGGGCAAAGCCTGATAACCCTTTAGCCGCTCATCGAGCGCTGCATATCCTCAACTTCTTTGATCTTCTGTCGTAGACGCGCTTCCACTGCCGGGTTGGCATCATTGTCATTTTCTATGCGTAAGGCGAACTGCAGCTGTTGGCGAGCGTTGCGAAAATCAGAGATCAGCACGAAATATTCGGCGCGAGCCTGATGCACCTTACTGATGTCACCAGCCTGTCCCCAGGTCTCGGCGAGTTGATACCAAAGGTGATGGTCACTGCTGCGCACTTTGGTGTGATTCTCCATAACTTCAGCAGCGGCATTGTAGGCCCGAGACTCAACCAGCGCATCGACGTAGGCCATGGTCAGAGCATGATTATCTGGATTGATTTCCAGGTGACGCTCAAGGTAGTCGATCGCACGCGCCGCTTCATTCTGCTTGGTATAGATTTCCGCCTGGGTCACCACCAGGCTGATCAGATTGGGATATCTGTCCAATAATGGGGCTAAGGTATCGGTCGCCTCAGCGTACTGGGCGTTTTCCCAGTAGGCGACGGCAAGCGCGTAGCGATTGGTTTCTTTGGAGAATTCGGTGGTGCTAGTAGCCAGATTCTGCTCCCAGTCAGCCACCAGGGCTGCTTTGTCGCGGGCATAGTGGGCCAGTACCCGAGCACGCATGATCTGGTAGGTGAGGCTGGGGAAGTAATCCCGTGGGGGATAGCGGCGGGCCCGAATTCGGCTGTCGGAAATTCGGGATTCAGTTAAAGGGTGAGTTAACAGGAATTCTGGGGGTCTGCGGCCAAAACGATTTGCCGCCAGCAATTGCTCGTACATGCTGGCCTGCGCGCCGGGATCAAAACCGGCGTTAAACAGCGTGTCCTGACCAATGCGATCCGCTTCCTGCTCATTACTGCGGCTGAAACGCAACTGGCTATCCATGGCAAGCCCCTGGGCTGCACCCAGTGCTGCAGCGCCGTGACCGCCATCCGAGGTCGCCATGATTAATACGCTGGCAAGCAGGGTGGCCATGTGACCAATCCGACCAGCCTGTGCTTCGTCAATGCCGCGAGCGAAATGGCGCTGGCTGACGTGGGCGATTTCGTGCCCCATCACTGAGGCAAACTCTGCCTCGGTGCGCGCATTGAGAAACAAACCGGTATTCACGCCGATTATGCCGCCTGGCGCTGCGAAGGCGTTGATTTCCTCACTGTCTATAATGACAAAGGACAGGCGCCGATCTTTGAGCTGGCTCCTGGCGGCTAATTTGTAGGATATGTTCTCCAGGTAGGTATTGAGCAACGGGTCCGGTATAGTCGGTGCGCCGCGGCGCAACTGGCTCAGGAATTGCTGCCCCATAGCATATTCCTGATCCAGGGAAACGGTGCCTGAAATCCTGTCGCCGAGACTGGGTAGTGCCGGCTGAGACAATGCGTGAGCTGCGCAGAAGGTCAGCGCTATCGCAAGCGTTGGATTACCAAGATTGGGAATACGCATAATAATAAATACGTTGCTTTATCTCCGCCAGACTACCACAAATAAGGCCTTTTGTATGAGTCGCATACCGCTAGATTGGTGGGGTTTATCTGGAGCTGAACGTAGTCACCGAGGGCGGTAGCTTGGTAAAATGGAGCCACTATGAAAAATGTCGATGTAGAACTGGATGTCACCGGGCTTTCCTGCCCCATGCCGCTGCTGAAAGCTAAGTTAGCGCTCAATAATATGGAGTCTCAGCAGATATTGAAGGTGGTAGCCACTGATCCAGGCTCCGAAAAAGACTTTCAACTGTTTGTGGACCAGAGTGATCATCAGATCCTCGATTTCCAAAAAGACGAACAGGCTTACTTCTACTGGATCCGCAAGGGCTAAGACAGCCAGGGAGCGACCACGCCAGCCATGAAGAAGTTACTCAACGATTTCTTTGATCGTTATTTCCACGACGAAGAATCCATCATCCTGCTGTTGCTCCTCAGCGCAGGCCTGGCGGTCCTGTTAATGCTGGGCGGCGTTCTGGCGCCGCTGATCGCGGCTGTCATCATTGCCTATCTCATGCAGGGCCTGGTCAATCTGCTGCTGCGTTACGGTGTCTCAGAGAGGGTTGCCTTTCTCGCTGTCTATACCCTATTCATTGGCCTGTTTCTGGTGTTATTGCTTTATTTGATGCCCAGAGCCTGGAATCAACTGCGTCGGCTGGCCAATGAGATCCCTAATCTGCTCACTGACTGGCAAACCGCCTTGATGGCGTTGCCGGAAAACTACCCCAGCCTGTTCTCCGAGGCTCAGGTCCAGGCGTTCATTGATGGTCTTGGTGGGGAAATAGGAGGTTTTGGCCAAACCATTCTCGAGTATTCGCTGGCGAGTCTGCCAAGCGTGTTCGGCTGGATGATCTTCCTGGTATTGGTGCCGATCCTGGTATTTTTCGTCATGAAAGATAAGGATGACCTGGTGCTGTGGGTCGGTAACTTCCTGCCGCGCAACAGGCCCTTGATGAGCCGGATCTGGAAGGAAATGGATGGACAACTTTCAAACTATATTCGTGGCAAGGTTGTTGAAATTTTCCTGGTGGGTGGGGCGGCCTACATCCTGTTTGTCATCATGGGGATCAATTACGCCTTATTACTCTCCGTACTCGTAGGTATGTCAGTAATCGTGCCCTACATCGGCGCCACCGCGGTGACTCTGCCGGTGATGGCCGTTGCCTATGTGCAGTGGGGCATCGGGGGCGAATTCTACACGATTCTTGTTGGCTATCTGATACTCCAGATTGTCGACGGCAATGTGTTGGTTCCGGTGATTTTTTCCGAGGCCAACGACCTCCATCCGGTGGCAATCATTGCGGCGGTACTCGTATTCGGTGGTATCTGGGGTATGGCCGGCGTGTTTTTCGCGATCCCGCTGGCAACTTTCGTCAAGGCGATCGTCAATGCCTGGCCCAGTCGGGTGCAGGCCAAGGCAGATGCCTAGTGCTCGCCAGCATGACTCACTTACTTGCCCTGTGGTAAAATTCCGCCAGATTTACAGGCATGATTCTAAAGCTTAGCCAGCAGGCGCTAATGTTGGACGCTTATGTTGAGCGGCAAGCACCTGGTGGCTAGCCTGACTCCCTAAGCAGTATCTCCAGCAGTTTGCGAATAGGAAAGCCCTTGTCCGAGCGAATTCAAGGTAGTTTAGTTGCAATCGTCACCCCCATGGAAAAATCCGGGGCGCTTGATCTTGCCCGTTTCGACCAACTGGTGGAATGGCATATCGAGAGCGGCACCGATGCCATCGTTGTTGTTGGTACCACAGGCGAGTCGGCGACTCTCAGTGCCACGGAACACTGTGTCCTGGTGGCCCACTGTGTAGCTGTCGTAAATCAACGCGTGCCTGTGATAGCAGGGACCGGTTCAAATAGCACCCAGGAAGCCTTGGAGTTCACTCAGAGCGCTAAGGATTATGGTGCTGACGCTGCGCTTCTGGTGACGCCGTACTACACCAGGCCATCTCAGGAAGGCCTTTATCAGCACTTCAAACTCTTGGCAGAATCAGTGGATATTCCGCAAATACTGTATAACGTGCCAGGACGCACAGCTTGTGATTTGCACATCGATACGGTTGAAAGACTGGCTCAGCTGGAAAACGTTGTTGGAATCAAGGATGCGACCGGTGATCTTCAGCGAGGTCGGGAATTAATTGAGCGCTGCGGCGAAAAGCTTGCCATTTATAGTGGTGAGGACGGCATTGCCAGAGAGCTTATTCTGGCTGGGGCAGACGGTACGATTTCGGTGACGGCCAACGTAGCGCCGGCACTTATGGCAAAAATGTGCGCAGCAGCGTTGGCAGGTGATCAGGATGAGGCGGAAAAGTTGGATGCCGCCCTGGCCATGCTGCATCGCAATTTGTTCCTCGAAGCAAATCCTGTACCGGTTAAATGGGCGTTGGCGCAGATGGGGCTGATTAGCCCCGGGATTCGACTTCCTCTGGTGGAACTCAGCGCTGAATTTCACGTCCAAGTATTGCAGGCCCTGGAAGCTGCGGGAATACCGATACCCGCTGCGGCTTAAGGATTATTGTTATTGATCGCCATTGGGAGCTATTAAGCTCCAAACAGCAACCATCCGAAAAAGACACCGAATATGTTCAGTAGTAGAACCAGCAATAACAGCATGCCCTTATTGGTACAGAAGCTAGTGAGACCAGCCGTGCTCGCAGTATTAGTCCTGTCCCTGGGCGCTTGTCGCTTTATAGGCGGCGAAGACGGCATGCTAAGCGGAATAGGAATAGGTGGCGAGGAGGGTTTGTTCAGTGACGATGGAGGATACCAGACCGCTGAGATCATCCCAGACATGCGCATTCCTCCAGAACTTGATAGCTACACGATTGACCAGCTTTATGTGATCCCTGAACCATTTTCACCAAACGCGGCAGCGTTCGAGGAAATTCCGCTACCGAAGCCCATCGAAGAGCGCCGCCGAGAGGGTGTCATCATTCAGAGTCTCTCCGGGGTGCGCTGGATTTTGATCGATGCGACACCCGGTCAGGTTTGGCCACTTATAAGAGACTATTGGACAGAACTCCAGATTGCACTCGACTATGAAAACCCCAGTGCGGGTATTCTCGAAACTGCGTGGGTAGAGATAGGCAGTGATGAGGAAAATCGCCACAAATACCGTATCCAGATCGAGCCGGGTTTGCATTCAGGATATTCCGAAGTTTACGTTCTCCATCTGCAGAATTTGCGGACCGATCCAATTCCCACCGTCATCACCTGGCCAGAAGAATCCTCTTCGGTGGACCTGGAGCAGGATATGCTGCGTTCGGTCTCACAGTTTCTTGCTGATCGCAATGATATCTATCAGGCGTCATCGGCCAGCCTGTTGGCCGGGACCATTCAGGCCGAGAGTAAGGCGAATATCATTGCCGGCGTCTCTGGTGATCCGGTCTTGGAGTTGAAGGTGGATTATAACCGTGCCTGGGTTCAGATCCGTCAAGCCTTGCAAAGCGCGAACATCGATATCGTGGATGAGAATAGAGACCAATCATTCTTTAGCGTGCGATTTGCCGGCATTGCAGAAGAGCAGGATGAGCCGGATTGGTTCGGCAGGATTCTCGGTCGCGGTGGCGAGGTCGAAGAAAGTGAAGAGCAGGATTTCAGCATCCGCTTGCTGGAAACCGGCAATGTGGTCAATGTCGTTACAGAAGCGCTCTTGAGCAATCCGGGCGCCAGCCAGCTCAATCAGGAACTACTGCAGGTTATCAATGACAACTTGTCATGATCTGTCAGTCTATTCATTTTTTCTTCTGGCACTAATTGATGAGTAGCACTCTGCTTGCGGGCTTGCTCTTTGCTCTTTTAATAATTGCGTCTGCTTCAATATTCTTTTTGCAACAAAGGCTAAATCGCCATCGTGTCGATGCGGCCGGGCTGACCGAGAGGCTGGGCGCCAAGGAGCGTGAACTGGCGCAATTGGCCGCCGAACACGTCGCAATAAAGCAGGAACTGACTGATAACACTGCCGAGCTGCAATCCAAACGTGAAGAGCTAACGCGTCTGGTAACCAGTATCGACCTGGAGCGATCTCAGTTTAAGGACAAGCTGGATCTACTGAACCAGTCCAAAGAGCAGCTTGGTGAGACGTTCAAGAACATGGCAAACGAAATCTTTGAGGCCAAAACCAAGAGCTTTAGTGAGAGTAGCAAACAAAATATCGCGACTTTACTCAATCCTTTGCAGGACAAAATCGCACAGTTTGAAAAACGGGTCGAAGAAACCTATGACAAAGAATCCAAGGAAAGGTTTTCTCTGGCTCGGGAAATAAAATCCCTGCAGGAATTAAATAATCGAATCAGCCAAGAGGCGGTCAATCTCACCAACGCCTTGAAGGCAGACAATAAGGCGCAGGGCAGTTGGGGTGAATTTGTTCTCGAATCTATCCTGGAGAAATCAGGGTTGGTAAAGGGAAGGGAATATGAGGTTCAGGTCAGTCTCAAGGCTGAAGATGGCAGCAAATCCCAGCCCGACGTTGTGGTTCACTTGCCAGAATCGCGGGATATTATCATCGATTCCAAGGTGTCGCTCAAAGCCTGGGATGCACTCTGTTCGAGTGATGAGTCAGGGCTACGCGAAGAGCTGCTGAAACAGCACGTAGCGTCCATTCGTCAACACGTTAAATCGTTATCGGGAAAGGATTATCAAAAACTTGCCGGCATTAATTCGCTGGATTACGTGTTCCTTTTTATGCCGATAGAAGCGGCTTACAGTGCTGCGATGCAGGCTGACAAAGATTTGTTTCAGTTTGCATTCGAGAAAAACATTATTTTCGTGGTGCCCACCACCCTGCTGACCACATTAAAAACAGTTCAGAATCTGTGGCGGCTCGCGCAGCAAAATCAAAACGCCAATGAGATTGCTGACCGAGCCGGCGCCTTATATGACAAATTTGTAGCCTTCGTCGATGACCTGGATGAAATAGGTCACCGCATCGACGCGACTAAGAAAAGTTTCGACAAGGCGCAGAACAAACTGGTTTCAGGGCGTGGCAATCTGATTCGCCGGGCAGAGCACCTGAAAGAATTGGGGGCCAAAACCTCCAAAAAACAGAAAACAGGATTAATTGAGACGGCCAGCGCAGACGCGCTACTTGACACTCCTGCCGCCGACGCCGAGCCGGAAGAAAGCAATGCTAGCGACGAAAAAACACGCCACTGATCTGGTGCATGACCTGGATGGGTTGCTGCAACCAGTCAGGGAATTTTTGCGCTGTGAGACGCCGCCAGAATGGGTCGAGGCAGCGCTTCAGCAACAGCAGGTCTTGCTTATAGATCATGCGAATTGCGAGAAGAAAGCGGCAGCCACGGCGATGCGCCTCATGTACCGCTACACCGAAAACCCAACGTTATTAAGCAAAATGTCGCAGCTGGCGCGCGAAGAGCTACTGCATTTTCAGCAGGTCGTAGAGCTGATGTCAGCGCGGCATATCAGGTATCGGCAGATTGCGCCTTCAAGATACGCCGCGGAACTGCGTCAGCACATCTCCGATCCTGAAAATTTGGCTCTGATCGATACGCTCATTATTGGCGCCTATATTGAAGCGCGCAGCTGCGAGCGCTTTGCCCTGCTGGTGCCAGCGCTAGACGCCGAGCTGAGCAAATTTTATCGCAGCCTGCTGCGTTCCGAAGCACGGCATTTTCAGGACTATCTTAATCTTGCGAAATCTACTCAACACCCACTGGTGCGGGACCGCATCGGCTTCTTCGGCGAAGTTGAGTGTGAGTTAGTGTTGCGTCCAGACCCCCAATTCCGTTTTCACAGCGGCTTGCCATTAGCCGCTTAGCCAGGCGTTTGCTCAGTCACTGCAGACTGCTGGTTCGGACAAATTATCGCCCAACTGCTGTCGCAGGCTTACCAATTGATCGCAGGGGACAGCAGGGTTGCCATCGAGGATAACCGAGGTGAGGCTGGGGATGTTTAATAAGGGGCTGATGTCATTGACCTGATTGCCGGCAAGATTAAGCCCGCTCAACTGCCGCAGGTTTTCAAGCGGCGTAATATTTGTAATCAGATTATTCCCCAGATCCAAAAAGCGAAGTTGTATAAGCTGCCCGATATTATCGAGCTCCCTGATTTCAGAATTGGCGCATGACAGGACACTGAGCTGCGCAGGGCTATCCAGATTCTGCTGCCGTAATGCAAGATTTATGCAGCCCTGCAGATCAGCATCCAGCACCTCGCTCCCCAATAAACGCCCACCGGGGTCGTAAACCGCGCGGTTATTTACCGACACGGCCATTGGCTGCGAGCAGGCAGTAAAAACACTGCCCAGCAGCAAGATGATAAGAGCTCTGTTAGCACAGCGTGCCTTGAGCCCAGGCCACGGGTGGTGTGGGGGAGTGGCTGTGTGGAAATTCATCTGCGTCCCGGTTAGTATGCGCATCTCACTACTTCAGACGGGTAAATTGACTGGCTGCGAGTAATTGTCCAATGAATTTAAGGAAATTGGTATGAAAACATATACTGTGTTTGTAAGGCTCCTACTCGCGGTAACTACGCTGGGTACGATGCTCTCCGTATCGGCGCAGTCAGATATAGATCTGGAGAATACAGACAATCAGGTGGGCTACTCCATCGGTGTAAACATCGGGATGAACCTGGTGCAGCAAGGCATCACGGCAGATGTTGAAATGGATGCCTTCATGGCTGGTTTCACCGACGCCCTGGCCAACGAAGTTAGAATGGACGAAGCCGCAATGATGGCCGCTATCCAATCTTTCGTAGCGGAGCAGCAGGCGGCAGCAGAGGCGGCGGTTGCCGGCAATCTTGAAGCAAGCGCCGCATTTCTGGCTGAGAACGGGCAACAGGACGGTGTGGTAACGCTGGCTTCTGGTCTACAGTATACGGTGCTTGAATCAGGCGATGCTGGCGCTGCGTCTCCGACTACAACTGATTCCGTGTTAGCACATTACCACGGTACTTTGACTGACGGCTCCGTATTCGACAGTTCCGTTGAGCGCGGTCAACCTGCGACATTCGGTGTGTCCCAGGTCATTGCCGGCTGGACTGAAGCGCTGCAGTTGATGAAAGTTGGGGACAAGTGGCGCCTTTTTATTCCACCTAATCTGGCCTATGGCGAAGCGTCGCCGACACCAGCTATCCCGCCTAATTCTGCTTTGATATTTGATGTTGAATTATTGGAAATTCGCTAGGCAAGCTTTGAGTCCAGACTGACACTATGAGTCAGAAACGTTTTAACAGCGATCTGCTGGATTTTCTGAATAACTCGCCCACGGCATTTCATGCCGTGGCGAGCCTCTCCCAAATGCTCGAAGCGGCAGGCTTCATTCGGCTTCATGAAGGTGAACGCTGGCAGCTGGAAGCCAATCAGGGTTATTACGTTACCCGAAACGATTCTTCAATCATCGCCTTTAGGCATAACGCCAAATCGATGCTTGAGCAGGGCATTCGCCTGACCGGCGCGCACACTGATTCACCCTGCCTGAAAGTAAAGCCTCAACCCGAGATTCGCCGCCAGGGTTACCTGCAACTTGGTGTTGAAGTCTACGGCGGCGTGTTGTTTGCACCCTGGTTCGATCGAGACCTTTCCCTGGCGGGTCGGGTTAACTACCAAACCAAACAGGGTGAGCTGCGCGCCTGTTTGATAGATATGCGTGATCCAGTGGCTATCATTCCCAGCCTGGCGATCCATCTGTTTCGTGGGGTGCATGAAAACCGGAGCATTAATCCCCAGCAGGAGTTAATGCCGATTCTGAGCCAGCTTGGCGAAAAGGAAAATTTCAGTTTTGACAGCGTGTTACTGAAGCAGGTGAAGAAGCAGGCAGCGCACCGCAACGCACAGAAAATATTGGCGCATGAGCTCTTTCTTTATGACACGCAGGCGCCGGCGCTGGTTGGACTTGGAGAGGAATTTATTGCATCCGCCCGTCTGGACAACTTGCTGAGCTGTTTTCTGGCGTGTAGATCATTGATTGCTACCAAAGGAAAACATGCTTCTCTGCTGGTCTGCAATGACCATGAAGAGGTCGGAAGTGGCTCCAGTTCAGGTGCCCAGGGCCCGTTTCTCAAGGCTGTGTTGCAGCGAATGAGTCAGCATTGCGGCGATGAGCCGGACTTGCTGCAGCGGATCTTGAGTAACTCAACCCTGATTTCAATAGACAATGCCCACGGTGTGCATCCCAACTATTTGGCCAAGCATGATGACGCGCATCGCCCGCTACTCAACGCCGGGCCCGTCATAAAGCTGAATGCCAATCAGCGCTACGCCAGCAACAGTGAATCGGTCGCCCTGTTCAAGTCTATCTGTGAAAAAGCCAAGGTTTCCTATCAGTCTTTTGTGATGCGTAACGATATGGCCTGCGGTAGTACCATCGGACCCATCACTGCGACAGAGACGGGTATCAACGCGATCGATATAGGGGTAGCGACCTTTGCCATGCACTCCATTCGCGAGCTAGCGGGTGCTAAAGATGCCTATCTTTTGAGTAAGGTGATAACGGCTTTTTATACGCGTTAGTTTGTTTGCGCCTAAGCTTCTTTTAATTCATCTAGCTGTTCAATACTTGTGACCCCTGTGCTGCCTTTGCCAAAACCTGGCAGGTGACAGTAATTCTAACTGCTCGCTTGTGGCAGGCAGATCTTCTCCAGTAATCTGGGCAGCAACGATTTCGCCTGCCATGGGGCAGGTGGCAAGCCCGCTGGAACCATGGCCCGTATTAATATATAGGTATTCACAGCCGCGCCGGAACGCTTCGGGTACGGCTGCCTCTGTCAGCCTACCGATCATTGGCAGGCGATCGGCTGGGTTGGCTCGCTCCCGCTCAAAGTTTTCCAGGCATTCGATCGGTGAGTTTGCCGACAGATTCAGCATGGTGCGCAGCGCTGTGATGTTTTCAGCGCTGGCTTCAGTCACTAAGGCCTGATTCAGGCGCGAGCGAGCGTAAGTGGCAGATATCAGCTGTGTTTGTTTTTGTTCAGGAAAAACTGAGCGTAATCCAGACTCTATATGGCTGTTCAGTTTAACGCCGGGAATCGTGGTGATGCGGGAGCTTGTGCCAACGGTGAATTCCAGCTTGGCGGCATTTACCAGGGACAGTTGGTCCACGAGTGCAGGGCTGGCTAATACCAGGTTCTCGGCAATGCCCAGCTGTTTGTCATTCTGATCCAGGCAGCGCCAGTTAGAGCCGTCGTACTCAATTCGTTGGGTATGTGAATTGAATTTTGGTGCTATACCGGCACTGGCGGTTAGGGCCTGACATAGCTGCACCGGGTTTACCCAGCCACCGTGGCGAAACCAGATGCTTTGTCCCTGCTCAAGCGTAAAAACTTCGTCGCCATAGATGTGTGCCAGCTTTTCGAAGTTAAGCGGTTTGCGCCGATTCATCGCGCTGGTGAGTTGCCTGATGCCGCAGGCGTGCCACTCGAAATTCGTGTCTTGCTGAAGCTGGATTAGCCAGCGTAGGGTGAATAAATAGGATTGCAGGTAAAACTGCGCCATGGAATTGGCTTCATTGAATAAACGTAAACGCAGGGACAGTTGCGGGATGCCGCTGGCGCCTGCGCTGAAATCCTTGCCGCCATCAATCAGGGTGACGCAAAACCCTCTGGCGCTAAGCGCATTTGCGGTAAAGCAGCCAGCCAGACCGGCGCCCACTACCAGTGCAGACTGTGTTTTTCGCTGTCTGCGCTTGAGGCTTTTCGGATAGGTGGCAGTGATCATATGGCGTTTATATTGCCATCCCTCGCTGCGACTCACGTCGAAGCCAGCAGCCTGCAGTCCTCTGCGCACCCTGCCCGCGCTGCTGTAGGTGGCCAGGCTAGTATGCTTGTCGCTGTGTGTTGCCAGTTGCTTTAGCAAGGCCTCTTGCCAGAGTTCAGAATTAACGCGCGGACTGAAACCATCCAGATACCAGGCATCGATGGCTGGGGAATAAAGGGGTCTTAGTCCCAGGTATTGCGCAGCATCGCCGATGACCAGATCCAGCGTAATGTCCTGAGTCAGTCGAATACGATGGATACCCTGCAGCAGGAAACGCCAATTTGCCAGCAGTTGCTCTGATAGAGAATCAAAGTCTGCGCAGTTGCTGCTGCGGCTGGATCGCCAGGCGCTGTGGATTTTCTCGAGTGCAGATTTATCGATGGGGAAGCGCTCGTAACCGACATAATGTAAGTGTCTCCAATCGGGGTGGCGATGCTCAAGTTGCTGCCAACAGCGGGCAGTCAGCAGAAAGTTAAGACCCGTGCCAAAGCCCAACTCTGCGATCAGAAATTGGCGGGGATGGTCTGGGGAGACCTGCCATCTTTGCCGCAGACGATTGCCGTCAATAAATACATGTTCACTTTCTCCCATGGGGTTGTCGCTGCTGCTGTAGATATCATCAAAGCGCTCTGATCTTGGCTTGCCTGGCTCAATCATGTTCAGCATTGCTGGCTCGGTCATGAAGCTGGCAGCCAGTTTGTTGGGGGGAGTAGGCATTGCTAGGGTGGGGTTTCCTGTGACGCCGGAGGCTAAAACTTCGGGAGTTGAATTGTCGCAAGAATTTGCGCTGGCCGCTCGCGGAATTTATTCCGATTGCTTTTGTCAGACATCAACCCGCTTACTGCTTGGGTCGCTGGTTTCGACCGGAGATTCAGGTAAAATGCGCGTTTTCTCGACGGGACAGGGAGTATCAGGTTGGAGATTAACAGCCAATTATCCACTCTAAAGGACATTTCAGAACGCACTGACAGCCTCAGGGGGTATCTTTGACTACGAGGTGAAGAAAGACCGCCTGGCGGAAGTGGAATTAGAGTTAGGTGAGTCATCGGTCTGGGAGCGACCTGAATACGCCCAGGCTCTCGGCAAGGAGCGATCTGAATTGGAGGCTGTTGTACACACGGTGGACAAGCTTCACACCGGTATCTCTGACACAGAAGAACTGTTCAAGCTTGCCCAGGAAGAGTCGGATGGGGAACTGCTGCAGGAAGCTGACTCTGATCTCGAAAAATTACAGGAGAGCCTGCAGGCCCTGGAATTCAGGCGCATGTTCTCAGGCTCCATGGACAGCGCTAATGCTTACCTGGATATCCAGGCTGGCTCTGGAGGAACGGAAGCCCAAGACTGGGCCGAAATGCTACTACGCATGTATCTGCGCTGGAGTGAGGCGAAAGGGTTTAAAGCGGAGCTCGTCGAAGTCTCGGGCGGCGACGTGGCTGGAATCAAGAGTGCCACACTGCACATCCAGGGGGATTTCGCTTTCGGCTGGTTACGTACCGAAACGGGCGTCCATCGCTTGGTCAGAAAATCGCCGTTTGATTCCGGTAATCGCCGCCATACTTCTTTCGCTTCAGTTTTCCTCTCACCGGAAATTGCCGATGATATCGAGGTGGATCTTGATATGAGTGATGTGCGAATCGACACCTACCGCTCTAGCGGGGCGGGTGGACAGCACGTCAACAAGACTGACTCGGCGGTACGCCTCACCCATGAGCCCAGCGGTATCGTGGTGCAGTGTCAGAGCCAGCGCTCACAGCACAAGAACAAGGACATGGCGATCAAGCAACTGAAGGCAAAACTTTATGAGCTTGAAGAATTGAAGCGCAAAGAAGAGATGCAGTCCATCGAAGAGTCAAAAGCGGACATTGGCTGGGGTAGCCAGATACGCTCTTATGTCCTGGACGCTTCTCGCATCAAGGATCTGCGCACGAATGTGGAAGTCACTAACACCGGTGCGGTATTGGATGGTGACCTGGACAAATTTATCGAAGCCAGTCTCAAGATGGGACTGTAAACGCCAATCGGACCTTAATATGGCTGACAACAACGAATCAAATCTCACGGCAGATGATGAGAATAAGCTTATCGCTCAGCGCAGGGAAAAACTGCAGCAGCTGCGTCAGCAGCGAGAAGCATTCCCCAATGATTTTGAGCGCAAGCATCGTTCGGCAGAATTGATCGAAGAGTTCGACGACAAGGATGCTGATGAGCTCAAGCAGCTGGCGTCCCCGGCAGTCGTCGCTGGCCGCATCATTCGTATGCGCGGGCCATTTGTCGTGATTCAGGATGGTTACGGCCAGATGCAGCTGTATATGAACGTCAAGAACTTCGATGAAGCCAGGGCAGCGGAGTTAAAGAGTCTGGATCTCGGCGACATCATTGGCGCTGAGGGTGAGGTCTTCAAGACCCAGAAGGGTGAGCTCACCGTACGGGTTGCCGAATTTCGTTTACTGACAAAGGCGTTAAGACCGCTGCCAGACAAGTACAAGGGACTGAGCGACACCGAGACCCGATACCGACAGCGCTATGTGGATTTGATCGCGAACGATGAGTCCCGCAAGGTATTTGCGCTGCGATCACAAATCGTCAGATTCATCAGGGAATATTTTCATGAGCAGGGTTTCATGGAAGTTGAAACCCCAATGATGCAGGTTATTCCGGGCGGTGCTACCGCGCGGCCGTTCATCACACATCATAACGCCCTGGATCAGGATATGTATCTCAGGGTCGCGCCTGAACTGTTTCTCAAGCGCTTGACCGTTGGTGGTTTCGAAAAAGTGTTCGAGCTTAATCGCAACTTCCGCAATGAAGGGCTCTCGACCCGGCACAATCCAGAATTCACCATGCTGGAATTCTATTGGGCCTATGCGCGCTACGAAGACTTAATGGATCTTACCGAAGATTTATTTCGGCGCATCACGGAGGAAGTGCTGGGGACCGCCACAGTGGTTTACCAAGGTGTGCAATACAACTTTTCGCAACCCTTTGCGCGTTTGACAGTGGAAGCAGCGGTGCGCGAAACCTGCAAGCTCGACGATGCAGTGAAGCTTGATGATCTGGGGCAAGTCACTGCCGCGGCAGACAGGCTTGGTGTGGTTTTTGATAAGAGCTGGCCGAAAGGCAAAATTCTCATGGAGATCTTCGAGCAGCGTGTCGAGGAGACGCTGACGCAGCCAACCTTCATCACCCAATACCCGACCGAAGTGTCGCCACTGGCGCGACGCAATGAGAAAAACCCTGATGTGACTGACAGGTTTGAGCTGATCATTGGTGGCAGAGAGTTAGCCAATGGATTCTCGGAGCTGAACGATCCAGAGGACCAGGCAGAGCGCTTCAAAGCGCAGGTGGCTCAGAAAGATGCAGGTGACAAAGAGGCGATGCACTTTGATGATGATTACGTCACGGCGCTTGAATACGGCATGCCGCCAACGGCTGGCGAGGGAATCGGGATAGACAGGCTGGTAATGTTGTTTACCGATTCGCCTTCAATAAAGGATGTCCTATTGTTTCCCCATATGCGCCCACAGCATGACGACCACTGAGGCGGCATCCGCGAATCGGGCAATCAAGCTGAAAGCGTCCTGGCGCCAAAAGCTGGACGATCAGTTTCAGGCGGACTATATGCAGGCACTGCGGCAGTTCCTGCTTGCAGAGAAGGCGCTTGGCAAGCACATCTTTCCACCCGGGGACGAAATTTTTTCGGCCCTGAACGCAACTGACTTTGATGCAGTCAAGGTCGTGATACTAGGGCAGGATCCCTACCATGGTCCCGGGCAAGCCCACGGCCTTTGTTTTTCTGTTAAACCTGGTGTGCAGGTGCCGCCGTCACTCAAAAACATCTACAAAGAATTGCAGGCCGATGTCGATTTTCAAGTACCCTCCCATGGCTGCTTGCAGTATTGGGCGCAGCAAGGTGTATTGTTGTTAAATGCGGTGCTGACGGTTCAGGCGGGTCAGGCCGCGTCTCACCAGGGCAAAGGTTGGGAGCGTTTTACAGACGCTATCGTAGGACTGCTGAATAAAGAGCGGGAAGGGCTGATATTTATGCTCTGGGGTAGTTATGCACAGAAGAAGGGAGCGATTGTTGATCGCGATCGTCATCTGGTGTTGCAGTCACCTCATCCTTCGCCCTTGTCTGCCAGTCGAGGTTTTTTCGGCAATCATCATTTTTCCAGGGCGAATTCATACCTGGAATCAAAAGGTAAACGGGCAATTGACTGGCAGTTGCCCATGCAGGTTTCAGCTTAGGTTTTTACTATGACAGATCGTGCACAAGTAATTGTTGGGGCGAGTCACGCAGGTGTCTCATTGGCGCTGCAGTTGCGGCGAGAGGGTTGGGAAGGGCCAATCCAGCTGGTGGGTGCAGAAAAAGAATTGCCCTACCACCGGCCGCCTCTATCCAAGGAATTGCTGAGCGGGCAAAAAGAGTTAGACGCGATACGGTTACGACCGGAAAAAATATATGCGGACAACGATATCGAGCTCCTGCTTGGCACCACCGCATTAAAGATTGATAAGGAGCAGCGCTCCCTGCATTTGCACGATGGCCGCGTACTGCAGTATGAAAACCTGGCTTTGTGCACAGGCGCCAAAGTGCGTCAGCTCCCACTGGCCTTAGATTCAGAGCGAGTCCTTTATCTGCGCACGGCGGCAGATGTGGCGCAACTGCAGGCGTTGGCTCAGCCTGGAAAACACGCCGTGATTATCGGCGGAGGCTATATCGGACTCGAGGCAGCCGCAGTGTTACGCAAAATGGAGCTTGAGGTGACCGTGCTTGAAATGGCGCCTCGAGTACTGGCCCGAGTCACCAGTGAGGTATTGTCTGACTACCTGACTTCGCTGCATATGATGCATGGTGTTTCCATTAAGACGTCAACGCAGGTTAATGGGATACAGGATCATGAGGGTAAGCTGCAGGTTGTTTGCAATGACAACACAGAATATCTGGCCGACTTCGTGCTGGTGGGAATTGGGGTAGGTCCCAATACGACGCTGGCTGAGACCGCGGGTGTTAGCCTGGATGACGGAATCGTTGTCGACGAAAAGGGTTGTACCAGCGTGCCGCATATTTTTGCGGCCGGAGACTGCACCCGTCACCCTAATCGATTTGCCGGAGGTAATGTTCGTCTCGAATCTGTTCAAAACGCAAATGATCAGGCAAGGGTAGTGGCAGCCAATATGGTGGGAAAGGCGAGTATTTATGATGCGGCGCCTTGGTTCTGGTCTGACCAGTACGACATCAAACTGCAAATGGCGGGACTCAACAGCAACTATGACAGCACAGTAACTCGCGGCGACCCGACGAATGCAGAAAACGAAGGGTTTTGCGTGTTTTACCTGCGAGCGGGCGAATTAGTAGCCGTTGATAGTGTGGCGCGACCGAAGGAATTTATGGCGGGCAAGCAGCTTATCGCGCGCGGGATAACGCCAGACAAGGCCAATCTCGCCGACGAACAGATTGAGCCGGCAAGCTGGTTAAAGCCTTAAGCAGCTAGTCACCCCGATAGATGCAGCCCGAAGTACAGGTCTCCCGGATCTCTACTGCAGAAAGCTGAAGCAAACCGGGTTGTAGCCGCTGCCAGATCCAGCGAGCGATATTTTCGCTAGTGGGATTTTCAAGGCCTTCAATGTCGTTCAGATAGTAATGATCAAGCTGTTTCCGAATCGGCTTGAATGCGGCGCTGATGTCGGAAAAATCCATGACCCACCCGGTATCCGTGCCCACTTCACCGGTGACGAAAATTCGCACTGCAAAAGAATGCCCATGCAGCCGCGAACATTTGTGTCCAACAGGCACATTAGGCAGTCTATGGGCCGCCTCAAAGTTGAAGTCCTTAAATATCTCCATGAATCTGTATCATTATCAAGCCTGTAGGTGAAAGGCGGCCAATGTTACAAGCCCGTTGATTTTAAGTACAGGGACTATGGCATATAATCAGCGCATAATAATTAGCCGAATCGGCGGGCTGCTGTCACCTATCATTTATGTCAATAAAGACGCGCCTCAAACCATTTTCACGCTTTCTTTCTGAAGGCAAAAGACTCCCAATCTATCTGGGTGGACTGGCTACAATGCTGGTTTTGTTCTTGCAGCTGAGTGCGCCGCCGCTGCTCAGCGATTTTTTGACACGCCTTGAGTACCTGGTTTACGACCAGCGTCTGCGTGTAATGCCAAAGGCTGAAAAACCCGAAGAGAATAAGATCGTTATCGTGGATCTAGACGAACGCTCTCTGCAGGCAGAAGGGCAATATCCTTGGAACCGTATCAAGGTTGGTCAGCTGACTGAGAAACTCAGGGACGATGGCGCCCTGGTCGTTGGGTTTGATATCACCTTCCCAGAGCCTGATCGCAGTATCCGAGATTTGCTGGCACCTATAGATTTGCGAGCTCTGGGGGAGGGCTTCAACGCGACGCTCTCCGAGATTGAACCGCAGATCGACTCAGACCAGTATTTCGCCCGGGTTATGCAGAGCGGCATCGATGTGGTGCTAGCGATTAACTTTAATTCCCAGACAGACGCAACATATAACGAGTTGCCAGAACCGTTAGTCGATATTGATTCTGAGTTGGCTGACAAAATCACGGTGCAGGAAATGACCGGATTTACTGGCAATATCAAGGTGCTTCAAGATGCGGCCCTGGGCAATGGCAGTATGAATCAAACGCCGGACATGGATGGAATCGTCAGACGTGTGCCGTTATTCATCAGGTTTGGGGACTCGCTGTTCCCGACCTTGTCGTTAGAAATGATTCGCGTTTATAACTTTCTTGAAACCTATGAAGTCGTCACGCAAAGTTATGCTGATCTTGAAGTGATTCGGGCAATCCGAATTGGCACAGGGGCAGGCGCCTTTGAAATACCCACCGATGGTCTGGCTCAGGTTAATGTGCCCTACGTAGGCGGCTCATCTCGGCTTGATGATCGTCATTTTCCCTATATTTCGGCCACTGATGTATTGCAGGATAATCTGAGCGAAGAAGAGCGCAAAGCCTTGGAAAACTCCCTGGTGCTGGTTGGCACCAGCGCGCCGGGGCTCGGGGATATACGAGCCATGCCCCTGCAGCAGGTTTACCCTGGGGTTGAAGTTCACGCCAATATGCTCAATGCCCTTTTGAACTCGGTGACGGTCGTCGATGTTAGTTCAAGTGAAACCGATACCCAGTCGGTGTTTAGCGGTTTCTCCCAACCGGAAGGTGTCTATTTTCCCTACAAACCGGATTGGGAAGCGGGGGCACTGTTTTTTATTATCATGGTGCTCGGGCTTGGTATGGCGCTGGCATTCCCCTATATGGGAGCAGCGGCCATGGCGTCAACTGCTGTGATACTTATTGTCGCGGTTACCTGGCTCAATTTTCAGCTCTGGGCGAACTATATGCTGGACTTCGGTTTAGTCCTGATTGTGCTGCTCATCCTTTTCGTCATGCTAACAAATCTCATCTATGGCTTTCTCGCCGAAAGCCAAATCCGTAAGACCATCAAAGGCATGTTCGACCAGTACGTGCCGCCAGCGCACATTGACTCTATGCTTGAAAACCCCGATAACTATTCGTTTGAAGGTGAAAGTAAGGAGCTTACCGTGCTGTTCTCGGATATCCGTAGCTTTACCACAATCTCCGAGGCCTTAAGCGCTTCTGAATTGAAGACCTTGCTAAACGACTTTTTCACACCCATTACTGAAATAATTTTCAAACACAATGGCACTATTGATAAGTACGTGGGTGATATGGTCATGGCATACTGGGGTGCTCCCTTGGATGATGAAAATCATAGAGGCAATGCCATCAAGGCTGCACTGGAGCTGCTGGAAAAAGTAGAGGCGCTGAAGTCGGAATTCGAGGAAAGAGGCTACCCGGAGGTCAATGTTGGTTGCGGTATAAATACCGGTTTCATGAATGTAGGTGACATGGGTTCAACCTATAGACGCTCGTATACCGTCTTGGGCGATGCGGTTAATCTTGGTTCGAGGCTCGAGGGGCTGACCAAGTTCTACGGAGTTAAATTGCTTGTTGGTGAAGAAACAGCTAAGGAGCTTGATGGATTTCTGCTGCGCCTGATTGACAAGGTAAAGGTGAAAGGCAAACACGAGGCGGTGGAATGTTACGAGCCCGTAAGTTTTGAGGCGACAGCGGGTGAGCAGCTCAAAGCTAGAGTAGCGGCTTATCACAAGGCGCTCGATGCCTATTATGAGCAGCAGTGGGACGATGCCCAGGTCCAGTTTGAGACACTGCTTGTAGGGGAACCCGAGTGCAAGCTTTACCAGGTTTATCTGGAGCGCGTAGAAACCTTAAGAACCGCAGATTTACCCGCAGATTGGGATGGTGCTTATTCCCACACCAGCAAGTAAAAGTTAGCTAAATTGCAGTCCGCAGTTTTATTGACATGGGAACTTAAGTCGGTAAAATGCGCTGTCTCCTGTGACGGGTGGTTAGCTCAGCTGGGAGAGCATCGCCCTTACAAGGCGAGGGTCGCAGGTTCGATCCCTGCACCACCCACCATTTAACGTCAGAGCGTTTGGCGTTTGTCGCGGACCGGTAGTTCAGCTGGTTAGAATGCCGGCCTGTCACGCCGGAGGTCGCGGGTTCGAGTCCCGTCCGGTCCGCCATTTTCATCCCCGTTGCCTGTTTTAGCTTCTGTTCGTCTCTGCTTGTATCCTCCAAACCCCCTTCAATAAATCTGCTTTCTAAAACATGTCCATGCCGCTGGAGATAGAACCGCCCAGGTTGCAGCGACTCACCGCATCCTACCTCGACCAGCGCGATATTCGCCTTTCGGTGTTACGTTTGGATGAGATTAATCCACTGGTGTTTGGCAACAAGTGGTTCAAACTTAAGTACAACCTGCTTGCCAGCCAGGAGCAGGGGGTTTCCCGACTCTTGAGTTTTGGCGGCGCCTATTCCAACCATCTTATGGCCGTCGCGGCAGCGGGGCAGTACTGCGGGCTGGAGACCATCGGTGTGGTGCGCGGTGAACTGGTGCAGCCGCTGAATCCGGTACTGCAGTTCGCGGCTGATCGGGGCATGAACCTGCAGGGGATCAGCCGTTCGCAATACCGCCAGAAGGACAGCCCTGAGTTTCTCGAGGCGCTTAGGTCACGGTGGGGAGAGTGCTATTTGATTCCTGAAGGCGGCAGTAATGCTCTTGGGGTAAAGGGCTGCAGGGAAATCGCCAGGCTGGTTTCCTGGGAGCCTGGCGCTCGCCAGCGCTTGCTTGCTATGGCATGTGGTACTGGCGCAACTATGGCGGGGGTGATTCAGGGATTTGCGGCGAATGTCGCGATTCGCCTCGAAATCCTGGGCGTCTCGGTGCTTAAGGCGCCGGGCTATTTATCTGCGAATGTCTCGCACTGGCTTGAAGCTGGCAAGCTGACCACTGAGCCCTCCTGGCGCATCGACGATGACAGTCATTTTGGGGGCTATGCCCGTTCAAACTCCGTTCTGGAGCGATTCATGTCCGTTTTCAGCGAGGCGCACGGGATTCCTCTGGAGCCCGTCTATACAGGAAAGCTTTTCTGGCGTCTGGATCAGGACATCAGGTCAGGTCGGATTGCGCCGGGCACAGACATCATTGCCCTCCATACTGGCGGGTATATCCCTGTTGCTGGGGGCTTGACGCGTTAGTCACAGGTTTGGCATTGCCTGCCAGGCTGCTGGCATAGACCCATTATTGGTAAAAATTCCCACAGAACCCTACAATGCTGGAGTGCGGTGCAGTAGATAGGGCACTTCAGCGTTATTGCGACCGCAAATTTAGACTGGATTCCGGGTAATAGATCTTAATGACCGCTCTGAAACCACAGCTTTCCCCTGCGGCTCTGGTGTTTGCCAGAAGTCTTGCTATCGTCTTGCTGTCAGGCTGGACCCTTCTCATAGCTCAATCTGGCTTTGCCGGGGTCTTGCTTGAAATATTGCCAGCGGCGAATGAGCCCGAACTGCCTGTCGAGGCAATTGAGGCGAAGGCTGTCCGGATTGATGCGGTGCAGATTGCACGCCTCGAGCCACGGTCTTTATTCGACGTTGAAATAGCTGCAGATCGGTTTGTTGAATTTACTGTGACTGATGTTGGCCACTATCTAAATGGCGACAAATACATTAGCGCCGCTGCGCAGGCAGGCGCGAAAAACTACAGCATGACCCTGACGGTGGGTGCAGCGCGACTGTTTGGCTATCTATCTGCCGACGCCCTGGTCTGGCAAGTAGACGCGCATAGAGACGTAGAGGCATATCAGGGATGGGCCTATCTTCCTGCCGGCTTGCCAACTGCCGAACTGAATAATGATTACTTCATCCCTGCCTCAGCGTTGGTTCCACCGCCACTGCGCTCGTTGGCCGTGCCGGTTCAGGCGCTCCTGGTAGGCGGGGGAGATGGCGCGCTCATCGCCAGCGAACCGCAAAACGCCTCTTTGCCCAACATCTCGGCCAGCAAGCTGCAGATTAGCCAGTCCTTCGAACCAGATCCTCTTATCGCTGGCGGCACAGCTGATGCAGTAATCACCCTAAAGAACATCAGCAGTGAAGCACATGAAAATCTGGTGCTGGAAGTGTTCTTTGTGCTTGAAGACAGCGTGCTGGTGGCCGCGAGTCCTGGCTGCAGCGAGCAACTAAGCCTGTCCTTGCAGAAAGTGCTGTATTGCACGGCCGGGAATCTGGCCCCCGGTGAAACTCGGCAGCTTGGCTTCAGCGTCAGTGTTGCTGAGGCAGGGGTGAGTTTTCTGGCGAGTTCGGTGGTTGTTGGTGGCTTGCGGGATGATCTCACAATCAATGTTGTGAAAGATATTCGCACAGATAGCGATCAGGACGGCATCAGTGATTTTAATGAAAGCCTGCTGGCCACGGATCCTCTGGATAGCAGTTCAGTCGATTACAGCGAATCTGTGATCGATGTGCTGGCGCTCTATACGCCCAGTGCGATTACGGCTTATCCCGGCGCCATAGAGACGCGTATAAATCAGCTTTTCGGGGTGGCCAATCAAATCTACCGAGATAGTAAGGTCGGGATCAGACTACGACCGGTTTACCTGGCCGGGGTTGCTACGAATGAATCTGCCGATATGGATACTGTGCTTACTCAGCTTATGGCTGGTGCTGTGCCTGAATATGCTGGTGTTGAAGCTTTGAGGTCGCGGTTTGGTGCGGACCTGGTTATTTTGTTCAGTACGCTGGAGCCGGTTGGCTCCCGCTGCGGTCTTGCACCTGTAGGTGGTTTCAAAACCAATGGCTACTTCAGCCCGGCAATTGAGCGTGCTCTTGGCTATTCGGTCATAGCCGTGGATTGCCCGGTTGAACTGGTGGTGGCGCATGAGCTTGGTCATAACATGGGCTTGACCCATTCCCATCTAGAAGAGGGGGCAGGTGGCACTTACAACTTTTCTACTGGCTATGGCGTGGAAGCACAATTTGTAACGGTCATGGCGACGCCTGCGGCGTTTCATGCGGACAACCGTATTGCCAGATTTTCCGATCCAGAGCGCTTCTGTGCAGGGGTTCCCTGCGGTGTGCAAAGTGAGGCGACGCTCGGGTCAGATGCAGTGCAATCCTTAAATCTTGTGCGTCACCAGATTGTCAATTTCACGCCATCGACTGTGCCAGATCTTCCGCGACGCCAGGTTGCCAGCATTAGCGGTGAGTCGACCGCAGCCGCTATCGCAGTTGCCGCAAGCAAAGATGAGGGGCTGAGTTTTAGCGAAGTCTTCACTCCCAGTGACAGGGTGAGTATATCGGCAAATATTCTTCTGGACCCGGCACATATTGGCAAAGTCGGGACTCTGCATGTGCTGGTGGGCCTGAAAGGGGAAGCCGACCTGTACCAGTTAAACAGCAATGCCGAATTGGAGCGGTGGGATGGTCAGCCCGAAACCTTGTTGCCTCTTTCTCAGCCTCGCATCTTGAATGCCGAGGAGAATTTGGCATTGCTGCAGAATTATCAACTCAGCAGTACTTTGGCGGGTCTAGAACTAGTGCTTTACGTTGCCTATCAGATACCGAAATCCGGGGTGCTGATCTACACTTCCTCTCCCATGCCACTGCGGGTCGTTCTTTAGCCAAGCCGTTGCTTTTACCGAGGTTTTACGCTGCTAGCCCTGGTCCAGTAACTGCTAATCCAACGCTGGCGGCAAGATTACAGCCGTGCTGGCCATGGTATACTGTCAGACCGACTAACCTGTTTCACTTGGTATTTTTCCACCATTATCATGAGCCAATTCCATCGCATCGGCATTGTGGGCCGACCCGGCCACACTGGCGTCGCTGAAACCTGTCAGCGCTTGCTCGAGTTCCTGACGGAGCAATCGGTTTCTGTGGTAATGGACGAAACCACCGCGACCCTGGCAGACGCAGCGGACAGTGTAGTGCTTGCTCGAGAGCAGTTGGCCAGCAACTGCGATCTGGTTATCGTCGTAGGCGGGGATGGCAGCATGCTCAATATGGCCAAGTTTATAGTGCCAGACAAGGTGCCGGTTATCGGGATCAACCGCGGAAAATTGGGCTTTCTCACCGATGTTTTACCAGAAGAGCTGGAGGCGCAGCTTGCTACCGTTCTGGCCGGAGAATATAGCGTCGAAAACCGGTTTCTGCTGGATGTGACGCTGGCCGGGAGCGGTGGCCAGGAGCAAATCGGCGCTGCGCTAAACGATGTGGTTCTGCATCCCGGGAAAGCCGCGCAGATGATAGAGTTCGAGCTGTTTGTTAATGACCGGTTTGTCTATTCCCAGGTTTCTGATGGTCTCATCGTGGCGACGCCCACGGGCTCAACTGCCTACGCACTGTCTGCAGGCGGCCCGATCATGCATCCTGATCTTAATGCCATCGTTCTAGTTCCCATGTATCCCCATTCGCTTAATAGCCGCCCCATAGTGGTGGACGGTGATTGCGAGATAAGGCTCGTAATCGGAAACCGGGATTCGCTCAGTCCCCAGATTAGCTGTGACGGTGAAGCGGGCTATACCGCTCAGCCTGGCGAAGAAATTCTGCTTACCAAGAACGCTTCACCGCTACAGTTGATCCATCCACTGAACCACAGCTTTTACCAGGCCTGTCGCAGCAAGCTAGGCTGGGGTAGCAGGTTGGTGAACCTGGATGATTAGAGCTGCTAGCGTTGATGTGGCGATTAATCTTGCGCAATTCAGCCAACAGCTTTTCCAATCCGGTCTTGAGCACCGCATTGTCGAAGAGTCAGGCAAGCAAACAATTTGGGTCGGCTCAGATCGCGAAGCCTATGCCGTGCAGCAGCGCCTGGATGAATGGTTGCAATCTGCTCCGACACCCGAAGAAATCTCCGCCGCTAACGCAGGACCCGCTCTCAAAACAACCGCTATTCAATATGGTCTGCTGCGCTGGTTAGTCGCCGCGTGGTTTGGTTTCAAGCGCTGTCCAATCACCTGGTCTTTGATAGTCGGCTGTATAGCCGTTGCGGTCTTAAGTAGATTAGGTGGTGACACTTATAGCGTCAGGGTGCTGTTCTACCCTTTGTTGCCTGAAGATAGTCTGGTGCAACTGTTTTTGGCCATTGACTCCGTGGTTGAGGCGATTCGTACCCTGACTCCAATGTTGCTGCACTTTGGCGAGCTTCACTTGATCTTCAATATGCTCTGGCTATGGTATTTTGGTAGGCAGCTGGAAAAGCTGCAGTCATGGTGGGTTTTTTTGCTGCTGGTGATGGTGACTTCTTTTGTCGGTAACACCGCACAGTACTGGTACCTTGGATACAATAATTTTGGTGGTATGTCTGGCGTGGTTTACGGCCTGGTTGGCTATGCCTGGATGGTTTATCACTTCATCCCTCGTACGGGCCTCATGCTTAGCAATAAAATGTTTGTCATCTTTATCGCAGCTTTGTTCTTGATGGAAGTATTGGCCTCTTCAATGATCGCTACTGCAGCCCATGCTGGAGGCCTGATCGCGGGTGTTCTGCTGGGAGGATTAACGGCTGCGTACTATCGACTTTATTTGCGCCAGGACATGCTGGGGCATTCGTTGAAATGAGAGAGTAACCGATGCAAGAACTTGAACAGACACTATCTGGGTTTCTTGAAAACCCGCCAGGCTCTGTCGATGAGCTGGTCTCGCGAATCACGCCGGATGTGTATGAGCGACTAAAAGAGGCTGTCGCATTGGGACGCTGGTCTGAGGAGGAGCGTTTGAGCCCTCAGCAATCTGAGCAATGCATGCAGCTGATCATTCTATATGAAGCGCACAATGTCGACACTGAGGCAAGGGTTGGCGCGCCGTTAAGTTCTGAATGTGGAGGCAGTAGTGCAGAGGAGAGAACAATAACCTTGCGCGGCTCGAGCTATGGGGATGGGAAATGAAAACAATTGCTCAAGGCATAATCAGGAAGATGCGCACTCGCCTCGAACAGCCAGTGAGCTATGGCGCAAGGTTTGGCGACGAGGAAGTGCCACTTAACCCATTTTTAGAGAAAGAAATCAAGCTACATTACAAAGGTAATATTTTTTGCGTGCACTGCGGCCGTAAGTCTAGCAAAAGTTTTAACCAGGGCTACTGCTACCCTTGTTTTCAGAGCCTGGCACAGTGTGATTCCTGCATAATTCACCCAGAGAGATGTCATTTCGAGCAGGGTAGCTGCCGAGAGCCGGCCTGGGGCGAGAAATACTGCATGCAGGATCATATTGTCTATTTGGCTAACTCATCTGGACTCAAAGTTGGAATCACCCGCGCAACACAGGTACCCACACGTTGGATAGATCAGGGTGCAACACAGGCTCTGGCGGTAATGCGGGTGCGAAGCAGGCTGCAGTCTGGCGTGCTTGAAGTCATGTTCAAGCAGCATGTGGCAGACAAGACGAACTGGCGCGATATGCTTAAGGGCGCCGCAGTTGAGCTAGATATGGCAGCAGAGCGAGACCGACTCCTGGCTGAATGCCAAGGGGCTATTAGTGAGCTTGAAGATCAATTTGGGTTCTTCGCAATAAGTAAGCTTTCTGGCATCGAGCCTGTAAGTATCGAGTATCCAGTTGCGCAGTACCCGGAGAAAATTAGTTCGTTTAATTTTGATAAAGACCCTGAAGTCTCTGGCAAGTTGCTGGGCATTAAAGGTCAATATCTGATTCTAGATGGCGGTGTGATCAATCTGCGCCGTTTCTCAGGCTATGAAGTCGAGTTAAGCGCCTAGCAATTGTCCATCTGCCCATCATTATAACAGTGTTATGCGGGTGCCAAGAATTAAATGTGCCCAAGCTATAGAGGAACTTCATGAAAAACGCCCAGGCCAGAACGGTTTATCTTAAAGACTATCAGCCGCCAGCCTTTACCATCCAGACAACACAGCTCCGCTTCGACCTGTTTGAGGACTATGCCATCGTCGAGTCGACGCTGGAAATGCAGAACCTTAGCGGATCGGATCTGTTGGTGCTGCACGGGAATAACATGCAGTTGGAGGAGCTGAGGCTTGATGAGGTATCTCTTGAGCCAACGCAGTACCTGCTGGACGATGAGCAGCTTAGCATTCCGGCACTTGGAGATATCCTCGGCCGCTCTCCTGAGTCATTCACTTTATACTGCCGAACCCGGATTGAGCCGCAAAACAACACTGCGCTGGAGGGATTGTATAAGTCCAAGAAGATGTTCTGTACCCAGTGTGAGGCTGAAGGCTTCAGGCGCATTACTTACTATCTGGATCGGCCCGATGTCATGAGCCGGTTTACTACTACTATCATTGCTGATGCCGAGCGCTATCCGGTCTTGCTTTCCAACGGCAACCGCATCGCAAAGGGTGCAGTGGAGTCTGACCCATCGCGTCATTGGGTAAGTTGGGGAGACCCCTTTATGAAACCGAGCTACCTGTTTGCCCTGGTGGCTGGGAACCTCGAGCATATGAATGACTCGTTTACCACCATGACGGGAAGGGAAATCAAGCTGCAGATATTTGTCGAGGAGAAAGACCTGGACAAGATTGACCATGCCATGGATTCGCTTAAGCGTTCAATGCGCTGGGACGAGGAGGTGTATGGTCGCGAGTACGATCTAGATATCTTCATGATTGTTGCCGTTGATGACTTCAACATGGGGGCAATGGAAAACAAGGGGCTGAATATATTCAACACCTCCTGTGTATTGGCAAATCCACTCACGCAAACCGACCAGGCCTTCCAGCGTGTGGAGGCGGTTGTTGCACACGAGTATTTTCACAACTGGTCAGGTAATCGCGTAACCTGCAGAGACTGGTTTCAGCTGAGCTTAAAAGAGGGTTTTACGGTATTCAGAGACTCTGAGTTTTCTGCGGATATGGGGTCACGCACTGTTAAGCGAGTAGAGGACGTTTCGTTTCTGCGCACCATTCAATTTGCGGAAGATGCCGGTCCTATGGCGCATTCCGTGCGACCTGACTCTTATATGGAGATCTCAAATTTCTATACGGTAACGATTTACGAGAAAGGCGCAGAGGTAGTGAGAATGATCAGTCTTCTGGTTGGTCCAGAAGGCTTCCGCAAAGGCACGGATCTCTATTTCGAGCGTCATGACGGCCAGGCGGTGACTACGGAAGACTTTGTCAAAGCGATAGAAGATGCCAATAGTGTCGATTTGACCCAATTTCGTCGCTGGTACTCCCAGGCCGGTACGCCGGTGCTGGACATCGAAGGTGATTATTCTGCCGAAGAAAAAACCTATCGACTGAAAGTCGCTCAGCGCTGCTCAGCAACGCCGGGGCAGAACGAAAAACAGCCGTTTCATATTCCCCTGCGGTTGGGGTTGCTGGACTTAAATGGAGAGGCAATCCCCCTCAAGGGTGAAGGCTTGAGCGGAATCAACACTGATGAGGTGCTGCATGTTACTGAATCAAGCCAGACGTTCGAATTCACAGGTATAGAGTCCAAGCCGGTGCCTTCCTTGTTGCGCGGCTTCTCTGCTCCCGTTCGACTGAACTATGGATATTCGCAGGATGACCTATCTTTCCTGATTGCGAACGATGAGGACGGGTTTAATCGTTGGAATGCGTCACAGGTGCTGGCCTCACAGGTCATAGAGTCCATCCAGAATGGCGCTGACCTGGCGGATGCAAGTGATCGACTGTGTGATGCCTATGCGAGTATTCTGGATTCCGCGTTGAGGGATTCTGGTCTCGATAGAGCTATGCTGGCCCACCTGCTGTCACTGCCTCTGCTTGGCACGCTGATAGAGCAGGCAGATGTGGCCGATGTGCAGGCAATTTACGAAGCGCGCAAGTCGGTTGTGTCCCGCTTGGCAGATTCGCTGCGAGAAAAATTCGGGAAACTGTTTGAGTCGATTCCGGCGACAGGAGAGTATCGGGCAGACGCGGTTTCTATCGCAAACAGGGCGCTACGCAACCTGTGTTTGCACTACCTGATGCAGGGCGATGAGGTGCATTGGTCTGCCATCGTGAATAAGCAATATTATGAAGCGAATAATATGACTGATCAGTTGGCGGGGCTGCGCTTATTGGTGAACGCCGAGTCTGAAAAGGTATCAGAACTGGCAGGACAAGCGCTGGCGGATTTTTACCAGCGCTGGCAGCAAGAACCGCTGGTTGTCGATCAATGGTTCGGGGTGCAGGCGATGGCGCAGAAGCCCGGCGCCTTAAGCCGGGTCAAGGCGCTCATGGATCATCCCGCCTTTGAGTTTAAAAATCCGAACAAGGTTCGCTCATTGATTGGTGCATTCTGTGGTCAAAACTTTACCGGCTTCCATGACGAGTCTGGTGATGGCTACGAATTTCTGGCTGACCAGGTGATTGCCCTTGATGCGCTTAACCCGCAGGTAGCTTCGCGCCTCCTCACGCCGTTGACTCGCTGGAAAAAATTTGATTCCAAGCGCCAGGCCTTAATGCAGGCACAGCTTCTCAGGATCAAGGCTGCCCCCGATCTCTCCAAGGATGTGTTTGAGATTGTCGAGAAAAGCACTGTGCAAATTACTGGCTAGAGGAGTGCCACGCTGACGCCAATAAGACATACACTGTTAGTTAGGGTTGGTAGTGAGAGTGTTGCCTCGAGAAGTATGGGTTAGGGCAATAATGACGCTACCGATCAGCGAGGGCCCGTCTTGCTGAATAGTCGGCAGGTCCAGATTCTACTTGCTGCAGTGCGCGATAGGCGCAGCCGTAAGTATCTACCTGCTGCGCTTAGCGGAGGTCGCGGCCGAAAATCTGCATTGACGTTCGGCCGCTAGTTATCTGTCTGTTCAGATCAGGCAACTTCCTGAACATTAGTCGTTGGAATCATCTTGGCGCGATCGGCCGCTTCCTGGAAGCTCTCAATTTCATTGAAATTCAGGTAGCGGTAGATGTCGCCTTTCATGGTGTCAAGCGATTGCATATAGACCATGTACTCATCCATGGTTGGAATCTTGCCTAGAGCCGAACAAACTGCTGCCAACTCCGCTGAGGCCAAAAATACATCGGCGCCCTGTCCCAGACGGTTAGGGAAGTTCCTGGTTGAAGTAGATACCACTGTGGAATTCGGCGCTACCCGTGCCTGATTACCCATACATAGAGAACAACCTGGCATTTCGGTGCGGGCACCGGATGTACCGAAAATATTGTAAATGCCTTCTTCCGTAAGCTGGTGTTCGTCCATCTTGGTTGGGGGTGCTATCCACAGCTTGGTGGGCAGCAGTCCGTCAACCTGCTTGAGAACTTCAGCAGCTGCCCGGAAGTTGCCGATATTCAGCATGCAGGATCCGATAAATACCTCATCGATCTTGGTGCCCTGAACCTCGGACAGCGGTTTCACATCATCTGGATCGTTGGGGCAGGCTAATAGCGGTTCCGTGATCTCGTTGAGGTCGATCTCTATGATTTTGTGGTATTCGGCGTCAGCATCCGGCTCCATCAGCTGCGGGTCTGCCAACCAGGCTTCCATTGACTGGGCGCGACGCTCCAGCGTTCTGGCGTCCTGATAGCCGTTGTCTATCATCCAGCG
>Ga0181558_10000689_pt1 | contig 31920 bp, 23 predicted proteins | sample 011ome_22_FD_133754 | JGI IMG/M metagenome (GOLD analysis project Ga0181558, IMG submission 133754) | Coastal salt marsh microbial communities from the Groves Creek Marsh, Skidaway Island, Georgia - 011507BT metaG (megahit assembly) | ecosystem: Environmental > Aquatic > Marine > Intertidal... | reverse complement strand
TGTCAGTACCCATCACACCATCAGGGCACAGATCACTACCCTGCTGGATGCCTGGGCCTGGACAGATGAAGACGTGATTCCCCTGTTCCTGCCCCTGCATCATATCCACGGCATCATCAATGTACTGTGTTGTGGTCTCTGTGCTGGCGCCACTGTCCACTTGTTTCCAAAATTTGATATTCCAGCCATCACCCGGAAAGTCAGCAATGGTGTGTACAACGTATTCATGGCAGTACCTACCATCTATGTGAAGCTTATCCAGTATTTCAACACCATTGATGAAGCCGAAGTCAAAGCTATCTGCAAGGGCTTCAATGCCATGCGACTCAATATCTCCGGATCAGCGGCATGTCCGGTCAAACTGTTCAACGAGTGGCAGTCACTGACAGGCCAGGTATTACTTGAGCGCTATGGCATGACCGAAATTGGCATGGGCATTTCAAATCCATACCACGGCGAAAGACGTGCAGGTTATGTGGGCCAGCCTTTACCCGGCGTCGAAGTGCAGTTGTTTGATGAAGCAAATTATCCCGTTAACGAAGAAGAAAAGTCCGGTGAGATTCGCATCAAGGGAGACAATGTATTCCTGGAGTACTGGGACAACCCTGATGCAACAACAGAAAGTTTCATTGATGGCTGGTTCTGCACTGGTGATGTTGCCGTGATTGAGGAGGGCTATTACCGCATCATGGGACGCTCATCCATCGACATCATCAAGTCCGGGGGATACAAATTATCCGCCCTGGAAATTGAGGGCGTTTTGCTTACCCATGAGGCTATCCGAGAAGTGGCAGTAATAGGGGAGGAAGATGAAACATGGGGTGAAGCCGTGGTGGCGGTCATTGTTCTGGAGGATGGTGTCACACTTGACTATGATCAGTTAAAAATTTGGTGTGATGGAAAAATTTCATCATACAAGATTCCAAAAGCCATCAGAATTGTTGATGCCCTTCCCCGTAATGCCATGGGCAAGGTTACAAAATCCGATCTAAAACATGAGTGTTCCCGGTAACTCAAATACCCGATAAATAATCATAGGTGAAGTAAATGACAACCAGCATTACAGAGCTTGCCGATAAAATTGCCAAACTGGAAAAACAGTTATTTGATGAGCTGGATAAAAAGCAGGATGAGTTTAAATACCACCTGGAAGGCACCAGGGTAAAATTTGAGCAGGAGATACTGGACGCTCACAGAAGACTGAAAGTGGGCATCCTGCGTTACCTGTTCTCCTCCACCGTCCGCAACATACTCTCTTCACCCTTCATCTACGGCATGGTTTTCCCCATTGCGATATTCGACATCACAATCACCGCCTACCAGCATATCTGTTTCCGACTGTATGGTATTCGCCGGGTAAAACGTTCGGATTATATTGTCATGGACAGGCATCAGCTCGCTTACCTCAATGGCATTGAAAAACTGAACTGCCTGTATTGCGGTTATGGTAATGGAGTTGTGGCGTACTCACGCGAAGTTATCGCCCGAACAGAACAATACTGGTGCCCAATCAAGCACGCCAGGAAAGTGGTTGGCACCCATCGCCGCTACAGCAAGTTTGCTGATTACGGCGATGCTGAGCATTATCGGGAACAACTGATCAAGTTACGCGATGAGCTCAAATAAAATGATCATGAAAAGACAATTTCCCCTTCTTCCAAATCCACGTTGATGGCATCACCGGGTGCATAACTGCCACCCAAGACTTTCTGTGCAAGGGGATTCTCTATCCATTGCTGGATAGCCCTTTTCAAGGGACGTGCGCCATACACCGGATCAAAGCCAAGCTCGGCAATCTTGTCGAGCACGCCTTCACCGATATGGAGATGCAGGTCATTGTCGTCCAGGCGCTGCTGCAGTAACTGGATCTGGATTTCAGCAATACCACGCACCTGTTCAGCGGCCAGGGGATGGAAGACAACAGTTTCATCTATACGGTTAAGAAACTCCGGACGGAAATGTTTGCCGACCACTTCCATCACCGCATTTTTTACAGAGCTGTAGGAGGAGTCATATCCTGAATCATTACTCATCATATCCTGGATTCGATCAGAGCCCAGGTTGGACGTCATGACAACGACTGTATTTCTGAAATCGACTGTCCGGCCATGCCCGTCGGTGAGACGACCATCATCAAGTACCTGCAACAGGATATTGAATACATCCGGATGGGCTTTTTCCACTTCATCCAGCAGCAATACGGCATAGGGACGTCGACGGACAGCTTCTGTCAGGTAGCCGCCTTCTTCATAGCCCACATATCCCGGCGGCGCACCTATCAGGCGTGCGACGGAATGCTGTTCCATGAATTCACTCATATCCACTCGCACCATGGCCTCTTCGGTATCAAAGAGGAATTGCGCCAGTGCTTTACACAGTTCAGTTTTACCCACACCCGTAGGTCCTAAAAACAGGAAGGAACCGTTGGGGCGATTGGGATCAGACAGACCCGAACGTGAACGACGCACAGCGTTGGCTACGGCATCAACTGCCTCAGCTTGCCCAATAACCCGTTTGTGCAACTCTTCTTCCATGCGCAAAAGTTTCTGCTTTTCACCTTCAAGCATCTTGGACACGGGTATGCCGGTTGCACGACTGACCACTTCCGCAATTTCTTCATCAGTGACCTTGTCACGCAGCAGCTTCATTTCCGTGGTATCGGCTTCTTCTGCCTGCTCAAGCTGTTTTTCCAATTGAGGTATTACGCCGTACTGCAATTCAGACATGCGTGTAAGATCAGAAGCACGGCTTGCTGCTTCAAGATCAATTCGGGCCTGTTCCAGGTCACTCTTGATTTTCTGCGAACCGGAGACGATGGCTTTTTCAGCCTTGAGCACTTCTTCAAGATCAGAAAACTCTCTTTCCAGCCCACTAATCTCTTCTTCAATTTTTTCAAGACGTTTCTTCGAGGCATCGTCCGTTTCTTTTTTCACCGCTTCACGTTCCATCTTCAGCTGAATGAGACGACGTTCGAGTCGGTCCATCTCTTCCGGCTTGGAGTCAATTTCCATGCGGATCAGTGATGCTGCTTCATCAATCAGGTCAATAGCCTTGTCTGGTAACTGACGGTCGGTGATATAACGCTGGGACAATTTAGCGGCGGCGATAATGGCAGCATCAGTGATATTGACGCCGTGATGTACTTCGTAACGTTCCTTAAGTCCACGCAGAATCGCCACGGTATCTTCTTCCGTGGGTTCATCCACAAGCACTTTCTGAAAACGGCGCTCAAGGGCAGCATCTTTCTCAACATACTGGCGATATTCATCCAGGGTTGTGGCACCCACACAGTGGAGCTCACCTCGGGCCAGTGCTGGCTTGAGCATATTGCCGGCATCCATGGCCCCTTCGGCCTTACCGGCACCAACCATGGTATGGATTTCATCGATAAACAGAATCACCTGCCCTTCCTGCTTGGACAGCTCATTAAGGACAGCCTTCAGGCGTTCCTCGAATTCACCACGGAACTTGGCACCCGCGATCAGAGCGCCCATATCCAGGGAAAGAATGCGCTTATCTTTCAGTCCTTCAGGCACCTCACCATTCACGATGCGTTGGGCAAGGCCATCAATGATTGCTGTTTTACCCACGCCGGGCTCACCGATTAATACAGGATTGTTCTTGGTGCGACGCTGCAACACCTGCACAGTGCGGCGAATTTCATCGTCACGGCCGATCACCGGGTCAAGTTCACCCTGCTCGGCTTTTTGTGTGACATCGACAGTGAATCTTTCCAGGGCCTGGTAGTTTTCTTCCGCTTCAGGATTATCCACACTGGCTCCGCCTCGAAGATTCTTGATGGCGTTTTCAAGGGCCTGCCTGGATACGGCAAAGGAATTGAGCAATTTGCCCATTTCACCCTTGTCATCCATGGCCGCCAGGAAAATGTTTTCAGATGATATGTACTGATCACCAGCTTTCTGACTGATCTTGTCAGCCATATTGAGCAGCTTGCCCAGGTCGGGAGAAATCTGTACTTCGCCACCATGATCTTTGACTTCAGGCAGGTCGTTGATGATTTTCTGCAGGCCGTTGCGCAAAGCCGGGATATCGAAACCCGTCTGCATTAACAGGGGACGGATAGAACCACCCTTCTGGTCCACAAGGACAGAAAGCAGATGTGCCGGTTCTATCAGGTTATGATCTTTACCAACTGCAAGTGACTGGGCATCCGACAATGCCATCTGCAGCTTACTGGTCAGTTTGTCCATTCGCATGGTGTTTTCCCACTATTCAATATTCAAGGGTCAATTAACTCTGACCCCATAACCAATGTGGGGGTAAAGAGGAGTGATTCAAGTAGTTTAATTACAGAAAGGACTCTGTTTGATAAATATCAAATCTTAATTCAGGCTTTCCAGATCAGTGAAGCAAAGCGTCCGGTCTGGCCATCCCGGCGATAGGAGTAGAAATTATCGAATTCACAGTAGGTGCAAAGGGGTTCTCCGTATATCTGTTTTACCCCTGCTGAACCAAGAATGATCCTGGCAATGGCGTACAGGTCACACATCCATTTACCGCCGGTTTCAGCCTGTTGGAATAGAATTTCTTCTTCGTTAAGAATTTCTTCATTGTGGAGCGCAAGGAATGCTTTGCGCACATCATCCCCTACTTCGAAATGACAGGGCCCAATTACCGGCCCTAACCAGGCCATAATATCTCCCGGTTCTGCATCAAACTGTGCCAGTGTTTTTTGCAATACGCCTGCTGCCATACCCCGCCAACCGGCATGGGCCACAGCGATTTCATTTCCCTCTGTGTCACAAAACAGCACTGACAGGCAGTCAGCCGTAAGTACACCACAGGCAACATTATTTTCAGTGGAATAAATGGCATCGGCTTCTGTGGCCTCATCAACAAGGCCGTTATCCAACACCAGCACACCATTACCATGCACCTGCTGAAGCCACTGAAATTCAATATCCTGCCCAATAAATTCGGTCAGTAGTTTCCGGTTGTGGTGCACGGCATAGTCTTCATCACCCACATGAATTCCCAGGTTGAGTTTGTCATAGGGAGGTTCACTGATACCACCATGGCGGGTAGTGACCAGACTCCTGACATTTTCAGGTGCCGGCCAGTCAGGAATGATGACGTCGTTAAGAATGTCTTCAGACAACATTATCCTGCTCCAACAGTGTCAGCAGGTTTTGCATATCGGAGGGAATCTCTGCCTGCCATAACATCTCTTCTCCTGATTCCGGGTGAACCAGTCCAAGCTGCCAGGCATGCAGTGCCTGACGTTTGAACTGTTCAAGGAATGTAATGAGCTCAGGAGAAGCGCCCTTTGGAATTCGCGGTCTGCCGCCATAAAGCGGATCACCAACAAGCGGATGACCAATATGCGCCATATGCACACGAATCTGGTGGGTACGTCCTGTTTCCAGTTCACATTGCACCAGTGTATGACTGCGAAACTTTTCCAGGATGCGGTAATGGGTCACAGCGTCCCTGGCATCATTACCATGGGAGACTGCACGCTTGGTCCGGTGAGCAGGATGTCGTCCAAGCGGCTCATCAACAGTGCCTCCTGCAGTGACCAGGCCAAATACGATTGCCTGGTAAATGCGGCTGACACTTTTTTCCCTGAGCTGCTCCACCAGACTGCCGTGACTGGTCAATGTCTTGGCGACTACCAACAGGCCGCTGGTGTCCTTATCTATTCGATGAACTATACCAGCCCTGGGGATCTTGTTGAGATCAGGACAGTGATGGAGCAAGCCATTAAGCAATGTCCCGCTTCTGTTCCCTGCCGCAGGATGAACTACCAGGCCCACAGGTTTGTTAATAACGATAATGGCATCATCTTCAAATACGATATCCAGGGGTATATCTTCAGGCGCCCAATGATCCTGATCATCCACTTCAGCCACGAGTGTGAGCAGCTCGCCGCCAAGCAGTTTGTCCTTGGCCCTGGCGGTTTTTCCCTCCAGTTGAAGGTTCCCATTTTTGATCCAGGACTGCAGTCGGGCACGTGAAAAGTCAGGAAATAACTGAGCTGCCGCCTGATCCAGCCGCAACCCTTTCATTTCAGGGGGTACTACAGCATCCTCGGTCATCTCATCCTCGGGCGCCCCTGGAGACAATTCTGCAAACTTTTCCGTCATGGTCCTGTCTATTTAGTTAAGCGGAATAACGCTATCAGGCGTTTTAGTAAGCCCAAGATCATAGTACACTGCGTGCCTTATTTAGTCAGCGGCTTCATATTTACAGAATTTGCCGTGACAAATAGCCGTTAAAAATTAATAAGAGTCTTCAACAAGAAACACCAGAATTTTCTAATAGTTGTGAACAGACCAGTCATATTCCTCATTCTCGTTGCCAGTATATTACTGGCCAGCTGCTCTTCCGATGAAGATTTTGCCGGTTCCGGTGAGGAATTTCTTTTTAATGAAGGTGTTCGTTCCCTGGAAGCCAATAACTTTCCAAGGGCTATCAATATTTTCCAGCAGCTCGAAGCCCAGTTTCCTTTTGGACAGTTTGCAGAGCAAAGCCAGCTTGAGCTGATCTATTCCTATTACCGGAACAGTGAACCCGAAGCTGCCCGTGCTGCTGCTGACCGTTTTATTCGCCTGTATCCTGACAGTGATAGTCTGGACTATGCCTTTTATATGAAAGGAATGGCGTATTACACAGAGGATGCCGGTGTCCTTGGCCGTTATGTTCCAACCGACCCCAGCAAACGTGACCCTGGAAAAGCCCGGGAATCATTTACCGACTTTGCCCAGTTACTTAATCTTTTCCCCAATAGCGAATATGCAGCCGATGCCCGCGCTCGTATGGTTTATTTGAAAAACCTGCTGGCAGCCTACGAAGTGCACGTTGCTGAATTTTATATCCAGCGCCAGGCATTTCTTTCTTCACTTAACAGGGCTCGATATGTAGTGGAAAATTTCCAGGGTACGCCATCAATTCCCCGCGCACTGGAAATCATGGCTGAAATGTACCTGCGTCTTGGCCTTAATGACCTGGCAGACCAGACGATTGAAATTCTGGCCCTTAATTATCCCGACAGCCCGCAATTGACAGAAAACGGCGACTTCATTGTTTCCACGCAGATCACTGATCCGTCCTTCCTCTACTCAGTCACATTCGGCATGCTTGGCTCTAACAAGGTGGACGCACCACTTGCTCCTACCCGCAGACCAGTCCGTGTGGGTAATAATCCGGAGTTTACGGTTCCCGAAACAGAAAGGCCCCGGTCTATTCTTAATGTCATAACACTGGGTGTACTGGGCGATCCTGGCACTGAGGAATCAGAAGAGAGCCAGCAGTAGCGGCTGCACTCGGCCATACTGCGTTAAATGTTTTTCCCGAACCACTCTCGTAACTACAGTACTGTTCCTGGTCTCGGAAAAAACATTTGCCTTGTCTGACCTTCGTTCGCCATGCTACCTAAATTCAGACATTTCCAGGAAGGCGCAGCCTTCCTGGCGAACATTGTTCGCCACAATAAAGTATAAATTTAGGTGGCGTAATGAGCGAAAGCAAATTGAGGCAAAAATATTTTTGGAAACCGGGCGCATACATTTAGCTATGTAACCGGTTCCAAAAATAATTTTTAACGAAGAGTTGGTGAGCGTAATAGCCACTGAAATAGTGAGCTACAGTATTCTGACTCAGTTATAGTCTTTCCAGTATTGATTGACATGTTGTTTCATGTTTTTGCGCATCATCACTATGCCGAAAAGATTCGGCAGCGTCATAAGCACAATCGCCACGGCAGCAAAATTCCAGACAATGGTGGTATCGGTAAAGGCCGCAACAAAAAAACCGATGCAATAAATAATCCTGTACGGCAGCACATACTTGAAGCCAGCCAGGTAGATGATGGCCCGATCACCATAATAGGACCAGGCGATAGCGGTAGAGAATGCGAACAACACAAGAGACAGTGTCACGATATACTGCCCGGCCTGACCAGCGATACCATAGGTGAAGGCCATAGTAGTCAATGCCGCTGAATGGATCAGGGATTTTCCACGTAAGATGATTTCAGAATCAGCAGGCAGACCATCAGTAATAGTTACTGGCCCTGTATAAAGTTCCCCTTCCCTGAACCAGGCCACTCCCTCTGCGAGGGATCGGGCATGGATAATCGTGAAATCTGTACTGTCAGGGAGACCACTGGTGATATTGATCGTGCCGTTGTAAGCCGTCACTGCTCCATCATTTCCGTTAACCAGGAAATCAAACAGCGCCGCCCTGTCCTCATCCACCTGTTCACTGTAAATCCCATCCACAATCATCAGGTCTGTCGTCTGGAATTCATTATCAAATTTTTGTGTCCACACACCGGATGAAAGAATGACCAGACCCGTGATAGTACAAATCAGGATCGTATCAATGAACGGTTCCAGCAGTGAGACCATTCCTTCCGAGACATGTTCATCTGCTTTTGCCGAGGCATGTGCAATGGGAGCTGAACCCTGGCCTGCCTCGTTGGAAAAAAGCCCTCTGTTAACACCACGATTAAAAGCATAGGCAAAGCTGGCACCAAGAAAACCTCCGGTTGCCGATGAACCAGTAAAGACATCGGTAAAAATACGTATAAAGGAAGGCACGATATTCTGGTAGTTCATGAAAATAACGGACAGTGCGCCAAGCACATACAGAGTTCCCATGGTGGGTACGATGGCAGCCGCTACTTTGGCTATACGCTTGATTCCACCGACAATGACGAGAAATAACAGGATCGACATGACCGCACCAGTAATGATTGGCCGGATACCAAAACTGGACTGCACACTGATTGCGATATTGTTGATTTGCGGCAGGTTACCCGTACCAAAAGAACAGATCACAGTAGCGACCGCGAAAAACACAGCCAGCCACTTCATGTTGAGCCCTTTTTCCATGTAGTACATGGGACCGCCTGACATGGTGCCATTGGCAGCCTTCTCCCTGTATTCGTGAGAAAGGGTGACTTCGACAAACTTGGTTGCCATACCCAGGAAAGCCGTCATCCACATCCAGAAAAGCGCAGCCGGGCCTCCTATATAGATAGCAAGCCCAACACCCCCAATATTGCCGGTACCAATCGTTCCTGAAAGTGCCGTGCTCAGTGCCTGGAAGTGACTTGTATCACCCGGATCATCGGGTTTTTCGTATTTACCACGAAGCACTTTCCACGCATGAGAAAAGTAACGAAACTGGGGAAAGCCCAGATAAACAGTAAAAAAGAAACCTACGCCAAGGAGAATGAAGGGGAATATAGCTGATGACCCAAGGTAACCATCCAGCGTTAAAAGAAAATTATTGAATTGCTCCACTTCCTATTCCTCTTCTTTTTGTGATTTCTTTTTGATCAGAGATCAAAGGGGTCAGAGTAACTTGATCTTTCCAGTATTCTTTACAAGTCTAGTCAATTCAGAAAGATCAAGTTACTCTGACCCCGTTATCTTACGTTATCAACCCTCACTACCTTTTGAGTGTATTACAGATGAAAAAGCAATACATCACTGCAGACCAGTTACTCGTGGATTCATTCGAGCTGGCTTTCAGAATACTGGATAGCGGATTTCGGCCCAGCCTAGTGGCCGGCATCTGGCGAGGCGGTACTCCAGTTGCCATTTCAGTCCAGGAAGTTCTTGAGTATGCCGGTATAGCCAGTGACCACATAGCCATTCGCACTTCTTCGTATACCGGTATCGGCGAGCACACCAGGGTGAAGGTGCATGGTCTTGAATACCTCGAAAGTCATCTGGGCGCAGGTGATAAATTGCTCCTGGTAGATGATGTTTTTGATACAGGCCTGAGCATTGATGGTGTTGTACATGAACTCAGTGAGCGCTTCAAAGATAGCCTACCTGAAATACGCGTAGCCACACCCTATTTCAAACCAGGCAATAATGAAACAAATCGAATACCGGATTACTACCTCCATGAAACTGAAGCATGGCTGGTATTTCCCCATGAAATCATTGGCCTGAATGAAGCTGAAATAAGTGAAAACAAGCCGCTGCCTGCTGCAATAAAGAAACGATTGCTTTCCCTTCAACCTTGATTGAAATTCAGTTAAATCAGTAGTTCCCAAATCCCTGGATTCGGGTAGAATACTTCATCCTGCGGTGCAACAATCCTGAGGCCACACTCGGATTGCCCTAAAAAATTCATATAATTTCAATTAGTTATGACTTATTGTGTTGCCATATCCGTTTCTGCCGGAATCGTCTTTTGCTCCGACTCCAGGACCAATGCGGGCATGGATCAGGTCAGCACATACAGCAAAATGTTCAAGTTTGATAATGCCGAGGACAGAAAGTTTGTTGTGCTTGGTGCCGGCAACCTTGCCACGACACAAGCCACCCTGGCGCAAATGAAAAAAGATATTCGCCAGAATTCAGAAATCAATCTCAATACTGTTACCACTATCGGTGATGCAGCAGATTATATTGGCGAAATAAGCACAGCCCAGCAGGAAAAACACGGTAAAGAAGGCAAGGAATTTGAAGCCAGTTTTATCATGGGGGGGCAGATAGCAGGCTCTGAACACCGAATTGTACGGATTTACCCGGAAGGCAATCACATCACCAGTTCCAAAGACACACCCTACCTGCAAATAGGTGAGAGCAAATACGGTAAACCTATCCTGGACAGGATCATCAACCTGGACACCACACTGGAAACTGCCGCTCTTTCTGCACTGGTTTCCATGGACTCCACCATGCGCAGTAACCTTACCGTGGGTCCACCAATCGAAATGATGGTTTATAGTGCCAATAGTTTCAGCCTGGAAAATTATCATCGCTTTGAAGATGATGATGAATATTTGCGGGAATTGAAAAAAAGCTGGGACAGCCGGTTAAAAGAGGCCTTCCAACAGTTGCCTCCGCTGGCATGGGCGAAAAACTGGAACAAGATCTCGGACAGCAACAGCGGCGTATACTGATCCAAAAGTATTCATCCCTGAACCCTCAGAAATATCCTGCTATATCCAGCTATACCCAGCTATACCCAGCTATACCCAGCTATACCCAGCTTAACATCCAGGTTTATCTTGCGCTTGTACTGGTTAACTAACGAGTTTTTCTGGCGGGTGATTTTTTAACTTTTGCTTTTGCTTTCTTTTTGGCGGGTGCTTTCTTTTTCGCAGCCGGTTTTTTGACTTCCGGAGCAGGAATTAATTCAACATGGGCTTCAGGGTCATAGCCAAACCAGACTTTACTTAATTCCACATGTATATCCGCGAGAGATATCTGTAATTCATCGATATATTCCAACAATCCGGTTTCCAGCAAATGAAATATGTTTGCCTCGGAAGTTATTCTTTTAACCCGATCCACTGCCAGCTGCACATCGTCATGGTTAGGTAACTGCTCGAGATAGTTACTGATATATTCGAGACAAAAATTTATGGCTTTGGGAAACTCATTATCCTGAAGGAGAAAGCGAACCACACCTTCACCCTGCACCCTGTTAGCCACATTTTGCCGGTAAGCCTGGTAACCGCCCACACTTCGCAAGATATTCATCCACACCACATTCTCATAGGTTTCCTGCAGAACGGCCTCTTTTTTCCTCATCTTGGTAAAGGCAGGTAGCAACGCTATGGAACCGACATCAACAATTCTTGAAGTCATATCAGAACGTTCAAGCATCTTGCCAACCTGGATAAATGTGTAAGCTGTGTTGTGCGCCATACTGCTGGACAGCAACCCTTCAAGACGCTGGCAATCCGCAATCATTGCCTCAAACATCTCACGTCGGTTTTGCCGACCTATTCCCGATGCAATGGAGTCTTTTGCCTGGAGATACATGACATTGATTTCTTCCCATGCCTCTGACGGGATGATTTCACGTGTCGTCCTGGCATTCTCACGAAGCATTTGGAGGCAGCTGATTATGGAAGAAGGGTTGTTGGTATCAGCCACAAGAAACCGGACAATATTCAATTCAGAATCAGTAACACCGTTTTGTTCAAAAAGCTCATAATTGCCAGTTATATCCAGTAACAATGCCCAATCAATATGGGATCCGCGGGGCAAGTCAAACAGCATTGATGAATAGACATCAAGCAAGCGGGCAGAGCTTTCCACCCGCTCCATGTAACGACCAAGCCAGTAAACTCTTTCAGCAACGCTCGATAACATTATTCTTCAACTATCCAGGTGTCTTTACTGCCACCACCCTGTGATGAATTGACCACGTAGGAGCCTTTTACCATCGCTACCCGGGTTAACCCCCCTGAAGTCACATAGGTTTCAGAACCCTGCAATATAAAAGGCCTTAGATCCACATGCCGTGGCTCAACATTACGTTCGCCAAGTATCGGCGCAGTGGACAGTGAAATTAATGGCTGGGCCATGTAATTACGCGGATCTGCCTTGATCTTTCTTGCAAATGCTTCCCGTTCTTTCTTGCTGGCCTGCGGCCCCATCAACATACCGTAACCACCTGACTCGTTAGCGGGTTTCACTACCAACTTGTCCAGGTTCTGCAACACATGCTGGCACTGGTTCTTGTCACTGCAGATATAGCTCGGGACGTTGGGCAGGATTGGATCTTCCCCCAGGTAATACTTGATGAGCTGGGGCACATAGGTATAAACCACCTTGTCATCAGCAACACCTGCGCCCGGCGCATTGGCCAGACCTACATTACCCTTGAGCCAGGCTTTAACCAGGCCCGGCACACCCAGCATGGAATCCTTGTTAAATACTTCCGGATCCAGAAACATGTCATCAATACGTCTATAAACAACATCCACAGGCGACAAGCCATTGATGGTTTTCATAAAGACATGGTCATCTTCCACCACCAGGTCACTGCCCTGCACCAACTCTGCCCCCATACGCTGGGCCAAAAAGGAATGTTCGAAGTAGGCAGAATTGAAAATGCCAGGCGTAAGTACTACAACTTCCGGATAATCCTTTGGTTCAGGCGAAATCTCTGAGAGCATGTCATGTAATTGAGCAGGATATTCTGTGATAGGAAGAATGTCGTAATTTTCAAATAACTCAGGAAAGACGCGTTTTGTCACATTCCGGTTTTCCAGCATGTAGGACACACCTGAGGGTACGCGCAAGTTATCTTCCAGCACATAGAATGCACCATTATCATCACGAATCAGATCAGTGCCACAGACATGAGCCCACACACCATGTTTCGGTTTTATGCCTTTACAAATTTTTCGATAGTTGCCCGACTCCATGATCATGTCTCTGGGCACTACCTTGTCCTTGAAAATCTTGCCATCGTTATAGATGTCATCAATAAAACAGTTCAGGGCGCGAAGACGTTGCTCCAGCCCTTTGCTGGTGACTTCCCATTCACTGGATGTAATGATTCTGGGGATAACATCGAATGGCCATTCGCGGTCTATATTGCTGCCTTCACTATAAACAGTGAAAGAAATGCCCATTGTTTTAATAGCAGCAGCAACAGAGTCTTTTCGTTGACGCCATTCCTGATTGGTAAGTGAACCCAGGTACCTGACGAGTGACCTGGCAGACGGTCGAGGCTTACCCGGCGCACTCACTAACTCGTCATAGAAAATACCAGGATTGTATGATTTCCAGTTTAGAGCCATAATTTACTTAGTTGCAGCCGAGAGTTTTGCTCAAAGTGTTAATTGGTTGAATTCCTTTCTGGTGTAATTCAGTAATTAAATCTCAAGCTCGTGCTTTTTATTCGCTAACAAACACTGATAATAACAGGTAAGAGTTCTTAGTTGTTATTGTTAATCGCTGGTAGCTGTTTTTTTACTCAATGCCTGCAGGCCAATTATTATGACCGAACAAGTCGCTATTCATCACAGAAGCGCTTATCAATTTGACAGGCCTACAACAATATTGCCGCACGTTGTTCGTCTGCGCCCGGCACCCCATTGCAGAACACCAATCAGTGAATATTCATTGAGCGTAACACCGGATGACCATTATATACACTGGCAACAGGATCCATTTTCAAACTATTCGGCCAGGCTTCAGTTTACTGAAAAAGCAGAAGAACTTGTTTTTGACGTTAAACTGAAAGCGAATCTGACACCCTACAACCCTTTCGATTTTTTTGTTGATGATGAAGCAGCCACCTTCCCCTTTCGCTATGAACCTGAACTGATAAAGGATGTTGGCCCTTACCTTTTCATCAGTGAACGTGGCGACAGATTAAAAACATTCGTTAAATCCATTGAGCAATCCGGTGTCAATACAGTGGATTTCCTCGTTGAAGTTAACAAACAAATACAACAGGAAATTTTCTATGAATTACGGATGGAAAAAGGGGTTCAGACGTGCGAAGAAACACTGGAAAGTAAATCCGGATCCTGCAGGGACAGCGCATGGCTGTTAATGCAGGTTTACAGGCATCTTGGATTGGTGACACGATTTGTCTCCGGATACCAGGTGCTGCTTGAAGAAAGTATTCCTGCAGAAGGTGCCCCACCGGTTACTGAAGACCGCGTTGATCTTCATGCTTGGGTTGAAGTCTATATTCCCGGCGCCGGCTGGATTGGTCTAGATCCCAGCACAGGATTAATGGCCGTAGAAAATTACATTCCGCTGGCCTGTACACCCAATCCCGAATCTGCAGCACCTATCAGCGGCAAAACTACTGTAAGCAATACTCGCTTCGAATACTTCAGCACCGTTATTCGTCTCTGAATTCGCAACGCGAATTCCGGCGAACGTAGTTCATTCGCCCAGTTTAGTCTGAATTTTGGTAGCGTCATGAGCGAAATTAAATCGAGGCAAAAATTTTTTTTGGAAACCGGGCGCATACAGATAGCTATGTAACCGGTTCCGGAAAAATTTTTAACGAAGAGTTAATGAGTGTAATAGCTACAGCTAACGCCCGGTTTTGAAATTGATATCTATTGGTCTATGCCGAGCATACGATCAGGATCAAGATTGTTTTCCTGGCAAAGATAATCAAAAGGCTCTACCCCATCCCCCCACGTCATATACCAGCCACCTGTCCATGGTTGTGTATAAGCGCCGGGATCATCGATAGTGATTTCATAACGCAAACGTCCCCAGTCAGGACGCGAGAATTTTTCTATCGTCGTGAGTTGTTCTGTATGCGGAAAACCGCCCCGACTGATCCAGAAACCGGTATTGAATCCCCGTGTTTCAACTACCAAAGTATCTTCTTCCCAGCGCCCTACCGAATAGCCATACCATGAGGGTTCGATATTTTCCGGGAATTCTCGTCCGTCCACCCAGATCCGGCGCCAACTGTGAGGTGCGCCGACATTGATCAGCAACATCTCCTGGCCCAGATCAACAAACTCCATACCGTATGGGGTGTGGAACATTCTTGCACCACCGGAGGGTTTGCAGCGGGTATGGGGATCGTAGGCGCCTCCTTTTTCCCGGCGTTCCGTATGAAGCTGCGCTGCCCAAGGCTGAAATGGCACGTCATCATAGAAAAGTGCTTCTTCTATATTGAATGCATTTGGCTCTTCTCCGCGGTGAGCAAGCGTACCCAGCAGGCCCTGCCAGTTGCCAACACGATCGGGAGTGCCGGCAAAACTTGGATGACCAAATTCATTGCGCGGCACTGGCATGGGGTCAATTTCAGGTTCAGGGAATTGCGCCAGCACCGAAGGCACATGAGATACGAGGTACGAGATACTAGTGACGAGGATTGTAATTTTTACCAGTAAAATGCTTTGTATTTTCATGGACTTTTTAAATTATCAATTATCAAATATTTAAGATTGGCTATTAGGTATAAACCTCGGAACTCGTCACTCGCAACTCGTACCTAGTTATTTCCGCCGCTGGTTAAAGTCTGATCTTCACTGGACGCCGCCCCAAGCACCTTGTCCTGGGCAACAAGTTTCACCGACCGGGCATTTCCTGTCAGGCTGCCGTCCCTTGCACGAGTCGCTTCTACAAGAAGCTCATCACCAATCTGCATGTCATTTTTTTTCCAACCCCGGTTTTGCAGCATATGAGGAGGACCCATTTCTATACCCCAGTTTTCCCACTCCCCTGTCTCGGCATTTTCCACATCAATGTAAAAATATACGTGCGGGTTATACCACTCCACTTTCGTGACATAGCCCTGCAAAGTGACGGGCTTGTTAGCGTCATACTGGGCAGCAAAGGAATGGTGCGCTTGCGCTTGCAGCGCTGCGAGGAGCAAGATGCAAGGAACAAGGTATATACAAAATTTGTTAATTGTTTTCATTTCTTTATTCCCCATTCAATTTCTATATTCGATAATTATATTTCGGAAGTTAAATCTTGATCTTTGATCCTTGATCCTTGCTCCTTTATCTTCCTGTATATTGATCCATCGCTTCGACTTCTTCACAAAAATCCTCTTCAATCTCGCCTTCCACCCAGTCAAGCGTCCAGGCAGCAGTCCAGGGTCTTGTATAGGTTCTGGAATCCGTAATCTCCACCTCGTATTCAAGTGTATAGAAATCCGTTCGGGTAAATCGTTCAACCAGGGACAATGCAGGAGTGTGGGGTAACCCACCATTTGAAAACCAGAACCTGTCATTAAACCCACTGGATTCTACGACCAGCGTATCGCCCTCCCAGTGACCTGAAGAATGGCCGTAATAAGTTCCTGCAACTTCATCCGGGTTCGGTGGTTCACGCCCGTCCATATGAATCAGGCGCCAGCCTCGATTACCTCCGCCAAACAGAATATAAATCCGCTCATAATTCCTGTCCTGAATAATGCGAAAGCCGCCTTCGTAATGCAGATGCCTGGGGCCTGCGGGTGAAATACAGGCATATGCAGGATCATCGGCAAGCTGGTTCTCCTGTCGATACTTGTAAAGAGCTAAAGCCCAGGGTTTAAAAGGGGCGACCATCCCGGCATCATCAATATCATCGAGAATACCTTCATCATTCATTCTTACAAACACGCCCTGCTCTACAAGAGAATATGTACTGGGACGTCCCCAGTACCCCAATTCCCCTGGTAGACGATCAAATCTTACTTGACCATCTTCAAAGCGCGGTATTTCCCTATCCGGGATCGTTATTACCTGGGGAGTCGAGTCTGATTCAACGACCGAGGATTGTTCCTGAGCCTGTTCGCCACATCCCACCATCAGTATGCAGGTAAACACTGAAACAGTACCCCGAATGAATAAAAGCCGCATATTTACTCCCGAGTTAACACTATTTGATTTTCTACACCATCAATAGTCCAGGTGCCGGTGATCGTGCGATTATAGGATCCAATATTTTCAAGTACTCCCTGAAAGTTAACGGACTGTCCTTCTTTTGTCGTGGATTTAAAACGCACAATCCAGTTTTCTGGATCCAGACTGGCCTCTTCAAAGAAAATCATGTTCCTGCCCGGATTGATGCGTCCATTGATTCGCTCACCATCCCAGTTCATGACGATGACCACCAGGGTCTGTTCGCCACCTGGTACTCCCCAGTACCCTCGCCAGGTCCCATCCAGGGGATAGCCTTCCTGGGCAACGGAAAAACCGGAAAAAAGACAGGTTAAAAAAATAACTGAAACAAGACGCTGAAACATTGGCAAGGCATCCCCTCAAACACCCGGAACTGATTCTCTGAATATACCCTGCAACGGTCACGCAGAGAATATGAAGGCAAGTGAATTTCATTTTTCCCTATTATTTGCACAAAAACAGGGGTTTAGCTTCCAAGTACTTGACATATAAGCAATAACAGCTATCCTTGCCCGCCATGAACGCAACAGCAATCTATTCTTTCTTTATTTACATTATTCGGCGCTGACCGGGCGGATGAAGAGTAGATCTTTGTAAAAAAGTTTGAAAAACCCGCCACCAGGCGGGTTTTTTTATTTAGCGAATAACGGACTCTATCGTGACAGAAGAAACAGAACAGGCAACTCAAACCAGCGACAGTTTTTCCTTTGTCGATGCCGAACACAAGGTGCTCGATTTCTGGGAATCCGAGAATGTTTTTCAGCAGTCCCTGGACGATTCAGAGGGCTGCCCTCCCTATATCTTTTACGATGGGCCTCCCTTTGCCACCGGTCTGCCCCATCATGGTCACCTGGTAGGTTCCACGCTGAAAGACATCATTCCCCGGTACTACACCATGAAAGGTTTCTACGTGCAGCGCCGTTTTGGCTGGGACTGTCACGGCCTGCCCATCGAACATGAAATCGACAAATCTCTTGGCATGTCAGCCAGCGAAGCTGTCGAAAAACTGGGTGTAAAAGGCTACAACGATGAATGCCGGGGAATTGTCCAGCGATACACAGCAGAGTGGCGCAAAACCATTACCCGCATTGGCCGCTGGGTGGATTTCGATAACGACTACAAGACCATGGACCCCTCCTTTATGGAATCGGTCTGGTGGGTAATGAAGCAGCTCTGGGAAAAAGACCTGGTTTATAAAGGGGTGAAAGTCGTCCCTTTCTCCACAGCCCTTGGTACGGTGTTATCGAATTTTGAAGCCGGATCCAATTACCAGGATGTGCAGGATCCTGCTATCACTGTCCTTTTCAAACTAAGAGATGAAGACGCCTGGATGAGCGCGTGGACAACCACGCCATGGACACTCCCCTCCAACCTGGCGCTTTGTGTGAACAACAATATCACCTATGTGAAGGTAAAAGACACTGACCTGGGCAGGGAAATCTACCTGGCCAGGGATCGCCTCGACGTTATTGGAAAAGGTAAAAACCTGGAGGTGATTTCAGAGCATTCTGGCAGTGAACTGGTCGGCAAGAAATACGAACCGCTGTTTTCCTATTTCACTGACAAGGAAAGCGAAGGCGCTTTTGTTGTTGTTGCCGATGACTATGTGTCCACTGAAGCCGGTACCGGCATCGTGCACCAGGCCCCTGCTTTTGGTGAAGACGACTTCCGCGTCATGAAAGAGAACGGTATCAGTGCACTGGTTTGTCCTGTTGACCTTGAAGGCAAATTTACTGAAGAAGTCACTGATTTCAGCGGCAGGTATGTCAAGGATGCAGACAAGGACATCATTCGCGCGCTCAAGGATGAAGGCAAACTGTATATCCAGGAAGTCTATCAGCACAGCTACCCTTTCTGTCCCCGTTCAGACACGCCTATCATCTACCGCACTATCCCTTCCTGGTATGTGAAGGTCGAGCAAATCAAGGAACGCATTGCTGCATGCAACCAGCAGATCAACTGGGTTCCTGACCATATCCGCGATGGCCGTATGGGCAACTGGCTCGATAACGCTATCGACTGGTGTATTTCCCGGAACCGTTACTGGGGTACTCCACTGCCGATCTGGATTAATGATGAAAGCAACAAGGCGATCTGTATCGGCTCCATAGAAGAACTGGAAAAATACAGCGGCGTTCTCGTGGATGATCTGCACAGGGAAAACGTGGATGAACTGACGTTCGCGATTGATGGTGAAAGCGGTACATACCATCGCGTCGAGGAAGTGCTGGATTGCTGGTTTGAATCCGGCTCCATGCCTTATGCGCAGCTGCATTACCCTTTTGAAAACACCGAGCTCTTTGAAGCCGGCTTTCCGGCCGAATATATCGCTGAAGGTCTCGATCAGACCCGCGGCTGGTTCTACACGCTGCTGGTGCTCAGTACTGCCCTCTTTGACAAGCCATCGTTCAAGAATGTGATCGTGAATGGCATCGTAATGGCGGAAGACGGCAAGAAGATGTCCAAGCGACTGCAAAACTATACGCCGCCGGATACACTGATGGAGGAATACGGTGCCGATGCCCTGCGCCTCTACCTGATCAATTCCGGCCTGGTGAAAGGTGAAGAGCAACGCTTCACGGATGCCGGTGTAAAAGACATGGTGCGCCGGGCACTGCTACCCTGGTACAACTCATTCAAATTCCTGCAGACCTACGCAGAGATTGATGACTGGAAAGCCGATACCACCCCGGCCTTGCCTGTCAACATTACTGACCAGTGGATACTTTCCCGACTGCAGACATTGAAGACAAACGTTGCCAGGGAAATGGCAGACTACAAACTCTACAACGTGGTACCGGCACTGTTTGAATTTATTGAAGACCTGACCAACTGGTATATCCGCCTGAATCGTTCACGCTTCTGGGTGGAAGAAATGGCAGAAGACAAGCATGCGGCCTACCAGACGCTGTACACCACGATCAGCGAGCTGACCGTCTGCATGGCACCCTTTGCGCCTTTCCTGTCAGAACATATTCACCGGGAACTGACTGCCTTTAGCGGAAATACCGAGGACAGAAAAAAATCGGTACACCTGAACCGGTACCCGGAAGCTGATGATTCCCTGATTCAGCCAGTCCTTGAACAAGCCGTTTCAAGAATGCAGAACATCATTCTGCTTGGACGCCAGAAACGTAACCAGGTAAAGATTAAAACCAAGACACCGATGGCACGCCTGACCATCATCCATGAAGACCAGGCCATGCTGGACGAAATCGCACGCCTGGAAAATTACATCGAGTCGGAACTCAATATTAAAAGTATCGAGTATTCCACCGAGGAAGACAGGTATATCAATCTTTATGCCAAGCCCAATCTGCCGGTACTTGGTAAACGTCTGGGCAAGGAGCTAAACAGGTACCGCAACCTGATCCAGGATCTGGATGCGAAAGCCCTTAACCAGTTGCAGGAAGACGGCAGTCTGACACTGGAAGACGAAACGTTTTCTACGGAAGACATTCTTGTTTACCGTGAAGCAAAGGAAGGCACTGAAGCCTTGTCAAACCGGTTCATTTCCATTGACATGGACTGTGAGCTCAGCAACGACCTGGTGGATGAGGGGCTGGCCCGTGAAGTGGTAAACCGCATACAGAAAACCCGCAAGGATATCGGACTCAATGTAACCGACAGGATCCGTATTGATTACACGGCAGATGAAAAACTCGCCAGTGCCATTGAAAAACACCGGGACTACATTACACGGGAAACCCTTTGTACAGATCTTACGGTTGCAGAAGCCAGCGAACATGATTTTGATGTCGATGGCAACACACTGAAACTCAACATACAGAAACAAAGCTAAGAGACAAGATCATGACACGCCAGTCTACTGATGATTTAAGAATCAGCGCCATGAAAGAACTGCTCTCACCTGAGCAGCTCATTAATGAATTCCCCCTTTCCGAAAAAGCCTCGGAAACAGTCTTTAATGCCCGCAAAGGCATACAGGATATTCTGCGAGGCAATGATGACAGACTCCTGGTTATTGCAGGCCCCTGTTCTATTCATGATCCCGCTGCAGCCATGGAGTATGCCGAACGACTGGCCGAGCCCATGAAGGCGCTGAAAGATGATCTGCTGATTGTCATGCGTGTATATTTTGAAAAGCCACGCACCACAGTTGGCTGGAAAGGACTCATCAATGATCCCTTTCTTGATGACAGCTTCCAGATTAACGAGGGCCTGCGTAAAGCACGCAGCCTGTTGCTGGAGCTTGCCGAAAAAGGTATTCCATCCGGTACCGAATATCTCGATCTGATCAGCCCGCAATACGTGGCAGACCTGATCGCCTGGGGCGCAATCGGTGCACGTACCACAGAATCACAGTGTCACCGAGAATTGGCCTCAGGCCTGTCCTGTCCCGTGGGATTCAAGAATGGCACCAGCGGTGATGTCCAGATTGCCATTGATGCTATCGGCTCGGCATCACATCCACACCACTTTTTATCAGTCACCAAGCAGGGTCATTCAGCTATTTTTCAAACAGCAGGCAACCCCGATTGCCATATCATCCTGCGCGGCGGTCACAAACACACTAACTACGATCCGGAAAATGTCCGCGATGTCACCGAGAAACTGGAAAAAGCAGATCTACCCCAAAACATCATCATCGATTGCAGCCATGCCAACTCAGGCAAGGACCATAACCGCCAGGTAGTTGTGTGCCGTGATGTGGCCTACCAGGTTGCTGCAGGTGAGAAAAACATAAAAGGAGTCATGCTGGAAAGTCATCTTGTTGCGGGTAACCAAAAGGTAGTGCCGGGACAGGAGCTGACTTACGGGCAGAGTATTACCGATGCCTGCATGGACTGGAATGACACTGATGGGTTGTTAAAGGAACTGGCAGATTCAGTGAAGAGCCGAAGAACGGCATAAAAATCTAGCTGAAAAAATCGAAATCTTCCGTACTGGTGAATGCAAAGTCCTGGGTCACAGGACTGTCAGCTACACCGAGATAATTTCTCAGTGACTTGTGCACATGCGCCGGCTTGATGATGACGCCGTTGTTGTCATCCCTCTCCAGCGTTTCCGGATTAATGGCATAGGCGTTATGCCCTTCATCTGTTTCACCAATCACCTGGTTGGTGTATGAGACATTCCTTTCCATCACCAGCGTACTGCCAATTGGCCAGTGGTCTTTACCATCATTGGCGTTGTAATGGGGCGTGCGCCCGAAGTCACTGCCGATAACCACTACCAGCCTGTCAGCAATACCCAGTTCCTCGGCATAGGTCCACATGTAATCAATGCTCGCCGTCAGATTGCTGAATAACACTTCATGCTGGGCATCGTGATCATCGTGCGTATCAAATCCCCCTTCAATGAGATCAGCCGACACGGCAACACCGGCTTTGAAGGCCACCAGTGCAATTTGCATCTGCTGCTCGAGGTTGCTGAAGAAATCTCCATTCTGTCGGGCCTGGCGAATATCTTCGGTGCTTGGAATAAAGTCATTTAACTGCTGGATATCATCCGTTTTGGAAATGGCATCCAGGAAGGCATCACGGTTATCCAGGTTGCCGGCCACCGCAAAACTGTCAGACAATTTTGCGCCCATGCGCTGTGCATGCATGGCCTGTATACGCTCCCATTCGGAAGGCAGCATGTAGTTGAGGCTGTTATCAAAGGGCACATCGTTGGGAGCTACCAGGGTACGTAACTGGTTTGGATCACTGATTCTTGTACTGCGAATCACGCCCTGTGTTGCACCAAAACCCCCAAAATTTAGGTAAGCCAGCGGCATGTCCGGCGCCATGGTTGCGGCGAAAAGTGAGGTAACTGTGGGGAAGCCTTCAGCGTTGCGACCACTCCAGTTATTCACAACGCCCACAGAGTGAGAATTAGTCTGGGCATCAACGCCATTGATCACCAGGATGTCCTGGTAATACTTTTCAAAAAAGGTGCTGTTGTCTGCAAAGGGCGCGAAGAGAATATTACCTGCTTCCATCGGCTCTGCCTCATTGGCCCAGTGGTTAATTTCCCTTTCTCCACTGACATTAACCTTGGGGTCGGCAAAACTTGTTGTATCGGCACCACCATCGAGCTGCAAGGCAATGACAAATTTTCCGTTATAAGTCTGCTGTGCGAAAAGTGAAGGCGCAGTGACAGGCAACACGCTGCTGCCACCTGCCAACAGCATGCTCTTCAACAAATTTCGTCTTGCACCATTAATCTTCATGAGATCTTACTCATACAAATAATCGTAGTGGGTCAACAGGTAGGTAATCACAGACTTCCAGCTCTGCTTGGTGTACAGCGGGTCAGAAGCAAAACCATTCAGGAATGGCCACAATTCATCCCAGTTAAGCTCGTAAGACGTACCAAACTCATCTTCCACTTCCACCAGCAATTCACCTGGAAAGCCAAGACCGTAGGCATATTCAATATCAGCGCCCCAGTTACACATCTCGGCTTCGTTAAACAGGCTGTCATACCCTGCTGTCTGCCGTTCAAGCCAGGACTCCACAAATAGTTCATAGGATGCATCAATTTCTGGAGAGTTAATGCTAACGTCCTGCCCGAGCATCTTGTCATGCAGTTCAACCAGCTTTTCCCTGATGGTGTCAGCCCCGTTTGTACCAGATGTTAACGGATCAATGTTCGCATCCACTGACAGGTTAATCATGGCCAGTTCTTCTCCGCCCTGATCAGCCGTCACACTGATTTCCACTGTGTATTGTCCAGACTGATTCGCGGTGAATGCGTAATCCGCCTTACAGTTTCCCCAGAGCGAAGTAAAATTGGTATTGGTAGCGCCACAATCGGTGGGAGGCAGTGTCGCCTCTTCGCCGCCAATGACAGTCTGCACATTATTTGGTCCGATGACATTCAGGCCGGTGATATAGACATTGCGTTCAATCGCACAGGTTTGTGATTCCGGATCCCAGTCACAGGCATCATTAATGAAACTCGCCGAAATGGTTTTGGCACCAGCCTGTAATGACAGGCTCAGGGAATAGGTTTCAACATCCTGGTTATCATCGCTTTCAATGGAAATAAGCTGGTTGCCTTCTGAGAGCGGCGTGACGAACTCAGAAATATCGGAAAAGAGCAGGCGTTCATCATCATCGAGGATGAATTCACGTAACACGATCGGACAGGACGACTGCAGGCCGTGCGCCATGGCAACAGTACTCATCAGTGGCGTCATCTCGCGACTGCGATCCTGGATATTAAGGGAATCTATTCCCCCGTAGAACAGACCGAACTGTTCATCCAGGCCGCTATAGGTTTTATTCAACAGCGGGTCAATCCATGAATTCCAGTTGAAGCCGGTAATCGCCCGTGTTTTCCTGGATAACTGTTCGGGTGTCAGCAGTTTTTCATCACCCAGTCCTGCAATACTGTGGGCCGGTAACTCTTGTCCAGACTCTTCATAACTCTCTGCCCTGAACCATTCACTCATCACCAGTTCCACGAGCAGGTCCTTGACGTTCATGCCATTGGCGGTAAAGGATTTGGCAAGCGCATTGATAGTGGCTTGCTGGGCATCAAACGCCAACAGGCGATCCTGGTAATCCACGTCTGTTTCCACTTCAGGTAGCGCCACCAGTTCCTGGCTAATGACCGCGGGCCACCAGAATCGTACAGCTGAGGTGGCGAAGCGCGGATCGGCCACAATTTCCTGGGCCAGCCACTGCAGGCTGTTGTCAGCATCCGGTGCCAGGTCGCCATCCAGACCGGGCTCGCGCATATCCCTGTACCAGGTATCTCCTATTTCATAGAGTGATTCACCTTCTTCCGGGAACTTGTAGAATGGATCCAGTGAATCCATACCGCCCCTATTGCTTCGATAGAAGCCATCATCGCCATAGTTCTGGAATGTGCCTGCAACCGGGTCCATGATCTGGTGGCAGACGGTGCAATTGGAATTGTTCATGGTGGGATTATTGGTGTCAGCCAGCGCCTCAGGATCAGTGGTACGCTGTGCTGAAGCCTCGATGTCCACGCCAAGGAAATGGTAGAAGGTCCAGCGCGCCCGGGCACGATTCCGGTTGGTCGCTGTACTTGGATAGCGGTGTAAAAAGGCATTGGTATTAAGCACACCGGCATGGGGATAGTCAGTCTGTAGATCACCGGGATCAATAATCTTGGGCACCATGATGTCTTCAACCCGCTCAAATTCAACGCTGTCGTCTATCCGGTAATAGCCTTCCATGATGCCGGGTGCAAACTCAACCGGATTATCTTCATCATTAAATACTGCAGTCCCGCCTACCGCCTCATTCAATGCCGGATTGAACAGGGCGTAATCTGCCGTCAGAATTTCTGAATAGGGAAAATCGTTTTCTACCACGTAAGCTATAAGCTCCAGTGGCGATTCAATAACGCCCTCTCCTACAAGACGCTGATACTGAAATTCGCCAAGGCGTGAACCCGATTCCAGGGCGGCGACTTCCAGCTGAAAAAGATTTTCAGCAAAGGCCGGGAAACAAATCTGGCAAGCATTGAGAATATTAAATTCCAGTACTCCCCTGACCAGTAGTCGGTCATTGGCAGCATCCTTGATAAATTCATGAAAGTTTTCACCTGTCATCAAGTCCCTGATGGTCTCACGCAACACATTGTCTCCACCCAGTGTCACTCCTGATTTTTCCGAATCCGTCGGCAGCCTGCCGGCGAAAAGAATCGCAGCCTGGCGCAAAGTCTGCTGCCTGTCCTGCATCACCAGGGGTTGAAAGAAAGATTCGACATCACTTGTAACAGGAGGAGTGGAGCTGCCACCACCCAGTAAAGTCAGGAATTGCTCCAGTAGCAGGTAATCACTGGATCCCTGTGGCAACTGGTTACCGCCTACATGCCCTTCACCCCCACTGGCCTTATTGAGAATATATTCAAGACCATCGGGTCTGGAGAAAAAGAGTGCAGAGAGCGTGTCGAAATTTTGCTGGGTATCATCAGGGTCACTGGAATAGATCAGGTCAGTCTGACCATCTGCCACACCATTTTCCACATGGCATACCACGCACTTGGCCCCAACGATCTGGTCAGCAATATTCTCTTCAAAAAAAGTCAGCGCATCCTGCTCGGGTTCAGTAATCTCGAATTTTGCTGCAGTGGGATTGAAGATCAGCGTATTGGTCCCAGATGGCATATAACCAACATAAACCCGCTGAGTTCCCTCGGTGTTGAACAGCCCGGCATAAACTTCCACATCCTGGTTGGCACCCAGCACCACCGACTCCAGTGCGGGGATCAAGGTACTGGCTTTCACATTCCAGGAAACAAACTGCCCATCGGGGTTCTTCATAGTGAAATCACCACCGATGCGCTGCACGATATAGATATCCGCTTGCTGACCTGTGTGGGCAGGATCAGGTTGAATAGTCGCCGTGATTACAGCGTCAGTACCAGGGGCTATTGATGAATAAAAAGTATTACTGTCATCAATGGTGAGACCAATCGTGATAGTGGCATCGTAATCCTCACCATCAGTAGCTATGGTGCCCAGGGGAGCAGGTGTGGTAATCACAGCTGCCTGTATAGCGGGTGTAGCAAGCGTTGCCAGGCAAAGAAAGACCACGCCTGTGATCGCCAGGGCTATATTCCCGGTATCGAAAACGCTGACATTGAATTGCTGTTGCCTAATCAGGCACTGGCCATTCATTCCGGATTCCTTTTTGCCTTTTATTGAGCTACATGACTCTTTAAACGAGTGTCGGGAAAAAAGGTTTACCATTATTCCCCAATGGCAGTCTCTATTATTCAGATTTTGCCACAGTTCACCTGTGAAATTGCCCGGATTTTTGACCCAGTTAACTCTTTTAGCACTGATTTTTAAAGACTTTTCAGGAACCAGGGAATTTTCCCAATAAGCCACGTCACTTAAAGCGTCAACTACTTCACATAAACAATCAAAACTGGTTCAAAGATTTGATTTTCTTTCGGGTTAACAGCCTTTGGTGTGAACCAGTTAGAAACATGGACTACATGCTCCAACCTAGACTGTGTGCCATCCAGTAATAACGTTGAGCATGTAGTCATGACCAAAGTAAGCATCAGGCTGGGAAATTTTTTCAAACCAGTGTTTATTACCCTCTGGCTCCTGGCGTCACATCTTGTATTCGCTAATCCAGCAACCATCCAGGGAAATCAACTTGTCGTACCCCGCGTTGACTTCAGTGATCTGGGCGCTACAGAGGTTCGGTTTGATATAGATACCGGTGATGGCATCACTCTGATTACTGATTCCTATTCAGAGGCTACTGCAAATGCAGAATTGTCCGGCATATTTGATGAATCCTCCGGCGAACTGGAAATATTTGAAATCCGCCTGCCCAATGGAAAATCCTACTGGGCCATGCTGGAAATGGTATCCCCTGAAGACAACGAAACTTTCGCAATCAGGGAGGTGCAGCGCCTGACAACACCCAAACCAGATAATAATTCTGATCATGATGCCTTTGGTGAATTTTATGATGCGAACTGCGCCAACTGTCATGGTGAATCAGGCCTGGGAACATCCATTGGTCCTTCGCTGATCTCCTGCGCCAACTGCACCAGCTTCCTGCAACTGGAAACCTATATCAATGACACCATGCCACTGGGTGATACCGGCGCGTGCCAGGGCACCTGTGCTGCAAACATGGCGCAATTCATTCTGGATGTATTCAATGCCCCTGATCCTTCCATCAAGTCCATTGACGGCATTATCCTGATGAGTGAAACCGAGGCGCTACGCAAGGCCAGCCTGGAACTGGTCAATCGTCTGCCGACGCCATCGGAAATTTCACTGGTTGATTCAGATGGAGAAAGCGGTTTACGCCAGGCCATTAACGGCATGATGGAAGAAGAGGCATACCTGGATCGTATTGCAGAAATCTTCAACCTATACCTGTTAACCGACAAGTATGTCTCTTCCAACAGCTCTGAGGGTGGCGTGCGCCTGCTTAATCGTGACGATTACCCCAGTGCACGATGGTTTGATCCTGAAGATGTGGAACGCGGCGAAGATTATGAATACATTCGCAAAAGCACCAACAATGCCGTGGCAAGGGAGCCTCTGGAGCTGATCAAGCATGTCGTGCGTGAGGATCGATCCATGGCTGAAATCCTGACTGCGGACTACATCATGCTCAGCCCCTTTTCGGCAAAGAGTTATGGTGTAGAAGGATTGCGTTTTAACAACGAAGATAATCCTGATGAGTTCATTGAAGCGAGGATTGCCGACATTCCCCATGCAGGCATCCTGACGTCGGTCATGTTTCTGAATCGTTACCCCACTACGTTTACCAATCGGAATCGCGGACGTGCACGGGTGGTTTATGACTACTTTCTTGATACCGACATCCTGGCCATTGAAGGAACCCGACCAGGAAACGCGGTGGATATCGATAATGCCGTGCCTACAGTAGATAACCCGGAATGTTCAAAATGCCATTCCGTGATTGATCCTGTGGCATCAACATTCCAGAACTGGACAGATCGCGGCGCCTATCGACCTGCACGACTGAGCAGGTACGGCTGGCCACCTGACATGGAACAACGCGGTTTCAATGGCAAAGCCATGCCACTGAAAGGCAATATCGACAGTTCACTGCAATGGCTGGCAAGTGAAATCGTCAAGGACCCCCGTTTTGCCCGGGCCATGGTCCGCATCATGGTACGCGGTCTTACCGGCAAGGAACCCATGCGTGCACCGGGTGAAGGAGCGCCTGCTAATCTTCAGGCAGCCTATCTCTCGGAACGTGCAGTTCTCAGTGAAATACAGGCGTCCTTTGAAGCTGACAACCTCAACCTGAAAACCCTGACGCGCGAAATCATTCTCAGTCCTTACTGGCAAGCCGACGGTCTCACCAGTGAAGCCAACGAAGCCTTGCACAGTGATACAGGTTCCTCAAGCCTCCTGGGCCCTGATCAGCTGCATAAAAAAATCTCTGCTGTTACCGGTATTGAATGGCGAGGAAGCCTTGATAACTATCATAAAAATGCTGAAAAAAGCTGGGAAGCACGCCTGCTGAACCGCTCAAAATATTTTCACCAGATTTACGGCGGTATAGATTCGGACAGCGTGGTCAAGCCGTTGACTGAACCCAATGGATTGATGGGCGCCGTGCAATTTCGCATGGCCAATGAGATGTCCTGCTACACCGTACCCAATGAATTCCTGAATCAGCAGCTTGGCAAGGAAGACGACAATGTGCTGTTCCCGTTCGTGACGATGGAAACGTTGCCATTCGATGAAAATGGAAACCCCATTGATCAGGCCATGCAACAAATCAGAAAAAATATTCGCTACCTTCACGCACTCCTTTTAGGTGAAGAACGAAATTTTGATGACCCTGAATATTCCTTCACTGAGGACCTCTTCCTGGAAGTATTTGAGGTGGGTCGCATAGAAATCGCGGCAACGGAAAAAAACTGGGAAGTCATAAGGCTACCTTCTTCATGTAAACGCCACCGGGACCTGGTGACAGGTGAAGACCTGCGCAATGAAGACCAGGACGTTGATAACCGCCTGATGGAAGATCCCGATTACATCATTCGCAGCTGGATGGCTGTTGTTGCCTACCTGCTGGCGGATTTTGAATTTGTATATGAATAACAGGACCCTGCAGACATGAAAAGCAAAGGTGTAAATAGCAGAGTGGACAGAAGAACTTTACTGAAACTCATGGGTGGCTCCTGTTTTGCAGCAGGCATGCCCATGTCCATTACGCCGGCCCTGGGCGCCGAACCAGATCGATTCTGGGTCATGGTCAATGCCGGCGGGGGCTGGGATCCAACCATGCTCATTGATCCCAAGGGAGATGCACCGCGTTCGGATGGGCGTGGGCCCGTAAATAATTTTGCCGCCAATGTCATTCGAACTGCAGGCAATATCACCTACGCCGGAGGTTATGCCGAGGATTCCGAGGAACCCGAAGAAGGCTCATCGGGTCACCTGGAAACTTTTTTCCAGAAACATGCCTCCCGTCTGCTGGTGATCAATGGCATTGATACAGAAACCAACAATCACGATGCCGGATCACGTTTTATCTGGAGTGGCAAGATAGAAGCGGGTTACCCAAGCTTCGGCGCACTCGTTGCAGCTTCCATTGCACCAGAGCAGCCGCTGTCCTTTATTTCCAACGGGGGGTATGACTTTACGGCCTCCCTGGTTGCCCCGGCCCGTGTTGCCGGTTCTTCTACATTTCAGCAACTGGCTTATCCCAATGCTGCCTCCCCCCATCACGAGGAAGGCAGTCGTAATCCCTATTTCAGCTCGACCGTCTATGAAAAAATTGAAGCTGCCCGGCAGGCCAGACTGGAACGCCTGATCAGGCAATCCACTCTACCGCTTAAGACACGGCAGATGCAGCAACTGCAGACAGTGCGCAGCGAGGACAATAACCTGAACCGGCTGGTGGCAGCCCTGCCCGATCGTATCAGTAACGGCCTGGCCGGCCAGGCTGAAGTTGCCGTGGCCAGCTTTACAAGTGGTCTGGCTGTGAGCGCCAACCTGTCCATGGGCGGCTTTGATACCCATGGCAATCATGACCGGAACCAAGCCCGCAGACTCACGCAATTATTAGAAGGGATTGATGCGCTATGGGAACAGATAGAAGCCAATAATCTGCAAAACAATGTCACAGTACTGGTGGGTTCCGATTTTGGCCGCACCCCTTTTTATAACTCCAACCGTGGCAAGGACCACTGGAACATTACCAGTATCATGGCAATGGGTGCGGGTATAAGAGGTAATCGTGTCATCGGTGGAACCGACTCACTTTTTGAAGCCAGGAAAGTGAATCCACAGACACTGGCTATTGATAACAACGGCATCACCATCACACCACAACATTTGCATGTCGCATTACGGGACCTGGCAGGTGTGCCCAGCGACCTGGACAGTCAGTTTGGTATACAGGCAGAACTTCTGCCGCTGTTTTCGTGAAGTGTATCTTGAAAATATAAAACGTCAGATATCCAGTACTAAACGATCAGAGAAAGCCCGGGAACAGCAGGGTGTAAATTGTTGTTCGTTGTTTTTTTCATCGTCCGTGAGTATACAGTCCCGGTGGTCCGGATCCCCTTCCAGCACTTTGACAATACAGGTGCCGCATATTCCCTGCTCACAGGAAATCGGATGATCAACACCATTTTCATGCAGCACATCGATAATGCTCATGTCCTCCGGAATGGCATAAACTTCTCCGGTACTGGCCAGCTGTACTTCAAACGCTTTTTCGTCACTCATATCAGGAATCCGGATTCTGTCGTGCCTGCAATTTGGTCACTGCTCTGCGTGCCATGACACGTGGTGCATCGGCTTTATTATCCACCAGCCAGTCTTCGCCAAATTCATCGATTCTTTCCTGCTGTGCTTCAACCATCACCTTGTCTTCAGCCAATGCTGTGCGAATTTCGCTATCGATTTTATCAGTCGCTGCGGGGTTATCAGTTTCGTGGCCATTGGCGGTTGACCAGAAATAAAAACAGGAGTTATCGGTTTCAGGAGTGAGGGCATGCCAGATACGCATGTCAAAACGTGGCGCCCCTGCGGTTTTACGATCTTCACCTGTCTGCACTCCTCCGGAATACTGAATCACAAAAGCCGGGGCAATAAACTCAAAATCCTGCCAGCGATCAATCATCCCGGGGAAAGGAACACAATTATTGTAAACCGGAGGTGCAGGCGCATTGCTCATTTGCCTGCTCAGTTTTATGCCATTGTCTGTCGCATCCAGGGAGTTTTTCGCCACCATATGCACGCTGGGTGACGAGCCACCGACAGAGTCCGGGTGAACATAGGCAAGGTGAGTTGCATCAAGCAGGTTGTCCACCAGCATCAGGTAATGGCATTTAACCGGCATCATGTCATGGATATG
>Ga0181558_10000687_pt1 | contig 31958 bp, 28 predicted proteins | sample 011ome_22_FD_133754 | JGI IMG/M metagenome (GOLD analysis project Ga0181558, IMG submission 133754) | Coastal salt marsh microbial communities from the Groves Creek Marsh, Skidaway Island, Georgia - 011507BT metaG (megahit assembly) | ecosystem: Environmental > Aquatic > Marine > Intertidal... | reverse complement strand
TGTTTTACTTGCAGACCCGTGGGATTTCCAAGGAAAAATCAGAGAAGATTTTAGTTGGAGCGTTTATTGGTGATGTAATGGAAACTATTGAAGATGAAGCGACTAACCGATATATCAAAAATCATCTCCAAGAAGTTCACGGTTGGGATTCGGACATCGAAATCTAAACTGTTTCTGGTCTAAATAGTGTTATTTAGGATTCCAAAAACTTCGAATAAGTTCGCTAGTTTTCAATAAAAATTAGTGTATATTAGAGGTTTAAGTTGTGATTACCAACTCGAACCTATACCACATTCTTACACGTACGCTATTGGCAACTGTGTTTCTGATACAATTCAATGCTGGATTTGCGCAGCTAGATGATCGTGGGGTAGAATCTGGCGGAACAATTGCTGAAGACGAAACCATCTGTTACGGCGATTTACCTGAAGGAATTCGCAACACAGCTTCTCCCAGCGGAGATATTGAAGGTTTGCTCATTTTTAAATGGGAAAAACGAACCGAAATGGGAAGCTGGGAAGTTATTCTAGGCGCAACGTTGCTCGAGTATTATCCTGGTCCTATTTCTGAAACAACTTACTTTAGAAGAGGATGCCGAGAAGAAATCCATCAACCTTGGACTTATTCCAATACCGTTGTTAAAAATGTCGTTCCGCATATTGAAGACGTCTCGGTATCTGTGACAGATATTATTTGCAAAGGAGAAAAAACAGGCACAGCCGTTGCTAATGTGACAGGCGGTACACCAGGCTTTCTTTTTGAATGGTCAAATGGAGATACAGGTCCTCTAGCCGAAGATCTGATTGCAGGTACTTATTCGGTTACTGCGCGAGACAATAATAATTGCGAATTTATTAAGCATGATATTGTTGTCCGTGAACCAGAGGTTTCTGTTGAAATTGTAGAATCATTTTCGATTCACCCAACTTGCCCTGGATTTGAGGATGGCTTTGCTTTTATTAATGTAGAAAATGGAGAACCTCCCTATACTTTCGAATGGTCAAACGGAATGACAGAGCCTAACCTTTTTGGAGTTGGGGCAGGTCGTTATGACGTTATTGTCATTGATGCTTTAGGTTGTACTTTTGAGTTGAACGATCTTGAGGTGATTGAACCAGCAGCATTTGAACTAAGCACTACAAGCGCGCCTGTCACTTGCAATGGTATGACAGATGGAAGTGCAGAAATATCAGGAATCGGAGGAACACCTCCTTATGAGTTCTATTGGGAAGATGGATCTACCAGCCCATCGCGAAGTTCATTGAGAGGAGGAACACATGATGTGATAATCGTTGATATGAACGGTTGCTTATTTTTAGACAGCGTTATAATAACTGAACCAACAGTAATCGCTATGGACCCTTTTCTGATCAACAATAAACTTTGTAATGCATCAGTTAACATTCTCCCAAGTGGTGGCACAGCACCTTATGATTTTGAATGGGAAGACGGTTCAAGCATGAGTTATCGCACAGGACTTTGTCCTGGAGAATATACAGTGACCATGTCAGATTCTTTCGGATGTGAGCAAGAAGAAACCATTACGATTTTATCTGTTCCTAAAAACGAAACGATAAAAATTGAAATCGTTAGCAATCCTTATGTTGAGACGGAAGGAATTCGCATTACAGTTCCTACCAACGATTTGGTTTCAATTAATATTTATAATACAGCAGGTCAATTGATTGAATCGATTGAAGAAATGCCATCTGAAGCCGATTTCCAAATCTGGCTAGAAACAGGTCGCTATGCAAACGGATTGTACGTTTTAGATGTGCAAGCTGGTAATTTACATGCTTCTCAAAAAGTTGCCTTTTTCTAACGGTTGATTCTTGTGAGCTCACCGTATTCCAGTACTTTTCCCGTTGTTGTTTTCATGGCTAAGGTCTCGACCGTAGATTGATCTAATACACCTATTTCGGTCAAAGCAGTTTTAATCTTTGAAGCTGGCAGCTTTGGTGAATAAGTATTCATAATAATAAATCCCCCAGGATCTGTTATTTCCAATGCAATTTCTAATAATTCATGGAATTTTTGTTCGATTTTCCAGCGCTCCTTTTTGGCCCCTATTCCAAAAGCAGGAGGATCCATGATCACCCCTTTATAACGATTTCCTCTTTTTAACTCGCGTTGTGCAAACTTTAGCGCATCATCCAAGACCCAGCGAATATCCGATAAACCTGATGCTTCCATGTTCGACTTGGCCCATGCATTAATCTGGCGCACGGCATCACAATGGTAAACTTCTGCGCCGACAGAGCGAGCAGCCAAAGATGCACCACCTGTATACCCAAAAAGATTTAGAAAGCGGTCGTCCTCTTCTATATTCGACTGAATAAAGTCCCAGTTTGTTCGTTGCTCTGGGAATAAACCTATATGTTTGAATTTTGTTAACTCCAAACCAAATTCCAACGCCCCATACGAGATGTTCCAATTTTCCTTAGCTTCTGGATTTAATTTCTCCCAACGGCCTTTAGTATGCGTCTCTTCCTGAAATATAAAACCGGCCTTTTCCAGCCAATCTTCTTTTGACCATACCGGTTTGAAATAGGCGTTGCGATCAGGTCGAATTGTGATTTGTTCACCCCATCGTTCTAATTTCTCACCATTACCTGCATCAAGCAATGCATAATCCGGCCAATGTTCAGTATAAATCCGCGACATGGGTGCGAAGATAGGTGTTTTTTGATACAGACTGCCTCATATTGACGCATTTATCAGCTGCCGAATAGTCAATAAAAAAACCTTCTTCAGTCAAAATACAACCATATACTGGTTATTCTAAAAAACGCTTGTCTATCGCTATTGAAGACTATAATTTTGAAAAACAAATGCTACTCTGAATTTAAGAAAAGACCTTACAGGAAGACTACCCGAACACTTCCGATTAACAAAGTAGGGACATTTTATTTTTTTCATGAGACCAAAACTTATGTTACTGATGGCACTGACTTTGTGCCTAAATTTTTCAACTATTGCACAAAGTTTAATTGAAGCGCGCGTAATCGGAACGATTCCTTTGGGAACCACCGTGTATTCAATTATCCATGAAAGCAATTCGGACAATACCTACAATACATCGCCTCATTCCATTGGAGCACTGCCCTTGAATACAACCATGACAATGAAGCCGGCTTTCAAATTGTTGGTCGGGTTTGGATCAATGACAATATTTTGGGCAATCACATCGGCTCATCAACACACCTTTATGAATGGCAAGATGACGGCTCTCTGGAACTGGTAAAGGGCACGCTCTTCACAGACGTAACTGGAAAATTCTTCGACCGTTTTTGCGATTACAAAGACGAGAAATACGGTGACAAATTGCGCAAACGGCGCCGAAAAATACAAAAGGTGAAAAATAAAGTCTTTCGCTATTACCGTTACGATGCAGAAGACGGTGTAAAATCCAAGCATTGGTTTGTCAAAGATGGGCAATTCAGTGAGCTCAACGGCCATGTATCACCGTGTTAGATTTATGAACATAGCCTAGCTCATTAATTATGAGTTAGGCATTTTTATAACTATTAAGATGAAAATCTATTTTCTCTTGCTCCTGGTTTCAATTCAAGCTAAAATAACTTGGACTCAAAATGATATTCTCTCATTGAATTTTCGTTACGGCGTTTCTACCAATCAGTTTAAGTTATTAAATCCTGAACTGGCGACTGGGTATCAACACATGTTCGTTCAACCATTGAATGACATTGGGATGTGTCTTAATTATGAAAGGCAAATAATCAAAATTATGAATTTGTCATTAGTGGGTGGTGCGCACTTTTCCCGATCCAACCATTATCAGCGTATCATAGATAAAAAGTATAAAATACATCTGGATAATATCCTAATTTCCAAATCTCGAATTGATACTAAATTTGGACTATCAGTTCAATACCCTTTGTTTAACGAGAAATTACTTCTTAATGCACAAGCTGCGCTAATCTATCGCTTTTTTTCAAGAGAAACTAAATCCTATTCCCAAGAATTTTCATCTAACGATGAAGATTGGATAGAATATTCATACTCTCTAGAAACATATCATGGAAAATGGTATAAAAATCAACTTCCAAAATCCTATTCTGGAAATTTTGGATTTGAATTTTCGGGATTCTTAAAATTTAAAATAGAATCCAATTCATACCTAAATTTGGGTATGACTCTCAACATAAGAAATATATTCTTTTATGATTATCAGCACTCAGTGCGATATTACATAAATGGTTCTTCGACACCTACTGAATCATACAAGGATCTAGGTTTTGTTGACGGCTCCAAATTTGGGTCCATAAACAATTATCTGTATCTAAACATTGGGTACTCATACCAGCTCAAAAAATGAAATCATTATTGCTTATCATAACTTTATGTACCACATCAATCTTTGCGCAGAACTACGGTATTTCAATACATGGGCGCTACGGTATCTCAACTTCAAATCTAAGACTTATAGACCCTGGTATCGATTCAAGAAGAAAATATATGGATGTTAGGTCTATTCGCGATGTAGGTTTATATTTTAACTATCAAAACCGAATTTGGGATAAGCAAAAAATATATGCGTTCGTTGGAACAGATGTATCACGTTCTAGTCACTATCAAATGGTAAGCGAGCCAGAATACAGGATGCACCTTGACAATATCATTTTAAAAAATCACGAATCGATATCAACTTGGGAAGTAAAAAGAGATTCACACTTAAAAAGGATTATTTATCATTAGACATTGGAGCAGCTTTAGTATTTAAGCAATTCTTGAATGAATCAAAAACATATGTGGCGGACTTTTATTTTAATAACGAGGATTGGATCGAGTTTTCTTATTCGTTAACGACTTATTATGGCAAGTGGTATGAGAACAATTTACCAAAATCCTATACGGGAAGATTCGGGAAAGAATTATCAGCAACACTCAACTTTAAATTGAGCCAAAAATCGAGTCTTAATTTCGGATTTAGTTATATAACCAGAAATACATTTTTTTATGATTATCGGTACACTATTCATTATTATTATAATGGAGCAAATACACCATCCTATAAATTCACTAGTTTCGGTTTTATCGATGGAACCAAACATGGTGTAAACGATAACTACCTCTACCTGAACATCGGCTATACCTATCAGCTTAAAAAAAAGGAAAAAGATTAAACCTTCTTAAAAATAAATCCGATACTGCCCAATTGGTAAGAGGCCCGTTTGAAAAGTCGTTCGGATGGATTCTGAAGCAGGACTATATTCTTGAAAGAAAATATTGCGTCGATTGGTAAAGTTCTGGATATCCATAGCCCATTCTTGAGTAACTTTTTTGCCAATTACCTTAAATGCAATTCGGAAATCACCACGAATATAATCGGAATACGTGGCATCAAAAACGAGATCCATATCGCGAACTTCTTGCCCAACCATTATACTTTCTTCCAATAAAATTGGCGTATAACGTCGACCGCCATTTAAGGTGAAATTACCGTCTAAGGTCAACGCATTTTTTCCATTCGCAAATCGAAATTCATACCCAACAAGCGCATTAAAAGTATAGTTGCCATTAAATGCAGTATTGTAGGTTTCGTCATTACTCGCTGTATAAAACGACTGATATAGCGAGCCTGTAACCATAAAGTAGAAGCCTTTGTCTAAGAATTTTTCGACGGTTAATTCAACCCCATAATTCTCACCTGTTCCATCGGAAGCTAGATTTGATGGAATAACTGATACAAAGTCAGCACCAAAATTTAAGATAGAATATGCCGAAGGTGTATTCTGAACCGGAATGTCAAAAAGATATTGGTAATAGGCCTCTAGCTTTGCATTTATCCCAAATGGAAAACGGTGTTGATACCCTAAAACAAGATGGTGACTTTTACTGAAATCCAATCCACGATTTGGTTCAGTTACGACTCCCCCACTCATGGATTGATTATAATACAATTCAATCGGTTGCATTTGACTGTGTAAACCATATCCTAAACTCAATTGATCTTTATCTGAAATTTTCCAAGCTGCTCCAGCTCTCGGTTCTATAGCCGACTGATTTTCGAGGGTTAAGGTTTGGGCATGCAGGCCTAAATTAAACGTCAATCGATCAGTTACACGGTACTGATATTGGGCATAGGGTTGAATCAAGAACATATTTCCGCTAAACGACCTCAACGTTTGATACATTGCAGTGGATCTGTTATACGTGGAATCGTTTAGGTTGAGGAAGAATAAATCTGTATGTAATCCAATTTTTAATAAATGTCGCGCATTGAATTTTCGGTTATAAAAAATATCACTCGTCGCTCGGGAGATTGCTGAATTACTCACATAAGTCGTAAAAGGATTTTCAAAATTGGCATCCACTGTATCATTAACAACACGGTTAATAGCCGTTTGCAATCCAAAAGCAAAATTGATATATGATTTTGATCCAATCCGTTGTCGGTGATTCACCCCCACTACTCCAACATTCGAATTAAAGAAGGTATTACTCATGTCAACAGCAAACAAATCACTGCTGTCCGTATCTTCTGCCAAAATATTGATCGCCGAATAACCGCCCATTCCAAATACCGATGTAACTCCTCTTTTTGAAGGGAAATTAAGTTTAAAACTGGCATCTTGATAATTTGGAACGGCAGTAGACCCAAAATTGATCCCCATATACTTAAAGAGTTGTAAGGTTGAATAGCGATAATTCACCAAATAAGATGACTTCCGCTTTCTTGAAATTGGACCTTCTGCCATCAGTTCAGCACCATTAAAACCAAACTGAAACATAAATTCGTGATCTTCATTATTTCCGGGACGCATTTTTAAATCAAAGACCCCAGCAATCGCATTACCGTATTCAGCCGGAAATGCACCAGTCAAAAAATCCGAATTAGACAAGACATTGTTATTTAACATACTAATGGGCCCACCCGTTGTACCAAATCGCGCAAAGTGGTTGGGATTTGGAATATCAATCCCATCCATTCGGAACAATACACCTGTTGGCGAATTTCCACGAATAATAATGTCATTTCTAGAGTCATCGGCGCCTTGTACACCCGCAAAATTTTGCGCCATGCGGGCAACATCATTTTTACTTCCTGCAAATCGGTTAGACTCCTCTACCGAAAAAGATCGTGCACTGACGGTCGCCATTTTATTCACCAACTCGCCCTTCTTATTCGCTTTTATTTCGATCTGCTCGGTCATATTAACCGATTCAATCATTTGAACTTCCAATACCACATCACGTGATGTAATATCAATGTTCTGTCGAACGTATGGTTCATAACCCACATAGGTCACACGAATCGTTTGGCGACCTACGGGCACTTTCTCCAATCTAAATTCACCATTGATATCCGTAACACTTCCGATTAAAGGTTCTGTATTCACAACCATAACCTTTGCTCCAATTAAAGGCTCTAGGGTCTCCCTGTCCGTTACCGTACCTCGAATCGACTGGGTTAAATCTTGCGCAAAATTTGCAAAGACGGAGAGGAAAAGAATTGTAAATAAAAAACGCATGGGTCTCAATTTTGAGCAAATATAAGAGGATCATCATGTTTAATAATTCTTTTCTGACGAATTTTTGATTGAACTTGAACGATCAAAAAATAATCAATCATTCAGGTCAAATCCCAAATACTGTCATTTGCCTAAACCACAATTACACGAATGGCTGAGGCCTTATCCGTTTATTTTTATATTTTTGTTTCTCGCAAGGAATGGGAGATTCAGAGAAAAAAATAGCGGTTATTGGCGGCGGAAGTTGGGCTACAGCTATCGTGAAAATGCTAACGACCAATAAGCATGTCATTAATTGGTGGATGCATAATGAATCTTCTGCATCGCATATTTTAAAATATCGCCACAATCCCAAGTACCTGCAGTCTGTCGAATTTGATCTTGAACGGATTAATGTAAGTACTGATTTAGCCGAGATCATTGAACCAGCTGATATCATTATCATTGCAACACCGTCTGCATTTCTATATGATCTTTTTAAAAATTTTCCGAAAGAAAAACTCAAGAATAAGTTTGTTTTTTCCGCTGTGAAAGGGATTATTCCTGAATTAAACGAAATACCGGGTCAATTCTACCATAATCATTTGGATGTTCCTTATGACAATATTGGCATCATTTGTGGTCCGTGTCATGCCGAGGAAGTAGCGATGGAACGACTTTCTTATTTGACCGTTGCTTCGCAGGATGAGGACATTGCGGAATATGTTGCTGAACGACTACGTTCGCGCTATATTAAGACAACCGTTTCCGATGATATTTTTGGAACGGAATTTTCTGCTGTTTTGAAGAACGTTTATTCCATCGCATCAGGAATTTGTGCAGGATTGGGTTATGGTGATAATTTTCAATCTGTACTGATTTCAAATGCGATTCAGGAGATCGAGAATTTTATTGATGAAGTTCATCCGATTCACCGTGATGTAAACTCTTCGGCTTATTTGGGAGATTTATTGGTCACTGCTTATTCCAAATTTTCACGTAACCGTACTTTTGGTTATATGATTGGTAAAGGTTATTCCGTTAAGATTGCCCAAATGGAAATGGATATGATCGCAGAAGGCTATTATGCCACCAAATGCCTGGTCGAAATCAATAAAGAATATGGCGTTGAAATGCCAATCCTAGAGGCCGTCAACAATATCATTTACGAACGTATTTCTCCAGTAATTGAGATTCGCATTCTAAGCGAAAAACTAAGCTAATTCTTTACTCTTTTTTTCGAGCAGCTTCGGTTGCAGCACGATTCAAAATTGTTTTGGCTTCTAATAAAAACTGCACTTCTTCTTTACCTTTCTCTCCCCCTCTTGGATAACCTAGTTTACCCAGCTTAATCAAGTGATAACCTCCATTATCTTTTAACTCAGAGTTCATCAACCAAACAGTTGGATATCCCGATACACCCAAGGCACGTTGAAGGTTTTGATTTTGAATTTGTTGTTCACGTTTTTGTGGAACGCGTTTTGGAAAATCTAATTCTAACAAGATCACACTCTCTTTTGCCCAGTCAATAAATGCCTTTTTTGCAAAAACATCTTTTTGCAACATTTTACACCAACCACACCAATCGCTTCCTGTGAAAAAGGCAAAAATCGGTTTCTTTGATTCTTCCGACTTTTTATGCGCTACAGCCAAATCCGTGTACCAAATTAATCCGCTGGTATCCGTTCGCGTTTCAGCATGCGCATATGATAAGGTAAATATCAAAAAAAGTAAACCAATATATTTCATCATTGTTTTTTAAGTTCAAAGTTGCTTAATCGTATAAAGAAACGAATTAATAGGCAAAATGGTTGTTATAGATTTGTTAAAAGGAAATGATCAATTTAAAACCGAACGAGACCAATATCTTACTAATGATCTTCAGGATGATCTTCGGGAGCCATAAGACCTGATTTTATGGCAATCTTTAAGGTGTTTCCCTCGGGTGGAATCGTGCAATTATAACCCATGGTATACGCACAATAAGGATTATAAGCGAGGTTGAAGTTTAATAAAACCATATCTCCTTCTGGAATAAGAATATCTAAATAACGGCCGCCACCATAGGATGTCTTACCGCTTGTCGCATCCCGAAAGGGTATGAAGAGATAATCCTTATACTCTTTTGTTTCTCTTAAGCGATAACTCTGATAAACGGTTAATCGGCAAGTGTCTGTTCCAATATTAAAGTAAACATAGGCATACGGCCGATAGTATTTCTCTCCTCCAGATGACGTGGCCATAACAATGGTATCTTCTTGCTCAATACGCTCAAACTGGGCATAAACCCTATAGGTGAGGTCGATAGTGTAAAAACGATGCCCTTGAAACGCCCTTCTCTCTTTGCGGGTTAAAGGACTTTTTTTTCGATCCTTATAATGATCGTTTAGCTCTTTTTGAAAGTCTTCTACCTCTTGCACAAAAGGATTAACCTCCTGCTGGCCATAGACGTTTGCAACAATCAGTACCAATGCAAAAAAGAAGATAAGATGCTTGACCATTACTGCTTACTTTAACACAAAGCTATCAGAACCAATTTTAACCCCTTCGCAATAGATTTCAGCAATATAATTACCTGCATCAATCTCTTGGGTCAACTCATAGAAAATACAGATATCAACCGCTTTATTTTGATAGTTCACAATCTTCTTGTCTGAATAAAGTAAAGACTGGCCAGATTCGGTTTTAAGTGTATTTGAATTACTCGAATTCAAGACCGATCCACCAGGTGTAATCACCCGCATGTAAACCGTTTTATTACCCGACTTTGCAATGGCATTTTCACCCAATGAAAAGCACGAACGAATGTGTGAGCATCGCTTTGCACGATCTGTTTCTCTGTATGATCCAGAGCTCTTTTCTTTAATCCCCTCAGACAAGAAATCGAAAGCATTTAATTTTGATCCTTTATTCACCTGATCAGTTAATTCCTCTGCTGCATCTTGATAAGAATCTCTCGATTCTGTCATACTCTCCAAATCTGTCAAGGTTTGATTTAAATTCTCTGTCAAGACACCATTGGCTGTATTGAGCGAGTCAATTGTTCGGATATAATCCTTCATGATAGAGCGTAAAGTTTGTGTTTCTTTCTCCATTTTATAAACCTTGCTCATATAATAGCGTTTATCTCCTTTGGCATCTTCAAGTTCTGTCAACAAGGTGTTGATTTTCTCTTTCTGCGCCATGATACTATCGTTCATTCCCTGATTATCCGACTCCATTCTATCATACATGGTTAGCATGTTCTTCAGATTCTGCTGCACATCATCCCCCATGTCCAAGCCGGTATCATACATCATCTCATTCAGATTCGCCAATTCATTTTCTAAATCAGCTGACTCAATGCTACATTCATTTAAATCCTTATTCTTCTCAGAAATCATGTAACCCATATAGCCACCACCGATAAGCAATAAAATAATGATGAGGATATATAATCCATCTCGTTTTTTACCTTCCGTCTTTGTGGGTGGAGCAATTGGTTTCTCGTCCATTTGAGAAGTATCAATAAATGTTTTTCCTTCGTCACTCATAGTTTTGGTATTAACTATTAATTAATTTCTCTCTTAGGTTCTTCATAAAGCTGGAAGCATATACAAAATCAACCACCTCTTTATTATCGGTTTTTATGATCTCTTTATTGTTTCCTTGCCACCATTTTCTTCCTTGATTGATAAAAATGATGTGATCACCTATCTCCATAACGGAATTCATGTCATGGGTTATCACCACAGTGGTCATATTATACTCATACGTGATCTCCTTAATCAGGTTATCAATGACAATGGATGTCTTAGGATCTAAACCCGAATTCGGCTCATCACAAAAAAGATAACGCGGATTCATCGCAATTGCCCTCGCAATAGCGATACGTTTTTGCATTCCCCCACTCGTCTCTGCTGGCAAAAGGTCATTTTTATTAATAATGTTGACACGATTCAAACAAAAGTTAGCGCGTTCGCGCATTTCCTCTTCACTCATATCGGTAAACATCCGCAAAGGGAATATAACATTTTCTTCTACGGTCAGTGAATCAAATAAGGCACTACCTTGAAAGAGCATTCCAATTTCCTTTCGAATTTCAATTCGTTCTTTTCTTGACATTGCACAGAAATCTCTGCCGTCATAAAGCACGGACCCTTGGTCTACTTCATGCAAACCAACAATACATTTTGTTAATACTGATTTACCTTGACCAGACCCTCCAATAATTAAATTGACTTTTCCCTCAGCAAAGTTTGCAGAAACATCAAAAAGGATTTGTGTATCACCAAATGATTTAGATATGTTGTCAACAACAATCATTACACCAATATCAATTGTGTGAGAATATAGTTCGCTAATAGAATGGCAACCGAGGAAGCAACCACCGCACGTGTTGATGATCGACCTACTTCTAGCGATCCACCTCTAGTATAATAGCCAAAATAACCCGGAATAGAAGTAATGATAAAGCCAAAAACCATGGTTTTAACTAATGCGTAATACAAATAAAACTGATCCGTATGCCAGAAGGCTTTTATACCAATCAAATACGTTTCGGTAGAGTATAAACCAGATTGCACACCTGCCACCCAACCTCCAATTAAACTGAGCGCCATTGAAATAATAACCACGAATGGCAAGAAAAAAGTCGTTGCCAAAATCTTTGGCAACATCAAATAACTCATGGAGTTAACCCCCATAATTTCCAGTGCGTCAATTTGTTCGGTCACACGCATCGTTCCAACCTCAGAAGCAATATTCGAACCAACCTTACCGGCCAAAATCAAGGAGATAATCGTTGGTGAAAATTCAAGAATTGTAGATGATCGAGTAATATATCCAATGGTATAATCTGGCAAAAGTGGTGATGACATGTTTGCAGCAGTCTGCAAGGAAATAACGCCTCCCATAAAGACCGAAAGAAAGGCCACTAAAGGAATTGAATTAATGACAATTGCGTCTATTTCGTTAAAAAACATTTTACGAAACACCTTGCCTTTCTCAGGACGGGAAAAGACCGAACTGAGCATTACAAAATACCGACCTATATGCTCAAACAGATTCATACACCGCTAAAATAACTAATATTTTGTTCTTAAAAAGCTATATTTGTTTTCGTATTAGATTTATATCTGCTGCGTGACAGATCCTTCGATAAAATGGGAGGTTTTTAAGTGTGGCGACCTATCAAAAATTCATATATTTATGCTGCTTCAAAAAATGAAAGTTTTACTTGACTACCCAGTCAGCTACACCCTTGAAAGTCATTCGGTTAGTGATGAGAAGGAAATCATTCCAATGAATAATTTAATCGGAAAGACAATTCGAATGCATTTTGATGGTAAGATGCAGTGTACCTCATGTGGAAAAGAAAAGAAAATATTTGCTCAAGGTTTTTGTTATAGTTGTTTTACGGATGCGCCAGAATCAAGCCCGTGTATTATCAAGCCCGAATTATGTGAAGGTCACCTCAACAAGGGAAGAGATATAGAATGGGAACAGCGCAATCACGTTCAACCTCATATCGTTTATTTGGCCGTGGCTTCTGGTTTAAAAGTTGGCGTAACACGGGCTACACAATTACCGACACGTTGGATCGATCAGGGCGCAACGTATTGCATCAAAGTGGCAGAAACTCCTTACAGACAGTTGGCAGGTGAAATCGAAGTCGCGTTAAAAAATGTTTTTACAGACAAAACCAATTGGCGGAAGATGTTAAAAAACGAAATTGGCGATTATGATCTAGAAGAGGAAAAATGGCAAATTGAAGAGTTACTGCCCGCTGAATTGGCCGCATATATGACCGAAGACGATGATATCACGGAAATTCATTACCCTGTTCTAGATTTTCCAGACAAAGTCAAAAGCATTGGTTTTGACAAAAAACCGCTTATTGAAGGGCAATTACTCGGTATTAAAGGACAATACCTGTTACTCGATGGGGATCGTGTGTTAAACATTCGCAAACATACGGGCTATCATGTAGGCATAGATGTTGGGTGAGGAATTAATTATTTATAAAACTACATTTTATGTCAAGAAGCACATCCCTTATCCTTCTACCTCTTCTTTTGTGTATTTATTATCTTTGACCTGGAAATATCGGGAATATCCAATCTTCGGTCCGGGAGGCCAACTATTATTCATAATTTTAACCCTATCTTTACGGTCTTCAAACTTGGTATATTCCACTTTACTGTTTGTACGATTATTAAATGTCCAAATTACCAAAAGAACACAAATTCCTTGACCTTTCAGACTATGGAAGACCAATAGCGAGAGTTATTGCCAAGTCACTCAAAAACACCTCCTTCACTCCTATTCATGTGACGCTTGGATTTATCATATCTGGTCTTATTGCTATTTACTGCATCATTCAAGGCTATTATTGGTTGGCCGCTTTCTTCTTAATCTTTAAATCAATTTTAGATGCTGCTGATGGTGAATTAGCTCGTCTTAAGCAAAAACCATCTTATACCGGACGTTATTTAGATTCAGTTGCGGACATTCTATTAAATGCATTATTTCTTGTATCGATATTTTACGTTACGGATACTTCGATTTGGGTCTGTCTACTTGCCTTTTTAGGCATACAATTACAAGGTACACTCTATAACTACTACTATGTTATTTTAAGAAACAATCTAGATGGAGATACGACAAGTCGCGTATTCGAAGACAAAACACCCATCGCATTGAAAGGCGAAAAACAAAAACACGTTAATATTCTTTTCAGACTATACAAACTGTTTTACGGTGCTTTTGACAAAACGATCTATACCTTTGATAGTAATGCCATCAATGGAACAGTTTTACCCAACTGGTTTATGACCTGTGTTTCTGCGTTTGGATTGGGTTTTCAACTTCTCATTATTGCAATCATGCTGATTTCGGGCCTAAAGGAATATATATTACCCTTCTTCGCAATTTATACGGTTATGGTTTTAGTTTTTATAGGGGTTCGAAAATTATTATACCAAGAAGTAAATGGAAACGATAAGCAACATACAGCGACAGCTGAGGAGCGACTTTAACCAAACACCTCTATCGAAATTGGCTTTTCTTTGCTTTCAATAATCTCGAGTTTAAGAATTCGAACATATTGATTCACTATTTAATCGATTGAGCAGATCTTAACCCTCATTTAACACTTTCTTTTATTTACTATAAATCAATCTTTTAATACCTTTGCGGCAAGATTAACCTATTTAATTCAGGTTGTTACTGAATTTGGATCCAAAAATGTGAACGTATTGAAGCAATAAATAATTCTTATTGATTTTAAAACCCCGACGCTTTAGAAACTTTAGCGTCGGGGTTTTTTATGTCTTTTTGAGCCGCTCTTTGGTCTGCCAATAGTCGATAAAATATATCAGCTTAAAGGATAAACCGTTGGTTGCTGGATTTTGAATCATTGAATTGACATTTTCAAAATAATTTTCTCCAACAATACCATCAAAGCTAAAAATTGAATTTTTCCAGACAAAATTAATTTCACTGCCCGGAGCAAATACCCAGCGATAAACCATATCAATGGTAAAAGCATTATAACGGTTATCATGGAGTGAAATTCCAACCTCATCTGCACCTGTATAATCAGTTTCAGCAAAACGACCATTCTCATCTAATCTAAAGAATGCATTATAATCTACTTCTGACCAATAATGACGTAAACTAAAAGTCAGCCCCATCCGATTCGTAAAAATATAGTCTGCAGAAATAGTATTCGTTAAAGTCTTTCGATCACGCTTCGCAAAAATGGGATCCTCTTCTTCATAAGGTAATGAAAAACTAGCGGTCAAAGCCGCACCTTCCTCATTACTATTGTTTGACCAAGCAGCACGGTAAATCAGCATTACCTGATCACTCAAACGAAACCGTGGACTAACATTTAAAGTGAGGTTGTAGCGATTCTCTTCTTGATAAAAACGATAGGAAGTATTGATATCCAAAGCAAAAGGTTTAGAATAATCAGAAGAGATAAACCCACTTCCTCCAAAATAACGATCGTCTTCATAGAAACGGTTAGGTGTGCGCGGCTCAAACCAATCCAAATTGTGGACAGGTGCAGCGTTAAAACCGAATCCTGCAGTCATAAAATTACGAAAGGTTCCGTTAGCACTCATATTAATCGTAAAATCAGAAAAAGCGTTGGGATTAACAATACGCCCATAACTGGTACTCGCCGAAGTTCTTACCCGATAAAATCGCCAAAAAGGTTTGAAAATATTATAATTGAGTTGAAAAGAACCGGTCCGTTTATTGTTGATCGTTTGAAAACTGAGGTCGTTTTGATCATAGGTGTCATTCAATTCACTATACCCCAATCGCCATTGAAAACTGCCGCTTGACTTACCAATTCCGGAGTTTAATTTATACCCGAAAATATTATCGGTTTCATAATACTTTTGTGAAACGGCTAATGATGCCGAGGCATTATATAATTGTCCGGCAGTGTATAAATTAGTTCCCAGAGCTGTCACGTTGGCATCATAGGTGCTTCCACTTCGCCAGACATTTGTATTGGTTAATGTAACCGTAGAATTATTCTTAAGGTTTTGATCGAGGACAAAAACATTATAATTGCTTAAGGGTCCAATCTCCACCTGTCTTTCAGCTCCGGTAACAGTATCACGTAAAGTAGCATTGGTGACCGCAGAAACACCATTGAAAAAACCAATACCCAATCCTGATTTTGTACGCCCAGATAATTTACTAGCATTAAATAACTGAGTTACATCAGGCACTTCCTCAATTACCTCATCAGTAGCCAATGCTTCATTCGCTTTTCCGCGATTGACAGGTCGTCCACCGACACGCCTGGAATAAAATAAACCGGCCTTATTAAAGAGCTCGGTTCCTTCTGTAAAAAACTGTCGATTTTCATTAAACTGAACCTCAAAAGGAGAAAGGTTTAGAACTTGCTGATCAAATTGGACTTGCCCAAAATCGGGAATCAATGTCATATCGAGGGTAAAAGCATCATTTAAACCATATTTTATATCCGCCCCGCCGTTTGCAGAATAACCCGTAGAACCGTTAAAATTTTCTATATATCCGGAAACATAGGGAGACAATGACAAACGCACGGGTGTTGCTACATCCACAATTCCGTCTACCTTTCCTAATTGACTGATCAGGTTAACTCCATTTGGGTCATAATAATTCCAATGTGATGTTTCCCTATAGCGTCGAATGGTTCGCATAAAATTGATACCCCAATGTTGTTCTGATTTTTTCGGAAATCGAATAGCCGAAAAAGGAATTTTCATTTCAACCGACCAATAATCCTGATCAACATATACGGCGCTGCGCCAAACGGCATTCCAGTTTTTGTCTTGACCATTCGTATTATGCAATTCATCTACCTGCACACCAGCGCTAGTTACCACAAAAGAAAAACCTATTGTACCCGCGTCATACGGATCAAAAATCACCCCAAACCAATCAGCGTTTCCCACATCATCGCGTTGCGACAAGGTTAAAGACATACTGTCGCGCTCGTCATAGAGTTTAGCGCCAATATAAATCGCTGAATTATCATACGTCATGAAGACTTCGGTTCGTCGCGAAGCATTTTCGCCTGCTTTAGGACTATTCTGAATAAAGTTTTGAACAGGAGCTGAAGTGTTCCATACCGATTCGTGGAGCATGCCATCCAACTGAATTTCTTCATTAGAAGGCAGGACGCTAAACTCTTTTTTAGCAGCAGCTGGGAGCGCCAGAAAGAACAATAAGATTCCGATCAAAATCCGCATGGGGTGCAAAATTACACACAAATACCTAATTATGAGGCTTGTTTTTATGTTAACGGTCTTAAAACAGGATTAAAAGCAAAAAAGACTTCAGAAGAAGTCTTTTATAGTATTGATCTGTGCTATAACAGAATACGATTTACATATTCCCCAAATCTGGCGCTGTGCGCGTAAATGCAGAAATACCTGTAATGTCCATTCCGGTGATTAACAAGTGAATGTCGTGGGTTCCTTCATAGGTAACAACAGATTCTAAATTCGCCATATGACGCATAATAGAATATTCGTTTGTAATTCCCATACCTCCTAAAATCTGACGTGCTTCGCGCGCGATTTTTAAAGCGATCTCGACATTATTACGTTTTGCCATTGAGATTTGCGCAGAAGTTGCTTTTCCTTCGTTTCGCAATTGCCCCAAACGGAATGTTAATAGTTGTGCTTTTGTGATTTCAGTAATCATTTCAGCTAATTTCTTTTGCGTCAATTGAAAAGCGCCAATTGGTACATCAAACTGAATACGCTCTTTTGAGTAACGTAATGCTTGATCGTAACAGTCCATTGCTGCACCTAAAGCACCCCAAGCAATTCCAAAACGTGCTGAATCAAGGCAGCTCAATGGTGCACCTAACCCGCTTCGCCCAGGTAGAATATTGTCTTTTGGAATCTTTACATTATCAAAAATCAACTCGCCTGTGATGGATGCACGCAAAGAGTGTTTTCCTTTCATTTCTGGAGCTGAAAAGCCTTCCATGCCTTTCTCAACGAGAACACCATGGATACGACCGTCTTCATTCTTGGCCCAAACAACAGCCACATCTGCTCGTGGCGCATTGGAGATCCACATTTTTGCACCATTCAGCACATAGTGATCTCCGGCATCTTTGAAGTTCGTGATCATACCACCTGGATTTGAACCATGATCTGGCTCAGTTAATCCGAAACAACCTAAAAATTCACCCGAAGCGAGTTTTGGTAAAAACTTATGTTTTTGCTCCTCTGATCCATATCTCCAAATCGGATACATGACCAAAGAACTCTGAACTGATGAAGTTGAGCGCAGGCCAGAATCACAACGCTCCAGTTCTTGCATAATCAAACCATACGAGATCTGATCCAAACCTGGTCCGCCATATTCAGCAGGGATATAAGGACCAAAAGCACCAATTTCTCCCAGTTGTTTTACCAAATGTTCTGGGAAAGCAGCACGTTCATAATAGTCTTCAATGATTGGTGAAACATTTTGTTTCACCCAAGCTCTGGTAGTATCTCTAACCAGTTTATGCTCTTCGGATAACATGTCATCCATGTTGTAATAATCCGGATGTGTATATAAATCAGTAGCCATATTTCTTAGTTAACATTGTCGATGTGATACAAAAGTATATAATTTAACAAGAAAGGCGTTGAATTGTTATAAAATGAGCTGTGATTTTTCTTGGATAACAATCCTATTAAAATAATATCTTTGCTGTGTGGAGCCAATCGAGATAGTCAGACATGTAAACGAAGTTAACGAACCCATCCTCTTGGATGATTCGTTTAACCTCATCTTCTGGATTCTGATGGGTGCTAATTTGGTTATTTTTGCGATCGTGCGCACGACCAATAATGGTTATATCCGTAGTCTCTTTATGACAGCTTTATATAACCGTCCGTTAAATAATAATCTGAGTGATCGGCTAGACTTACGCCATTTTTCATCGGTCTTTTTGACTTTAACCTATTTTTTTGCACTCGCACCTATTATTTGGAAAGCAACGAATATTAAAGAGCATATCTACATGCTTTACTTAGCAATTATTTTATTGGTTCTTGCATTAGTCAAAATGGGGTTCATTGCATTACTTGAGTTTGTATTTAATGATCAGCGCGGTCTTCAGGAGCATCGCTTAAATCATTTAATATTTTTTCAAATCGGGGGCATAATATTAACTCCTCTAATGATCTTTACACACTATGTATCTGCTGATTACGTTAATTTAACGTTAACGATCTTTGCAATAATAGTAGACTTATTAGTACTTGCACGTGAAATTCAATCGCTAATCCGTGCAATTCAATTTAGGATTTCCATATTCTATATTATTTTGTATCTTTGCACGCTCGAAATCATGCCGTTAATGGTCGGATTTCGTGTTTTTGTCCTTGATAATGGGGCTTTAAACTAAAAAAGGGTTGGATTTATGAGCGTTAAAACAATATTGGTTTCACAACCAAAACCTGAGTCAGAACGTTCGCCTTATTTTGATTTGGCGGAAAAGTATAAATTGACGATTGATTTTAGACCTTTTATTAATGTAGAAGGTGTATCGACGAGAGAGTTTCGTGAGCAAAAGGTAGATTTAGCAAAACAGACAGCGGTTATCTTAACAAGTAAGACGGCTGTTGATCACTTTTTTAGAATTGCAGAAGAAACCCGCTTTAAGGTATCTGACGCGATGAAGTATTTCTGTATGTCAGAAGCTGTAGCTTATTACTTACAAAAGTATGTCGTCTACCGAAAGCGAAAAATCTTTTTCGGGCGTCAGAATATAGAAGATTTGGTTGAAGTATTGAAAAAACATAAGAATGAAAAATTCTTATTGCCATGTTCTGATATACTAAGAGAGCGTATCCCAAATACACTAACAGAAAACGATATCAATTTTGAAAAATTAATTTTGTATCGCACGGTTGCATCTGATCTTTCTGATTTGGAGGATGTAAAATATGATGTTTTAGTATTCTTTAGCCCTTCAGGAATTGAGTCTTTATTGAAGAATTTCCCTGACTTTAAACAAAATAGTACACGCATTGCTGCTTTCGGACCAACGACTGCTAATGCGGTTAAACACAACAACCTGCGTTTAGACATCCATGCACCAATGCCACAAGCTCCAAGCATGACCATGGCGATTGAGCAATATATTAAGACTGCCGTGAAGAAGAAATAACTTATCAGATAGGCCTTCAAATTTCTAACCTATTCAGTTCTTTTGATAGACGATTAGAAAACACTTTTTTCATATAGTTCCTGCACGCTTTTATTAAAGTATGAAGATTATTATACTATTGCTGATTGCGCAAATAATTTGCATAACAAGTATGGCGCAATGGACAAAATTTGAAAGAAAAACAGCTACGAAACCATGCAAGTATTGTGGATTTGGGAGGGAATTATTCATCAATAAAATCAAATTATAGTTGGATCGCCTCTTGCTGATTTCAATGCAAAACCCAAACAGGGAGTTGTTTACACCTATGTTTTAAGCGATGATAGGTGACGTTATGCAGATGTTTTAACGATGACCGTTTCCGCATTTGGAGCAGTCGTTAAAGTAAAGAATGATCGTTTAGCTGTAAGCGACAACTTGCACAAAGAAAATGGTGTGTATGTTTTTGAATGGCAAGAAGATGAATGGGGAAATCCATTTGAATTGAAAGCTCCGAATCAACATCTGTTCTGTGTCTTTGGTAACACAATTGAAATATTTAATGAATATATCTTAGTGGGAAGCAAAGAATCCATGGTCATGGGTAATGAAGGTCATGTATTCATATATGAGTTAAAGGAAAACTGGGAATTAATTTACACCTTATCGTCCCCTGATAATCCTTATAACTTTGGTGATGGTTTCGGACAAGCTATTTATGCGAGAGACAACTTGATCGTGATTTGCTCTCCTTTTGCAGAGGAAACTATAGGAGGAGCATGCTATATTTATCAATTCAAGAATGGGAAATGGAGCATTTCAAAAATTAACCAAGATTCATTTGAAGCTACCTTTTTTGGCACATCTATAGCTGTTGAAAAAGACATAATGGTGATTGGTGCACAATTTAGCGACACGAAGCAGTCACCTTATGCCGGTGCGATCTACATTTATGAGAAGTAGTTATTTCTTTTCAAATCGCGCATATAATTGGTCAATATCTAGCTTCTCGACTCCAAAATACGTTTTGCCTTTATAAACCACGCTTGACTTTCGCTCCAACAAACCAAGCTGTTGCACATTCGTATAAGTAACATCTTCTAAAATCATTCGGCCAGGGCTATATTCTGGTTTCTTCTGGAATACAGCGACGCCGACTTCGACACCGTCAACAGTTGCGTGTTTCACTTCTAAGTCTGAATCATCTTTTGAAGCAAATGCGGTAATGGCTCCTTCAATATGAATATTTTCAACAATCAGCTGGGATCTTTCTCCTGCCGAAACTCCTTTATCTCCTGAATTGACAATCTTGATATCAGATACTTGAACTTGGCTCCCGGAAAAATCAATACAATCGTTGCCTGTATTTTCAAAGCTTGAGTACCTAAAGCGACCTGTGCAGAAATCAGCATCAAATCCATCACTGAACGTTTGGCTTATGCTGCAGTTTTGAATATCAAAATGAGAACGGATAATATTAAGCCCATCCTCGCACTGGTTATTATGTATCTTTAATTGGTCAATAATCACTTCAGCTTCATAAACGGAAAAAGCGCCCGTTAAAACCCAACCGTCCACATTTAAAGTATTGAAATTCTCTACCTCTAAATAATTAACTAAAACGGTATCGGCTTGCAAGATGGTTATTCCTCTTGCTGAACTATCTGAAGATATAAATCGAATCGGTGCCTCTGCCGTACCATTAAAACGGGTTGAAGCGTTCAATATAAGGCCCGCTCCATTTACAAAATCAATACTTGTCCCCGCTTCAATGGTAACCTCATAATCAGATGGGATATAAATTAATTCTTCAATACTGTAATCGCCTTTTTTAAGTGTAAGTTGATTGTCTCTAATTTGGTAATAAGGCGAGTTCGTTTCAAAACCATCAAACAAAGCAATTCGAGGATGCTCACCTTTTGGCTTTGCCCATTTAATGTATTTCTTTCTTGCCGTATCTTGCTTTAGGTTATGCCCCACAAAATAAAAACGAGATGGTTTATGATCCAATATGATTGATTCAAAATCTGCATCGTCTCCCCCTTTAAATCCTGAAAGTTTAATTTCCCGATCAAACTGCAATGAAGAATCCTTGTTTGCTTTTACCGAATATCCAGTTAGGGTCACCGAATCAAAATGATAATTTTCAAACTCCACTAAATAGCGTCCCGAATCCAGTTTAGAACGATATCCATTCACTGCAATATCTTCGAGCAAATATGGTTGATTCTCCAAATCGTATTTCCCTGCTTGATTTTGCATTAAATTAAAAGGAGTATCCTCAGCCATAAATGCATCCCAATTTTTATCTAGTGTTTTCAATTCATTTCGAATCAATTCTGCTTTTTGATAATACAAGTCCTTTTGGAAAGCATAATCTGGCAATTCTTGTTGCATCATCTCCTCCAGACGGACAATTTCAGTCTCGTAAATATCAAAAATACTGTCTAGATAAGCTTCGGCTGAATATGCTTCCAATTTCTGGGTATAGAGTTTTCTGAAGGTTCTATTCTTGAACAACATGTGATTCAGTCCGTCCTCAGGTGAAAGCTCTTCAGTCTTCTTTTTAAACTCCCGAACGGCAAGCGTTGAATTTAGTGGCAAAACCATTGGAATCATATCAAAACCAACATGCTCGAGCTTTGTCGTAACCGGATTATAATAAAAACGACGATTATGCCAAGCCAAAGAATGGTGCACATTACCCAAATCCATCAAAGCATAATAGGATGCAATACGTTCTAAATCAAAAAGCAATTCAGGTCGTTCATAACTGTATTTAAAAGCATCTAACAACAACATTCCATTTTCAAACTGCCCTCTTAAATTGGGCGACTTTAACGTTCTGCTTTCTTTAAAAACGGTTGTTAATGAAGATTCATAATAAGGTGCAGGAATCCGATCAAGTTGGTGCTTCCGAGCATAGATTGCCAATTTCCAAAATCCTGTCTCATCCATTTTTAAGATAGGGCCTTCCCTCCTATTTCGCGACTCTAATAACTGTTTGTCAAAATGCTCTTCTAAGGCATAAACACCCTGATATTCTCCATTTCTTTCCAGTTCTAAAAATGTATAATGGGTTGACAATAAATCTTCGCTTTCGCATAACTGATGTACAAACCATTCATGCATATAATTTCGTGTTTTTGGATGTTGAATAGAGAAACTTCGCAAACCTTTATAAGCTGTACCAGATTCGGTCTTGATTCGATAGGAAGGATTTCCAGAGAGTAGATGATCAGTCCAATCACCTTTTAATCTGAGCTCTACCGGAATTGCTTCATCACCTTCCCAAATAGTACCTGCCACATAATCCTTGTACTTATTTCGAATAATTTCCTTTTTAGCGGCTTTACCAATATTCTTGTTCAATTTTTTCAGGGATGAATCGGGCAATTCTAAAACCAATAAATCTCCACCCACCTTTTCTTGCGGTCGCTGCGGACTTCGAATTATTTCTAGGTTATCGTAATATGAAGTCTGTTTATGCCCTCCTACAAAAACAAAAAAAGTAACCGAGTCTAAATCTTCAATTGCGCGAAACTGCAAAACATGTTTAAACCAGCCATTTTGACGCGCGTAAAACCCGTTTTCTATAGAGTTAAAATTAAACGTATACTCACCATCCACCTTACATATCAGAGCTCCAGGCTCGTCCGTTTCTTTTTGCCAAACAGAAGCCTGAAAATATTCTCCTTTTTTGATTTCTGTTAAAAGAATCGACAAACCATAATGATTTGCGCTATCCAGCTTAATCGAATGATTTCCCTCAAATGCAAATTCATCTGTTTGCAATTGTCCACCTCTAAAAATGGCGTCCCCATCTTGAAAAACAGTTTCACCTCCATCGGTTGTTACTACTTGCTCTGCATCGCAAAAATAGCTCTGCATTTCGGTATTTACCGAAGCTCCTTTTTCGCAAGATGAGAACAACAATCCCAAAAGGGACAACGTATATACCAACGATTTTTTCATAGCTTTTATACTTTCTTCGAAAGCAATGGCAAAAATAAGCAATCCTTATGAATAATATTACGCTGGCATAGCCTGGTGGTAAACGGTCTGTGTCGGGAATGCCATTTCGAGACCATGCGCATTAAATCTTCTAAGAATAGTAAGATTCATTTCTGTTTGCGTTTCCAAAATATCTGCCTCTTTTCTGATGAAATAGATAAACAGAATACCAAGCGAAAAATCACCAAAAGAATTAAAACTAATGAAAACATCCTCATCAATTAAATGCTGCTTTTCTTTAGCTATTTCCCTTAGAATAGCAATTCCCTCCTCAATCTGATCGGCCTTTGTGTCGTATGTCAAGCCGAGGTTTAATGTTATTTTTCGCTTTGGCTCTAAATCGACATTTTCTACAGCATCATCTGAGAACATAGAATTGGGTACCGTAACGATTCTTCCCGCCAAGGTCTCAATTCGTGTGCTTCGAATTCCAATTTCCTTTACAAATCCATCGATATCACCAATCTGAATCCGATCACCAATCTTAAAGGGTTTATCTGCAAAAATCATGATACCTCCAAAGAAATTCTTAACCGTATCCTGAGCTGCCAAGGCAAAAGCCAAACCTCCAATACCTAATCCGGCAATGACAGCACCGACATCATAACCGGCATTGTTTAATCCAGCAACAATACCTAAAACCCAAATGATAATGCGCAACCCTTTGCGGAATATGGGTAAAAGTTGATCATCCAAATCCGATTCCGTCTTTTCAGTCATCGGAACAATATACTTCTCGATTAAAGCATCCGATAAACGAGCAATCAACCAGGTAACATTAATGACTGTCAAAAAACCAAAGACGTGTCCAATAAAGGAGCCGTCATCCGAAAACGTTAGATCATTCAATGCCCACCAAGAGGTCCCCAACACCAATCCAAAAATAACAGGTTCTTCCACTTTATCGACAATAATATCGTCCAGATTTGTTTTCGTTCGAGAGGTTATCTGCTTGATAAATTTCTTCGAAATCCAATATAAAATCTTCCCTCCGATAATGGCACCAAGTACAATTCCGAATGCAATGAGATACTCTAAAACTGTATTTCCGTAATAGGTTTTACTGAAAAAATCGTCCATATTTTTTACTTTTTAATTCAAATTCATGGCAAAGTACTGATTCCACCACAACGAAAAACGTCGATTTACAAAGGCTTTGAACAGCCAACTTTTAATTGTTTTTTGCTGAGGAGGCAAAACAGGAAATCAAATCAAGCCATGTTTATCACGAAAAATAGACGGATGGTGTGCAATAATCAATTTTTCCTGATTATCGCGTTTTGTTTCTTTCGCATTGCGGTTAATTTTTTTAATTTTACCCCACTGTGAGTAGAGAAAAGAAAAAAGAAGCGGAGAGCACTGGAAAACTCTCAAAACGCACACGTCGCATTATTTTAATCGCGGTATGGATCATGGCCTTTGTTCCTTTGTTAGCGATTCTATTTATGTTGGAGCAAGCGCGACCTGGTATTCCATCTCACAAAGAGCTAGCGAGCCCGCCGGACAAACAGGCCTCTATCATCTATACTTCAGACGGAAAAGAAATGGGGCGTTTCTGGAGTGTCAACCGTAAAAGTGTTGATTACAATGAAATTTCTCCTTATGTCATTTCTGCTTTAATTGCCACAGAAGACGAACGTTTTTATGAGCACGCTGGTGTAGATGCAGAAGGATTAGGACGTGCAGTGACCTTTGCTGCAATGGGAAAAGATGGTGGTGGTGCGAGTACAATCTCTCAACAATTGGCAAAATTATTATATACCGCACAGGATACGGCTAATGGAGGTGTCGCTCGCGATAAATGGGATCGATTAAAACAGAAGTTTGGAGAGAATATTCTAGCCGTTAGATTAGAATCACAATATACCAAGGAGGAAATCATAACCATGTATTTGAATAATTTTGATTTCTTGTATAATGCTGTTGGGATTGCGTCTGCTGCACAGGTTTATTTTAATAAAAAGCCCATTGACTTGAACATGGAGGAGTCAGCCATGTTGGTTGGAATGTGTAAAAACCCAGGAATGTACAATCCGCTTAAGTTTCAATACAAAGAATATGCGGATACAGAAGATGGACGTGCACAATACGAAAAAGATAGTCTTCGTGCCTATGGACGCCGTGAAACTGTGTTTGACCAATGGTTAAAAAGTAGTAAAAAAGAGAATGAGGCAATGCTGGTTTCGATTACAGAAGCACAGCGCGATTCGCTGATTGCTTTGCCAATTGATGTGGATTATCAAATCGTCGATCATAAAGAAGGTTTAGCACCACATTTTCGTGAAGTCTTGCGTCAAGAACTAACAAGTCGTTTTAGAGAGCTTAATGAAGACGGCACTTATAAATATCACAAGCAAGACGGCAGCCCCTACAACATCTATCTTGACGGGCTTCGCATCTATACAACGATTGATTCTAGAATGCAAACTTATGCAGAAGCAGCAGTGCAAGAGCACATGGAAACAACATTGCAGTATGAGTTTGACAAAAACAATAAAAAGAATAAAAGACCTCCGTTTGCGAATGATACAGATGACGCGCAAATTGATGCCTTGATGAATCGTGCAGTGAAAAACTCTGATCGTTATCGTTCCCTCAAAGGAGCTGGTAAATCGGAAGCTCAGATTCAAGAAAATTTCAAAAAACCGGTAAAGATGAAAGTCTTTGCCTATACAGGAGAATTTGACACAATTATGTCGCCTTATGATTCAATCAAATACTATAAAGGTATTCTCCAAGCTGGTCTCATGTCAATGGATCCAAAAACAGGATTTGTTAAGGCGTGGGTAGGTGGACCGAATTTTAATCATTTTGCTTATGATCACGTAAAACAAGCCAAACGACAAGTAGGCTCGACGATCAAACCTTTTGTTTATGCAGCGGCATTAGACATTGGAGTTATCACACCTTGCAAATCATACGTCGACATGGAATATTGTATTGATGTTCCTGTTAGTCCAACCAGAGATAAATCCTGGTGCCCAAAGACCGGGACAAAGAATACGGGAGATGACATTGTTAGCAAAGCTGCGCTTGCTGGATCATTAAACAACATAACCGTTGCCATCATGAAAGATATGGGTGCAACAGCCGGCCCAGCGCGTATGGCACAAACCTTAGAAAATGTGGGAATCCATTTACGTCAGGAAGATATCGTTCCGGCCATGTGTCTAGGACCAATGGATTTGTCTTTATATGAAATGGTAGGCGCACAAAGTACTTTTGCAAATAAGGGCGTTTATATTGAGCCGATTTATGTTATGCGTGTCGAGGACAGAAATGGAAATGTTATCATTGATTTGGAATACGATATTCGTGAAGCGATGAGTGAAGAGTTGGCCTATACCATGATCAATATGATGAAAGGAGCCGTAAACGGTGCGCAAAACGTTCATCAAGGAAAAACTTATGCTACCAGTAGTTCATTGCGAAGCAGTCGTCCATGGGGTGGAATTAAATCCCCAACGGCTGGTAAGACTGGAACAACCAATTCAGCTGCAGATGGATGGTTCATGGGCTTAACACCTGACTTAGTAACCGGCGTTTGGGTTGGTGCAGATGATAAGTTTATTCATTTTAGAAGTTATCCTTGGGGACAAGGTGCGCGAATGGCATTACCAATATATGGTTACTATATGCAACGTGTTTACAAAGACAAAACACTAGATATTTCGAAAAAAGATTTTGAAGCTCCCCCAAATTATGACGCCAGCATTTTCAAATGTTCAGTGCAGATGGATGGGCCTGGAATATAAACCAATAAGCAAGTAAGATGAACAAGGTAGTTGATAACGTTAGTGAAGCATTAACTGGAATTGAAGATGGAATGACCATCATGCTAGGAGGATTCGGCCTTTGTGGCATACCGGAAAACAGTATTGCTCAATTGGTAAAAATGGGTGTGAAGGACTTAACTTGTATCTCAAACAATGCTGGGGTAGATGATTTTGGTTTAGGTCTTTTATTGCAAAAGAAACAAATCAAAAAAATGATCTCTTCTTACGTTGGTGAAAATGACGAATTTGAACGTCAGATGTTAAGCGGTGAATTAGAAGTGGATTTGATTCCACAAGGATCATTAGCTGAACGTTGCCGTGCTGGAGGAGCTGGAATCCCTGCATTTTATACGCCTGCAGGTTACGGAACAGAAGTAGCGGAAGGAAAAGAAGTGAAGGAATTTAATGGCAAACCACATATTTTAGAATCAGCACTGCACGCCGATTTTGCGATCGTAAAAGCTTGGAAAGGTGATACCGCGGGTAACTTGATTTTTAAAGCAACTGCTCGAAATTTTAACCCCGTCATGGCGACAGCAGGTAAGATAACTATTGCTGAAGTAGAAGAATTGGTTCCGGCTGGAGAGCTAGACCCAAACAATATACACACAGCAGGTATTTTTGTACAACGTATTTTCAAAGGCGAGAAGTTTGAAAAACGAATTGAGCAACGCACAACACGCCCAAGAAGCTAATTCATTCCGTTCACCAAACGGATTTGTAATTGACCTATGCTAGAAAAGGGAACAGCCCATAAGTCCGCCAATTTTTTTGGAGCGGTTGAAAGAAAAAGTATCGTTCTCCTTTTTATCCTTCTATTCCTCTTTTTGATCATAAAAGCGATTCAAATGCCTTTATTGCATGATGAAATCGCGACATTTTTCTATTACGTTCAGTCAGACAATTACCTCCCCCCTGAAGCACATTGGGATGCGAATAACCATATCCTCAATTCATTTTTAACCAATATCAGCTATCATCTATTTGGCAATGCTCCAATCGCTTTGCGATTGCCCAATGTGATCAGTTATGGGTTCTATTTATTTGCTGCCTATCATTTAGTGAAAGGACTAAAGTCTAGCCCTATTCGATGGGCAACTCTTTTGGCATTTATCATGTCCCATTACTTATTTGAATATTTTGCCGAGTCACGTGGATATGGTATGTCCATTGCTTTTTTAATGATGGGTTTTTATTTCTTTCAACTCATCCGTAATCGCAATCAAATTATTGATTTTATTGGACTGTTCTTTTTTGTTATCGCAGCAGCCGCTGCTAATTTAACACTCGTGGTTCCAGCCTTGCTCTTTTTCGCGATGACTGGCCTGCACCTCTTGATCGCTCGTAAAGAAAAAAATATATTTCCCCGACTAGGAATTGTGGTTTTAAGCACCGTTCCGCTACTCACACTCATAAAAGTTTCATTTGCATTTAAGGAAAGAGGTGCTTTTTATTATGGCAGTGATAAAGGGTTTTACGAAGTCACGGTCAAAACCTTGAGCGAATATATTTTGTGCACTTACAATCTTGGTATAGCCATTGTTATTACCTTACTTACAGGAATCATAATCGGTCTATTTATCTTCCGCTTTCTTAAGGCAAAACAAGCTTCATCTTGGACCTATTTGTTATCGCCTCAAGGTATTTTTGCATTTGTTTTTCTGATGTTATTGCTTGGAATATTTGCTCTTTATTATGTGTTAGGCATAAACTTCCCAGAAGATCGCGTAGCGATGCATCTCTACCCACTTTTCGTTTTAGCATTAGGTTATGCGCTTGAGCAAATCAGTGATTTTCAAAAAAGGACGGAATGGGTCGGAATCATTCTTCTTATTTTCCCGGTCTTATTCCTCTTCCACTTACACCCAAAGCATTCCGTCTTCTCGACACAAGAACGAACCTCACCTGCCATTTTTGAATACATCAGAGATACACCTAATCCTCACTTTTTTCCATTGACGGTAGGAGGATATAAGACACAAGAATTTTGTTGGTATTATCTAAATTCGCGATCTGGCGGAGGACAAGGTAAAATACATACCAATTATCATGTCACATTGGATGCTGATTTTCAAATCATCCGAAATGGAAAGAATGAAGATTCAATTCTATTTGATTATTACCAACCTGTGGTTTCAGACCCCTATGCCGATTTAACTTTATTTGAACGCAAAACACCACTGAGTCGCCAACTCGTTTTTGATACCCTAGCATGTCCAACATCAGGAGTAATAAAAAACGAATATCATAATATTCTTGAAATGGACATTAGCAAATACCAAGACGGAACTTTATATGCTGGCGCAGAAATTACATTAAATGCTGCACCCAGTCCATTTATTGCTTGGTTGGCGATAAACGTCAATGATGAGGTGGGCAAATCCCTCTATTCAGATTATATTCCGATGGACTGGATCCGCAAAGATTGGAAGGGCGAAAAAAATAATGTAAAACAAGGTATTCTCATCCATCACGTTCCTCCTCAGGCTAAAACACTCAAATTCTATCTCTGGAATATTGAAGAAGCGGACTATTCAATTCCTGATGGAAAGTGTTATCTTTATGAATTGAAAAGAGATTTTCCAAATCGATATAACGAATAGTATGGCGCTCGACAAAATAGGCATAGCAAAACGAATTGCACAAGAATTAGAGGATGGATGGTATGTCAACCTAGGAATCGGAATTCCAACATTGGTTGCAAACTATATCCCCGACGGCATTCAAGTTGAATTTCAGTCAGAAAACGGACTGCTAGGAATGGGCCCTTTCCCGTTTGAAGGAGAGGAAGATGCGGATTTAATTAATGCCGGAAAACAAACCGTTACGGTTAAAGATGGCGGTGTCATTTTTGACTCATCCACTTCTTTTGCAATGATTCGAGGACAACACGTTCAGTTGACTGTTCTTGGTGCAATGGAAGTTGCACAGAATGGAGATATTGCAAACTGGAAAATCCCGGGTAAAATGGTGAAAGGTATGGGAGGCGCCATGGATTTAGTGGCTTCTGCAGAAAATATTATCGTAGCCATGATGCACACTAATAAACGTGGAGAGTCTAAGCTTCTAAAAGAATGCACGTTGCCATTAACGGGTGTGGGATGCGTCACACGCATTGTTACTAATCTAGCACTACTTGAGATTAAGGATGAAAAATTCCATTTATTAGAAAGAGCACCGGGAGTTTCAGTCGAAGAAATCAAAGCCGCAACAGCAGGTGATTTAGTAATTCCAGATAATGTTCCTGAAATGAAGATATAACCACTGAATAACTTCACTTTGAAAGAAGTGAAACCTATACAATGACATCTAGCTCCCTCACAAAATCGGCACTTCAGGATATTATCCAATGGGATATTGAAAACTGGTCTCGTTGCCTTCCTTTTTGGGAGAAACATATCGATCATTCACAACCAAAGAAAGTACTGGCGCTAGGAGAAAGAGAAGGCGGCATTAGTTTATATTTTGCATTGAATGGCCATGATGTGATTTGTTCTGACTACAATCCTTTGCCTGAGTCAACCGTACATTTGCACCAGAAGTATAAAGTTGCTGATCGGGTATCGTATCAAGCCCTCGATATGAAAGCGATTAATCTTCCGGACGAATCAGTAGATATCGTTGTATTCAAATCAGTTTTGGGAGCACTTTCAAATACAGAAGATCAAGAAAAAGCACTAAAAGAAATCCACCGTGTATTAAAAAAAGACGGCATTTTTCTATTTGCAGAAAACCTAGAAGGTAGTAAACTACATAAATATTTGCGTAATAAATTTGTTAAATGGGGTAAGCGCTGGCGCTATATCAAGACGCGCGAAATGCTCGATTGGGGAGATGCTTTTGCTGATAAAAAAACAGAAACCCACGGTGTTATCGGTTTATTTGGTCGCTCAGAAAATCAACGTCGAAAATTTGCTGGACTAGATCGCTTTTTAACACCTATTACACCACAAAATTGGCGCTATATTCTTTTTGGGGCCATGAAAAAATAGCTTTGGAGACCTACTTGATTAAAAAACAATTCACTGTTCAGTTCAATCA